>Ga0137415_10001474_pt1 | contig 23316 bp, 16 predicted proteins | sample CZODoug3_1_1_16f_FD_183082 | JGI IMG/M metagenome (GOLD analysis project Ga0137415, IMG submission 183082) | Vadose zone soil fungal communities from Angelo Coast Range Reserve, California, USA - CZODoug3_1_1_16fungal (Hybrid Assembly) | ecosystem: Environmental > Terrestrial > Soil > Vadose...
TTTCGCGCAGGTGCTGGCGATCGGAGTCATTCTTGGCGCGATCGACTTCCGCGTGGCTGCGCTGCTCGCGAAGTTCCTGCAAAGATTGGCGGCCCATGCGCAGATGATCTTCCATCTGCGTGACGCGAGTGCGGGCGGTGTCCCATTCCTGCTCGAGTTCCCGCTGGCGGACTTCCAGGCGCAGCTTTTCGCCGCGCAGGCCTTCCAGCTGGAGAGCGAGATCCTCGCTTTGCGTGGTGAGGGCACTAGTCTCGTCGAGAATAGATGTTACCTGTTGCTGAAGAGCGGTTTCCCGGCGTCCGAGCTCGGCGCGCTCTTCGTTCAATCGGGAGGAGAGTGCTTCGGCGGCCGTCAGCCGCTCATTCATCGCGGCAAATTTGGCTTGGCCGGCGGCGAGCTCATTCTGCTCCGATTGGATGGACTCGCGAAGCTGGACGAGTGTTTCTGCAAGCCGGACGCTTTCGGCGTCGGCTTCGGCGCGGCTCAGCGCGGCGGCGGCATGCTGGTTCTTCGCGCGCTCGGCACGCTGCCGCGCGTTTTCCACTTCCTTGCGGACACGCGCGAGTTCGTTCTGGCAGACGGTGAGTTCCAGCCCGAGGCGGGCGAGTTCGCTTTGCATCTGCCCATGGCGATGCATGGCGGAAATTGCTTCGCGTTCCGCTTCGCGCTGCTTCTCGTCGATTTCGGTGAGCGCCTGTTCCGTCGAACGCAACTCGCCAGCCATGGTTTCGAGCGCGGCTTGCTTTTGACTCATTTCATGTTCGAGCTGCATCACTTCGGCGTCCAGCGCCCGCAATTCGCGCTTCATGCCTAGCGGACCAACTTCATCCGGGCGGCCGCCGGTAACCATGCGCCCCTGGTAGCAGGTACCATCGGGCGTAACGAAGGCGTATTGCGAATTTTCCCGAGCTAATTTCTCCGCCGCCGCCGTGCTCTCCGTCAAATACGCGGAGCGCAGCCGGGGCAGGAATTGTTTCGCCGCGGCACCGAGCGGATCGCGGAATTCCACCAATTTGTCCAGCCGCGAGATGACGCCGTCTTCCACGCGGAAGTTAGCGATTGGTTCGTATTCGGAGGAAAGACGCAGGTTCCGGAGCGAGTCCACAAAGAAAGTGGCCCGGCCGCCCACTTCATCGCGGAGCATGGAAACGCCGGCGCGGGCGTGGTCGTAGGTTTCGACGACGACGTATTCCAATTCGTCGCGCAGGTATTGCTCGACGGCGGCTTCGTGTCGCTCTTCGACCTCGGCGTAATCGGCCAGCACGCCGACGGCGCGAAAATCCTTTCCCCCGCCGCGCTCGTTGGCGGCAAAAAGTTTCTGCACCGCGTCCGCTGTGTACGAGCGGTCATTCAGGATTTGCGTGAGCGTGGTATGCCGCGCGCGAACTCCCGACAGCGAATCACGGAGCGCCCCGGCTTCTTTCGACAGGGCGTCACGCTGCTCGCGGAATCCGGCGATCCTGGCCTGAAGCTCCGCGGCGCTCCGCTTCAGGACATTGAGTTGGCTTGAAGCGGATTCATGATCGAAAGCGGCGCGTTCGGCATCATCGCGCGCGCGCATCGAAGTTTCCAGGAAGTCGTGCTCGTTTTCTTCGAGCCTTCGCAGCGCTTCGGTCTGGTGGACGAGCGCCTCTTCCGCTTGCTTCTGCTCGCCATACAGGCGCAGCAGGCTTTCGCCGGCTTCCGAGGAAGAGCGGCGCAGCGCCTCGATCCGCGCCTCGGATTCGATAATTTGGGCAGCGCGCGACTCGGCTCGCTTCGCTAGCTCCTCCACGTGAGCGGTCAAAACTCCCGATTCTTCGCGCAGCAGTGTAACCGCCTGAATCTGCAAGGCGCTCCGCGATTCCCATTCCACGGCCTGCGCCGTGGCTTGCGTCAGCTCGGTATTAACCTGCGTATGACGCCCGGCGAGCTCCTCGCCACGCTGCCGGTTGAAGGCAATGCGATTCTCGCTGCGGTCGACTTCGAGCGCCGTAAGATTCAAAACATTTTGGTTCTGCCGGATTTCAGCATCCAGCTCATAAATCCGCTGGTTCAGCCGGTCCTGTTCGCCTTCCTGCTGTTGGATGGCGGTCGCGCGCTGCAACTCGGCGGCATTCAGTTCTTCGAGCCGCTTGGAGGTGCGCTCGGCTTCGGCGTCCAGTTCGCGCGCTTTACCCGCCAGCATCTGGCGAACGATGCCGCGCATCTGGTCGCGAATTTCGGAATAGCGGCGCGCCTTGGCGGCCTGGCGCTTTAGCGAGCCAAGCTGCTTTTCGACTTCCACCACGATGTCGTTGACGCGCGAGAGATTGACCTTCGAGGATTCCAGCTTGGCTTCCGCGAGCCGCTTCTTGGTCTTGAATTTCGTGACGCCGGCGGCTTCCTCGATGATGGCGCGGCGCTCCATGGGCTTGGTGGAGAGAATCAAGCCGATGCGGCCCTGCTCGATGATGGCGTAGGAGTCTGGGCCCAGCCCGACGCCCATAAACATTTCCTGGATATCGCGGAGCCTTCCGATGCGTCCATTGATCAGGTACTCGCTTTGGCCGGAGCGATACAAGCGGCGGCTGACAACAACTTCACCCGGCTTCGTTGCTAGAATGGGCTTGTCCGCCTGCTTTTTCTTCCGTTTGAACTTGCCACCGGGTTCAGCCGCGGATGGAGCTGAGCCGTCAGCGGCCGCTTGTTGCATTTCAGGGGGCTGCGCGGGGTCAAGCGAGAGAGTCTCGGTCGTATCGGTCAAGCTGGATGTTGCGATGTTTTCATTGACGAGAGAAGCGGAATCCAGCGCCGAGTCTGAAGCCGCGCTCTCCATCACGAAGCGGGCGGCTTCGGCCAAATCGGGATCCTCCATGGTGATGGTAACTTCTGCGAGTCCGAGCGGAGGACGCTTGGTGGTGCCATTAAAAATGCAATCGGCCATGCGTTCGGCGCGCAGCGATTTGTGGCTCTGCTCGCCAAGAACCCAGGAAATGGCGTCAACTACGTTGGATTTGCCGCAGCCGTTCGGCCCGACGATACACGTCGTGCCGGACCCGCTGAACGTGACCACCGTGCGCTCGCAGAACGACTTAAAGCCAACAATTTCGACTTTTCGCAGCTTCAGCAAGATGTCCCCTTTGTCCCTCAAATCGCGCTAAATCAAGTTTGATGCCCACAGCAGTCACTCTGTTTACCCAGGGCCGTGGCAATCGAACGCGAGGAGAGACGGCGTTGTATTCCTCGAGGGGAGGGGCTTTCGAGCGTCGAGCTAATCCCGTGCAAACGGAGATCGCCCGAAAAACGTTTGGCAGGTTCTCAGTCAGAGGCCCAGCCGCCTGGCGCAAGGATGGCGGTACGGGAAAAAACAGTAACACGATGTGCAGCGCTTGTAAAGGCTTAGCCTACTACCTCTGGCGACATTGCCATGCCACAAACCAGATTCTTAAATATCCGCTACCTCCGGTGGGCTACTTGGGGGCTGCTGAACCTTCCTTCAAATGTTTGTCGTACCACGCGAGGATGCGGTTCAGGCGATCCAGCAAGTGTTTTTCTTCGTGAAAGCCGTGGGGCTCGCGCGGGTACATAACGAGTTCCGTCTCGACGCCGTAACGTTTGAGGCCGCGGTACAGTTCCTGGCTCTGGCCGGGCGGATCGACCGGGTCGGCGTCACCCTGAAGAATCAAAGTCGGCGTTTTCGCATTCTTCAAATGCACGAAGGGCGAACTGTTCAGGAATCCGGCGATCTTTTCCGGCTCATACGGAAGGCCGTAGAACCATTCGTCGTAGGAAGGGCCCTGCTCGGTCCCATATTCGGAGATGAGATTGGACAGTCCCGCACCGGAGACGGCCGCTTTGAACATATCGGTCTGCGTGATCGCCCACTCGGACATGTATCCGCCGTAAGACCAGCCTCCGATGCCGAGCCGCTTAGGGTCGGCAATTCCGCGATCGATCAAGTCTTTCACCCCGGCGACCACGTCCTGGTAATCGCCCCCGCCCCAGTCGCCGCGATTCATCTCAATGAATTTCTGGCCGTAGCCGCTCGATCCGCGAATATTGGGATAAAAAACCGCGTAGCCGCGCGCCGCAAGGAGCTGACCCCACGTCTCGATGGAGTCTTGCCAGGCGCCCGTGGGGCCGCCGTGAATCAGCGCGATGAGCGGCAGCTTTGATTTGCCATCGTAGCCAAGCGGTTTCAGAAGAGCGGCTTCAATTTCCAGACTGTCTGGCGATTTGTACTTGTAAAATTCTGGGGCGCTCAGCGCGTACTGGTTCCAGGAATCGTTCAAATGAGAGATTTGCTTCGGCGCGCCTTTCTGGTCCCAGAGCCACAATTCCTGGGGAGTCGTTGCGGCTTGACCGGCAAATGCGACCTCTCCGGAATCGGAAACGCTGAAAGCATTTGGATTGGCCGGCATCGAAGGGACATCGCGAAGCGCGCCCTCCGCGCTGAAGGAGACAAATTTCGTGTGGAAACCATCTTCCACCAGCGCGAGCAGACCGCCGTCCTTGGTCCAGCGGAAGTCAAAGACCGGCCGGTCCACGCTGGCGCCGCTGAGATTTTGAGTGGCTTTTTCGCCATTCCGGGTGAGGATGAGGTCATGCGGGCTGGGGCCGTCTTCACGGCAGCCGACGAACGCCATCCTCTTGCCATCCGCCGCGATGCGGATATTGCCAAAGGGCCCACGAGGGGCGAAGGTTTGCGTAATGGGATCGGTCGCTTTGCGGTCGCCGGCGGAAGCATCCGAGAGACGAAAGAAAAAAATGCGCTCGGTGTTCTGATCCGATTCAGGATGATCCGTGGCGCTAAGCATCAAACCTGTTCCGGAAGGGTGCCACACGGCTTCGCGGATATCCCATTTGGGTTCGGTGAGCGCTTTAACTTCTCCAGAGTCGAGAGTGAGCAGCCACAGGCGGGCGTGTTTATCTTCTTTGTCCACCACGTGAGCGTCGTCTTTGTCTTTTTCCTTTTTTTCTTCCGCCTCTGTTTTTGCGTCGGGAGCGAGAAAGGCGATCTGCTTGCCATCGGGAGACCATGCAAAATTTTTCACCCCGCGCTTCCCTTTGGTTAGTGCGCTGGCTTCTCCGCCGTCCGCGCGCATGGCGTAGACCTGCTGCTGTTCGTCACGGTCGGAAAGGAAAGCCAGTTGTTTGCCGTCCGGTGACCAACGCGGCAAGAATTCGGACTTGACGGAGAATGTGAACTGCCGGACCAAAGCGGACTGCTTCTCATAAATCCAAATGTGGCGGGCGCGGCGCTCTCCCTTCGCAGGCTCCGTGACCACGAATGCCAAGCGGTTGCCGTCGGAGGAGAATTGCACGTCAGAAATGTTGCGCAGGTTCAGGGAAGCTTCGGGAGTCAACAGTTTGGGCGCATTCGGCTTCGGTGGTTCCTGGCCAAGCACGAACGGAGCGAAAGCCGCTAAAGCAAACAGCGCACCAGCCGAAACATGGCGATTCATCGATAACTCCTTCACAAGAAGAGAATGAGGACTGTAACCGTGCGAGCAGCCAGCGTCAATTAGGACTAAACAGGTCGTATTGGGCTTAGTTCCGCGCAACAGCGCTCCCGCTTCGACATTGCTACGTTTCAAACGGCTCGGCTACAATCGAGCGCTTATTCGTTGCGGAAAGAGACCATTTACAGCCCATGGCCGATATTCAGTTCCACAACACGCTGAGCGGGAAAATCGAAGATTTCATTCCGCAAAAAGCGGGCGAAGTGCGCATGTATACCTGCGGCCCGACGGTCTACGACTACGCGCACATCGGAAATTACCGCACATTCGTGTTTCAGGATATTTTGCGGAGATTCCTGAAGCTGCGAGGATTCAAGCTCAACCACGTGATGAACCTCACCGACGTGGACGACCGCATCATCGCCAATGCCGCTACCGCCGGCGTGGGCATCCGCGACTACACCGCGAAATTTGTCCAGGCGTTTTTTGACGATTGCAAGACGCTGAGCATCGAGTCGCCGGAGCACTGGATCCGGGCGACCGATCACATCGATGACATGGTGAGGCTGATACAGAGATTGCAGCAAAAAACATTCACCTATCCGGGGGATGGCTCGATTTACTACCGTATCGGAAAATTTCCCGCGTACGGCAAGCTCTCGAAGATCGATCTGACTGGCATTCAGGCGGGCGCGCGCGTCGATAACGATCGATACGAAAAAGAGAGCGCGCGGGATTTTGCGCTGTGGAAAGCGCCGAAACCGGGAGAACATTTCTGGGAAACTCCGCTTGGGCCGGGCCGCCCGGGATGGCACATTGAGTGTTCAGCAATGGCTATGAAATATCTCGGCGAGACTTTGGATATCCACACTGGTGGAATCGACCTGGCATTTCCGCATCACGAAAACGAAATCGCGCAGAGCGAGGGCGCAACCGGCAAGCCTTTCGCGCGCTACTGGCTGCATGCCGAGCATTTGCTTGTCGAAGGCGAGAAGATGTCCAAGTCGCAGGGGAATTTCTTCACGCTGCGTGATTTATTTGCCAAAGGCTACAAGCCCTCGGCTCTGCGGTTTGCTCTTGCTAGTGTTCCTTACCGCAAGCAGCTCAATTTCACGTTTGATGGCCTGCAGCAGGCGGCCAGTTCGGTCGAACGGCTGCGGAATTTTGCCGATCGGCTGAAACGCGGGAAGTTTCCCGCCGGCAAGCAAGAGGGGATGGCGGCGCGCATTGCAAAGGCGGCGGAAGAGTTTGACGCCGGGCTTTCCGACGACTTGAATACGGCGCGGGCGCTTGCCGCAGTGTTCGATCTGGTGCGCGAAGCGAATATTGCCATCGACAAAGGCGAATTCCGCCAGGGCGACGTCCAAGCCGTGCTGGACTTTCTAGCCGCGTTCGACAAAGTCTTCGCCGTCGTGGAAGACAACGACGCCGAGAAACTTCGCGCGCTGGGATACGGCGGCGGGGAGGGCGGGCCGGGCGACGAGGAGATCGACAAGCTGGTCGCGGAGCGCAACGCCGCGAAGAAAAAGCGCGACTTCGCCACCGCCGACCGCATCCGCAAAGAACTCGCGGATCGTGGTATAATCATTGAGGACGCCAAAGATGGCAGCGTCCGCTGGAAACGCAAGTGAGCCTTAACCTTCCAATTCGCTCTTCGTTCGTCCCGGGATTCCTCCCGCCGGCCGCCCAGCGGCCAGAACTCTACGGCGTAGACTTACACTAATTTTTCTTTCTCCTGCAGGCCGCTCGCGGATACGTCCGCTTGCAGGCCCGCGTTTTCCGCAGTTCCGATTAACTCCAACCTTTTGTTTCTTTTACGGAGGAAGAAATGCCAACGACATTAGAAGCGAAAACGCCCCGGCTCGTGACAGCGCTGCCCGGACCAAATGCCAAGCGCGTTCTAGAGCAAGACGCGAAATTCATGTCGCCGTCGTATACGCGCGACTATCCGCTGGTGGCCAAGCGCGGCCACGGCGCGATCGTGGAAGACGTGGACGGTAACTCCTTTCTCGATTTCGCGGCGGGCATCGCCGTTTGTTCGACCGGACATTGCCATCCGAAAGTGGTTGCCGCGATTCAGAAGCAAGCGGCCGAATTGATTCACATGTCCGGCACGGATTTTTATTACGAAAGCATGCCCCAACTGGCCGAGCGGCTGGGCCAGACAATGCCGGGCGCGGAAAACAAGAAAGTCTTTTTCACCAATTCAGGAACAGAAGCGATCGAGGGCGCCATTAAGCTGGCGAGATACGCCACCAAACGGGACAAGCTCATCGCGTTTTACGGCTGCTTCCACGGGCGCTCGATGGGCGCGCTCTCGCTGACAGCGTCGAAATCGACGCAGCGCAAGGGATTCGGCGCCCTGCTCAGCGGCATCGAGCACATCCCATTTCCCTACGCTTATCGCTGCGCGCACGGCCACACCGCGGAGACTTGCGGCGCGGAGATTCTCGAACAACTCGAAGGGCAGATTTTCAAGCGGTTGTTCGATCCCGAGGACGTTGCGGGCATCATCATCGAGCCCATTCAGGGCGAAGGCGGCTATGTGCCCGCACCAAAGTTCTTTCTGCAGGAATTGCAGCGCATCTGCCGGCAGCACGGCATCATGTTCATAGTGGACGAAGTCCAGTCGGGCATGGGCCGCACCGGAAAGTGGTGGGCTTGCGAACACTCTGGAATCGAGCCGGACATTCTTTGCTCGGCGAAGGGCATTGCCAGCGGCATGCCGCTCGGCGCGATCATCGCAAGAGAAAGCGTGATGCGTTGGAAGCCGGGCGCGCATGGCACGACGTTTGGCGGAAACCCGGTATGCCTCGCAGCCGCGCTGGCCACCATGGACCTGATCGAGAGCGAATACAAGGAAAACGCCCGCCGCATGGGAGAGTACCTCTTTGGGCGCTTGGCCGATTGGACGAAGAACTTCAAGATCGTCGGCGATGTTCGAGGACGCGGATTGATGATTGGCATCGAAATCGTGCGTGATCAGCGCACCAAGGAAAGGGCTGCAGATTTGCGTAACGCCATCGTCGATCTGGCGTTTCATAAAGGCCTGTTGGTGCTCGGCGCGGGTGAGAACACCATTCGCCTGTCGCCACCGCTCCTGATCGATCAGGAACAAGCAGACTTTGCTGTACGAACGCTGGAAGACTGCTTCCGCGAGGTGGAGAAAAAGATCTGACGCCGATAAGCTGGAGATTGATGGGAAAGCTCCTAATTCGTCTGGCGATAGCTGGTTTAACGTTCTACGTGATGATCCAGGCGCTCTTTTGGCCTCTCATCAATAAGCCTGGAACTGAATTGGAATGGTGGCAGAATCACCTCGCAGCGAGAATAGGCCTTTACGTGGGTTTTCCTGCCTGGGTAGTTCTACTACACAGCCCTTTTTCGGGAAAGGCTTATTCCTTCTTAGCCTGGGTCCTAGTTGTTCTGTGGACAAGCTTCATTTATTTTTTGTGGGAAATCGTAATAAGCCTAATCCAAAAGCTCCGAAGGTGACTCTGTTTTCAAGCGATCCCGGCAAATAACGTTGTGTTGCTTGAGTCCGCAGAAACCAAGAAGAATAGGGAAACTCCGTGGCTGCTGGAAAAGAAGCATGGCAGCCGCGGGTTTTTTGTTTATACTGCCCGATTGCAGGAAGCGGCAGAATCGTATCCATGCCCGTATTCTCAAACCTCATGTTTCGCGCCGTGCGCTGGGCAGCGCGGCGGGGCCTGCGTGAAGAGCAGAGTTTTTCCAGCGATGCGAAAAAGCTGGAAGCCCGGCGCACAGGCGTTCGCGGAGAAACCTATGCCTACTGGTATTTGCGAAGGCAGGGGTACATATTCGTGGCGCGGAATTACACTCCGCGCGGCATCAAGGGCGAAATCGACCTCGTCGGTTACGATGGCAAGACGCTGGCATTCGTGGAAGTCCGGACGCGCACGATCCGGGATGATTTGCAGGCGCTGCCTGAGCTTAGCGTTACAAGAGAAAAGCAACACGTTGTGGTTCGTACGGCGCAGCGATTTCTCGCGGAACGTCATGTCGGCGAATGTCCTTGCCGGTTTGACGTGATGGCAATCGATAACTGTCCAGGCCAGCCGCCGGTGGTCCGGCTGCACTAGGATGCGTTCAGCCCTCAAATGTGAGTGGCCGGCTGGAGCATCTTCGCGGGAACGCCAGACGCGGTACAATTTATAGTCTCACTGGCTGCTCGCTCTTGCGGGTAGCCCAGAACCTCTTCGAGGAGGATTGCTTTGCCGGAGTTACGCAAGGACCCAATCACGGGCCGATGGGTGATCATTTCAACGGAACGAGGGAAGCGGCCGAACGACTTCCTCCGTGAGAGCGTCATCCCCAGGGAGGAGAAGAATTGCCCCTTCTGCGTGGGCAATGAATCTCGTACTCCGCCGGAAATTCTCGTTTACGGCCGGAACGGTGGAGGCCCAAACACGCCGGGCTGGAGCATCCGCGTGGTGCCAAACAAATTTCCCGCATTAGGCATCGAAGGCGAACTGGACCGCGAAGGCGAAGGCCTCTTTGACAAGATGAACGGAATCGGCGCGCACGAAGTGGTCATCGAATCGCCCAACCATCTTGCCACGCTCGCCACCCTGCCCGAACGCGCCGTGGAGGACGTCCTCTGGGGTTATCGGGATCGCATGCTCGACCTGAAGAATGACAAGCGCTTCCGTTACATTCTCATTTTCAAGAATCACGGAGAAGCCGCCGGCGCGACTATCGATCATCCGCACTCCCAGTTAATCGCGCTGCCCATTGTCCCGCGCCGCGTCCGCGAAGAAGTCGACAACTGCTGGCACTACTACGACGAGAAAGAGCGCTGCATTTTCTGCGACATTATCCGGCAAGAGCGCGACACGGGTGAACGCGTCATTGGCGAGAACGAGCATTTCATCACACTGGCGCCTTATGCGCCGCGCTTCCCGTTTGAAATGTGGCTGCTGCCGAAAGTGCACGGATCGTCCTACGAGAATAACCAGAGCTCCATGTACGCCAGCCTGGCGCGGATGCTGAAGGATACGCTGATGCGCCTCGACCAAGTGCTTGACCGTCCCGCGTTGAACTTCATGATTCACACCTCTCCGATCGGCGAAGAGATCAACGATCACTATCACTGGCACATCGAGATCATTCCAAAGCTGACGAAAGTGGCCGGCTTTGAGTGGGGCACCGGGTTTTACATCAATCCAACGCCACCGGAAGAATCGGCGCGATTTTTGCGCGAAGCGAAGATTCCCGCTCTAACGGAGAAAAAGTAGGGACCGGCGGAGGAGACGCTAACAGGGCATGCCCGAAGAGTTCGGGCTGATTTGCTATACTTAAAGATTCGGCGCGGTACCCAAGTGGCCCAAGGGAGAGGTCTGCAAAACCTCCATTCGTGGGTTCGAATCCCACCCGCGCCTCCAAGAATCTTCTTTCCCTCTTGTAAGCCGGCTGATTCCGCCGATAGTTTCAAATTGAACCATTTCTCCGGTTTCGTTCCATCACGGGCATGCAGCCCTTCCTCCGAACCATAGACCCTCAGCCGAACTCAATTCTTATCAATCGTTTAGCTTGTTTGATGACCTGAAACGTGGGCACACGCGTGCCATTGCACCCTTGGGGATTCTTGTGTTTCGCCTTCAGCGTAAAAAGCAAAACCGGCCCAATGCAACGGGGTTTCTGTCCCGTGCTCTGTTGCATATAGGCGCGCCACTGTCTCTCCTATTGATCTCATTGCCCCTCCCGGCACAAAACTCCGCCCCTCTTGAATATCGCGCAAAGGCCAACTATCTTGCGAATTTCCCCAGTTTTGTCGAATGGCCTCCCGAGGCCTTGCCGGAGGGGAAAGCGCCGTTTCTCGTTTGCGTCTTCGGAGAATTCCCCTTTGGAACTTTCCTGGCGGAAATAACTCGCGGCACGACCGTCCACAATCGACCTATTGAAATTCGTTGGATACGCAAGCCGCAAGAATTGTCCACCTGCCAGATTCTGTTCGTCAGCCACTCGGAGCAGAAGAGATACAGCCATGCACTTGATGTCGTGCGCGACCATGTTGTGCTCACCGTCGGAGAAACCCCGGAATTCCTCGACGCCGGCGGGATCTTGAGTTTTTCCACTCAGCAGGGAGCGCTTCAATTTGACGTGAACTTGGAGGCCGCCGACAAAGCTCACCTGAAAATCAGTTCGCGGCTCCTGGCGCTGGCAAGACATGTCGTGAATCGGACGGAGGCCGCAAAGAGCTAAGATGCGCTTTCCAGGCATCCCCGAAATTTCTCTTTGCCATCCTTCGCTCGGAGATTGACCGATTGGCAAGACCGCACTATGTCGAGATTCTGGGTTCCGCCCGGAAGAAGGAAAAGTACATGCCCAAAGCGATCATGGACCTCACTGAATTGCTTGAACGCGTCGAAAATGACCGCGAACTCATCCGCGAACTCTTGTTGATCTTCAAGGAGGAATTCCCCATCCATCTCCGGGCCTTGCGCGACGCCGTCGATTCCATGGATGGAAAAAGGGTCGCGGCTGAGGCCCATATCATGAAGGGTATGCTTTCCAACTTGGCTGCCGGCTCCGCGGCTGGCGCTGCCGCCCGGCTCGAACAGCTGGGGCGGAGTCAGGAAGTGTCCGAGTTTCAGGAAGCGTGCGCCTCGTTCGAGAGCCTGAGCAAAAAGCTCCTGCTCCATTTAGATACGTGCATGGCAGAGGTGTGTGGATGAAGATTCTGATCGCCGATGACGAAGTGATGTCGCGCAAGATGCTCCAGAAAACCCTGGAGCGCGCGGGCTACGAAGTGACCGCTGTGGAGAATGGCCGGTTGGCCGCGGACCAGTTGTGTCCGCCGGACGGGCCGAGGCTCGCCTTGTTGGACTGGGTGATGCCTGAGTTGGACGGGCCGGGGGTTTGCCGCGAAGTGCGCCAAAGAAAAGACCAATCGTACGTCTACATGGTTTTGCTCACTTCCAGGGAGGCGAAGGAAGATGTCGTCGCCGGACTCAAATCCGGCGCCGATGACTACCTGACCAAACCCTTTGATCCGGAAGAGCTGAAAGCGCGCCTGCGCACCGGGCTGCGCATCCTTAGTCTCGAAGACCGGCTGGTAGAGGCCCGCGAGGATATGCGCTTTCGGGCCACTCATGACGGGCTGACGGCTCTATGGAATCGCGGCGTGATTTTGGACCTGCTGGGACGCGAACTTGCCCGTTCCCGGCGCGAGCAAGTCTGCACCGCCATTCTGATGTGCGACCTGGATCACTTCAAGAGTGTCAATGATACTTACGGCCACCTCGCCGGAGATGATGTCTTGAGGGAAACGGCCAAACGGCTGGTTGCCTCCGTGCGATCCTATGATTTTGTCGGCCGCTTCGGTGGTGAGGAGTTCCTGGTGGTCCTGAACAATTGCAACCCGGCCTTCGCATTCGCCCGCGCGGAGGAAATTCGCAAAACCATTGCCCAAACCCCGGTGCCATCGGCTACCGGCCTGATTCCAGTAAGCATGAGCGTGGGGCTCTTGCTCAGCCATGATTGGGGCCACCTCCGGGTGGAAGAACTTCTTCCGGAAGCCGACGCCGCTCTCTACGCTGCTAAGGCCGCCGGACGCAACTGCGTGAAAGTCGCAAGTCCCAGACTTTCTTCCCCTGATTCGGACTCGCAAGACCGCGAGTCTGTCCGGATGCGCCGCTGATCCGCAATCCCTCTCGAAGAAACTTCACGGCGCGAGATTTCTACGCGCCCTTCGACCCTGATTTTGACTGCACCATCATCTGCCGCATCGCCGCCGTGGATCCCGGCGCCCGCTTTTCCCGCCAGCTTTCCAGTCGCTTGCACGTTTCTTCGATGTGGTGGAAGAGAAGCGGATTCTTGAAGGCCGCCCGCCAGGTAGGAACGATCGATCGCATGCGGTCCCACACCACCCAAATCTCGCCGTTGCTATCGAAAAATAATTCGTCGTTGATCATCCCGCGATTGACGATCCCCGCCACCATGTCCCAGTAGCTGATGACCATCCGGATGTACGTGTTCTCCTCGCTGCCCTGCGGATACTTCTTCATCATCTCTTCCGGTGATTCCGGATGAAAGTTTTCGACGAACCAGGCTCGTGCCTGCCGCAGGCGCGGCTCGCGCCTCATATCGTACAGGCGCAGCATCAGGTTTACTTCGTCGTAGGTGATCTGGGCCATTGGCGTTCCTCCTTGGTCTAGCTCGCCCCATCCGGCTGGGCTGCTTCCGGCGAGGAATGGGAAACGCCCGCCAGTTCGATGCGATGCACGCTCGATATGGGTATGCCTTGCTTTTGGAATTCGACCTGTATGCGCCGCCGCAGTTCGCGCGCCACTTCATCCTGCCGCGTCGGCGCCGTCCGCACCTGCAATCGTACCGTCGTTGAAGTCCGGTCAAAGCTCTGCACGCCAAGAATCCTCGGCCCGTCCACCAGCGTTTGCGACCACGCTGGATCGCCCCGCAGAGCGGCTGCCGCCGTCTCCAGCGCCTGCAGTGTTTTCTCGACCGGACTTTCCGGCGCCAGCGATACGTCCACGAATGTCTGCGACCAGTCGCGGCTGAGGTTGCTGACCGTCCGGATCTCCCCGTTCGCGATGGTTACCAGCGCGCCTCGCGCATCGCGGATCACTGTGCGCCTCAGCGTGAGGTGTTCCACCCGCCCGATGTAGTCGGCGATTTGGATCGTGTCGCCAACCACGTATTGGTCTTCGAACACGATGTAGAACCCCGTGATCACGTCTCGAACCAGTGTTTGCGCCCCGAAGCCTACTGCCAGGCTGGCGAGCCCGGCAAGAGTTACCGCCGGCGTGATGTCGATATTGAATTCGTGCAGCGCCGTCAGCAGAGCCACCGCCCAGACGACCTTGTTCCCCGCGCCATAGAGCACTCCCGCCAGCGTGCGCGTCTGCTGCTCGCGCTGTTGCGCCGAGCGCCCTGGCGCCGATGCCTGCTTGATGACCAGATTCGTTACTGCGCGCAGCAAGCGGTTTAGCACCAGTGCAGCGACAAGAATCCCAAGAAGATGAAGCGCGTTCGGAAGGTTAGAATCCAGCCAGTGGTTGAAGGAACTAGGCATGATTTTGACGAGAGGGGGGAGTATAACATTGGAAGAGGCTCCGGGAAGTATTCCTCCAGCGCGGCGGGGGATGCCGCGGGAGCAGCGGAGGTTTTCAGGCCATGGAATCAAGACGCAAGTTCTTGGCGACCATTGTTTCAGTGGGGGTGCCTGCCGGGATACTCACTTTGATGCCTAGTGCCCAGGTTCGCGCCACTCGCCGGCAAAATCCCCAGCAGCCGAAGGACGACGATTCGAATCCGCCAAAACTTGATCCGAAATTGATCTTGGAAGCGAATCAAAAGGAAATTAAGAAAAATGTCGAAAGACTTTATGATCTGGCGAGCGAATTGAAGGCCGAAGTGGAAAAGACAAACTCGGTCCATGTGCTATCGATTGCCATGCTGCGAAAGACCGATGAAATTGAAAAACTCGCCAAGGAAATCAGGTCTCGAGCGAAAGGATGAACCTTCCTGCTACCCGTAAATGCGCGCTAGCGCCCGCGATTCATACCGGATAGAATACTTATGTTCAGTGTAGTCCCTGCGGATTGCCCCCTCGGAAAAATCGAGGAGCGACCACTGCGCGCCAGTAGCTCAGATGGATAGAGCATTAGCCTCCGGAGCTAAGGGTCGGGGGTTCGAATCCCTCCTGGCGCGCCACTTACTGAATCCAATCGCCTTCCTTCCTTTCGAATCAGCACCATTCCTCAACTTGAGTCCAATTTGCTTCCTCAGTCATTCACTCATGCTTTCGCCTTGGACGCGGTAGACCGCAGTGAGGACAAGGCTTGCAGTACGTCATGCCAGTAAGGCGCGCCGATGCTCACCAGGATTCCGGTCAGCAGCGAACCAAGAAACTCATAGATCAAAATCTCAGGCGCTTTTTGCGTATTTCTTTCTTCCTGAGCTAGCTTGAGTTCTGCTTCTGCAAGGTCTGCTTTTTCCTCTGCTTTCCGCGTCTCATCGGCGGCAAGATTTGCCTTTTCCTTTGCCGCTGCATCGGCAAGCTTCGCAGCCTCGGCCACTCTTTGCTCGTACTGCTTGTCGCGTGAATCCTGTTTCAGCTTTGCTGTCTTTTCCATCATCTCTTTCTGGCATTGTTGTCTGCCGGCGTCCGTGAGCCGTAGGCATTCTTCCCGCCAGATTCTGCCGACGCCAAAACTAACGTCCGTCAAAAAACCCTGCATGTTTTGCCTGAAGTCCTTTATCTGCGCATCCAATTGGTTCTTTTCAAGCTTCGTATTGGCCTCGCTTGTTGCCGCCGCCTTGTCCGTTTGATTCCCTTGATTCGACGCGGTCTCTTGGGACGTTCCTCTCGCCTGAGCTTCAGCGAGCTTGGTGGCCCTATCAGCATAAGAGTTGGCGAATGTCGCGCGCAGTTGCCCGTCCGTATACAGCGACTTCCAGATCGTAAAAGCATTGATATTGCACAGGAGGCACAGCCCTACGCCTACGGCCAGCGCAAGATTCTTCATCCGCATTTGAAAGGCGTACTTCATGTTGGCCAGGTGGACTTTTAGGCGCGACTCCAGGTCAGTTAGGTCGGCGTTCGAATCGAGTTTTTTCAGAAACCAACTCAAGTAATTCGCATTTAGAAACTCATCCCCGAGCCGCTCCCAATGGATTTCTCCCGCGAGATTTTTGACCTGCTCGCTCGCACTCCCAAGAACGTCGTCCCAGGTTTTGCCAGTGGTCTCCAGCACCAGCCGCTGAACTTCATGCTTCAGGTTGTCCGAGTAATAGTCCCACTGGTTCTTGATCACCGACGTCAGCGTCTTTACCAAAAGGCTCAGCATCAGCATGATGGCCGTGAATCCCGTGAGTGTCTCGATCAGAGAAAGCATCTCAGCTCCCTCCCTTCGGCGCTGCCGGCGTGCCTGCTGTCTGCGCGGGAGCTCCAGCGTTCGGTTGCACCGGCTGTCCGGATCTCGTTGCGGGTGTTTGCGCCGGATTGCTTGCCTTTGGACTCAGCGAAACGGCGGAATTCTTCGGCGGTTCGAATCGCGACCACTTGCCTACGCCCCAAATATAAATCGCCACGGCTATCACCGTGGAAACCAGCCCGTACAACAATTGCATGCGGCTCAACGAAATCTTTCCGCCCTCCCGGATCCCCACACTCGGAGCTACCCACAGAATCACAATCACAACCAGAATCGCGGCGAGGGCGAAGCCGAGGCCTCTCTTTATTCGAAGCTTTTTGGTCTCATCTTCGTTCACGGAAATTCCTTCGCGAACTTGAGGAACGTAGCTGAACAATAACGATGGTGCCAGACGTTACGCTCTTGTTCGAAGCTGCGTCAAGCGGAAAGTCCCGCCTGAGAACTAGTGTCGTCTTCCGCGAATTCGTTGCAGTGATTTCGAGGGCGAAGTTTCATCTCCGCATAAACGCCAAATCAGCAGGGCCCCAGCCGTGAGGAAAAACCGTAGGTATTCATTCCCGGGACGAACATGCCGGACTTCCATTTCTTGTTCCCGCGTCCCGGTCTGTCATAATCTGAAATTTCACAATCCCTTTTTTCGGAATTGAGGATTTCCGCCATGCCCATCACTCGCAGAAGTCTTTTACACGGAATTGCCGCAGCCGGCACGGCCGTCGCCGCCGGAGCGCGCGCCGTCGCGGCTTTTGCGCCGAACGGGCTGAAATTGCCTCTTTCCGCCGGCCCCGGTTCCGGGCCTGTTCTTCTGAACCGCAACGAAAACGCCTACGGCCCATCCGAAAGAGTGCTAGCGGTCATTCGCGAGGCTGCGGCGGCCAGCAGCAGATACCCGCGCGGAGAATATGACGCCTTGCGAAAAATGATCGCGGAACTTCACAAAGTGAAGCCGGAGCAAATCGCGCTGGGTGCGGGCTCCTCGGAGATTTTACGAATGGCTGGCGCGGCTTATCTCGGCCCCAATAAAACACTGCTCGTTCCGAACCCGACTTATCCTTCTCTCGGCAATTATGCCGAAGCGAGCGGCGTGTCCGTCGTGAGAGTTCCCCTGACCAGGACGCAGGAGCACGACACGGATGCCATGCTTGCAAAAGCCGATTCCGCAACGGCACTCCTTTACATTTGCAATCCGAACAATCCCACGGGCTCATTGACGCCTCGCAAAAACCTGGAGTCCCTCATCAGCAGGCTCCCCGCGAACGTGATGGTTCTGATTGACGAGGCTTACCATCACTTTGTGAGCGATACGGCGGCTTATCGATCGTTTCTGGATCACCCGCTCGACAATCCGCGCATCATTGTTGCCAGGACGTTCTCCAAAATTCACGGTCTCGCCGGTTTGCGTATCGGCTACTCCGTGTCTTCCAAAGACGTTGCAACTCGCCTTTCCGCGCTGCGCCTGCAAAACGGCGTGACCATCGTTTCCGTGAAAGCGGCTATCGCCGCGCTGGACGACACCGCCTACGTGCGGATGGCAGCGAAACGCAACTCCGACGATCGCCAGGAATTCATGAACCAGGTGAACGCCCGCATGCTTCGCGCCATCGATTCCCACGCCAATTTCGTGCTTCTGAATCCCCTGCGGCCGGTCAGCGAAGTGATTCCGCATCTCGAAAAAAATAATGTGCTGGTGGCTCCGCCGATTCCCGCCATGGAGAAGTACATCCGCGTATCACTGGGCACGCCCGCCGAGATGCAGGAATTCTGGCGCGTCTGGGACCTCCTGCCCGCCGGAAAGATGGACATGTGAGGCGAAGCGATCGGCAAGCTTTGATTCAGAGCAACGGGCGGTGATTCAGTTTTTCTTACGCGTGAAGTGGAAGAGCATGGGGATGTCCTTGTCAGCTTCGCGCCAGGTCCAGGTTTCCGTGAGGTGGTCGGCGTCGTCGAAGCGAAGGACGAGGTGATGCTGGTGACCGGTGGAGGGTGATTTGAGGTTGCCGGCGCCTTCGAAGTCGAAGCTAAGCTCCTTGATTTCGTCGGAATCGGGGACGGCGCGCATGCGCGGCTGGTTGTTGGTGGGGCAATAATGGACGATGGCGATGCTGTCGCCGTCGATGCTGTAAAGGGTGACCATCTCCTCCATGCCCGAGGGAGAGAGCGTTTCCATGACGGCGGTGCCGGAGGCCAAAACTTTGTAGCTGGTTTTCGCGGGCATGCCGTGGCTGTCCTTGCCTTCCCATTCGCCGGCGAGCGATTGCAGCTTCTTGAAAGCGGCGGCGGAATGCGTGCCGGCCCACAGCGGCGCAGCGATGGCTGCGGCCATTAGTAGAAGCAGCGAGAGTTTGCATCGCGTCACGGATGCCTCCTGGAAAGGAACGGCGTAGGACGTGGCTGGGACGGAAAAGGCCGCGCCACTATTTAAGGGCTTGGACGCCGGAACCGAGGGAAGGGAAGCAGGAGTGGAAAAGAAGGATTCGCCGCGCGAGGATATTTGGTTCGGCGGCGGCGCAAAATCTATTTGGCCAGGTAGCCTTGCTCCGAGTGTTTTGTGCCTGCGGCGACGTTTCGCAACTGATGAGCGGGGGCGGATCCAGTGGACTGACGAATGACAAACTCGGGCTCGATGGCGATCTCGGGCACGTATTCACCGCGGCCCTCGATGAGATCGACGACCGTCTGCGCGGCGATTTGCCCCATCTTCACGAGTGGCTGCCTGACAGTGGTGAGTCCTGGATTGGCGTAGGCGGCCCCGGGAATGTCATCGAAGCCGACAACGGAAATGTCTTCGGGAACGCGCAGGCCTGCTTCGTGGAACGCCCAGATCGCGCCGATGGCCGCGATGTCGTTGTAAGCAAAAAGCGCAGTGAAAGAATGCTTCCTGGCCAGGAGCTGCTTGGTGAAGGTATATCCAATGCCGGGCGTCGAATCGAAGCCCTCGAGTTGAATGGTCAGCTCGGGACGAATGCGAATGCCGAGTTGCTGCGCCACCTCGCAGATCGCGTCCCAACGCACGCTGGAATCCGAACTCATGGTCTGGCCTCTAATGAAGGCGATTTCCTGGTGACCGAGATCGCGAAGATGTTCGAGGGCCAGGTGCGCGGCGCGGGTGTGGTCCAGGATGATGTTGGTCAAGCCTTCGACGCGGCGATGGCCCGCGACGGCGACGGTAGGGAGAGCAAGCTTTTCGCTGAGAGATGTGTCCGTGGTGATGAACCCCTCGACGCCTCGCGTCAAAAGCATTTGCGCGTAGGTTTGCAGGAGTTTCGGATCGTGACGGTGGATCACGGTGAGGAAGAAATAATCGTTCTTGCGCAAATATTCTTCGATTCCGCTAATCACCATCGAGCCGTAGGCGTCGCCAATTTCTTCGGCGATCACGCCAATGGTGTAGGTACGTTTCAAGCGCAGAGTGCGAGCAAAAAAGTTGGGGCGGTAATTGAGCGCCTGGGCGGCTTCAATGATGCGATTTTTTGTGTGCTCGGGAAGGGAGCGCGCGGCGGGAGAGTTGTTCAGGGCGGCTGAGACCGTTCCCGGGGTCAGGCCAAGATGCTGCGCGATGGTCTTCAAGGTGACCTTGGCTTCGTTGCGAGAGGCCGGCTTTTTTCGTGGCGGGGGCGTCATTTATTCAGTGAACCCTTCGAACATCTTCCATAATTGGAATATGGGAAATGGCGTGTACAAGCGGGAGAAAGCGTCCTGTCAGAATCACCCGATGCCCCGTAAGCCGAGATTCTAGCTTAACTTGAGGCTTGACAGGGAAGGTTTTGATGCATAGTGACGGGGCGACGTTTCGCCGGGAGACCGGGATGGTCCTACCTTTATATGTAGAAAGCGCGCGTGTAAGGCTGCTGGCCAAGCCTGGAGGGCTCCCCGCCCCCGGTCCGTGCTCTGGGCAGAATATCATTATTTTTCTTTAGAATATCATTATTTCTGCTTGACAAGCATGCGCGGAAGGGTCTAAATACCTCGCTAGTACAAAAGCATTACGTCCGGTAATGCTTTAGGGGTTTGGGCTTTTCTCGAATGTTTGATGGGGTGAAATAGAACATGAGTCCGAGGCAAGGCGCATTCGCGCGGATTTCGTGCTCTCTTTTTTGCGAAATATCTCCTCGAGGGTAAACGAATGAAGATTCGATTTTTGAATGTGAATGAATCGATATGCAAATCGCGAGTGATTTTCTCGCTGCTCGTAGTTCTTGCGCTCATTTTCGGCACTTCTCTGGCTACTCGCGCGCAGAACTTTACCGGTTCGGTCCGCGGTACGGTTACGGATGAACAAGGCGCCGCGATCGCCGGAGCCGACGTCATGATAACCAACGTGGACACCGGTTATTCGCGAAGCGACAAGAGCGACAAGGACGGGTCCTACTCTTTCCAGAGCCTTCCGCTCGGCCGCTACACTCTGAACGTGTCGGGGCAGGGCTTCAAGGCCTTTCAAGAAAAAGATATCGTCCTGCACGTCAACGACAGCCTGACGATTGACGCCCAATTGCGAGTTGGCGCCAAGACAGAAACGATCGAAGTCGTCGCCACCTCGAACCAGGTCGAGCTCGCCAATGCGGAACTGAGCGGCACGGTTGCAGGCGCCCAGATCACCCAATTGCCGCTGAACGGCAGGAGCTTCGCCCAGTTGGTCACAATGGTCCCGGGCGTCGAGACGGATGGTGGTTTTAGCTACGACAAGAAAGGCGTCAACGGCGGTGCGGACCTTTCCGTCGGCGGTGGTCCTTCTAATGCCAATCTATGGCTCGTGGATGGCGCCAACAACGTCGACGTCGGATCGAACCGCACGCTCCTGGTTTATCCCTCTCTTGACTCTATTGAGGAGTTCAAGATCTTGCGGAACAGCTATAGCTCCCAATTCGGCGGAGCCGGCGGAGGCGTAATCACCATCGTCACCAAGGCAGGGACCAACGATTTTCACGGCAGCGCCTATTACTTCGGCCGCAACGACCTTCTGGATGCCAAGGACAGCCGTCTCAAGTTTTCGAATCCCACGGCCAAGAAGAACTCGATTCGGCGGAACGACTTCGGAGGCTCCGTTGGAGGCCCCGTCAAGAAGGACAAAATCTTTTTCTTCGTATCGGAGGAATGGAACCGGCTGATCGAGGGGAGAGTGCGAAGTGCTCATGTCCCCACGCCCTTGCAGCGCACCGGGGACTTCTCCGACTCCGCCCTGGATACTAAGTTCAGCACCGCCACAACAACTGGTTGCCTTCTGAACGGCGGACTCCACGATCCGGATCCGGCAGGCAATCCTACCGCCCAGTTTACGGCCTCTCCCTCCACTCCCGGTACGATTGACGTCATTCCACAGTCGCGTTTGAGCGCCGCGGGTCAAGCAATTCTGAACACGTATTTCACGCCGACGCTTCCTCGGTTGACTGGTGGTGTGCTGACTCCAAACTATGGTTGCGGTACCAACTGGGCAAAGGCATTTGGCCAGCCCACCTACTGGCGTGAAGATAGCTTCCGCGGGGACGTGCGTCTCACGAAAACTTTAACGGCGATGATGAGGTACACGAATGAGGCCTGGACGTTTGGACCTTCCGCGGTTGGCAGTTCCGGCTGGGGGGCCGATAACGGAGCTTCCCAGATCCAGGAACAGTGGAGCCAGCCAAGCCGCGTCGCTGTCGGCCGGCTGAGCAAGACCATCGGCTCCAGCGCCGTGAACGATTTCCAATTCTCTTACTCGGCGAATCGCATCAATATCTCTCAAACGAGTCAAGCAGCACAAGCGCTCAATACCGTGATTCCAACATTTTTCCCAAATCCGAATCCGACCAGTAATCCGCCGGTGTGGATCAATGGCGGTGGCCTTCCCACGATTTGGAGCTTTGCGCCCTGGCACAACGGGGAAGATCTCTACACTTACCAGGATGACTTTTCGAAGGTCGTACGGCGCCATACGCTAAAGTTCGGCGTCCTTTACAGCCGGAATTCCAAGAACCAGGACAACTTCTCCCGGAAACAAGGCTTCACGTTTGGCCCAGTCGGTTACAATGGCTGCAAGAATATCACTGACCCCGGGTGTACCGGCTTAGCGGACCACACCACGCAGTACGGCCCTGCTGATTGGATTCTGAAGAACACGGCGGTCAGTTGGGGCGAACAGAACGTCATTTTCAAGAAGCAAGGGCGCTGGCAGAACTTTGAACTCTATGCCCAGGACGACCTGAAGGTAACCAGCCGCCTGACTCTAAACCTCGGGGTACGTTACTCTTATTTCCCGAATCCTTATCAGAATGATGATCAGTTCACGATCTTCAACCAGGCGGCTTTTAACCCCTTGCTCGGTCCCACGCCCTGCAACGGCTTGTTTTACTCAGCGGGCCTCTTGGCGAACCCCTGCCCGCCGGGAACGGGCGGCTTGCCAGGTCCCAACCGGGCTATACAAAACAACTTTCATCTCGGCTTCGGTCCTCGCCTTGGCGTGGCCTGGGATCCCACTGGAACGGGGAAATGGGCGGTCCGCGCTGGGTTCGGTCAGTTTTACAACCGTGACGACATCTTTGTGACGGACGGTACTGCAGGAGAGAACCCGCCGTTTATTGCCAGCTTTAATTCACCCAACGGCAATGGACGTTACCTCGACAATACGAACATACTTCCTCCCTGCAATCCAGCAACTATTAATCCCACAACGGGCATGCCAATCGGTGGACCTGGCTGTTTTGGCACTGGTTTAGGAGTTGCGGGAGTTGGCCAGGACCTCAGCAACCGTGCACCTTATGTCTTGCAATATAACCTGACCATCCAGCATGAGCTTTGGAAAGACACGCGGTTCGAGGTGGGATACGCCGGCAGCAAGACAAAAAACTGGACCACCAATTACGATGCCAATGCCGTTGGTCCGGCTGACAGGCTGGCCTTTGCGCAGTCGAACGGCAACGCAGCAGGAAATTTGCTTAAGCCTTTCGATGCCCTGAAATCCGGCGGCATCGGGATGTATTCGCATCATGGCAGCGCGGAGTATG
>Ga0137415_10001475_pt1 | contig 23313 bp, 22 predicted proteins | sample CZODoug3_1_1_16f_FD_183082 | JGI IMG/M metagenome (GOLD analysis project Ga0137415, IMG submission 183082) | Vadose zone soil fungal communities from Angelo Coast Range Reserve, California, USA - CZODoug3_1_1_16fungal (Hybrid Assembly) | ecosystem: Environmental > Terrestrial > Soil > Vadose...
GCAGCCGCTAAAGTGGGACAGCCATTTCTGGCTGTCCGCCACATTTTGTGGAGCGCGGCGGTCTTGTTTATCCTGAGCTACGAAGGGCCGCCATTTTCACGGTGTGTCAAACGGCTGCAGAACTTCCCGCCACCTCGGGCTTACCCCGACTTCTTCCCCACCAACGCCAAAAACTCATCCCGCGTCTGCTTGTTTTCTCGAAACGCTCCCAGCATCGCGCTGGTCATCGCCTGCCCATGCTGCTTCTCGACGCCCCGCATCTGCATGCACAAATGCCGCGCCTCGATAATGACGCCCACTCCCTGCGGCGCGATTTTCTCCTCGAGCGCGTGCGCAATCTGGCTAGTCATGCGCTCCTGAATCTGCAAACGCCGGGCATACATATTCACCAGCCGCGCCACTTTGCTCAACCCAATCACTTTCTTGCTCGGCAAATAGGCTACGTGCGCCTTCCCGAAAAATGGCAGCAAGTGATGCTCGCACAAACTGAAAAACTCAATGTCCTTCACCACCACCATCTCGTCATAGCAAACGCTGAACGTCGCGCCGTTCAGCAGGTGATCCACGTTCTGGTGATACCCGCTAGTGAGGAACTTCAGCGCCTTCTCATAACGCTCGGGCGTCTTCTTCAACCCCTCGCGCTCCGGATCCTCCCCGATCAGCGCAATCATCTTGCGCACAAGTGAAGCCACGCTCTCCGTTTTCGCGCCCTCTTTATTGTCGTTCAGCAGAATCTCTTCTGTTGGTTTGGTCACGGCTGCACCCTTCCGTTCTCCCCAGCATACTCAAAGCTATTATTCGTCGTCTCTTGCACTCGCACCCGCTCCAGCTTCGCCTTCGGGAAACCCCTCAACCGCTGGAAAATCTCAATGCACAAATTCTCCGTGGTCGGCACCACGTTTCGAAACGCCTCGACATCCTCGTTCAGCGAATGATGATCGAATACATCAAGCACTTCGCGCTCCACAAACGTATCCAGCTCCGCCAAATTCGCAATCATCCCCGTTGCCGGATCCACATCGCCGGAGACGCTGATCTCCAGCATATAGTTGTGCCCGTGCCCGTGAGGATTCGCGCATTTCCCAAACATCCGCGCGTTCTCTTCTTCGCTCAACTTCTCGGTGTGCAAACGATGCGAAGCCGCAAACCGATACCGACGCCCCAGCTCAATTTTTACGCCGCGTAGGGGCGCAGCACTGCTGCGCCCCAACTCGGCAAGATCGCTCCGGTTATCGATCGCCATTTTCACTAAACCGCCGCTCCATTCCGGTAACAATCCGCAAACAAATCCGCCGACTCATACAACCGCACGCGATGCAATCGCCCCTGCTTGATCTTCGGCTCCAGCAATTCCCAGATCACCCTCGCGATGTTCTCGCAAGTCGGAATTTGCCCCTTCAACTCTGCTACTTCATAATTCAAGAAACGGTGATCCATCCGCTGCATCACTTCGCGCTCTAAAATCTCCTTCAGCTCCTTCAAATCCAACACCATCCCGGTGACCGGGTCCGGCTCCCCCGCCACGGTAACTTCCAAGGTGTAGTTGTGCCCATGCCCGTGCGGGTTATTGCATTTCCCAAAGACGCGCCGATTCTCTTCCGGCGAAAGCGCCGGGTTGTTGTAAAGATGCGAAGCCGAAAACTCAATCTTCCGAGTAATCAAAACCATATCGTTTTCGCTACCCCGCGGCCCGGACCGAAACCCGCCGTCCCTTCCACTCTACAACTCCTTGCGCATGTGCCCGGTAAGACGCCCAAAGCACACCCGCATACAACACTACAGCGGCTATGTAATACAGGATGAAGATGCCCCTGAATTGGTTACGCAGCAGAGTGCTCGCGTACACCGCATGCCGCGCCACCAGAAGGCCCAGTCCGGCCACAAACGCAATCGGCGCCTTAAATCCCAGAACCAGCAGCGCAAACGGAATCCACGGCACTACCGAAAGCAATTCCCGATACACCGCGCCGGGCGTCCCTCCCACCAATAAATACAAATTCTTCTTCCACCCTTCCCACATCGCGCCAAACGAGCGGTACATTCGCACGCGAACCACGTCCGCGCCGGGACCAAACCAAATCCTGTATCCTTCCGCCTTCGCCCGCTTGGCCAGCGCAACGTCCTCCAAGACTTCTCCCGCAACGCTCTGGTGCCCGCCAATCGCATCGTAAACATCCCGGCGTATCATCAAGAATTGACCGTTTGCAGCGGCCGCCGCCGACTTTGCGTCATTCACCGCATCGTAAGAAAAGTATCTGGCCAGCCGACAGTACACAAATGGGACCAGCGCCTTTTCGTACCAACTCTCCGTGATCTGCTCCGGAGAGAACGACACCAGCGCCGCATCTGTTTCCTTCGCAATCCGCAATGCCCGCGCCGTCGCTCCGTCCCGCAGCTCTGCATCCGCGTCCGTGAATAACAGCCATCGGCTCGTCGCGTGCTCCGTCCCCTCCCACAAGGCATGGTTCTTTCCAAGCCACCCGGCGGGGATGTCTCCCGCCTCTAATAACTGTAAATTCCGTAGCTGTCCCGTCAGTCGACGCACAATTTCCGCCGTGCGATCTGTCGATTGATCGTTCACCACAAGAATTTTAGCAATCTCCGCCTGCCGTGCCAGTGAGCTCACACACGTCTCGATCGTAGTCTCTTCGTCGCGCACAGGCACAATCGCGGTGATACGCTCATCCGGCGCAGGTTCCGGGATGGCAGTTGCGGATTCGCTCTTCGCGGAATGAGTCGGCATGGTGTGGTTGGGGCGACCGTTCGCGATTCGTGGCAGTTAGGCTAGTATAGCATCCATGGGAACGGGTCGAAGAGTCCTGGCTTGGGGCGCGCTAGCCTTCGGAATTGGCATGATCGTGCTCTTTGCCATGCCCAGCTACCGGCAAGGCGAAGCCTCCATTGCGGGAACAACTGCCAAGGATTTCTCCCTGGACGTGTCCGGTAAACCCGTTCGTTTGTCGGATTTCCGGGGCAAAGTCGTGGTCCTGGACTTCTGGGCCAGTTGGTGCCCGCCCTGCGTTGCGGAGGCCCCCTCGCTCAACCGCCTGCAGAAGTACATCGAGTCTCGCAACGCCTTGGTCCTCGGAGTCGCCGCTGACGAAGATCCCTACGCCTTCTCCAAATTCCTTATCGACCAGGGCGTGACCTTCCCCACCTACCGCGACCCCGCCACTAAGGACCGCAGTTCTCCCATCGCCCTCTCGTACGGCACCTCCATGATCCCCGAAGCCTACATCATCGACCGCCGTGGCAAAATCGCTCGCAAAGTCATCGGCCCCCAGGAATGGGACTCCCCCGAGATGCGCGCCTACTTCGACGCCCTCCTCGGCCAAAATTGACCCAAATGAAGCCGAACCCGGGGATGCGCGACTTTAAAGTGAGATTGACGCCCGTCTCGCGTCCCAGTAATCCTCGAATTTGCGCTAAAGCTGACAGCAACGGAGAGCGATGATGCAGTGCGCTGCGGCCTGAAGGACGTTCAGCAAACCAAGATGAGAGGTCGCCAGCGAGTGCAGCGAAGCCAGCAATTTTTCGATCTCGCCGTTATCGAGTTTATCTTGCTTCCCCATCCGTACCCTAACTGGAACTGAGCCGACGTTTTCAAAATAAGACCCCGGAAGCTCCGTACGCATGGTTCATGAATCGGAGGATCGAGCGCGCCAAGCAGATGCTTCTTGACCCCAACCAGTCCTCAGTTGATATCGCGTTACAGACAAGATTCTACAGCCAGAGCCATTTTACGGAGGCGCTTCGCCGGCGAGTCGGGTTGTCCCCGCCCGATGGCGAAGAAGGCCAAGTCCTTTTATTATCCCAACCCATTAGTCTTGATTTTGAACGACTGAGACCCTCAGCTCAATCGAAGCTTCTGCACGATTTTAAAGAGTTCCCTCCCCAAATCCGTCGTGAAATCCCCGCCCGGCGCCAGCTTGGTTGCAATTGATACGACTGAGGTGGTATCGGCTCCGGCCGCTTCGATCTGGCGTAGGACAGCCCGTTCCGTTCGCTCGGACATCCCGCCACAAGCGTCCACTGGGACCAATACTTCATAACCTTCCGCGCGAGCGTCGAGCACCGCATGCAACACAACTGCTTCTGTTGCGAATCCACCAATGATCAGAACTTTACGCTTGGACTGCGCGAGCAGAGTCTTTGTCGCCTCATCCCAAAATGGGCTTACCGAGACACGCAGCTTCTCTTGAGCAAAGCCGCTACCACGTAACTCGGAAATCAGCTCAGGCGCTTGATCGCCTTCCGGCACCACGCTCAAGGTTGTGGGAAGCGAAAACAATCGAGCGATCTCCAGCAATACTCCGGCCGACTTGCCTAGCGCGCCCGGCTCGATTGTTTTGCTACGCGCCACAATCTGCGGTTGTAAATCGCACAAGAGTAGCTGAGCGGAATGCGTCGATAGCTGGTCCCATGCCGACGCTCCGTTACCCATGTGAAGCCCCCATCTTTGCCGAGGAGGTCTGCGGGATGAGCCATTTGTCGCAGTACTCCGCCAGTTTTGCGACCGATGTGTCAGATCCGGTAAAGGCCACGTATCCATCCGGTCGCACCAGAACGATTGAAGGCGAGGCGCCGAAGTATTTTTCGAATCCGTGTTGTCCCGGAATGGCCGCTATCTGGTGCCCGCGCATCAGATAATGCCAAGGCCCAACAGCAGTCTGTATCTCGGAATGTGTTTTGGCAGGGTCTGGAATGTTGCTGTATAGGAGCGTAAAGCACGAAGGGTTCAAGAGGCTGAAGATTGTGGCCGGCCGCGGCTGTTTTTCGGCTGAGCCTTCTCGATTGAGCACAGTAACGGGAAAGTCGGGTAATCGATCCCCGGCTCGCAGTTCGCCCGAATGGCCGCCTGAAACCGACAATGGACTTTCACGATAGTTGAGCGCAAGTTGGCTCATATGTTCGGTGCTGTTTTGCTGAATGTTGTCCATGCTCACAAGCCAAGGGGCCACATAGTTGAACACAGAACGGAACAGTGTGCTTTCGGAACCAATTGTGTGCGTCAGGGCTTCGGTTTTTTTCAGAACGCTTTGGATTACGGGTAGGCGGTCTTTACTGTACGTTTCCAGCAGTTCCGGCTTGGCCTGCCCTTTCATCACCATTGCCAACTTCCAGCAGAGACTTATCATGTCCTGCATGCCCGTATTCATTCCCTGCGCTCCCGCCGGACTATGAATATGGGCCGAGTCTCCACCCAGAAACACTCTGCCAACCTGAAGCCGATTAACCATCCGGCTATTGATGCGAAACCACGAACTCCAGCTCATGTCATGAAACTTCGCAGGAATGTGTGAGCGTTGGTCGTAGAGCTGCTGCAACTCCTCTAGCGATGGTTGGGTTTCCTTCGATGACTTGCTGATTGGGTTGCTGGCCATCAGTCGAAAACGCCGGCCACCCATAGGAAAAAGCCCCAAGAACCCGTGCTCGGATGAGAAAATGTGGAAATCAGTTTCGACAAGCTCACCGCCGATATGGAGGTCGCCCAGGGCGTAGTCCTCAACGAGCGACTTGCCTTCGAAGTGAAGTCCAACCGTACCACGGGCAGTACTGTGGGCACCCTCCGCGTCGATTAAGTACGAACATTCGAACTGCTCTAGCGAGCCATCCCTATGCTGGAGAACGGCGGTCAGTTTTGTGTCGCGATCGGCTTGGCCCAAGGCGAAGAATGTGAGATTTCGCTCGATCGTGACACCCGCCTTGTCTAACGCCTCTCGCAACACTTTCTCGGTCTCGGCTTGAGAGACAAACAGCAAATAGTTGTATTTGCTGCTGATCCGTTCGAACTCGAGGCGCAAAATTCGCTTGCCGTCGCCGTAAATGCTCAACGCGAGCCCAGGGTTTCCGAGCTTTACGAGCGACGATGCCAGGCCGCGTTGTTCGAGGAGTTCAAGTGTTCTTGCTTGCACTCCGATTGCTCGTGAAGTGGTTTCAGGTTTATCGTTTTTGTCGATCAGCCGCACGGGGATATTGAATCTCGAGAGCTCAATGGCTGCCATCATTCCGGTCGGCCCCGCACCTGCGATCAAAACTGGTTTCAAGTCTTCATTCATGTTTTGTCCTCCAGTCTTGCGATCTTTATCTGGTCAATCGCCTCATTGCTCTGCCTGCCTCAGACCTTCCCTCCTCTTTCCCTCGAACTAAGCCTTCATGATTCCTGGTCGAGAGCTGGATTGTGGACATCTACTCTTCGATTTGGAATTGAACATTGTCAAAACCGCCAACTGGCACCTCATACAGAATTTCTATTTTAGGCTTCCCAGCACGGTTTCGGTATACCATCCATTCCGGAACACGGTCTGCCCCCTTGACAAATTCCTAGGATGTGGTATCCTGAATCTCGTACGAAATCACGCCTCCGATCCGTCGGAGGCGTTTTCTATTAGAGTGAGCGCGGCACCTTCTGTTCCTCTGGCTCGACCTAACCTTGTTCCTTGCTATTACTTACACGCTCTTGTGTTGTTGCTGGAAAGAGTCCTCTTTAGAATCAATGAGTTACAGACTCTTTTTTCCCTCTTTGCAGCGTCCTGACCTTTGTTTTCAATCCTTTACGGACTCTTTTGCCAAAAAGGGGGGGTATGGGGGGGCCGTCAGAAGGACATCATTCGTAACGAAGGGCCTCAACAGGATCTAGTTTCGCGGCCTGCATAGCCGGCAGCCACCCGCTTAGCACGCCCACGACGATCAGGATTCCCGTCGAGAGCAGCATCGTGAGCAGCGAGATCTGCAGGTGAATGTCGACCTTGCCGGTATCATCTTCATAGGCCGGACCCAGGAACGGCAGCGTGCCTATGGCAGAGGTAATCGCTTCCGAGAGCAGCATCCCGATAGCACCGGCTGCCAGCGTCATCACCAGCGCCTCCAGCAAGAACTGCCACCGGATGTGCGACTTCTTGGCGCCCAGCGCGCGCCGCAAGCCAATCTCGCGAACCCGCTCCTCCACCGAAACGAGCATGATGTTCATCACGCCCACGCCACCAATTCCCAGCGTCATCGCGCCGACAAAAAACAGCAGCACTTCGATTCCAATCGTAATCCCATCGTAGATCGGCTTGAATTGCTGACGACCGAACATGGTGATGGCGCGCTTGTCGCTCGCGGAAAAGCGCTGCCGCCCGGCGATCGCCGCGCGAAATTGCTGCATGGCATCGGCCTCAAAATTCGGCGCGATCGGCTCGAACAGCGCGACGCTGGCGTACCGCGCATCCCACAAATCGCCCGCCGCCGTGTAGGGAATGAACGCCGACTCGTCATCGCTGGTGAAATAGTTGCTGTCGGAAAATTTAGTGTCCATCGAACCGATGACACGGAAGCGCACCCCATTGATCCGCACGGTCTCCCCCATCGCTGGAGTCCCGCTGAATAGTTTTTTCCGCAGCACCGCGCCAAGAAAAACCACGCGCCGCCGCTCCGCGATATCTTCCGGCGAAATCCACCGCCCCTCAAGCGGCACCTCGTTGCGCATCTCTCCATATTCAGGGTAAACGCCGCGAATCGCCGTATCGGACAATCGCTGCTCATGCGCGATACCTTGAAATTTCACCGTCTCCAGCGTCACCCGCCGGATTAGCGGCGACTGCGCCTTCACCCACTCCGCGTCTTCCTGCTCAAAGCGAACCTGCTTCCCCGCCCGCTCGCCGCCGGCCTGCTCGCTGGTGGTCCCGGGCCAGCACACCACCGCGCCCTTGCCGAAAACCTCGAACGTGTACATCAAGACGCTGCGAAATCCGGATCCGTAGCTAAGCAACAGGGTCACCGCCACGATGCCCCACGCGATGCCAGTCATAGTGAGCATACTGCGCACAGGGTTCCTCCCCAACGCGGCCCACGATTCCTTGAAAATTTCGCGGAGCATCAGCCGCCTGCCTCGAAGCGCAGCGCCTCGATTGGATCGACGGAGGCGGCGCGATTTGCCGGGTACAGCGCGGACAGGACTGCAATCACTGCCAGGAGCGCTACTGAAACGGCGCCGAGCTTCCAATTTGCTAGCAGGCCCGCGAAAAATGGCGGCATCGGCAGCAGATTTACCAGGCTGCAGAAACCGTATGCGACGAATAGGCCCGCTCCGCCGCTCAGAGCAACTACGAAAATGGTTTCGAGGAAAAATTGGCGCAGAATGGATTCGCGCGTGGCGCCGAGCGCCATGCGCACGCCGATTTCGCGAGTGCGTTCGCGGACCGAAACCAGCATCACATTCATTACGCTGAGTCCACCTAAGAATAATGTCGCTACACCGACCGCGCCCATGAACACTTCCATGCCCACGATGATGAGCCGATTCGCTTGCGCGTCCTTCACTGTGTCCCAGATGCTGGCGGCTTCTTTGTCGCGGGGATCGAAATTGTGCAGACGTCCCAGCACGCGGCGCACTTGGCGCACACAATCGGGATGGGTCTCAAGCGACCACGGCGCGACTAAAATGCGGCCCACGGTGTGTTCCACGGCGGGCGGCTTGTTCGGAAAATCGCGGCGCATGGAATTAAAGGGGATGAAAATCTTGCGCGTATCGAAGCCGTCGTAACTGGAATTCTGGTCCTTCGTTTTCATCACGCCGATCACGCGATATGGAATGCCGTTGAGCGAAATCGTCGCGCCAAGCGCATCGCGCTCGGCAAAAAGCTGCTTTTTCGTTTCGGTTCCGAGAAACGCGACATTCCGCGCTTGAACGTTGTCCTCGTCGTTGTAGAAACGGCCTTCCGCCACATCGACGCTGCGAATCTGCCTGAACGGCGGAAGCGAACCCACGGTATCAATCGTGCCGCTGTTGAACGCGCTGTGCGCTTTCACGTCATTGCCGAGCTCCGGCATGACGTACTTGCAAGCCGGCGACTCCTTGGCCACCTGGATGTAATCGTCCTCGTTCCAGCGAACGACGCGGCCGGCGCGCGCACCGCCCGCTTGCATGCTGGTGCGGCCGGAAAAAACAATCATTACGTCTTTGCCGAAGGTTTCCTGATTTCTCTGAATGCCCACGCCAAGCCCTTCGCCGGCGGCAACCATCACGGTGATGGAGATGATGCCCCAGGCTATGCCGAACATGGTCAGCAGCGTGCGCCGCTTGTGCGCCCAGAGCGTGGCCAGCGTGTCATTCAATAGATCGCGAAAGGACATGGCAATCGTCTCGGAATCGCTGCCGCAACTATTGCAGGATGACTTGTTGCTTTTCGTTGAGGCCTTGCAGAATTTCTGTTTTGACGCCGTTGGAGATGCCCAGCTTCACGGGGATTTTCTTACGTCCGTTGTCGGCTTTGGCATCGGGCGTTTCTATCGTGGCGTTGCGCTCTTTGTCGTAAATGAGCGAGGCTTCCGGAATCATCAGCACGTTTTTCTTCTCTTCCAGCATGATTTCCGCGTTCGCGCTCATGTTGGCCTTTAGCTCGCCCGTGGAATTGGAAATGGAAACGCGCACCTCAAAGGTCGTTACGTTGTCTTTTTCTTTGCCGAGCGGAGAAATTTTGGTGACCTTGCCGACAAATTTCTTGTCCTTGAATGATTCCACCACAATCCGCGCCGGCTGATTCAAGTACACTTTGCCGATATCGGCTTCATCGACTTTGCCTTGCACGTACACTTCGCTGACATCGCCGAGGGTCATAATCGGCGTGGCTTGCGACCCAAGAATCAGGATGGAGCTCACCGCATCGCCTACGTTCACGTCGCGCGACAAAACCAAGCCATCGATCGGGCTTACGATCGTGGAGTTCTTTAAATCTTCCTGAGCGTTCTCGAGCGCAGCCCTGGCCTGCGCGACCTGGGCTTCGGCTTTGGCAATGTCGGCTTTCGACACCGTCAGGTTGGTCTGCGCGCTTACCTGCTTGTTTAGCCCCATTTGGTAATTTTTCTGCGCGTCTTCGACCACCGAGCGAGACACAACGCCTTCTTTGAACTCGCGCTCCGCGCGATCCATGCCTAGCTTCAAAAACGGCACGTCGGGTCCTTCGGCATCCACTTTGTTGCGCTCCAGCGTCGCTTTCGCGGAAGCGAGCGTGGCCGCGGCAGCTTCCAGATTCGCGCTGGCTCCACGCACAATGGCTGCGAGCTGAATCTTGTCCAATTCGGCGAGCACCTGGCCCACCCTCACGCGGTCGCCATAGTCCACAAAAATCTGCTTCACGATGCCGCTGGCCTTGGATTTGATTTCCGCTTTCGAGAGCGGCTGGATCTTCCCCGTAGCCACCACCACGCGCGCCAAATCGCCGCGCTCGACGGAAGCAAGTTTTGACGGGTCGATCGTGCGATTAGGCCGCAGCGCCGCCATCACGCCATAGCCCCCGGCAGCCAGGATCAACGCCGCAACGCTGCTCCAGACGATCCGCCGCCGGCGCCGCTTGCGGTCTTTGCCATTGCTCAAACCATTGCCATTGCTCGACATAGAGAACTCCCACCCGGTGGACTCGCCGCGTCAGCCGCCACTACCTACCAATACGCGACACACGCACCAAATGTTCCACTCACATGAAGTAGACGGACTCAGTTCGATTTGCTCTGGTCTCCTATGTACCGCGCGATCCTGCGCAAAGGCCTCGCTAAAGTTGCAGCCTACGGAGACGGAGGGCATTGGCGATTACGGAGACGGAGCTGAAGCTCATGGCCGCACTGGCTAGCATGGGGCTGAGCAGCCAGCCGAAGACGGGATAGAGCACGCCTGCGGCGATGGGTATCCCCAGAGTGTTGTAGAGGAAAGCGAAGCCTAAATTCTGGCGGATGTTCTTGATCGTGGCGCGGCTCAGCTTGCGGGCGCGCACGATGCCGCGCAGATCGCCTTTTACCAGGACGATTCCGGCGCTCTCGATGGCGACGTCGGTGCCGGTTCCCATGGCGATGCCGACGTCAGCGGCTGCGAGTGCGGGAGCATCGTTGATGCCATCGCCGGCCATGGCCACGATGCGGCCCTGATTGCGCAGGCGCTTTACGACTTCGGCTTTTTGCTGCGGCTGGACTTCGGCTTCGACTTCACTTATCCCGAGAACCTGCGCGACCCCAATCGCTGTTTCGCGCCGATCGCCCGTCAGCATCACGACGCGCACGCCTTCCGTTTGCAGGGCCCTCACGGATTCCGCCGCGTTGGTCTTGATGGTGTCAGCGAAGAAGATGATCCCTACGACAGCCCGATCCACCGCGACAAATACGTGCGTCAGCGTTGCGCCGGTTACAAACACTCCGTCGTCAAATTGATCCGAAGGCTGCGGCACGCCGAGGCCCTGTAAAAATTCGTGAGAACCAATTGCGATGTCGTGCCCATCCACGCGGCCTTCTACACCAAGACCGCCGTGAGAGCGAAATTGTTGCGGTTCTGCCAGGGAAACGTTCCGTTCGCTCGCCGCGCGCACGACTGCTGAGGCCAGAGGATGCTCGCTAGCCCGTTCGAGGCTTGCAGCAAACCGGACTAATTGCGTCTCGTTCAAGCCAGAGCTCCGGCCGGTCCAGATGCGAATTACCCGGGGCTTGCCTTCGGTTAGCGTGCCGGTTTTATCGACGACCAGCGTATCGACTTTGGCGAGCGTTTCGAGGGCTTCGGCGTTGCGGATGAGTACGCCGGCGTGCGCGCCGCGGCCTACGGCTACCATGATGGACATGGGCGTGGCGAGGCCCAGGGCGCACGGGCAGGCGATGATGAGAACGGAGACAGTCGCGACGAGCGCGTGCGCAAAGCGCGGCTCCGGACCGAAGAGCATCCATCCGAGAAATGCCAGAACAGCCGTGCCAATGACCGCGGGGACGAAGTAAGCGGCCACTTTGTCCGCCAAGCGCTGCATCGGCGCGCGGCTGCGTTGCGCTTCGCTGACCATCTTCACGATTTGGGCCAGCATGGTTTCGCTGCCGACGCGCTCGGCTTGCATGATGAAGCTACCGCTGGCGTTCAGCGTGCCGCCGATGACTTTGTCGCCGACAGACTTGTCCACGGGCATCGGTTCGCCGGTCACCATGGATTCATCCACGGCGCTTGCACCTTCAACAATCGTGCCGTCCACGGGAATGCGTTCGCCCGGGCGGACGCGCAGGCGATCGCCACGCTGCACTTCGCTGAGCGGAATGTCCATTTCCGAACCATCGGCGGCGATGCGATGGGCTTGCTGAGGCGCCAGATTCAGCAGTGCGCGAATTGCCCCAGAAGTGCGCTGGCGTGCGCGCAGCTCCAGCACCTGGCCAAGCAGCACCAACGTAGTAATAACGGCTGCAGCTTCGAAATAAACGGGGACGCCGCCGTGCATGTCGCGGAAGGACGCAGGGAACATTTGCGGGAATATGGTCGCGATTACGCTGTCGAGATACGCCGCGCCCGTTCCCAGACCGATTAGCGTGAACATGTTGGGAGAGCGATTTACGAGTGAGGCCCAAAACCGTTGGAAGAACGGCGAGCCGCCCCAAAGCACAACCGGGGTGGCTAGAGCGAGTTCGATCCAGTGAAGAGTGGTGGGCGCGAGGTGCAGACCAAGCGACTCGCCGAACATCCCGAGCACGAGCAAGGGCACGGAAAGCGTGGCGCTGACCCAGAAGCGCCGCCGCATGGAGTCGTACTCCGGGTCGGCTTCGACTTCGGCGAACACATCCATCGGCTCGAGCGCCATGCCGCAGATCTGGCAAGTGCCGGGGCCGATTTGGACAATTTGCGGATGCATTGGGCAGGTGTAGCGCACTTGCGTGTCGCCGGCGGAAAGCTTGTCAGGGGCTGGGTCGTGCTGCGCTTCTCCGGCGGCTGGCACCACGGTAGTTTCGTGTTTTGCGTCTGTAGCGTACGGCGCGGCCGGTGAGGATTGCGGAGTGCTCTGCAGGGTCACCACGCCGGACGGAGCAGCCTGCGCTTTCGCGGGTTGTAAATATTTTTCGGGGGCTTGCTTGAAACGCTTCGCGCAGCCCGGCGCGCAGAAATAGTAGGTTTGTCCGCCGTGCTCGACTTTCGCCGCGGCTTTATTGGGCTCAACGCTCATGCCGCAAACTGGATCGCGTTCCATCTCCTCTTTTGTCCTTACTTCATTAATTGGTTGCGTCATTGCTTCACTCTTTCTTCAGCGCAAATGCGCGTAAATTAATTCGAGCAGCTCGTCGTACATCGCCTGCGCTTCTTGTTTCTTGCCGCTGCGCAAAGCCTTGGCGGCGCAATGGTGCAAGTGATTGCGCATTAGGTTACGCGCGACGCCGCGCAACGCTTCCTGCACGCTGGCGACTTGGGTGATGATGTCCGGGCAATAGCGGTCGTCTTCGACCATTTTCTGCAGGCCGCGGATCTGGCCTTCGATGCGGCGCAGGCGGTGGCGATTGGCGGCTTTAATTTCAGGATCGACCGCGACTGCCTTGCGCGCGTTGGTGTCGCATGCACAAGCGGCGTTCGCTCGCGATCGCCTTTCGCTGTTGGCGGTCATTGGTTATTCTCCTGCAATCATCATATACCCCCTACCCCTATATCGCAAACAGCAGGCGGAGCACGCAATCCTGCTTCTTGCGGGTACTTTCCGAGGCGAGCGACGCAGGCGCCCGCTGCCGTGTGTGCTACTATGCCGCGCATGACACTTGTGGAAGCAACTTACGAATTGCAGAAGCCGCTGGCTGAAGAACAACTACGCGCGCTGGGAACGTTTGCGAACACTTATGGGTTGCGACGGTTCCGGATCGACGACAAGAACCATCTTTCATTCGAGTACGACGCTTCGCGCCTGCGGGATACGGAAGTGGAGCACGTGCTGCGCCATTTGAATATAGCGGTGACGCGGAAGGTTAATTAGGGGCGGCGGATTTCTAGAAACGGTTCAGACTGAAGACGAAGAGGACAGCCAGAAATGGCTGTCCCACTTGTTAAAAGAAGAATGGGCAAAAAAGTGGGGCCCTTGCTTGGGAACAAGAGCCCCGAGTGACGCGTTTCCATTTGTCAGTGTCGTTTTCACACCGACGCGTGGGGTCATCCATCCTAGCTTCCCTCTCAGAGGCAGGTGGGAACGAACCTTGAAACGCGGCGAGCAAGCCCCTTCCCCCTCGCTCGTCACTTTTCTTGATTCGTCATCGGAAACGCGCCAACGGCTTGGGATAATGCACGAACTGCGCCAAGCTTGCGCTGGCCTTGCGTTTAGGTAACTAGCTTCCTTTGTGTCAATTAAGAGGCGACGAAGTTGCGGAATCCGCCCCAAATCGGTCCCACAAGCCACTTTGGAACTGTGCTGGCGCTGGGCTCGGGAACGCCGTCGATTTCTGCGCGATGGACTTCTAAAGGTCCGCTGCGGGCACCGAACGGCGGGGGTGAGGGTAGGCAGGCTCCCAGGAAGCTAGTTCCAGGACCACGGTAACAAGATTTACAGCCATCCGGCGCTATCGGTTTTTTCTGCTGGTTGCCAGAAAATGCCGGGATGCGCGGGCCTGTGCCACTGTACACTTCGCCGAAAACGTTGCTGCGGCGATTGCTCCTTCTCGGCAGTGCGCTCTTGGCGGTGTCCTGGAGTTTGCTGGCGGACACGCCCGGCCGGCTGAAATCCACGCAAGCGGGGGGCTGCTACTGCCATTGCTCCCGAGCGAAGAGCCTGGGAAGCTGCGTGAAGATGTGCGAACTGCCGAAATTCGCGTCGCGCTGGTGGGCAACGTCCTGCGCGAAGCCGCGAAACCACTACAGCGGAGCTAATCCGGGCGCGGGGCCGCGCTTGCGGCACAAGGATCGCGCAGAGCACGCGCGACTGTAAGCGCAAGCTCAAAAAATTCCCGCCTAGCGGACGGTTTCCAAATCTTCAGCGCCCGACTGAGGCACGTGCGTCTCCGTGGATTCGCGCAGGAGCTTTTCGAGGATCTCCGGGATTTCGAAGATTGCGCGGTTTTCGAGCGCGCCAACGTTCTTGCGGAACTCAGCCATTGCGGCGGGGTCAAGCATGCGTTGCGCGCCGCTGACCACCTCGCGGAAGCTTCGCAGCACGATTCCGACGCGCTTTTCCGCGACCCACTCCGCGTTGTAGCGCTCCTGCGGGAGCGTCCAGGCATTGCATTCGATGAGCACAGGGAGCTTGCGCACCATGGCCTCGGCGATGCTGCCCGGGCCGGGTTTGCCGATGAGGAAGTCGGCAGCGCGCATCAATTTATGGATTTCCTTTGTGAAGCCAATCACCTTTAGCGGCATGCGCCACTGCTGGGCGTTGAATTTTGCGGCGAGTTCTTCGTTGCGGCCGCAAATCAGGATGAGCTGCAGAGGGAGCTGCGCGGCGTCGAGACGGCGGGTGATGTCGTACATGACCTTGGAGCCGTGGCCGCCGAATAAGACGATCGCGGTGGTGAGGTCAGGGCGTAGTCCCAGCTCTTGGCGCAGCGCGAGGGGATCGGAATTGTCCGGGGCGTAAAAATCGGGCCGCAGGATCATGCCGGAGGTGCGGAAGATGTGCGCGTCGTCGTGGCCGAGCGCGCGAGCTTGCTCGGCGGCGCGCTCCGTCCCTGCGATGACGTATTGCTCTTTCAAAGGCTCGATCCAGAAGCGCGGCGGGAAATCGGCAAGATCGGTAATTAACGTGACGAATGGGCGGCCGGGATAAATTTTGCTCCAGCTTTGGCGGAGTTCGCGATTGAAATGGGGGATGACGGAGACGAGCAGGTCGGCAGGCTTTTCGCGCCAGAACTTTTCGAGGAGGCGCACAAGCGGGCGATGAAGCAGGCGAATGGTCGCTTGCAGCAAGCGCAGAAGGTAGACGCTGCCGAGAGTCCAGCCATTTTGCAGCAGCACGTTGTATTGCTCTTGAATGCGAATGCCGGTCAGCTTGCGCAGGACGTCAAGTTGATCGGTGAGCTCTTGGAACTGGATGAGCTCGACCTGCCAGGGGCGTTGCTGCTGGGAGGCGACGGTCTGCAAAGCAACGGCGGCGTTGCGGTGGCCACCGCCGCCGTCATGGAAAACAACGTGTATTTTCTTCATGGTAGGCATTGTGACATACGCTTTCGTTTCGCTGCGAAGAGCACACTCGATGCCATGTGGATAACCTTGGAAGTCTCATGTGTTCAACCAGTTCCATGGACGCATTTACCCAGAATTTGCGCCCTCTTCACAGATTGTTCATATCACCTGGCCCAAAATAAATCCATGCGATGCGACCTTCATGTTCACTCGGTTGCTTCAGGAATGTTCGACGCCCCAGTCCTGAGCCGAATCTGCCGCGAGTCTTACAACGACGCGACGGAAGTGTATGAGCGGCTCAAGCATCTCGGCATGTCCATTGTAACCATAACCGACCACGACTCCATCGATGCGGTGGAGGAGTTGCGTCGCTATCCTGATTTTTTCCTCAGCGAGGAAGTGACCGTGAAGATGCCCAGCGGCACGCTGATGCATTTGGGCGTTTACGGAATCAGCGAGCGTGATCATGCGGAAATTCAGCGGCGCCGCAGCGATTTTTTCGCGCTATCGACGTACCTGACCGAACGTAAACTATTTTCCAGCGTGAACCACGTTTTTTCGGGATTGACCGGGAGCCGCGACGAAGAGGATTTCCGCTGCTTTGCAGCGTGCGTGCCGGCGTTTGAGGTGCGCAACGGGCAGATGTGGATGCAGGCGAATGCGAGTGCGGAGAAATTGGCGAAGCGGCTGGGGAAAGTGGGAATAGCCGGAAGCGACTCGCACACGATTGCGGGAGTGGGACGTACCTATACCGAGGTAGCCGGCGCGCGAACGGCGGAGGAATTTCTTGCCGGACTCCGCGCGGGCCGCGGCGTTGCTTGCGGCGCGCACGGGAGCTACGCAAAGCTGACCGCGGATGTGTACCGCATCGTGCTGGCGCTGCTGCTCGATCAGCCATGGACGCTGCCGCTGATGCCGGTGGCTGCCTTTGTTCCGGCGTTCACCGCGGCGCACTGGCTGAACGAGATTCGCTTTTGCCGCAAATGGTCGGCAAAGCTGGAGAGCGACGAGAAGCGGCTGCGCTTGCTCTGCCAGTTGGATTCGGGTCTGGAGACGAATTTGGCGGGCTGACGTTTTGGAGTGCGGACGAATCGAAGTGTGGTGACGCGATGACTGTCACGCGAACCGTTTGGGGATTCATCGAACAGCGGGATCACCGCCTGATGCGGCGGATGAACCGGTGGCGCGCGCCTCGATGGATTCGCTACTGGATGATCGCAGCCACGCGGATGGGTGACGGCTGGCTGTGGTACGGACTCGGCGCAATGCTGGTTGTCTACGGCGGACCGCAAAGATTTGCCGCCATCGGCGCGGCGGGCTCAGCGGCCATCTTCGGAATCTTCGTATTCAAGCTGTTGAAGAGGCTGAGCCAGCGGCCACGGCCCTGCCAAGTGGAGCCGCACTGCTGGTCCAGAGTGCTGCCGCCCGACAAATTTTCGTTTCCTTCCGGGCACACGATGACAGCGTTTTCGATCGCGTTGGTAGTGAGTTATTTCTATCCGTCGCTGGAGGGGATGCTGTTTTTTGTGGCCTTCAGTATCGCGGTGTCGCGCATCGTGCTTGGAATGCACTTCCTCAGCGACGTGCTGGCGGGCATAGTGCTGGGTGTGGCGCTGGGGTGCGCTTCGATTACCGCGTTTGCTTCCTTTGGCTTGGTTTAAGCGCTAAGTCACAGCGGTTTCGGGTGCGCGGCGAGCGCTTCGCGGAACACCGCTAGATTGCTCTTGTCGATGATGGCGGTTCCGGTGTCAACAAACGAGGGCAGCGGCGAGGCGGGAGCGTTTCGCCAATCCTTGAATTCGTGCACCGCGTTGTGGTGCAAGTCGTCCAGGAATTTCACGCCGTAATAGGCCATCACGTAGGGCTTTTGCGCGACGGTGGCGTTAATCCCGCCGCGGTCGATCCAGTCCAACGTCTCGGGATCTTTGTCGAACGACACGATGGCGATTTTTCCAGTCATGTCCACACGGTGCAGCACACCCGCAGCGCCGGCTCCGCCGGAAGCTTCAAGACAGATAATGCCATCCACCTTTTGCTTCTTGGCGGAGAGGATGGCGTTAACGCCGTCGAAGGCTTTGTTGGAATCGCCTTTGTCGTCGACGGTCTGAACGATCTTTATGCCGGGATATTTCTTCAGGGCTTCATTCACGCCGCGCACGCGCTCATCCAGATTGAGCTGGCCGGGAATGGTGACAAGCACAATGTCGCCGTGACCCTTCAGGATGTCGGCGATGCGCTTGGCGCTTTCCTGTCCGGCACGGAAATTGTCCGTGCCGATGAACGTGACGCGCTTGGAATTGGGCGCATCGGAATCGAGGCAGATAACGGGAATGCCGCTGGCAATGGCCGCGGCTATGGGCGCCTGAAACATTTCCGGGCTCGCAACGGAAACAAGAATTCCGGCGGGGTGCGAGGAGACAGCCTTTTCGAAGGCGGCCACTTCATCCTTGGGAGAATACGAGGTTGGGCCGTCCATTTCGACCTTGATGCCAAGACCCATTTCCTTCGCGACATCGCGCAGGCCCGCATCAGCTTCCTGCCAGTAGGGCAAGTTGATATTCGCGGCGATGAGCACATAGCGCTCTTCTTTTTCGTGATAAGACTCCTGGCAGCCGGCCAACGCGGCGGTCGCGAGAACCAGCAGCCACATCGTGAGCTTGGAAACGTTTTTCATCGAGAGGTCTCCTTTGCGCTTCCGGCCTGGGGCTGGGCAAAGCAAGAATCCGACCGAGACCCGGAGTATGGGGCGCAAGACTATCAACAAGAAATGGCTGTGACAAGCGTCGAGCCGCGGGCACGGCGTTGTGGGATGCCCTTGCCAAATAGGAGACGCGCAGCGAGGAAGCCAGTGGCGAGAGCGAGATTGTGTAGTCTCCTTAAGAACAATGAAAACGGCAACGATGCAGGCGCCAGCGACCGAGGCGAAACGTACGGTGTGGTCGGGGTTGGTCTTTCTTACGCAGGTGTCGCGACCCGGCCTGTGGACGACCACGGCGCTGTTCTACTTGATGCCGCTGGGGCATCGCGCTTTTTTTCGCTCGTGGATTTTCTGGGTTGGTCTCTTCTACGTGCTGGCTCCGCTGGGCCTTGTGCTGTACGGCGTGAACGATATCGTGGACGCGGAGGCGGATGTTTACAATCCGCGGAAGGGCACGTTTCTTTTCGGATCCTTGGGCGCACGGGAACAATTGGCGGCCCTGCGCTGGGAGATTGCCGTCGCGCAACTGCCGTTCGTGGCGCTGTTCCTGGTCCTTATCGGGACGAAGATCTTGTTGTGGTATGCGGCGCTAGCCGCCGCTGTCGCACTCTATAATTCTCCGCATGTGGGATGGAAGGGGCGTCCGCCTTTTGATGTGTTGATCCAAGCAAGCTATCTACTTGTTTTCGTGTTGAGCAGCTGGCTGAACCATCTGCCGCAGCTTCCCTGGCCCACTTTTGTTTTTGGCGCGCTGTTCGCGATGCACTCGCACGTATTTGGCGAAGTGATGGATATTGTGCCGGACCGGCGGAGCGGGCGACGAACCACCGCGACGCAACTCGGGGCAGTCCGCGCGAAATTCCTGATTGCCGCGTTGCTGTGCATCGAAACGGCGATCGTTTACTGGTTTTTTCGTGATGTGATCATTGCAGGATTCTTAGGCGTGGGCGTGTTGTGGTTCGCTGTGGACTCGAGCGTGCTATGGAAGGAGCGTTCGTACACGCCTGGACAAATGCGCGCGTTCATGTGGGCTTGGAACGGCGCAGCTGTGTTGGGCATGTACTGGAATTGGTTGAGGGCTAGCCTGACTGAAATCCATTGAACTGTGGGCTTGATTGTAGAGGTGAGAACCTTTTGCGAGCCCGTGTCATCTTATTTGACAGAAATACCCGATGCGGTTCCCCCATCCGCCCGCTCGGCTCAGGGGGAATGTTCATCGTATGGTCCGCCGCTCAGGTTGTTCCCGTTTGGCCACGCTCTCCATTCTGGGCATTGCGTTGATTTTCTCGCCGGCGCCGACGCGGGCGCAGGAGATCTCTTCCGATGCTCCGGCGCAACCGCAGTCCTCCAATAGTACCTACTCACGCATGTCGCACTCCGCGATTGCTCCAGAGGATTTGGACGTTTCCTGGCGCAAGATGCCGGCGAGGTTTTTGCACGACCAGAAAGATATGTGGCTTTTTCCTACAAAGCTGGGGGAGCGGAAGGCCTGGATTACCACGGCGATTGTCGTGGGCGGGACGGCCGTGTTTGTCAAGGAAGACCCGCCGCTCGAGCGAAAGGTGCGGCAGACCGATATTTTCAGTGAGTACAACAAAGTCCTAAAGAGCTCGATTAGTGGTGGTTTAATTACCGTGGTTCCGGTGGGCTTTTATGCCCTTAGTTTGATTCGTCACGATTCCTACGGCCAAGGAACGGCACTGTTGGCCGGCGAGGCGGTCGCGAATGACGCGGTACTGATGATCGTTTTGAAAGCTATTACTCGGAGAGCGCGGCCCTCCGAATTCCCGCCAAACGGCGCGTACAACGACACATTTTTCGCGACACACAATTCTGTCTTGGGCAAAGGCAGCAGTTTCCCTTCGGGTCACGCGATGATGGCCTTTTCCGTTGCCGACGTGTTCGCGCAACGCTACCGGCACCATAAATGGGTACCTTATGTGGCCTATACGTTAGCAACGGCCATCAGCTTCTCGCGCGTAACCACCGGCGCGCACTTCCCTTCTGACGTATTCATCGGCGCGGCCACGGGATTCGCCATCGCGCACTTCGACGTCCTGCGCCACTAAGTTCCTGCTCTGGCCCGCATGCCGGCCTGCTACTCTACTGCTCCGTGGCGAGTCCATATCTCCTGGAAATATCCGTAGCGACGGCGGAAGCCGCCGTTGCCGCCGAGCGTGGTGGCGCGCATCGCATTGAGCTATGCGCGGAGTTGCGCCTTGGCGGTCTCACGCCTGGCGAAGAGCTAATGCGGCAGGCCCGAGAACAGGTGCGGCTGCCGATCTTTGCAATGATCCGGCCGCGTGCGGGTGATTTTGTCTACTCGACGGAAGAGATCGCGCACATGCGACGCGCTATTGCGACCGCCAAGCGGCTGGGAATGGACGGGGTTGTTCTTGGCTTATTGACCGAAGACCCCCGGGTGGATGTGCAGCGCACGCGAGAATTGGTGAAGCTCGCACAGCCGCTCCCGGTTACGTTTCATCGTGCGTTCGATGATGTCGCCGACTTGGACGCGGCCTTGGAAGATGTGATCGAGACGGGTGCTGCGCGCATTTTAACTTCTGGTGGCGCGCCCACTGCGCCCCAAGGGCTCGGTGCGCTTGCAAAGTTAGTTGCCGCCGCTGGGAATCGCATCACTATCGTCCCCGGCAGTGGCGTCAACGCTTCCAATATTCTCGAAGTCGCGCAACACACCCAGGCTCGTGAGTTCCACTCCGGCCTCGGCACACGTATCCCTTATGGCAGCCGAAACGATACGCTGGTCGAAGACGAGGTTCGAAAAATGGCGCACGTCCTAGCTGGAGGCGTGTGAGTTAGCGTGACGGGTGTCTGCCCCTTTTCGGCGTTGGAAGCCAACTAGGTCCTACGCATCACCGGCGCCAGCTCGCGATATTCGCGCAATGGAAGCGTCTTGGGGTCGTCCGTGAGCACCTGAATGCAAACATGGTCCGCGCCCGCGGAGTGGTGTTCCTGGATGCGATTCTGCACCGCTTTCAAATCGCCCCAGGCAATCACGGCATCGACAAGCCTGTCACTGCCTCCATTGCTGAAATCGGCTTCCTCAAATCCCAAGCGCAAAAAGTTATTCGTGTAGTTGGGCAAAGTCAGGTAAATCGCAAGAAATTTCCGGGCGATGGCCCGCGCCTTGGCGGGATCCTTCTCAAGCACCACGGCCTGCTCTGGACACAAGTAAGGATCCGGGCCTAGCAGTTCGCGAGCATGGGCGGTGTGCTTTGGAGTCGTGTTGTAGGGATGCGCGCCGTCCGCGCGCTCGGCGGACAGTTGCACCATCTTAGGCCCAAGTGCCGCCAAAACACGCGGGGGTTTCGGGGAGGGCGGCACGGCTCGATAAGGAGCCTTGTCCATCGCATCCAGATATGCGCGCATTGTAGCGACGGGCTTATCGTAACGATGGCCACGCAACTGTTCCACCAATGGAACGTGGCTCACGCCAAGCCCAAGGAGGAAACGATTCGGGTATGCCTCTGCCAGCGTTTTCTGTGCCGCAGCCATCGTAACTGGATCCCGGCCGTAGATATTCGCAATGCCGGTGGCGATGACGATTCGCTTTGTTGCTGCCAAGAGCAAACCTGCGCTGGTGAGCGCTTCACGTCCCATCGCTTCGCCAAACCAAAGCGCCCCGAAGCCCAGCTGTTCTAATTCGGCAACCGCCTCTTGAACCTGAGCCGCCGGAAAATTGTCCAGCTGACTGGTCCAGATTCCAGTCGCCCCAAGCTGCACCGTTCGTTGAGCCATCACTTTTCTCCCGTACGGCCTGGCCCGGCCACTATGATGAATTGGCGGATTTGCCGGTTACTGACACAAATTCCTAAAGGGCGCAGAAGACTGCGCCCTTTAGGAAGGCACTGGCGTGAAACCCTTCTATGCTTTTTGCGCGTGGCGGCGCAGGAAGGTCGGCACGTCGAGGTCGTCCGCAGGGACCTCGCGCGCGACCTCGCGGACATTTTCCTGGACTTGGTGAACGACGTTCGCCTCGCGCGGCTGCGGCTCTGGTGGCTCGGGAACATCTCGGCCAGCTTTCCAGGTCTTGGGCAAGAAGGACGGCCGCTGCTGGGCTTGCTTCTTGTTGGCGTCCCTGAAGCCTGCGGCGATAACCGTGATTTTCACCGTGTCTTTCATCTGATCGTCCTGCACGGCGCCAAAAATAATGTTGGCGTTTTCGTGCGCGGCTTTCTGGATGACGGAGGACGCTTCGTGGACTTCGTGCAGCGTGAGGCTGGAGCTGCCGGAAATATTGATGAGGATGCCTTGCGCGCCCTGGATGGTGTTGTCTTCGAGGAGCGGGCTGGCAATAGCGCGGTTTGCGGCGTCGACGGCGCGGTTTGTGCCGGTAGCGACGGCTGTACCCATTACCGCGTAGCCTTGACCATGCATGATCGCTTTTACATCCGCAAAATCGCGATTGATGATGCCGGGTACAGTGATGATATCGGAGATGCCCTGCACGGCCTGACGCAGAATGTCGTCAGCAATGCGGAAGGCGTCGAAGAAGCTCGTGCCGCGCTCGACGGTTTCCATCAAGCGTTCGTTGGGAATGACGATGACGGTGTCGACCGCGTTGATGAGCTCTTGCAGCGCTTGCTCGGCTTGCAGCATGCGCCGCTTGCCTTCAAATGCAAACGGCTTGGTTACCACGGCCACGCTTAGCGCGCCGAGTTCGCTCGCGAGCGAAGCCACTACGGGCGCGGCGCCGCTGCCAGTGCCTCCGCCGAGGCCGGCGGTGATGAAAATC
>Ga0137415_10001476_pt1 | contig 23309 bp, 22 predicted proteins | sample CZODoug3_1_1_16f_FD_183082 | JGI IMG/M metagenome (GOLD analysis project Ga0137415, IMG submission 183082) | Vadose zone soil fungal communities from Angelo Coast Range Reserve, California, USA - CZODoug3_1_1_16fungal (Hybrid Assembly) | ecosystem: Environmental > Terrestrial > Soil > Vadose...
GCTGAGCTCTCCCTCGAGATACTGATCGCCCGACTGTGGGCTCGTCAGGCCGCCGGTCCCGGAGGTCAGCGCCACGCTCCCGATCACCCGGGCGGAGAGCGCAACCACCCGGTGGCGGTCCCAGGTCACGACCGCCCGCGCGCTGCCTCGCTCGACCAGGTCGCCGCTGAGCGGATCTCCCAGTGGTTCCACGGAAGCGCCGATGCTCGCTGACACGTCCCGCCAGGGGGTGGTGCGAAGGTCCGCCGCGCCCACCGGATAGACCACCGTGGCGGCGGGGCGGTCTTTCGATCTCGACCGGCCGATGCCGGGCCCCAGCGAAACCGACAGCTGGGTTCCGCGCTCGAGCTGCGTGCGCCAGCCGGCCGCGAGGCTGGCAACGCTCGCGCGTCGATTGTCGGAATATCGATAATCGAACGCCTCCAGTTGTAGGCGAAGGGTATCCAGTCGTGTGGCGGCCCAATCGGCGGACGCGCGCAGGAGCGGCCCGCGCGAGAGGGGGAACGCCGCGCGCCCGTCCGCGGTCGCGCCGCCGGCCACGATCCAGGCTGCGGAGCCGGTCATCCGGAGGCGCCGGTCGGCGGTGACGTCCAACTCCAAGGAGGTGTTCGACTCCTCGACGGTGACGAACCGGGAGCCCGCTGGAGGTTGGACGGGCCCGCGCGCCGGGCCGGGCGCCAGTGCCGAAAGGTCCATCGAGCCGTAGCCCAGGGCTTGCCGTACGCGCGCCCAGGCGCCGTTGCGGAAGCGCAAGTCCCCTTCCGCAAATCCTCGCACGAACAGCTGGCTACCTTGCGCCAAGACGGCCGAGGGTGCGACTCCGAAGCGCAGCACGCCGTCCGGATCCGATACGCGGCCCTGGAGATCACCGGAAACGCCGATCGAGCTGGGATCCTGTCCGCCGACGGTCGTGCCTCCCCGAGCCTCGACGCGGACGGATCCGTCGGCGACGAGGCCCGCGGCCAGCGCCGCGATGGTCGAGAGCATCATCACGGCACCCGGCTATTGGACCATCACGACGTCTTCGTTCTGCAGACGGAAACGCGCGCTCCGGGTGCCCGGAATCGAAAGCTCTTCGAGCCTGAACCGGATGCGCCCCGGACTCCCGGCGCGGACGAGAAAGATGCGGTCCTTGTGCGCGAATTCGGTGAGGCCGCCCGCGGCCGCCAGTGCCCGCAGGACGCCCTGGCCGCGCTCGAGGGGATAGACCCCGGGGCGGGCGACCTCGCCGAGCACGGAGAGCTGGGCTGGGGCCTGCTCCTCGAGCAACACGGTGACGACCGGCCGATTGATGAAGTCCCGGAGGAGGACTTCGAGCGCCTTCGCCAGCTCCTGCGGCGTCCGTCCCGCCGCCGGGACGTCGTTCACGAAGGTGACCGTCACCCGACCGTCGGGCCTGACCCGAGTGCGTCCCGACACTGCCTCTTGGTTGAAGACGCGGACGGAGATCACGTCGCCGGGCGCCAGCTTGTATTCGCCCGCCGGTTCCGCGGTGGTCTCCGGCAGCGCCTCCGCCCAGACGTACTGGCCCACGCCGGCGCACCCGAGCACGGCCGCGGCCACCGCGCCCACCCAGGAGCGCCTTCCGTTCAGCCGTCGCATGCGGTGAACTCTACACCGGCCGCGCCGGACCGACGTCAGCGGCGAGCCGGTCATCGATTAGCGAACAAACGATCGCGATCGACGCGCCGCACCATTCTTTATCGATTTCCGAACAGGTCCGGACCGCTTTCGTTTATGCAGGTGCACGATTGCACCTCCGGGCGTACCTTCACCGGCTGCGTCAGAGCAGCCTGGAAGCGGGCGAGCGGATGGTCTTCTGTGCATCCGCAGGCAACTGGTCGGCATCACTGAATGGGAACGGGCATGAAGATCCTGATCACCGGAAGCAGGGGCTACATCGGCACGGTGATGGCGCCGATGATGGCGGCCGCCGGCCATGAGGTCGCCGGAGTGGACGCGGACTTCTATCGCCGATCGACCTTCGGCAACTGGACGGAGTCCATCCGGACGGTTCCCAAGGACGTCCGCGCGATCGCGGCCGGCGATCTGGCCGGATTCGACGCGATCGTCCACCTCGCCGCGCTGTCCAACGATCCGCTGGGCGACCTCAACCCGCAGCTCACCTTCGACATCAACCACCTCGCGTCCGTCCGCTTGGCCAGGCTCGCGAAAGAGGTGGGGGCGGGCCGGTTCGTGCTGGCCTCTTCCTGCAGCAACTACGGGGCCGCCGGCGACGCGCCGGTGGACGAGGATTCGCCGCTCAACCCGGTCACGCCGTACGGCGAATCGAAGGTCCTCGCCGAGCGCGACATCGCGAAGCTCGCCGACGAATCCTTCACGCCCACCTTCCTGCGCTGCGCGACGGCCTACGGCGTCTCGCCGCGCCTCCGCTTCGACATCGTGCTGAACAACCTCGTCGCCTGGGCGTTCACCTCCGGCAAGGTCCTCCTCAAGAGCGACGGCACGCCCTGGCGGCCCATCGTCCACATCGAGGACATTTCCCGCGCGTTCCTCGCGGTCCTTTCCGCCCCGGCCGCGGCGGTGCGCGCGCAGGCGTTCAACGTGGGCCGCGACGACCAGAACTATCGCATTCGCGACATTGCCGAGATCGTGAAGGAGACCGTTCCCGGTTGCGAGATCGCTTTCGCCGAGGGCGCGGGACCTGACAAGCGCAACTATCGCGCCGACTTCTCCAAGATTGCCCGCGTGCTGCCGGCCTTCCAGCCGCGCTGGGACGCGCGCAAGGGCGCGCGCCAGCTCTACCAGGCCTACAAGGCGGTTGGCCTCCGCCTGGAAGATTTCGAGGGAGCTCGTTACCGGCGCATCGATCAGATCAAGCAGCTTCTGGCAGACGGCAACCTGGGGACGGATCTGCGCTGGCGCGCCGAGCCCGTCGCCGCCTGAAGAGGACCTTGTCGATGAACGAGCCGGCGCCGGTCACCCGAAGCGCATGCCTGTCGTGTGGAGCGCCGTTACTCTCCACATTCGTCGATCTGGGGATGTCGCCGCTGTGCGAGAGCTACTTGCCGGCCGAAAAGCTCAACCAGATGGAGCCATTCTACCCGCTCCACGTCTACGTTTGCGAAGGTTGTTTCCTGGTGCAACTGGAGGAGTTCGTCAGCCCGGAAGAGATTTTTACGGAGTACGCTTACTTCTCGTCCTACGCCGATAGCTGGGTGGCGCACATGCGGGGCTATGCGGAGAAGATCGCAGACCGTCTCCGACTGTCGACGAAGAGCCTGGTGGTCGAGGTGGCGAGCAACGACGGTTACCTGCTCCAGCATTTCGTGGGCATGGGGATCCCGGTGCTGGGGATCGAGCCGGCGCGCAACGTGGCCCAGGTCGCGATCGACAAGGGCATTCCCACGCTGGTCAGGTTCTTCGGCGCCGACCTGGCGCGAGAGCTGGCAGCCCAGGGCAAGCAAGCGGACCTCGTCTGCGGCGCCAACGTGCTGGCGCAAGTGCCGAGGCCGAACGACTTCGTCGAAGGGCTGAAGATCCTCCTCAAGCCGGGAGGGGTGGTCACCATCGAGTTCCCGCACCTGATGCGGCTGATGGGCGAGAACCAGTTCGACACCATCTACCACGAGCACTTCTCCTATTTCTCGTACCTGAGCGCGGAGGCGATCTTCGCCCGCAAGGGGCTCGCGCTCTTCGACGTCGAAGAGCTGCCCACGCACGGGGGATCGCTGCGGATCTATGCGCGTCACGCGGAAGACGAGAAGAAGCCCTTGACGGAACGCGCCCGCGCGCTTCGCGCGCGCGAGGTGGCGGCTGGCCTGCAGCGCATCGAGACCTACGCGCGCTTCGGCGAGCAGGTGAAGGAGACCAAGCGCAAGCTCCTGCACTTCCTGGTCGCGGCCAAGAACGCGGGCAAGAAGGTGGTCGGCTACGGCGCGCCCGGAAAGGGCAACACGCTCCTGAACTACTGCGGGATCCGGACCGACTTCATCGACTTCACCGTCGACCGCAACACCTACAAGCAGGGGAAGTTCCTGCCGGGCACGCACATCCCGATCCGCGCGCCGGAGGCGATCCGCGATGCCCGGCCCGATTATCTCCTCATCCTGCCGTGGAACTTCAAGGACGAGATCATGAAGCAGATGGCGCACATCCGCGAATGGGGCGGCAAGTTCGTGGTTCCGATCCCCGAAGTTCGCGTGTTCGACTGACGACTGCATGCGATTCGTGCCGACAGCCCTGCCGGGCGCCTGGGTGATCGAGCAGGAGCGGCACGCGGACGGCCGCGGCTTCTTCGCGCGGACATGGTGCGCCGAGGAGCTGGCCGCGCGCGGGCTCGAGGCGCGCATCGCGCAGTGCAGCGTGTCGTTCAACCAGCGCCGGTGGACGCTGCGCGGGCTGCACTACCAGGCGCCGCCCTTCGCGGAGGTGAAGATCGTGCGCTGCACCCGGGGAGCGCTCTACGACGTGGCCGTCGATCTGCGCCCGGATTCGGCCAGCTTTCGCCGCTGGATCGGCGTGGAGCTCACCGGCGACGGGGGCCGGGCCCTCTACGTGCCGCGCGGGTTCGCGCACGGCTTTTTCACCCTCGCCGACGCGACCGAGGTGTCCTACCAGATCTCCGCTCCCTTCACGCCCGAGCAGGCCCGCGGGGTGCGCTACGACGATCCCTTTCTCGGGGTCCGCTGGCCGGGGCCGGTCGAGGTCATCGCACCGCGCGACCGCGACTATCCCGACGTCACCGCCGACCATTTTCAGGAGCTGCGCGGTCTGTGAACATGGCCACGTCCCCCGATAGCCTGCAATCCCGCGACGCCGCCGAGGAGCTGCGGCAGTGCGCAGATTCGATCGACGCGCAGGGGCGCGGCGCCGAGATGCACCGGCTGGTCCGCGAGCTGTATCCCATCTGCCGCAGCATCACCGGCGACGGGCTGCGCCAGTCGCTGCGGATCCTGCAGCGCATCGCTCCCCTCCAGCTTCGCGAGGTCCCCAGCGGAACGCAGGTGTTCGACTGGGTGGTGCCGCGGGAATGGAACGTCCGTTCCGCCCGCCTTCTCGGTCCGGACGGCGAGGTGATCGCCGACGCCGGCCGCCTCAACCTGCACCTGCTCAACTACAGCGCGCCCTTCCGCGGCAAGGTGCAGCTCGAGGAGCTGCAGCGGCACCTCCATTCGCTGCCCGATCAACCGGCGCTGGTCCCCTACCGGACGAGCTACTACAAGGAGGACTGGGGCTTCTGCCTGACCCACGAGCTGCGCAGCCGCCTGCAGCCGGGCGAATACGAGGTGCAGATGGACACCAGTCTCGCCCAGGGATCGCTCACCTACGGCGAGCTGTTGGTCCCAGGGGCACAGGCCGACGAGGTGCTGCTCTCGGCGCATTGCTGCCACCCGTCGCTGGCCAACGACAACCTCTCCGGCATGGTCCTGTGCGCCACGCTGGCGCGCCTGCTCGCGGGCACCTCGCCACGCTACTCGTATCGGTTTCTCTTCGTGCCCGGGACCATCGGGTCGATCGCCTGGCTGGCGTTGAACGAGGAGAAGGCGTCGCGCGTCGCGCACGGCCTGGTCGCCGCTTGCGTGGGCGACTCGGGGATGCTCACCTACAAGCGAAGCCGTCGCGGCGATGCCGAGATCGATCGCGCCGCGGTCCACGTGCTGGCGCAGAGCGGGCAGGAGTACCGCGTGCGCGACTTCACTCCCTATGGGTACGACGAGCGGCAATATTGCTCGCCGGGTTTCAATCTCCCGGTCGGCTCGCTCACGCGCACGCCGCACGGCGAGTACCCGGAGTATCACACCTCCGCCGACGATCCGGCGCTGGTCAAACCCGAGATGCTGGTCGATTCGCTGCGGCGGTACCTGGAGATCTTCGAGGTGCTGGAAGGGAACCGGACCTACGTGAACCTCTCGCCCAAGTGCGAGCCGCAGCTCGGCAAGCGCGGCCTGTACGGCTCGGTGGGCGGGCAGAGCCATGCCGTCGCGAGCCAGATGGCGATGCTCTGGGTGCTCAACCTGTGCGACGGGACGCGCACGCTGCTGGATGTGGCGGAGCGATCCAGGCTCCGCTTCAGCGAGCTGCGGCGCGCGGCGGAAGCCTTGCGGAGGGCGGGCCTGCTCGCCGAGGAGAGAGGAAGGAAGCAATGAAGGTGGTCTTGTTCTGCGGCGGCCTGGGCATGCGCTTGCGCGACTTCTCCGAGAACATCCCCAAGCCGATGGTGGCGGTGGGTTACCGGCCGATCCTCTGGCACGTGATGCGCTACTACGCGCATTTCGGGCACAAGGACTTCATCCTCTGCCTTGGGTACAAGGCCGACAGCATCAAGAAGTATTTCCTCGACTACGACGAGACCATCTCCAACGATTTCGTCCTCAGCAAAGGCGGGAGGAAGGTCGACCTGCTCGCGAGCGACATCCAGGACTGGAAGATCACCTTCGCCGATACCGGCCTCAACTCGAACATCGGCATGCGGCTCAAGGCGGTGCAGCACTTCTTGCGGGACGAGGAGATGTTCCTCGCCAACTACAGCGACGGCGTCTCGGACTTGCCGCTGCCGGCGATGATCGACTACTTCCGTCAGGGGAACGCGGTCGCCTGCTTTGCTGGCGTCATGCCCACCCAGAGCTTCCACCTGGTGAAGGTCGAGGACGGCGGCCTGGTCCAGAGCATCCAGCACGTCAGGGAGGTGGGGATGCGGATCAATGGCGGCTTCTTCGTGTTCCGGAAACAGATCTTCGACTGGATCAGGCCTGGCGAGGAGCTGGTCCAGGAGCCGTTCCAGCGCCTGGCGGCGGCGGGGAAGCTCGTCGCGTATCCCTACGACGGCTTCTGGGCCTGCATGGACACCTTCAAGGACAAGCAGCTGCTCGAGGACCTTTACTCCCGTGGCCAGGTGCCGTGGGAGGTGTGGAAGAACGGGAGAGTGTCTCCGGACGCGGCGCGCTGACGCCATGCTGAGGGTGCCCATCTTCCAGAACGGCAGCGGCCCGCGTCGCGTCCTCCTCCTCGGAGCGCACGCCGACGACATCGAGATCGGCTGCGGCGGCACCGTCCTGCGCCTCGCCGAGCAGCGCGGCCTTTCGGTCCGCTGGATGGTGCTTTCCGCCACCCCCGAGCGGGCCCAGGAGGCGCGTGCCTCGGCCGCCGAGTTCCTCGATGGCGTCGAGGCGACGGTCGTGGTGCGTGACTATCGCGACGGGTACCTGCCCTGGGCGGGCGCTGCCATCAAAGATGAATTGGAGGCGTTGAAGCGCGAGTTCGTCCCCGACCTGATCTTCACCCATTATCGGAACGACCTGCACCAGGACCATCGCCTCGTCTCCGAGCTGACCTGGAACACCTGGCGCAACCACCTGATCCTCGAGTACGAGATCCCCAAGTTCGACGGGGACTTCGGATCGCCGAATTTCTTTTCAGCCCTACCTCCCGCGACTCTCGAGCGCAAGATCGCCCTCCTGATCCGCCATTTCCAATCCCAGTCGGGCCGGCAGTGGTTCACGCCCGATCTGTTTCGAGCAGTGGCGCGGATCCGCGGGATGGAATGCGCGGCTCCGGACGCCTTGGCCGAGGCCTTCTACTGTCGGAAAGCCGTGTTCTGATGGGTGAGATGGAAGCACCGGCGGCACCCCCGACGGGTCCGCAGCTCGGTTCTCGAAATGCGGTCGCAAAGAACGCGGTCCACCTCCTCTTGGGCCAGATCTCGACGACGGCGCTCGCCATCGTGTTCAGCGCAGCGCTCGGCCGCTCACTCGGCCCGAAAGACTTCGGCCTTTACTTCCTCATCAGCGCCTTCTCGACCTTTGCGTACGTCGTCGTCGACTGGGGCCAGCAGTACTATGTGATCCGCGAGGTGGCGCGGGCGCCCGCGCGCGGGGGCGAGCTCCTGGGGACCACGCTCGCATTGCGCGCGGCCGGCGCGGTGGTCCTTTCGCTGCCCGCGGGCCTCTTGGCGTGGGCGCTGGGATACGATGCGCGCACCTGCTGGTTCTCGGTCGCCTTCCTGGTGGCGAGCCTCCCCTTCGCGCTCGCGCAACCTTTCGGGATGGTGTTCCGCGGACACGACCACATGGGCCTGGACGCCTGGGTCTCGGTGGTCAACAAGAGCGTCGTATTGGCGCTCGCGGTCACTGCGCTCATGCTGGGGACGGGGCTGCCCGGAGTCCTTCTTGCGCAGGCCCTGGCCGGGCTGGTGGCGTTCGCCGTCGCAGCGCGGCTCTACCTGCGCGTCGCCGCGGGCCCGGTCCGGTGGTCGGCCCCGACGGCGCGGGAGGTGCTCGCGGGCGGGAGCGCCATCGTCGTGGTGATGATCGCGATCTCCGTGCAGCCCTACCTCGACGCCATCATCCTCTCGAAGCTCGTCCCGGCCGACGTGGTCGGCTGGTTCGGAGCGGCCAAGAACATCATGGGCACGCTGCTGGCGCCGGCCGTGATCATCGGAACGGCGGCGTATCCCAGGCTCTCGCGCGCAGCCTCCGATGTCTCCACCTTCAACGCCGAGGTGCGAGCCACGCTCCGGCCGATGCTGTCCCTGGGGGCGCTCGTCGGCGTGGGCACGTACCTGTTTGCGGACTCCGCCATCGCCCTCGTGTACGGACGGCAGCAGTTCGGGGCGGCGGGGAGCATCCTGAAGGTGTTCGCCCCCGGGCTCTTCCTGGTCTTCGTCGACGTCCTCTTCGGCAACGCGCTCACCGCGCTCGGACGAGCGACGGCGTTCGCCGTCGCCAAGGTAGGAAGCGTGCTGCTCAGCACCGGGCTCGATCTGGTGCTCATCCCGCTCTTCCAGCGCCGCACCGGGAACGGCGGAATCGGGGTGGTGCTGGGATTCGTCGCTAGCGAGATCGTGGTCTTCGGTGGCGCGGCGCTGCTCATGCCGCGCGGCAGCTTGAGGCCCGGGGTGGCCGTGGACGTCTTGCGCGCGCTCGCCTCGGCGGGCGTCACGGCGCTCCTGTTCCGGTGGCTGCCGCCGCTTCCCATGGCGATCGGCGTGCCGATGTGCGTGCTCGCGTTCGCCCTCTGCGCGCTCGCGTCCGGTCTCATCCGACGTTCCGACCTTTCGCTGCTCAAGGCGCTCGCGCGCCCGCGCATCCCCGCGCCCGCGGCGGCTTCCGATGCCCGTGCCAGGTAGCAGGGTCCGAGGGCCGTTACTTGCGGCCGCCTGTTGCCGGGCCTGCGCCGGTCGGCTCCACGCGCTCGAGCCAGCATTCGCGCCAGTAGGGGAAGATGGCGCGCGGACACAACCAGCGGCAGACGCTCCGGTCACCCGAGCACACCACGCCGTCGAGCGTGATGGACTCGTTCTTCAGGACGATGAGCTTGCCGTCCTGTTCATTGATGAACCGTCCGATCCGCTGCCGCACGCGATAGACGCCGTTGCAGTAGGGCAGCATCTCGCGATCGAACCAGAGGCCCTTGTTGCGCCCGGCAGGGGTCAAGGTCTTCGCGATCTCTTCTCGCGACTTGATCCGGACCAATTCTCCCCGCTGCAGGTTCAGCGGCTCGAACGTGTCGCCCTTGAGTGCGGTGCCGGGAAGGTGGATGTCGGGGACCAGGCCGAGCTTGCGCAAAAGCTCCGTCACTACCGCGCGCGCCGTCACCCGCAGGAAGTGCCAGAAGGACACGTTGCCCGAGGTGTACTCCCGCAGGTAGGGGCGGGGGTCCCACACGCTCAGGTAGGTAGAGTACCCGGGCAGGTCGGTGTTCTGGCAGCGGTAGCGCGTCTGTGGCCGGCCATCGACCACGGCTGTGGAGCGGATATTGCGGGAAGCGCGCTCGAGGAGTGCGGCCGCGTCGGCCGGCGGGAAGGGGAGGGGCGGCCGCTCGCCGTCCGCGATCTTGCGCAGCCAGGCTTCTTTCCAGAACAAGCGGCACTCGGCCTGGCACCCGTCGTGGCCGGACCCGTCGCAGCGCACGTCGTCGAGCAAGACCGCTTCGGGAATCCGGCGGCTCCCGGTGTACTTGACCGTGTCGCAGACCTTGTCCGCTCGCCGCTCCACCCTGAATCGACGGCCGCAATAGGCGACCATCTCGGGCATGAACGGCACGCCGGCAAGCGCGCCGCGATCGTCGAGGGTGGCGAGAATCTCGGAGGGGCTCCTCACCTCGACCAGGTCGCCGCGATGCAGCTGTTCGTACGACATGTCTCCTCGAAAACACCCAAGGCCCGGCCCCGCGAGCGCGGCTTCATACCACGAAATCCAAGCGGCCCGAATCGGCGTGGCCCGCTCCCGGCCGTCGTGATGACGCGACCCCGGGGGCGTGCTAGAGGCATCGGGCCTTTTCCGCGGGAGCCGCGCGCCCCCGGAGGTCGATGAGTTCGTGGGGAAGGTCCTGCAGCTCTCGATGCGTCGGGTCCACGACCTCGTCGCGTTCTGCGCTCCGTACGAGTTCGAGGACGTGGCCGCGGAAGTCACCGGCGCTGATCGCGCCGAGCCGGAGAATTACGGCGCCGTCGAGTTCGCCCGCCGCGTGTACAAGCTCGCACGGTTGACGACCCGCTCGCGAAAGTTTGCACGGGCAATCACTCCGCGTCTCGACGTGCCGCGGCTCACGCGCGAGTACGAGCTTTTCCTTCCTGTGTTCAATCATCCGTTCGAGGTCTTCGCGCTCGCCGCCGTCCCCGGATGGCGGGAGCGATGCCGGGTGGCCGCCTGCTTCATCAGCGAGATCTGGGTGGAAGAGATCCCCGAGTATCTCCTCGAGCTGCTCGCTGATTTCGACCACCTGTTCATCGGGGTTCGCCATCCGGCGCAGGAAGTGGCGCGGATGGTGGGCCGGCCGTGCACCTATCTGCCGCTGGCCGCCGACGTGCTGCGCTTCGCGCCGTACCCGACGCCACCGAAGCGCATCATCGATGTCTGCAACCTCGGCCGGCGCTCCCCCGTGACGCACGCCGCGCTTCTCCAACTCGCTCGCCAGCGCCGCATCTTCTATTACTACGACACGGTGCGCGCGAGCGGCCAGGGCGGCCGGCAGATGACTTTCAGCGTCGGAAACGCCGCCGAGCACCGGCTGCTCCTCGCGAGCCTGCTGCAGCGGAGCCGGTACTACCTGGCCAACCGCGCGCGGGTAAACGAGCCCGAGAAGACGGAGGGCAAGGAAGAGATCTCCGCGCGCTTCTATGAAGGGATTGCGGCCGGAGCGGTCCTGCTCGGCGAGCCGCCGCGGTCGGAGGAGTTCCGGCGGCAGTTCGACTGGCCGGACGCGGTGATCGGGATGCCGTTCGATTCGCCGGACGTCGCCGAGCGCCTGCGGGCGCTCGATGCGGATCCGGACAGGATCGCGCGGATCGGCCGCGCGAACGTGCATCACGCGGCACTGCGCCACGACTGGGTCCACAGGGTTCGCGCCGTGTACGACGCGTTGGGTCTCCGCCCGACCGAGGCGATGCTCGCGCGCGAGGAGCGGCTGCGCGCGCTGGCGGCGCTCAGCCTCTAGGTGCGGAGCGGCGGTCGCGCCTCGGTCGGGCCCCTATCGCTTCTCCAGCTGGAACTCGCTCTGCTTCACGTCGACCGTCTCGTACGAGAAGGCTTTCACGGAGAGAGAGTGCCTGGCGAAGACGGAGCGCAAGTAGCCCTCCTCAAAGCGCACGACGTGGAGCGGGCCCGCGCAAGCATAGGGCACGTAACCGCTCGGGTTGATCGAGGACGCCGGTACGCCCTTCTCCACAAAGGCGGTGAGGAGGGCGCAGCCGCCCGGGCGCAGGATGCGGCCGATCTCCGAGACGTAGATGGGCATGTGCTCGGGCGCCATGTTGGTGAGCACGCCCCAGAGGACCACGACGTCGGCATCGGCGTCGGCCACGGGCAGCCGGAGGTCCCCGGCAATCTTCCTGCCATCGGGGTTGTACCGTTCGTTTTCGACGTCGAGGTGCAGGAACCGGAAGCGCGGGTGCGCTCGTTGGACGTACCTCGAGCACCACCAGACGAACTGTTCCTGTGAATCCAGCCCGACGTACCGGACCTCCGGGCTTTCCCGGGCGAGACCGATGGCCAGGCGGCCCAGGCCGCATCCCACGTCGACGATCGTGGTTCGATCCGTCAGCTTGACGGCCTTCATCAGCCTGCGCGCCTGGGCAACCGACGAATCCAGGAAGAACTCGTCATCATCGTAGGGCGGGCCGCACATGTTCGCCCGCAGCTCGTGGCTGGGGATGACGGAACCGCGGTGTTGGATCGCGGATCGCGTGGCGAGCGCCCACCACATCCTGCGAACCCGCGGCCTCCATCGTTTCGGGACCAGCGTCTTGGCGACATTCCGGAGAGAAGTCATCGTCTCTGCAGCGTAGACCAACTGCCCTGAGGGCGCGCCAGCGGACGAAACCACCTCGACGGCCGGTTCGTCGCATTGCCAACTGCCGGAGGGCAGAGTTCGTTGCTGAGGACCCCGAGGGGAACGCATTGTCGAAGCATGCCCCGCTTCGATCGGCGAATCCTTTGCATAGGCGGTGGGCATGTCGGCGGACCGACCATGTCGGTGATCGCTGCCAGGTGCCCGCAGTACGAAGTCACCGTGGTGGACGTCAGCGCGGACCGCATCCGCGCCTGGCAGAGCGACGACTTGCCCATCTACGAGCCCGGCCTCCTCGACGTCGTGCGGCAGGCCCGCGGGCGCAACCTGTTCTTCTCTATGGACATCCCCGCCGCGATCGACCGGGCGGAGGTGATCTTCGTCTCGGTCAACACGCCGACGAAGACGTTTGGCGAAGGCGCGGGAAAGGCGCCGGACCTTCAGTACTGGGAGAAGACGGCGCGCACCATCGTCGAAGCGTCGCAAAGGAACAAGATCGTCGTCGAGAAGAGCACGCTGCCGGTTCGGACGGCACACGCCATGGAGCGGATCCTCAACTCGAACCGCAAGGGCATCCGGTTCGAGGTGCTGTCCAATCCCGAGTTCCTCTCCGAGGGCACGGCCATCCGCGATCTCGAGCACCCTGACCGGGTGCTGATCGGGTCGCACGAGACAGCCACTGGCCTGGCAGCACGCGAGGTGCTGGTCGAGATCTATGCGAACTGGGTCCCGCGCGAGCGGATCGTCACCAGCAACGTCTGGAGCGCCGAGCTGTCCAAGCTCGCCTCCAACGCGTTCCTGGCGCAGCGAATCTCGTCGATCAACTCCATCTCGGCCCTTTGCGAGAGGACGACTGCCGACGTGACCGAGGTATCCCGCGCGATCGGGCTGGACAGCCGTATCGGCAGGCGCTTTCTCGAAGCCAGCGTGGGCTTCGGCGGCTCCTGCTTCAAGAAAGACATCCTCAACCTGGTCTACATCTGCGAAAGCTACGGTCTGGACGACGTCGCGCGGTATTGGGAGAGCGTCGTCTCGGTCAACGAATATCAGAAGAGGCGGTTCGTCCACACGATGGTTCACGCCATGTTCGACACAGTCGCCGACAAGCGCATCGCGCTGCTCGGCTGCGCCTTCAAGAAGGACACTGCGGACACGCGCGAGTCCGCCGCCCTCCTGGTCGCCCGGAAGCTGATCGAGGAACGCGCGGTCGTAGTGATCAGCGACCCGAAGGCCCTCGCCAACGCGCGCGCGGAACTGGCCGACGCGCCTGCCAGCCGGGTGCTCTTCGAGGCGGATCCGTATGACGCAGCGCGCGGTGCGCACGCACTAGCGGTATTGACGGAATGGGATGCCTACCGCGCACTCGATTATCGAACGATGTTCGAATCGATGGAGAAGCCCGCATTCCTCTTCGACGGGCGGAACATCCTCGATCACAAGGCGCTTTACGCCGTCGGGTTCAACGTCTTCCCCATCGGGAAGCCGGCGTTGAAGCATTTCTGACAGACGGTCGGGCGCGGGCGATCGAGCGCATGTCCGACCGTACTGTTCACGTGCAGCCACATGCGAACGATTCTTCGTTTTGCCCGGACTCGTCCCGAGACATAATTTTTCAGTCGGCGGGTCAGTAATCCTGACCTCCGACCAAAGGAGGAGGTCCGGAATGGCGTGGACGCACGATCCCGGCTGCATTGGGCTGTGCCTGTCCTACTGCAGCAAGATCCCGGCGGTCCTCCCCGCCTATACCGACGACGGCGGGCACCTGGCCCCGGACGCGCGGGTGCGGTTCGCGCGGGAGCTCGTCGCGCTGCTCGCGTCGCTGCCACAGGTGCCATGACCGCGTCAGACCTGATGCGCCGGCTGGTCTCCGACCTCGGCTCGCGGATGAAGCTGCGCGGCTGCGCCTCGGTGGGGCGATCGACCACAGTGTTGGGACGCATCTGGGTCCGCGGCAAGGGCCAGGTCCACCTCGCCGAGGGCGTCGTGCTCGACGCTCGCAGCGCTCCCATCGAGCTCTACGCGCATCGGGGAGCCGAGATCCGCATCGGAGTCGGAGTGCGGATCGAGGGTGGGGCTTCCTTGGAGGCTGTCTCGCAGATCGCGATCGGCGCCGGGGCCAAGCTGGGCGGGTTCTGCAAAATCCTCGACAACAATTTCCACCTGGTGGGCGGCTGGAACCGGGACCAGCGGCCCCCCTCACGGCCCGTGACAGTCGAGGACCGGGCCGAGGTGGGGGCTCGCGCCATCCTCTTGCCGGGGGCGCGAATCGGACCTGGCGCGGTCGTCCCTGCCGGCGCCGTGATCTCGCGGACCTTCGGCGCGAAGCCCGCGCCGAGCGGCTCGGCGGAGACCAGCGGGACAGCGCAGACGCACCCGCTGCCGCCTGGAGGAGGACCGCGTTCCCTGTCCCTTGTCCAGGCCGCCGTGCACATCCTCCGAGCCGCTTGGTACCTGCGTGCTTGCGAGCGCGGCCCCCGGGTCCGTGCGATGGGTCCCGTGCGGGTGACCAACGAGGGCACCATCCGGATCGGTGACCGCGCAGTGTTCATGGGCGGCATGATCGCCACCACGATTTCGTGCAGGCCGGGCGCCTCGATCGAGATCGGCTCCAGCACAATCTTCAACTACGGCGTCTCTCTCGAGGCTTGTGGATCGATCCGAATCGGCAGCCGGACCATGTTCGGGTCCCTCGTCCGGGTCGCCGATCGGAGCGACGGCCCGGCGAGGCGCATCGTCATCGGCGATGACGTCTGGATTGCGCACGGCGCCACCATCGCGCCCGGTGTGACCATCGGCTCGGGATCCGTGGTCGCCGCCGGCAGCGTAGTCTCCTGCGACGTTCCGCCGGGGAGCCTCGCCATCGGGAGCCCGGCCCGGTGCATGCGACTGAGCCTCCGCTCCGAGCAGCCGCGCGGCGCCTTTGCAACGCCCTCCGGCAGCGTGGTCGGATGATCGTGCGCGCCCGCATCAGGGAATTCATCGTCGAGTCGTTCTTCGTGGACGACTTCTCCGACGACGACTCCTTCCTCCGCCACAGCATCATCGATTCGCTCGGGATGCTGGAGCTGGTCGCCTTCCTCGAGAAAGAGTTCGGCATCAAGGTCAGCGACGCCGAGCTTGTCCCGGAGAACCTCGATTCGTTGACCAAGGTGTGCGCGTTCGTGAAGCGGAAGAAGGTCGTCGGCACCGCCGCCTGAAGGGGCTCGCCATGTGCGGGATCGCTGGCTTCACGCTTTCCTACGGGCTCCCGGTCGAGGAGCGCCGGATCAGGTTCGGGCTCCGCCTGCGCCGCATGGCCGCAAGCCTCAGGCACGGGGGGCCCGACGCCCAGCGCGCCTTGCTGCTCGATGGAGTGGCGCTGGGGCATGCCCGTCTTTCTATCCTGGACCTCGCGGGCGGGGCGCAGCCGATGCGCGATCCATCCACTGGTGTCGCGATCGTGTTCAACGGGGAGATCTTCAACTACCTCGAGCTGCGCCAGCGGCTCGCTTCCAGCCATGCCTTTCGCACGCGGTCCGACACCGAAGTCATCCTCGCCAGCTACCTCGATCGGGGCATCGACTGCGTGCTGGACTTCATCGGCCAGTTCGCCTTCGCCATCTACGACCCGCGCCTGCGACACCAAGGTGGTCCTCACCGGGGAAGGCTCGGACGAGATCTTCCTCGGGTATGATCTCTATCGCGAGACCCGCGTCCGCCAGTTCTGGGCGCGCCGTCCGGGATCGAGATGGCGGCCGGCGCTCCTGCGCCGCCTCTATCCGTACCTGCCGATGAGCCGGCAGGGCCAGGAGCTGTTGCAGCAGTTCTTCGCCATCGGACTCGACGATCCGTCGGGTCCGGGCTTTTCCCACCTGCCGCGCTGGGCCGCGAGCGGCCACACCCTCCGTTTCCTCTCTCGCGGTTTCGCCGAGAGCGCGGCCGAGGAAGATCCGGTGGCCTCGGTGCTCGCTTCGCTGCCGGCGAGGGTGAGGGGCTGGAAGCCGCTGGCGCGCGCTCAATACCTGGAGATGCAGACGCTGCTCGGTGGGTACCTCCTTGGCGCCCAGGGCGACCGGATGCTGCTCTCGCGGGAAGCAGTCCGGAAGGCCGGCGTCTTCAACGAGGAGAAGGTCGAAAAGCTGATGGCCAAGCTCTCCACGCGCAGCGGCGCCGCGAGCGAGGTGGACAGCCAGGCGCTGACCGCGGTGGGGACCACGCAGCTCCTCGTCGATCAGCTGTTGCCGCCGCGGCCCGTGCCGCAGCGCGAGGTTGATGCGGTGGAATTGGAGACAGCATGAGGTCCCCGTTCCTCTCCGACTGGGTCCTCGCGCACGCGGAGCAGAACCCGGATGCGCCGGCGATAGACAGTCCGGAAGCGCGCCTCTCCTACGGCGACCTGGCCGAGCGGATGCGGGTGCTCTCGGCACACCTCGCCTCCAGCGGACTCCGCGCGGGAGAGCGGGTCCTGATCGCGCTCCCCAACCTGCCGGCGACCGTGATCGCAGGCCTCGCCGTGCACGCGCTGGGAGCATGCGCAGTCGAGATCAACCGGGATTGGGGCGCCGATGCCTTCCGCGCATTGCTCGGGCAGATCCGGCCGCGCCACGCCTTCGTGCTGGGCCGCGATGCCCGGATCTGGGGCGAGGCGGCGCGCTCTCAGCCGCTCCGCTTCTGGGTCGTTCATCCCTCCGAGCTCTCCGCGGCGATGCGACAGGCGCTGGGCGAAGCGCCGGCGACCTGGCTGGGTGAGGACGGGGTGGTCGATCCGGCCCAGGCCCCAGCGCCTTCGCCCTCGACGGCCATGCCGGAGAGGCACCCCGAGTCCCCGGCCCTGATCCTCTACACCTCGGGCACGCTCGGGAATCCGCGCGGCGTGATCCAGACCTTCCGCAACATCGACGCCAACACCCGCTCGATCGTGCAGTACCTGGGGCTCACCGCCCAGGACCGGGGCATGCTCGTCCTGCCGCTCTCCTACTGCTACGGGCGCAGCGTCCTGCAGACCCATCTCTTCGCCGGCGGGTCGATCTTCCTCGACAACCGATTCATGTACCCACGGGTGGTCCTGGAGGCCCTCGCCACCGAAGGGTGCACGGGCTTCGCCGGCGTGCCGATGACGTTCGAGATCATCCGGAGCCAGGTGGACCTGTCGTCTCTTTCCTGGCCGCGGCTCCGCTACCTCACCCAGGCGGGAGGCGCCATGGCTCCGGACAGGCTCCGCTGGGTGCGACGGGCCTTCCAACCCGCGCGTCTGTTCGTCATGTACGGCCAGAGCGAGGCCACTTCGCGGCTCAGCTACCTGCCCCCCGAGCGAGCGGAAGACAAGGAGGGCTCGATCGGGATCCCCATCCCCGGCGTCGAGCTCAAGGTCGTCGGCAGCGACGGCGTGGAGCTCGGGCCCGGGGAGGTGGGGCACCTGGTGGCCCGCGGCGACAACGTGACGCTCGGCTACCTCGACGAGCCCGAGGAGACGCAAAGCATCCTCCGCAACGGATGGCTGTGGACGGGGGACATGGCCTGGAGGGATGCGGAAGGGTTCTTCTTCCACGTGGGCCGCTCCAAGGAGATCCTCAAGATCGGCGGACACCGCGTGAGTCCCGCGGAGATCGAGCACGCGCTGGAGCGGCATCCTGACGTCGCCGAGGCAGCGGTGGTGGGAATGAAGAGCGATCTCGCGGGCGAGGTCGCGGCCGCGTTCGTGGTCCGCCGGGCTGGGGGCTCGGTCGCCGAGGTGGAGCTGCGCCGCTTCTGCCGCGAGCTGCTGCCCGCCTACAAGGTGCCTGCGATCGTCACGTTCGTCGACGCGCTCCCGCGCAATCCGGCGGGCAAGCTGCTCCGCGGGGAGCTCGCCGCGCGTCGCCCACCCGCACCCGCGCCGGAGGAGGGCTCATGAACGGCCAGCTGGAGCAAGCCCTCGAGCTCGACCTGGAGTCGAAGGCTACGGAGCTGTCTCGCGCGCTCCAGGAAACCGTGTTGCATCGGCTGCGCAAGCGTGGCCTGGTGGTAGCCGTCTCCGGCGGCGTGGACTCGGCCTGCGTGGCGGCGCTGGGAGTGCGTGCGCTCGGCCCGGAGCGGGTGTTCGCGCTTCTTCTTCCGGAGCGGGACTCGAGCCCGGAGAGCCTCGCGTATGGCAAGGCGCTCTGCGAGAAGCTGCGCATCTCGTACGAAGTGAAGGACATCGCCTCCATCCTGGATGCGGCGGGCTGTTACCAAGCGCGCAACGCGGCCGTGCGCGAGGTCGTCCCCGAATTCCAGCCTGACATGCCGTGGAAGATCGTGCTGGCGAGCGACCCGCTCAGCACACAAACGGTGCACTTCTTCCGGGTGGTCGTGCGGCTGCCCAGCGGCGAAGAGCGCCACTACCGGCTCTCGCCACACGCGTATCTGCAGATCGTGGCAGCGACGAACTTCAAGCAGCGGACGCGGAAGATGATCGAGTACTACCATGCCGATCGGCTGAATTACGCCGTTGCGGGAACTCCCAACCGGCTCGAGTACGACCAGGGTTTCTTCGTGAAGCTCGGTGACGGCGCGGCCGACGTGAAGCCGATCGCGGCCCTGTACAAGACCCAGGTCTACGCGCTGGCGCGGCACCTGGGGGTGATCGAGGAGATTTTGCGGCGCGAGCCGACGACCGACACGTACACGCTGGAGCAGTCGCAGGAGGACTTCTACTACTCCCTCCACTACTCGAAGCTCGACCTCATTCTCTGGGCGAAGAACCACGGCCTCTCCGCGGAATCGGTTTCGGCCGAGCTTGGCTACACCCCGGAGCAGGTCCGCCGGGTCTACGACGACATCGATCAGAAGCGGCGCGCCACGCTGTACCTGCACTCGCCGCCGCTCCTGCTCGAGCGGGTCGACGAGGTGGCTGCCGCGCCGAGACGGGGCGCGTGAAAAGCGCGGCCGCCTGCGACTGACCGGCCGCCTCGTCCGCTCGTCTGCTCAGACAACAGCCAGCGCTACGAACGCCGGGACGATTCCCCTGGTGGTGGGCGAGCGCAGCGTGCAATCCCGCGCGCGCAAGACAATATTCATAGGACGTTTCGGGGGGCGGTGCATGGGTCTGCGTTCTCGCATTTCGCTCGTTGTGTCCGCAATGCTGGTCGGAGTCTGGGGTTTGAGCTGCAGTAGCAACTCGCCCTCCGGGACTGGCGGCACGGGTGGTGGAGGCACAGGAGTCGACGCGGGCACCGGATCCGGCGGGACCGACGGTGGCGGCGTCGGCTACGGTGGGACAGATGCGGGTTCCAGCCCTGGCGGCACCGGCGGTACAGACGGCGGCGGGGGCGGTGGCGGCGGCACCGATGATTGCGCGGGCGTCGTTCCCGCACAGATTGGCTCTTCGTTCACCTTCGACGTGCCGGCGTCTGGCTCGACCATCAGCTGCGACCAGGTGTTCTCCGACGAGAGCGGGAATCTTGCGGCGTCAGGGAGCCGTGATCTTCGCGGGATCCGGGAGTGGCATCTCTTCGACTCCAAGGGCGCCGCTCTGACCAAGATCCGCGCCAGCGATCTCTTCGGGCAAGGCCCCGGCTACGAAGGCCTTTCGCCCTATGACACCCCCATGGGTGGCGAGTTCCTGCGGGTTGCGTACTGGACCCCGGAGGGCAAGCGGACCGATGGATCTCCGGTGAGCGGCGACATGGGCGACGCGAGGGCATTCCGCGCGCCGGGCGGCATCCTCGTCGTGAACGTCTACTGCTCGTATCTCCCCAACGTCGGCGGCACGATCGCCCTGCGTCGCTTCGACCCGGTCACCAATGAAACAGCGTCCACAACCGTGCGCGCGTGCGAGTCCCTCGCCAACGCCCTCGTGGATGCCAATCAGAACTGGCTCCTGCTCCTCCACGGAGGCCCCTCGATCGGCTTCGCCGAAGGAGACCTGGTCGCGCAATGGTTCGATCCAACCGGCCATTCCCTGACCGGCTGGTTCCGCGTGGCGGCCCTTCCCGGAAAGCACACGACCCTGATGCACGCGACCATCGGCGGCGGAGCAGCCCTTCGGATTGACGACGTCTGGACGTACTTCTTCCCCAGCGGAAAGAGCGAAGTGCAGCCCGCGCAGGAATTCCTCGTCTCACATCCGGAGTCGGACTTCAGCCTGGTCCGCGGCGCGCGAGCGTACGCCGTGCTTCCGCGCTCCGGAGACACCACCCAGATGGAGCTGTACTCCACCTCGGGCAAGAAGTGCGGCTCGCTCACGTTTACGCGCGGCAACCTCACGACGGGCGCGGACGGAAGCGCCATCGCGAGCAGCGGCGACAACGGCTGCACGAAGACCGTCTGGCCCGCACTCTTGAAATAGTATTTGCATCGAGCAGACCAGAGCGTCGAACCGCGCGCCGGCCTCGATCGACTCCAGCGGCGCTGTCCGCGGAGTTGGTGACGACGAGATCGACCACTGGAGCGAGCACGCGCGCCAACTCCGAGAGCGAAATCGGGTCGATTTCACGCGCATGCGCGAGGGGGATCACCTCCCGGGCAATGGGATGGGTGAAGTGCTGCGCGGGCACCACCACCCAGCCGGGCCAGCGCGGTCCGTAGACGAATCCCGCGGGCCCGAAGGGGGCCCAGCAGACAAATCCGTCGGAGATGCGCCACGACACCCAGGCGGGGGCCCAGACGAGTCCGGGCACCCAGAACCAGCCCAGCGACGCCCGGAAGCCCCAGCGGCCGTAGTGGAACACCACCGGGCCCCACGGGATGTCGGATACGAATGTCCAGCCCCAGTCGGTGTAGATCCAGCGGCCGTCGGTGTAGGGCTGCCAGTCGGAGCGGAGGCCGTTCGGGATCCAGACGCGTCCGTACTCCGGGGTATCGACCCAGCGGCCGTACGGCGAGAGCTGCTGCTTGAAGGCGCCGAGATCGAGCGCTTGCGACGGCGGCTGAGCTTCGGTCGGGGGTGGTTGCGACGCGAGCGTCTCTTCATCCGGAGGCGGAGGCGGCGGCTCCGTGTCGGAGACGACGGGCGGCGACTGGGCCGGGGCGGGAAGGGCGGCACCTGCAATTCCAGCGAAGGCCAACGCCACCCACGCGAAGCTCGTTCTCGTGGTCATCTCGATTCTCCTTCCAGCACGCACTCACTGCTGCTGGCGCTCTCCCGCACCTCCTGCCGCGCGATCCACTCCTCGTACAGCGCCTGCCGTTGGGCCAGCGTGAGCGCGTCGTGCATCTTGACGAGGTCGGGAATGATGGCTGCGGCCAACAGCTTCGTCTGATCGGCCCTGGAGTCCAGGACCTGTTGGAGCACATCGGGATCGACCTGATCCGCCGCCAGCAGCTCCGCGATCTGGCCTCTGGCACTCCGACCGGCCTGATGCGACGCCTTGAGCTTGGCCTGGATGTCCAGGCTTGCCGCCTGGACCGCCGCGCGCTGCTCCGGCGTGGCGTCGACGGCGTCGAGCGCTTTTGCGATGCGAGCGGACATCCTGTCCGGCTGCGAGCGAGGGTCTGTTCCGGCGAAGGCAAACCCTCCCGCGACGATAGCGAGCGCTCCGACGACAGCGAGCGCTCCGATGACCAATGCCACGTTGACCAAGCGGTTCATCTCGTCCTCCTTCGATTTGCGTCTCTCGACGCGATGGAAGGGTAGGAGAGGCGGATTGCGCCCGCGTTGCTCTTCGGTGTCGGACCGTGTCGGCTTTGCCGCTTGACTCAAGTTAGAAGGAGTCGCGCCACGTTTCGCGCCACGGAGGTCCCGTGCGGTCGAGCGCAGCGAGGCCGATGAACGCTTCGCGCGGGCCGGCGGCGAGCCAGGACGGGTAGGGCGCGCTCTGCCGCACGCGAAGACGCCCCGCGCCGTCGAACGCGTCGGGGCCTTGTGCCACCTCGGCCCAGGAGGCCCCACCGTCGGTCGATCGCAACAGTGTGAACGCACCCGGTCCGGGAGGCGTAGCGCCGGGGCCAAGCGAGATTTCCCCCTCCGCGTCGGAAGCGGCGAGCGCAGCATCGGCAAGGCGGTCCCAGTGCGTCGCGGTCGGCGCCCAGGCGTAGAACTCGGCGCCGGCGCGCGCCATCCCCGTCAGCGCGAGCCCCGAATTGAAGCGCGCGAGCAGCCGCAGCGGATCGAGATACGCCTGCAACGCGTCCGCGGAGGGAGCGGGTGGCGCAGCGCGGATCGCCTCGGGCGCGGTCCCGCGACGGCCACGGCCGCCGCCGCGACCACCATGACGACCCGGACCCGTGGGATTCGCGCCTGTCCCCGCGCCATGCTCGGCCCGCCGCTCGCCTCCGCGCGCCTGCGGCGAGGACTCCTCCCACGCGCTGATCTGCGCGTCGACGATGGTGCGCAACGACGCCGCCAGGGCCGGTTCGAGCGAGAGCACGCGCACCCACGTCGCGCCTGCGTCGGCCGAGCGGAAGACCGGCGCCGCTGCGAGCGGTCCGGCCAGCAGCTGGTCGCGACCCGGAAAGAGAAACGCCGGCCGCAGCGATGCCGCGTCGACGTGCAGGCCTTGGAGTTGCTGCGCGAGCGCTGTCGCCAGCTCGGGGTGGGCGCGCACCAGGAAGGCCGCTTCGATCATCGGATCGGCCGCCACCGCGTAGAGCGCGCCATCGGCCGAGGCGAGCCAGGCGTCGAACGCGAGTCCGGTGCGCCGCCAGCTCGCCCCGCCATCGCGCGTTTCGATCACGCCGGTGACTCCCTGCCCGAACGCGGTGAGCGCTCGCGCGGGCGCGTCGGTGGCGTCGACCAGCGCGAGCGCCGCCTGCGCGGCGTCCGAAGTGCCGTCGAGCACGGTGGCGATAGCCACGGCTCCCGAATCGCTACGCGCGTCGCGCACGCCGAGGAGGATGCGGCCTCCGCGTTGGTCGAGGACCAGGCTGCGGACTCGTAAGCGGGCATCCGCGCCGGCGCCAGGCAGCTGGACGGGCCGGTGCACCCAACTGCGCCCGCCGTCGTCCGAGACGTGCAGCCCGCCTTCGCCGGCGGCCCAGAGAAGCCCGTCCACGCCCCGCGCCAGCGCCACGATGCCCGCAAGCGGAGTCGCATCCCAAGTGACACCGCCGTCCTCGGTGTGGAAGACCCGGCCGCGGGCGCGTGCCCAGGCGCGGCGGCCGTCGCGCGCGTCGAAGAGCAC
>Ga0137415_10001478_pt1 | contig 23299 bp, 20 predicted proteins | sample CZODoug3_1_1_16f_FD_183082 | JGI IMG/M metagenome (GOLD analysis project Ga0137415, IMG submission 183082) | Vadose zone soil fungal communities from Angelo Coast Range Reserve, California, USA - CZODoug3_1_1_16fungal (Hybrid Assembly) | ecosystem: Environmental > Terrestrial > Soil > Vadose...
CGGGCCCCGGTTCGAGGCCGGGCTTGCGGTCCGGCAGATCACCAGCCAGACCGGCCAGCTGGTCGGCTTCGGGCTGGGCGGCGCGGCGCTGGCCGTCGTCTCGCCCTCGGTGGCCCTCGCGGCCGATGCGCTCACCTTCGCCGTCTCGGCGGTGCTGCTGCGGTACGGCCTGCGGGACCGCCCGGTCGCCGGGCCGGTGACCGAGCCGGGGGCGGTGGCGGCAGCTGAGCCGGCGGCCGGTGGGGGATCGGCGCCCGTTGATGGTCCGGCGGCCGCCCGGGGGCCGGGCCGGGCCGGGGGGCCCGTGCCGCGGCCGGGGGTGCTCGCCGAGTGGTATGCCGACACCCGCGACGGGCTGCGCGCGGTGGCCGCCAACCCCAGCCGCCGGGTGCTCGCCGGGCTGGTCTGGCTGGTCGGCTGTTACGTGGTGCCGGAGGGGCTGGCGGTGCCGTACGCGGCCCAGCTGGACGGCGGGCCGGCCGTGGTCGGCCTGCTGATGGCGGCCGACCCGGCGGGCAGCGTGCTGGGCGCCTGGCTGATCACGAGACTGGTGCCGGCCCGGCTGCGGCCCCGGCTGGTCGGGGGCTGCGCGGTGGCCGGTGGGCTGGCGTTGGGGGGTTGCCTGGCCGGCCCGGGGCTGTTCGGGTCCGTGCTGCTCTGGGGAGTCTCCGGGCTGTTCTCCTCGGCGTGCCTGGTGCAGGCGCAGGCCAGCTTCGTCATGGCGACACCGGATGAGCTGCGCGGCCGGGCGATCGGGGTCGCGGCCGCCGGGCTGATCGCCGCCCAGGGCGTGGCGATCCTGCTCGCCGGGGTGCTCGCCGAATGGCTCGGCGCGAGGGTCACCGTCGGGGTGACCGGGCTGGTCGGTGCGCTCGTCGCGGGCGTACTGGCCTGGCGCTGGTGGCGGGCCGCCGCCGGTGCCGAGGGCATCGGTACTGGCGGCGTGCCCATCTCCAGAGGGGGCTGAGCGGGCGTCCGGTCTACCAGTGGCGGTTGCGCACGAGGGCTGCTCCTTGGGTGGTGGCGGGCGGGTTGACGGGGGCGGTCACCAGTGGCGGTTGCGCACGGGGCTGCTCCTTCGGTGTGGGTGGTGGGTGGAGTGGCTGGGTGGTCACCAGTGGCGGTTGTCCATCGGGCACCTCCTCGGTTGTCGTGGTCGGACCGGTCTCGGCTATTCACCAGTGGCGGTTGCGCATGGCTTCGCTCCGTTCCGCTCGACGGGTGTGGCAATCCAAATAGTCAGTTCCAGTGCTTGTTCGACATAGCTCTGCCCTTCTCGAGTATTTGCGCCAATGTTCGACACTGCGTTATCACCAGTGGCGATTGCGCATCGCGGCACCCTCCTTTCGGCAAGGCAGGAATACCGTTAACTGATCAGTGCCAATGCTTGTTACGCACAGGACTCACCTCCCTCGGCGATGGACGCGCTGGCCGTGACAGCAACGCCCCAACGGGCTACTCTCACGTCATGTGACCCTGGGGTCACACTGAGTATGGGTCTCGACTGAGCTGGGAGAACACATGGAGGCAGGGTCGTCACCGGCTCGCCCGTGGCGGCTCACCCGATGGGCGGTGTGGGCTCTCCCGGCTCGGGTCCTGACATCCGTCCTTTTGGTGGAACTGACGGCATTCGGGCTGTTCCTGGTCGACTCTTCGCGGGGCCCGTTCACCCAGACAGCCCTAATCGGCACTCTCGTGCTCGGCGTACTGGGAGTGCTGCACACCGAGATTGCCGTCGGTCTGGAGCGGTTGCGTCGCCAGGTTGCGGACACGCCCCACGGAGACCTTAGCTCGGTATGGACGTTCGCGGCGGCCGTACTGCTGCCGCCGGCACTGGCCACCGTGGTGGTCTTGGTCATATTTACCCACCAATGGTTCCGCGTCTGGCGGACCATCGGCGTGCCCGCGTACCGGCACACCTTCAGCACCGCGACCGTGGTGTTGGCCTGCCATGCGGCCGCCGCCGTACTGAGCTACGCGGGCGGAGTCGGGGCGCAGGGATTGGGTGGCCCGAGGCAGCTGCTCACCATTGCGATGGCCATCCTGGCCTATGCGACGGTGAACACCGGACTGGTCGCCGCCGCCATTGCATTGAGTGCACCATTACCTCGTCCGAGCCCCGCTCAGTTAATCGGGCATTGGGACGACAACATGCTGGAGCTGGCCACCCTCTGTCTCGGTGCGCTGGCGGCCTTCGCGCTCGGCTCGAATCCGTGGCAGGTACCGCTCGTCATGGCGCCGCTGCTCGTGCTGCACCGGGCCGTGCTGGTGCGCCAGCTGGAAGAGGTCGCCAGCACCGACAGCAAGACCGGGCTGCTCAACTCGGCGGCCTGGCACTCCCAGGCGGCCAAGGAGCTGCGCCGGGCGCAGCGCGGTCGGACCAGTGCGGCCGTGTTGATACTGGACCTGGACCACTTCAAGTCGGTGAACGACGACCACGGCCACCTGGCCGGCGACGAGGTGCTCAGCGCGGTGGCGGCCGCGCTGCGCGGCGAGGTGCGCGAGCACGACCTGGTCGGCCGGTTCGGCGGCGAGGAGTTCGTGGTGCTGCTGCCCGAGCTGGGGCGCGAGCTGGACGGCAACGGTGAGCTGCATGCGATCGCCGAGCGGATCCGGCACCGGATCAGCACGCTGTCGGTGGTGGTGTCCACCCCGCACGGCTCGCTGACCATCGCGGGGTTGTCCGTGTCCGTCGGTGGCGCCGCCTTCCCGGAGCACGGCGGCGGCCTGGACAACCTGCTGGAGGCCGCCGACTCCGCCCTCTACGCGGCAAAGCGGGACGGCCGCAACGCGGTGCGCATCGCCGAGCTGTCCACCCTGCCCCGCCAGCGCGCCCGCTAGCTCGCTGGCTCGCTGGCGCCGCTCGTCGCAGGTCCGGTGCACCTCGGTCACGGCCGACGCCGGGCGCTGCTCCCTTCGGGGGAACCAGGGCTCGACCGTTCGTCGTCCCGCCAGTGGCATCGGCTGGGAACGCAGTGCGGCGCCGTTCACGTCGAGCGGGGGCGGGACCGCTGGGCGCGCCGAGTGGGGGTCCCGGAGGGCCGTTCCCGGCCGAGTGAGCCGTTCGTCGCGCCGGACAGCGCGGCAGGCTAACGGGAGGCAACTTCGGGATTGACCGCTGTTGGTCGTCCGGTAACTTCGTTCACGGATTCATGACGACGCGATAACAAAAGGGATACGGACGCCCCCCCGACGTTCGCCGGACCCCCGGCCGGCAGTCCCGCTCGAGTCGTCGATCCAGCTGAAGGTTCGTGGTGCGGCGCTCCCCCTCATGCCCGCGGCGCGTACCGGGTGCCCCCGCCGCCGGGAGAGATCCTGGCGGCGGGGGCCGGCGGCTTCCTCCCGGCCAGTTGTGGCCCCCTGACCTGCGATTCCCGCTCGAGTTTCCGGCGTTGCCCGCTCGATCGAGGGCACGGGGGGCCGGGCCAGCGATCGTGTGTCAGAGTGTCCTGGGCAGTCACCGCGGACACGGGAGGACCAGCGTGGGGATCGATCCGAGCAGCGTGGGTGCAACGGCCGGCCCGGACAGCCGGAGCTGGGTCGACCGGGACACGCTGCTGTACGCGATCGGGGTGGGCGCCGGGCTGGACGAGCTCGCGTTCACCACCGAGAACTCGCACGACATCCCGCAGCAGGTGCTGCCCACGTACGGTGTGATCGCCTGCGGCCGGGTCGATGTACTGGCCAAGGCCGGCGAGATCAACTGGGGCAAGCTCGTGCACGGCTCGCAGAGCGTGCGATTGCACAAGCCGCTGCCGCCGGCCGGTGAGCTGGCGGTGACCAGCGAGCTCGTCGACATCCAGGACAAGGGCGAGGGCAAGAACGCGATCATCACGGTGGCCACCCGGGGCGCCGACCCGGCCACCGGCGAGCTCATCGCGGAGACGTCCTCCACCCTGGTCATCCGGGGCGCCGGCGGGTTCGGCGGCGAGCCCGGCCAGTCTCCGGCCAAGGTCGTCTTCCCGGAGCGCGAGCCGGACGCCGGCCGCGCCGAGGCCACCCGGGCCGACCAGGCGCTGACCTACCGCCTCTCCGGCGACCGCAACCCGCTGCACAGCGACCCGTGGTTCGCCACCGAGCTGGCCGGCTTCCCCAAGCCCATCCTGCACGGGCTGTGCACCTACGGCTTCGCCGGCCGGGCCCTGCTGCACGAGCTGTGCGGCGGCGACCCGGCCCGGTTCCGGTCCATGTCCGCCCGGTTCTCCGCGCCCGTGTTCCCCGGCGAGACGCTGACCACCTCGGCGTGGCGGACCGAGGACGGCATGGCGGTGTTCCGCACCGAGGCCGCCGGCCCGAACGGGGAGAACCAGCGCGTGGTGCTGACCGACGGCCAGCTCGAGTACGTCGGCTGACCGGGCCGGACCGAGCAGCTGCCCGCCGGTGAACCAACCGATCGCGACCCAGATCACCAGCCCCGCCAACCCTCGGATCAAGGGGTTGGCCAGGCTGCGCCGGCGCCGGCACCGCGAGGAGCGCGGCGAGACGCTGGTGGAGGGCTTCGAGGAGCTCTCCCTGGCGCTGGCCGCCGGGGTCCGGCCGGTCACCGTGTACCACTGCGCCGAGCTGGCCCGGGCCGGCGAGCTGGACGCGCTGCGCGCCCGGCCGGAGTTCGCCGCCGCGGAGCTGGTCGAGGTCAGCCGGCCGGTGTTCGACAAGATCGCCTATCGGGAGTCGCCGGACGGCTGGCTCGCGGTGCTGCCGTCGGTGCACACCGAGCTCGCCGAGCTGCGGCTGGGCCCGAACCCGCTACTGCTGGTGTGTGACGGGGTCGAGAAGCCGGGCAACCTGGGCGCCATGCTGCGCACCGCCGACGCCGCCGGGGTCGCCGCCGTGATCGCCACCGACCCCGGCACCGACTGGGCCAACCCGAACGTCGTGCGGGCCAGCAAGGGCGCGGTGTACGCGCTGCCCGTGGTCTCCGCCGGCACCGACGAGGTGCTCGCCTGGCTCGCCGAGCGGGACATCCCGGTGCTGGCCGCGACCCCGGAGGCCAGCACCGTCTACACCGAGCTGGACCTGCGCGGGCCGCTGGCCGTGGCGGTCGGGGAGGAGAAGCACGGGCTGTCCGAGGCGTGGCTGGCCGCCGCCCGCTGGCGCGCGCTCATCCCGATGGGCGGCCTCGTCGACTCGCTGAACGTGTCCACCTCGGCGGCCATCCTGCTGTACGAGGCGGTCCGGCAGCGCGGCCACCCCGCCGGCTGACCGGCGGGTGCCGGCCGGCCCGCGCCGGCTCGCTCACTCCAGCAGGTCGGGTACCTCGAACTCCTTGCCGAGCAGGTGCTGGTCCAGGAAAGCGATGACGGTCTGGTACCAGAGCGCGGCGTGCTGCGGCTTGAGGATCCAGTGCCCCTCGTCCGGGAAGTAGAGGAACCGGTGCGGCTGGGTCTCCGGGTCGGCCTGGCGGGCGAGCAGCTCCCACCACAGCCGCAGGCCCTCGCCGATGGGTACCCGGTAGTCCCGATCGCCGTGGATCACCAGCATCGGCGTGGTGATCTTGTCGACGTGCGCGTGCGGGGTGTTCCGCGCGGCCATCTCCTCGGTCATCTCGGTGGACCAGTAGTAGGCGACGTCGGTGGTCGGGCCGAACTGGTCCAGCGCCCACAGGCTGGCGTGCGTGACGATCGCGTCGAACCGGTCGGTGTGCCCGGCGATCCAGTTCGCCAGGTAGCCGCCGAACGAGCCGCCCATCGCGGCGGTGCGGCTGGCGTCGATGTCCGGGCGGGCTTCGGCGGCGTCGGCCAGCGCGAGTACGTCGGTGTACGGCGCATCTCCCCAGTGCGGCCAGCCGCGCTGCAGGAACGCCTGGCCGTAGCCGGTGGACAGGGCCGGGTCGGGCAGCAGCACGGCGTAGCCCCGGGCGGCGAGCAGCCACGGGTTCCACCGCCAGTGCCAGGAGTTCCAGCTGGTCATCGGGCCGCCGTGCACCCAGACCAGCAGCGGCGCCGGCTCCTCGGTGGCGCCGGTGGGCAGTACCAGCCAGGCGCGCAGCGCATGGCCGTCCACCGCGGTCGCGGCCACCTCGGTGATGGTGCCGGGCACCGAGGGCGCGGGGGTCGGTGCCAGCAGCGGCCGGGGCTGCTGGTCGGCGGTGTGCGCAGCCAGCCGGACCGGAGCGGGCGGCGCGTCCACGGCGCTGCGCAGTGCGTAGACGGACCGGCCGTCCGGCGCCACCACCGGGTCGGTGTAGCAGCCGTGGTCGCCGGTCAGCCTGGTCACCGCGCCGTCCTCGGCGGACATCCGGAACATCGGGGAGCGGCCGTTCTGGTCGGCGGTCACGATCAGGGCGGCGGAGTCCGGCGTCCAGCACACGTCGACCGGCCAGTGGTCCCAGTCGGCGGTCAGCTCGCGGGCCGGGCCGCCGGCCAGGGGCACCAGCACCAGGTCCAACTGGTCGGCCCGGGACGGCGAGGAACGCCGCGTCCTGGTCACCGCCACGGTGCGGCCGTCGGGGCTGATCCGGCCGCGCTCGTACTCGTACTCGGCGTCGTCGAGCAGGGTGCGCCGGGCGCCCGAGGCCACGTCGAAGGCCACCAGCGTGCTCCGGCTCGCCCCGTGCGGCTCGGCGACCAGCCAGTCGGCGACCACGGTCCGGCCGTCCGGGCTGATCGCGGTGCTCGTCTCGCGCAGCGCGTTGCCGGGCGTCGGGGTCAGGTCCTGCCACTCGGTGTGGCCGTCCACCGGCACGTTGCCGACCAGCAGCCGGGCCTGGTCCGGCCCGAGATCGTGGTCCCAGAACCGCACCGGGTAGCCCGAGTGCAGCATCGCGGTGACCTTCTTCTCCCGGCGCACGGCCCGCCGCCGCTCGTCGTCCGCGCCGGTCACCGAGCCGGGCAGGGTCATCGAGGTGACCAGCACGACGTCCGCCCCGGTGGCCACCGCCGGGTCGGCCACCCCGCCGGGCCGCGCGCCGACCAGCCGGGCCTCGCCGCCCTCGCGCGGCAGCAGCCAGAGCGCGGCCGGCGGGTCCTCCTTCGCCGGCGCGCCCACTGTGCTCACCGAGGGGGTCCCGCCGCCCTCAGGTCGGGCCGAGACGAACAGCAGATCGCCGGCCGAGGTGAACGCGGGCGACCGCTCGCCGGCGCTGCTCCGGGTCAGCCGGCGGGCCGACCCGGTGCCCTCGGGGTCGACCTCCCACAGTGCGCTGACGTAGCCGTTCTGCTCCGGGTTGAGCGCCGCCGCAGAGGTGACCAGTCGTTTCCCGTCCGGGGACAGCGCGAGCCCGGTCAGCCGGGACAGCGCCAGGAACTCGGGCAGCTCATGGAACGGGGTGTGATTCGACGTGGCCACCCATTCTTTTTAGTCGTCGGCGGCGCGGCGGTCTCCCCTCGCTCGGCGCAGTCACCCGGCCGTGCGGCCGGGTAATCCGGCTGCTCACGCTGCGAAGCCAATGTGCAACCCAAGAGTTGCGCCTTGCTCGACAACGTGCAACCCTGCGGTAGCGCGAAGTGGAAAGGACGCACCCGTGGAACCCACCGCCCAGGCCGCCGACCAGGTGATCGACGCCCTGGCTGACCCGATGCGCCGGCAGATCCTGGACGAGCTGGCCCGCCGGGGCGAGGCCACCGCCACCCTCCTGGCCGGCGGCCTGCCGGTCAGCCGGCAAGCTGTGGTGAAGCACCTCGCGGTGCTCGACCGGGCCGGGCTGGTCCTCGGCCGGCGGGCCGGCCGGGAACGGCGCTACCAGGTCCGGGCCGTCGCGCTGCACGACACCGCCAGGTGGCTGGACCAGGTGGCCGAGCAGTGGGACCGGCGGCTGCGCGGGGTCAGGCGTCTCACCGAGGACGGGTCAGCCGGCTGACGGTGCGGTCGGGCGCAGTGCGAGCAGCGCGACCACGGCCACGAGCAGCGAGGAGGCGGCCGCGACGAAGGCCGTCGTCGGGTGCACGTAGTAGAGGGGCAGCCAGGCCAGCGGCGCCACCGCGCTGCCGCTGAACCGGAACGCCGACACCGCCGACACCGCGCCGCCCCGGTTCTCCGGTACCGCGAGCACGGTGAGGTGCTGCAGCGCCACGGTGAGCATCGAGGCCGCCGCGCCGGCCGCCGTCCAGCACGCGGCGAGCAGCCACGGCGAGTGGATCACGCCGACGCAGGCCACGAACACCGCCGTGACCAGCGCGGCAACCGCGCCGCAGCGCCGCGCGCCGACCCGGTCCAGCACACCCCCCCAGACCGCGCCGAACACCAGGCCGGCCAGCCCGAAGCCGATCAGCGCGACGCCGGTCAGCGCCGGCCCCAGCCCCAGGTGTTCCTCGGCGTACAGCGCGACCAGGAACGGCAGCGACGTGGCCCCCAGGTAGGACACCAGCGCCGCCGCCGAGAGCAGCCCCATCCGCGCGCTGAACAGCGGCCGCCAACGGGGCGCCGCCGCGCCGGGTCGGGCCGCGCCGGGTGGCGGGGCCAGCGCGAGCAGGGCCGCCGCGACCGCCACCGCGGCGAACGCCCAGCGCCACGAGACCGCCGCCGCGAAACCGCCGATCAGCGGCGCGAACGACATGCCGGCGGCCTGGCAGCTGGCCACCAGGCCCACCGAGCGGCTCAGCCGCGAGCTCGGCACCATGTCGACGAGCCCGGCCAGCAGCAGCGGCGAGGTGAACGCGTTGGCCGCGCCCTGCACGCCGCGCATGACCAGGAACACGGTGAGGTCCGGCGCCAGCGCGCAGCCGACCGAGGCGAGCAGGTAGACCAGGTACGCGGCCAGCACGGTGTTGCGCCGGCCCCACCGCTCGCCGAGCGAGCCGGACACCAGCTGCACGGCGGCGAACGGCACGAGGTAGACGGTCAACGACAGCGCGGCCGAGTGTGCCGAGACGCCCAGCGACTGCCCGATCTGCGGCAGCATCGGCGCCACCACCCCGCCGCCCAGCGGGCCGAGGGCGGCGCCGAGGTACACGGCCGCGATCCGCAACCGGTGCCGAAGCCGCGTACTACTCACGGTTTCCGCGGCGGCCTGGTCCAGCCGCCGGTGGACCGGGCCAGCCGGACGGCCACGGCGGTGACCGCGGCGAGGATCAGCCCGGCCAGCAGTAGCGGCAGCGCCGGGTGGACGTACCGGGCGGTCAGGCCGCCCAGCAGCGCGCCGACCGTCAGCGCCAGCACCGAGACCAGCCGGGTGCCGACCCGGCCGTCCGGACCGCCGCCCGGCCGGCTGTCGGTGGCCATGCCGATGATCGTCGTGGTCATCACCAGCGTGCTCAGGTCGGGCACCCCCAGCCGGCGCACCAGGCCGCCCTGCATGCCCATGGCCAGTGCGGTGAGCACGATCAGCGTGTACCGCCCGGCCGCGGTGCCGGGCAGCCCGACCAGCAGCGCGCAGCCGTACGCGGCCAACAGCAGCACGGTCTCGGCGGCGCAGAGCACGAGCAGCTGGCGGCCCCGGTGCGGCGCCACCCGACGGCTGAGCCGGCCGGCCGCGCTCGCGCCGACCACAAAGGCCAGCAGCGACACCGCGGCGGAGAGCCAGGAGAACTCCGGCGCCCCGGCCAGCGAGAAGGCCACGAAGAGCACGTTGCCGGTCATGTTCGCCACGAACACGTGGTCGAGCACCAGGTAGCTGAACGCGTCGACCGCGCCGGTGACCACGGTCAGCGCGACGAGCACCGTGGTCAGTGGCCCGTGCGGGCCGTCGCGGCCGGGTACCAGGGTTCGCCAGGCGTCTCGCAGCGGCGCGACCATGCCGGCCTCGGGCTCCTTCGTCGGGGTGTCGGTGCGTTCGTAGCAGAGCCCGGGGCCCGCCTGTGTAGTGTCCTGAATCACGTCCAGAAGCCGTCAAGGTGCTCGCCGGCTTCGCCGATGACTGAGTTGGTACCACTCATTCAGGTCGTTCGGCTGAGCCGACCACCGCTCAGCCGATCATCGCTCAGCCGATCACCGAGAACGCCGAGGACAGGTACGCGCGGGAGTTCTCGGAGCCCAGCAGGCCGGGCTGCATCTGGTTCATCGCGTAGGTCACGGTCATCCGCCGGTCCAGGTCGTTGACCACCGCGGAGCCGCCCCAGCCGCCCCAGAAGCAGATCCGCCGGTCCGGCAGGTGCGCGGTGGTGCCCGGGGTGGGCAGGCCGAAGCCCAGGCCGAACCGGATCGGCTCGCCGATCACCAGGTCGACCCCGTCGGACTGCCGGTCGAAGATCCGCTCGATCGTGCCGGGGGAGAGCAGCCGCACGCCGTCCACCTCACCGCCGTGGCTGATCACCGACTGGACCCTGGCCATCGACCGGGCGTTGCCGTGTCCGTTCGCGGCGGCGATGTCCGCCCGCCGCCACGGCTCGGTCCACGACACCTCGGCGCTCGGGCCGGGGCCGGTGAGGGTCTTCGCCGCGACGTTGTCCGGGCCCAGTGCGGCCAGGTCGATCGGCATCGGGGGCGGCGGCACGACGTTGGCCACCCTGGCGAAGTGCGCCGGTTCCAGTCCGAGGTGAAAGTCCGCGCCGAGCGGCCCGGTCACCAGGTCGGCCAGCAGCGCGCCGGGCAGCTGGCCGGTGATCCGCCGGATCACCTCGCCGACCAGGTGACCCTGGTTCAGCGCGTGGTAGCCGGATGCGGTGCCCGGCTGCCACCACGGCGCCTGGGCGGCCAGCCGCGCGGTGGACCCCTCCCAGTCGTAGAGGTCCTCGATCGTCACCGGCTGCTCCCAGGCGGACACCCCGGAGGTGTGCGAGAGCAGATGCCGCACCTCCACGTCCGCCTTGCCGGCGGCGCCGAACTCCGGCCAGTACCTCGTCACCGGGGCGCCCGGGTCCAGCTCGCCGCGCTCCACGAGGATCAGCGCGAGCAGCGCCAGCATGGTCTTCGTGCTGGACCAGACGTTGGTGATGGTGTCCTCGGTCCACGGCCGGGTCCGCTCCCGATCCGTCCAGCCGCCCCAGAGGTCCACCTCGGTGGCCCCGTCGACGACGACCGCGAGGGAGGCGCCGAGTTCGTCGCCGGCGGCCAGCCGTTTCGCGAACCCCTCGCGCAGCGGCTCGAAGCGGGTGCTGCAGGTGCCGTGCACCTCGGTCATGGCGCTCCTGTCCAGGTTCGGTCCGCGGTCAGTGGTCCGCGGTTGTTGGGCGTGGGTCGTTGGGCGCAGGTCGGTGGGCGTGGGTCAGTCGGCGGGTGGTGCGGTGGACCCCCGCACGACCAGCTCGAGGGGCTCGGTGACCACCTCGGTGATGGAGTCCTCCGGGCCGTGCTGGGCGAGCAGCTGCAGCGCGCGCCGGCCGAGCTCCTCCAGCGGCATCCGGACCGTGGTCAGCGCCGGCACCAGGTGGCTGGCCAGCGGCATGTCGTGGATGGCCACCACCGACAGGTCGGCCGGCACGGAGAGGCCCCGGGCGTGCACCGCGTGCAGCGCGCCGACCGCCGAGGCCACGTTCGCCACGAACACCGCGGTGGGCGGCTCGGGCGCGGCCAGCAACCGGTCCAGCGCGGCCGCGCCGCCGGCCGGGGTGTAGTCGGCGTGCTCGACCAAGTGTGGGCCGACCCGCAGGCCGGCGGTGTGCATCGCGGCCAGGTAACCGTCCAGGCGGCGCCGCCCGGTGTCCGCGCCCGCCGGGCCGGCCAGGTGCGCGATCCGCCGGTGGCCCAGCTCGATGAGGTGCTCGACGGCCAGTTCGCTGCCTCGCTCGTCGTCCAGGATCACGTACCGGTGCGAGCCGGCCAAGGTGCGGTTGACCAGCACCCAAGGCACCTGCGAGGTGCGTAGCTGAGCCAGTTCGTGGCCGGACTCCTCGCCGGCGAACAGCAGCCCGTCCACCCGGCCCTGGCCCAGCAGGTCCAGGTAGTGCGCTAGGCCCAGCCGGACTCCCGCCGAGCTGGCGGTCATCAGGCCGTAGCCCAGCGTGCCGGCTGCCCGCTCGGCGCCCTTGATGATCTCGGCGTACACCGGGTTCGCGAAGTCGGGGATGAGCAGCCCGAACATGTACGCGCGCGCCGTGCGCAGGCTGCGGGCCGCCGCGTTCGGCCGGTAGCCGAGCTTCTCGATGGTCTCCCGCACCCGCTTGCGGGTCTCCGGCCGGACGTTCAGCCTCGGGTCGTCGTTGATCACCCGCGAGACCACGGAGCGGTCCACCCCGGCCAGCAGCGCCACGTCGTTCAGCGTGACTTTCACCGGTCTCGCTGAGCTCGCGTCCCCCGGCATCAGCCCCCGCCTTCTCTCGACCCCGCCCCGCGACATCGGCGAAGGATATTCATCCTCGGCGCCGCGGAGGGTCACATCATGGTCGAACCAGCCGCCGGGTCGTGCAACCTTATGCTGCCGGTATGCCGCACTCGAGGACCGTCCGGAGCACCGCGACCCTGTCGGCCGCGGTCGGGTTGGCCGCCCTGTTGCTGTCGGCGGGATGCGCCTCGGCCGCTCCTCCCGCGCCCGCGGTGCCAGCTCCGGCGTCTTCGGCGCCGGCACAGACGCCGGCACCGACGCTGGCACAGGGGCCCGCGCAGCCGCCGGTCGAGGCCGGCGCGGTGCGGATCACCGGGGCGGTCCGCCAGCCCGGGGTGTGCACCGCCGCGCAGCTCGCCGCGATCCCCAGTCAGACCGTGGCGGTCACCTTCGGCACCGAGAAAGGCAGCCAGCGGCACACCGAGGTCGGCGTCCCGCTGAGCACCGTGCTGGAGCAGGCCGGGCCGGTGCTGAGCGCCGGTCGCAAGCACGACGAGCTGTCGGTGGGGGTGTTGGTGATCGGCGCGGACGGCTACCAGGCGCTGGTCTCCTACGGCGAGCTCGCCCCGGCACTGGGCAACGCCGGCGGGCTGCTGGCCACCAGCCAGGACGGCGCGCCGCTGGCCCGGCCCCGGCTGATACTGCCCAAGGACGGCCAGGGTGCCCGCTACGTCAGCGATGTGGTCGAGCTGCACGTGGTGCACCTCGGGCCGGGCTCGTAGGCGGTCGCGGCCGAGAGCACCGGGATGATCTGGAACGCGGTGGAGGTGCAGTCCGGGCGGGTGTTCGTCGCCGGGCCGAGGTGGCCCGGGCCGATGCTCGGCGTGCTGGACGGCGGGGCGGCGCGGCCGTACCCGGACGGGGCCTGGAACGGCTGGCGGCCCGGCGCGGACCCGGCGCGCGCCTTCGTCAACATCAACTCGCTGCGGCTGGACGGCCGGACCGTGCTAGCCCCGGACGGCTCGCCGCTGAAGGTCAACGCCGAGGCTGCACTGGACCGATGCGCCGGCCATCGTCGCCGAGCGCACGATCTGGCTCCCGGTGCCGCAGCTGGACCAGGTGGCCCTGTTCCAGCACGGCACGTCGGCCGTACACCGCCCGATCCAACTGTTCCGCTACCCGCTGCCCGCCCACTGCTGACCGCCGCCCCGAACCGACGCTCACCTCCACCGCGAGTCGGGGATTCCGTCAGGGTGAGTCGCGGATTCCGTCAGGCCGCCGGCCGGAGTGGACCACGGCGAGCTGAACCCGGACATCGACGTCGAGGTGGCCCAGGACATCCTGCTTGCGCCCCGCCGCTGAGCCGCCGTCCCGCCGCCGCCAGCTCGCCCGGGCGTGCCGGGGCCGGGAGTTGTTTTCGCGGTGTTGCCGAAAAACGCAACCGCCGCGAAAGGACTCCGCCGCGCGCCCACCGGCCGAGGTCGACGGTCGATGCTCAGTTCGCCCAGCGGCTCGGGGCGGGCTCGTCGGGCGGTTACCGGCTGGCGGGTTCGGGGGTGTGGCCGATGCTGCCGGCCGCGTAGCGCGCGCCCTGGACGAGGTCGCCGAGCGGGTCGAGGGTGCGCAGGGCCTCGTCGTCGAGGGTGACGTCGAGCGCGCCGGCGTTCTGCTCCAGCCGCTCCGGACGCTTGGTGCCCGGGATCGTGACCACCGAGACGCCGAGCCGCTCGGCCTGCGCGTACACCCACGCGAGCGCGACCTGGGCCGGTGCCGCGCCGAGTCGCTCGGCCACCTCGCGGACGGTCTGGGCGATCTTCTCGTTCTGGTCGCCCGCGCTGCCCTGGAACCGGGGGTTGTTGCGGCGGAAGTCCTTCGGATCCAGTGCCGAGCGGTCCAGCACGCCGGTCAGGAAGCCCCGCCCGAGCGGCGAGAACGGCACGAGTCCTACGCCCAGCTCGGCCATCACGGGGGTGGTCTGCTCGACGTCGCGCGTCCACAGCGAGTACTCGCTCTGCACGGCGGTGATCGGGTGCACCGCGTGCGCTCGGCGCAGCAGGTCGCCGGTCACCTCGGAGAGACCGAGGTAGCGGACCTTGCCGGCGGTGACCAGCTCGGACATCGCCCCGACCGTCTCCTCGATCTCGACGTCCTGCGGCGGCCGGTGCAGGTAGTACAGGTCGATCACGTCGACGCCCAGGCGCAGTAGGGAGGCGTCGCAGGAGCGCAGGACGTAGTTGCGCGCGCCGCGGATCCGCCGGTCGGCGTCGCCGCCGCTGCGGTCGATGCCGAACTTGGTGGCCAGCTGGACCTGGTCGCGGCGGTTGTGGATGGCGCGCCCGACCAGTACCTCGTTGTGCCCCGTGCCGTAGGCGTCGGCGGTATCCAGGAACGTGATGCCGAGCTCGATCGCCCGGTCCAGGGTGGCCAGTGAGGTGTCCCAGTCGGTGGCGCCGTAGTTCTCGCTCATGCCCATGCAGCCCAGGCCCATGGCGCTGACCGTGAGGCCGGACGAACCCAGCGCGGTGCGGGAAATCATGCGGAATGCTCCTCTGTTGATGGCCTTCGAACGCTATGACCTGGAGTGCACTCCAAGTCAAGGGCAGTGCCGGGCGGTGGCCTACGATGCCCAGATCGGGTATCGACGACCGAGTCTGGTCTAGACCAATTTCTTGTATAGTGACGGCCGTGGCCGCTGAGCATGCTGTGATCTCTCTGCTGGGCGAGGTCGAGCGGGTGTTGCGCTCGCTGTGCCACACCCAGGAGCGCCGCGCGTGAGCAGCACCGAGATCCGCGAGCCGAAGTACCGGGTCGTGGCCGACCACCTGACCCGCCTGGTCGAGGAGCTAGGTGAGGGCGCGGCCATCCCGACCGAGCGGGAGCTGGCCCAGCACTTCGCGGTGTCCCGAGTGACGGTGCGCCAGGCCGTGCAGGAGCTGCTGGTGGCCGGCCGGCTGCGGCGGCAGGGCCGGGGCACCGTGGTGGCCGGCCCGAAGGTCGTCCAGCAGCTGGTGCTGGGTTCCTACACCGAGGGGCTGCACGAGCAGGGCCGGCGCCCTGGCCGGCGGCTGGTGCACGCCGACCGGCTGCCCGCGCCCGCCGAGCTGGCCGCCGAGCTGCGCATTGCCGAGGGCGACGAGGTGATCGTCCTGGAGCGGGTACTGCTGGCCGACGGGCACCCGGTCGGCCTGGAGGACACCCGGCTGCCGCTGGCCCGGTTCCCCCGGTTGCTCGCCGACTTCGACCCGGAGACCTCGTTGTACGCCTACGTGCGGGCCACCGGCGTGGAGTTCGAGACGGCCACCGAGCGGATCGAGACGGTGCTCGCCGCGCCGCGCGAGGCGATGCTGCTGGAGACCAACCCGGCCGCGCCGATGCTGCTGCTGAACCGGGTCTCCTACGACGGTGCGGGGCGCCCGATCGAACGGGTCCGGTCGCTGTTCCGCGGCGACCGGTTCAGCTTCGTGACCACATTGCGCCGCGGCTGAGCTGCCGGAGCTGACCCGCCGCGCCGGCCGTTCCGGATTCCGCCGTGCGCGGCTGTCTCGATGCTGAACTCGGCTGGTCCCGAGGGCGGCGTGCTCCTAGGTTCGGTGGGGAGCAGGGGACGATGTCGAGGAGGACGCAAGCGATGGCGGAGCAGCTCGAACGATTCCAGATGGTCATCGGTGGCAAGCCGGTCGACGCGCTCTCGGGCAGGACGTTCGAGTCGCAGAACCCGTATACCGGCGGCCCGTGGGCGAGGGTGCCCGACGGTGGGCCGGAGGACATCGACGCGGCGGTGGCGGCGGCCCGCGCGGCACTGGACGGCGAGTGGGGCGCCATGACCGGGTTTGCCAGGGCCGCGCTGTTGCGCCGCCTCGGCGACCTGGTGGCGCAGAACGCCGAGCGGCTGGCCCGGCTGGAGGTCAACGACTCGGGCAAGCTGTACCGGGAGATGATCGGCCAGCTCAACGCCCTGGGCGGCTGGTACCACTACTACGCCGGGCTGGCCGACAAGATCGAGGGCCGACAGATCCCGTCGCCCAACCCGAACTATCTCGTCTACACCCGCCGCGAGCCGGTCGGCGTGGTCGGCGCGATCACCCCGTGGAACTCGCCGCTGCTGCTGATGACCTGGAAGCTGGCGCCCGCGCTGGCCGCCGGCTGCACCGTGGTGGTCAAGCCGTCCGAGCACTCGCCGGTGTCCTCGCTGGGCTTCGCCGAGCTGTTCGAGCAGGCGGGCTTCCCGGCCGGCGTGGTCAACGTGGTGTCCGGGCTGTCCCGGGAGACCGGGGCCCGCCTGGCCGCGCACCCCGGCGTGGACAAGGTGGCGTTCACCGGGTCCACCGCGACCGGCCGGGCGGTGGCCAAGGCGGCCGGCGAGAACATCAACAAGGTCACCCTGGAGCTGGGCGGCAAGTCGCCGCAGGTGGTGTTCCCGGACGCCGACCTGGCCGCCGCCGCGAACGGCATCATCGCTGGGGTGTTCGCCGCGACGGGGCAGACCTGCATGGCCGGGTCCCGGCTGATCGTGCACGCCGACGTGCACGACGAGCTCATCCGGTTGATCGCCGAGCGGGCGTCCCGGATCAAGCTGGGCAACCCGAACGACGCGGACACCGAGATGGGCCCGGTGGCCAACCGGCCGCAGTACGAGAAGGTGCTCGGCTACCTGGACACGGCGAAGGCCGAAGGCGCCACGGTGGCATACGGCGGCGCCGCCGAGTCGGGGCTCGGTGGCCTGTTCGTGCAACCCACCGTGCTCATCGGGGTCACCCCGGAGTCGACCGTGGTCCGCGAGGAGGTGTTCGGCCCGGTGCTCGCGGCGCTCACCTTCACCGAGGAGGACGAGGCGATCAAGCTGGCCAACGACACCCCGTACGGGCTGGCCGGCGCGGTCTGGACCAAGGACGTGCACCGGGCACACCGGGTCGCGGCCAAGATCAAGGCCGGCTCGGTGTGGATCAACGCATACCGGGTGGTGGCGCCGAGCGTGCCGTTCGGCGGCTTCAAGGCCTCCGGGCTGGGCCGCGAGAACGGGCTGCACGCCATCGACGAGTACCTGGAGGAGAAGGCGATCTGGGTGGAGCTCACCGGCGGCACCCGCGATCCGTTCACCCTCGGCTGAGCAGAGCAGCCAGCCGCCGCACACCCTCTCTGCGCGCGGCACACCCACCGCAGTGGGTGTGCCGCGCCGGAAGAGGGTGTGCGGTGGAGCGGGCGGTGCTGTGGGCGGACGGTGGCGCTACCGGCCCAGCGGCCTGCTCAGCCCCCGGCTCGCCTTGCCGAGCGCGCCGCCCGCCTTGCCGAGGGCACCGCCCGCGTTGCCGAGCGCGCCGCCCGCCCTGCTGAGCAGCGGGATCCGGCAGGTGTGGTTGGCGAATACGGGCCCGGCCATCACCGGCAGGCCCGGGCGCGGGTTGAGCACCGCCGAGACGTTGCCGGTGAGCCGGCTCATGCACTGGTCCGTGGCGCTGCGGGTGCCGCCCTGGCCGCCGATCCACATGTCCAGGTGGGTGTCCACGCCGCGCGGCGCCGGGCTGGCCCCGGAGTCCTCGACGATCACGTACCGCTTCACGCTGGGCAGGTAGAACCGGGTACCCGGTTTCCACTTCATGGTCGATCCGCTGCCCGGTACCGCGACGGTGATCGGGTCGCGGTAGGTGCCGGTGCCGCCAGCCGCCCGGTGCAGGATCGGGTGGCTGACGATCGCCGACAGCGGCGGCGTGTTGTCGTGGAACGAGTAGCCGGTCAGGAAGATGTGCAGCTGCCGGGCCGTGGCGCGGCCCCGCGGGGTCGCCGCGAGTGTCGAGTCGGCACTGGTCGAGTCGGCGCCGGTGTCGGCCGGGTCGGTGTCCGCCGGGGTGGCGTCGGTTGGGTCGGGGTCGGCGGACAGGGCAGCCACCCCCGAGGGGGCCGCCCCGGGCGCACCCGGCGCCAGGACCCCTGGCTTCGGCACCGCGGAGCCCGGTGCCGGGGACCCCGGCACGGTCGCGCCCGGCACGGCGGATCCCGGTACCGGTGCGGCGGGCGCCGTGGCGCCGGGGCTGGGCACCCGGGGCGCCGCCGGCGCCGAGGGCATCGCCGGGATCGGTGGCGGGGATGGTGGGGTCGGGATCGGCGGCGCGCCGGGCGCCGCCGACAGGTCGATCACGAAGCCGACCGGCACCGGCGTCACGGGGGCGGGCGGTGGGGCGGTGCCGAGCAGGACCGCGCCGAGGCCGAGCAGGGCCAGGGCGGTCGATACCGGCGCCGCCGGATATCGCTTTTGGGGGGTGTCGCGGGACCGGTGCCCCGCCGAGGACCGCGTTGCGGACCGTGCCGACGCTTGTGCCGACGATCCTGCCGATGACCTTGCCGATGACCCTGGTAATCGCGCGCGCTTGGACCTTGTCATAGTGCTACCTCCGACCAGCGCATCAAGCTGCCTGCCTGGTTCGCCCAGCCAGGTTAGTCCCATTGTGCTCACCTGCAACTTTGATTCACTCTAATATCACCAGTCACATCGTTAACACCGCCGCCGGTCACGCTCAGCGGCCCCGCAGTGGCCCCCGCGGTGGGGCCCCTGCCGGCGTGCCGGGGCCCATTTCTCGCCGGAATCTCTACTCATCCGGTTGGGAATGTGCTGTACTCCTGAGCGGGCGCGCGCGACGCGCGTCGGTTCGGGTAAAAGGTCGGGAGGTGGCCGGGTGTCGATTCAGGAGCTGTCCCGGGCGAACCCCGGCCCGACCGGTTCCGGCTTTTCTCGAATGGCCCTGCTTCCGTCGCCGCTCGAATCACTCCGGCTGGTCGCGCGGTTGCACGTCGACCTGCAGCGGCTGGCCAGCGCCATCTGTCAGTACTGACGTCTCCGCTGGTCTGAGTCCCTGAGGGCACTCGGCGGCGGGCCTTTCAGCGCTTTCGCGATCCTATTTGGACATTTATCCGATACGCATCCCCGCCGTAGAGCGAGGCGGCCCGATGCGTTGTTCAGCACGCCCGAAATGCGTCCGGCGGCATTCGAGAACGGAGTGGTACATGAGCACGGTGGAACAGATCTTGGACGTCCGGAGGGTGGCCGGCGTGATCGGCGCAGAGCTGACCGGCGTGCGGCTGTCCGGTGAGCTGGACGACGCGGTGGTGGCCGCGGTGCGGACCGCCATCCTGGAGCACCGCGTGGTGTTCCTGCGCGGTCAGCACCACCTGGACGACGAGACCCAGGCGGCGTTCGCCCGCGGGCTCGGCGAGCTGACCACCGCGCACCCGACGGTGCCGTCCGTGGCGCACGACCGCACCGTGCTGGCTGTCGACTCGGAGGGCGGCAACCGGGCCAACAGCTGGCACTCCGACGTCACCTTCGTGGACCGCCCGCCGGCGTTCTCGCTGCTGCGTGCGATCGTGCTGCCGCCGTACGGGGGCGACACGAGCTGGGCGAACACGGTGACCGCGTACGAGTCGCTGCCGGCGCCGCTGCGCGAGCTGGCCGAGCGGCTGTGGGCCGAGCACACCAACGACTACGACTACGCGACCAGTCACGCGGTGGTCGAGCTGACCGAGGAGCAGACCGCGCGCCAGGAGGAGTTCACCGCCACGGTGTACAAGACCGAGCACCCGGTGGTGCAGGTGCACCCGGAGACGGGGGAGAAGGCGCTGCTGCTCGGCCAGTTCGCGCAGCGCTTCGTCGGGGTCACCGGGTCCGACTCGAGGCATCTGCTGGCGCTGTTCCAGGAGCACGTCACCCGCCTGGAGAACACCGTGCGCTGGCAGTGGCAGCCGGGCGACATCGCGATCTGGGACAACCGGAGCACCCAGCACTACGCCGTGGCCGACTACGGCGACCTGCCGCGCCGGCTGCACCGCGTCACCGTGGCGGGCACCGTCCCGGTGAGCGTGGACGGCCGCCGCAGCACGGCCCGCCAGGGCGACGCGAGCGGCTACACCGCCGGCTGAGCCTCGGGACTGGGCCGCCGGTCGACCGGGCTCCCGCTCCCCGGAGCCCGACCGGCCGGCGGACCGGGCTCGTCCGGGTGACAGGTCGGGTCGGGACCGGTGGACCTGTCACAGATCGGGGGGCTCTCGCGTCCTTGCTGCATGAACACGATCACGCGGCAATGGCTGCTCTGGATCATCGCCCTGTCCGGGGCCTTCGTGGGAGCCTGGGCGCTCTTCGCGCCGGTGTCCTGGTACGACTCGTTCCCCGGGTTGGGCCTGCGCTGGCTGCCGGTGCTCGGCCCGTACAACGAGCACCTGGCGCGGGACGTCGGCGCCTTCTTCCTCGCGCTGACCGCGCTGTCCGTAGGGACCGCACTGCGCCCCACCAACGAGTACCTGGTCCGGTTGACCGGCGTGGTCTGGCTGGTCTTCAGCGTGCCGCACCTGATCTTCCACCTGCTGCACCTGGACATGTACGGCCCCCTCGACCAGGTGCTGAACGTGCTCAGCCTCGGCCTGTTCGTCGTGATCGGCGCGGCACTGGTGCTGCCGGTGCGCGCGGCGCGGCGCGCGGCCGAGCCGCTCAGCCGCGCCGGGGGCGGGTCAGGGTGAACCGGTCCACCGGGGTCAGCTCGCCGTAGGGGCCGGTCACCGCGTAGTAGGTGACGTGGATGGCGGTGGTCGGCCCGGTGCCGCCGGGGTCCACCTCGAACGCGGCGAAGCCGTACGAGTGCTCGGCGTCGCGCACCGCCGACCAGGGCGCGTCCTCCAGCACGTAGGTCGGCGCCTTCTTACCGGTGGCCGGGTTGACCGCGCCGACGGCGGTGATCACCCGACACTTGGCCGGGTTGAACAGCAGCTGGTTGGACGGGCTGCCGGTGCCGCCGCCGCCGATCACCATGTGCACGGTGCCCTTGCCGGTGTCCACGACGTCGGTGCTGGTCTGCGTGGGGATCGGGGTGCGGGTGTCGGTGGGCTGCTGGCCGCGGATGGGGTGCGAGCGCTCGTAGTGGTGCTCGTGCCCGCACACCACGAGATCCACCCCGTACTGGTCGAACAGCGGTACCCACTGCTCCCGGATGCCCAGGTCGGCGCCGTTGAACTTGTCCGCCGTGGAGATCACCACCTGGTGCATGCAGACCACGATCCAGTCGATGTCCGGGTTGGCCCGGCTGGTCCGCAGCTCGTTCTCCAGCCAGCGCCGCTGGGCCCCGCCGGAGTAGCCGCTGACGTAGGAGTTGCCGCCGTCCTGCAACGCCACGTCGTCGTTGTTCAGCGCGATCACCCGCACCGCGCCGGCGGTGAAGGCGTACCAGAGCCCGCGCATCGTCGGCTCCGCGCCGGCGTCCGGCACCGCGAAGTAGGTCTGGAACGCCTGGTACCCGATCGGCCCGTTGCCCAGCTCGTTCTCGTGGTTGCCCGCCGCCGGCATCCACGGCCGGTAGCGCGCCGAGCGGCTGTTGTTGACGAACCAGTCCGACCAGGTGCGGATCCGGTCCTTGCTCAGGTTCGCGTAGCACAGGTCGCCGTTGACCAGGTGGAACAGCGGCGCCACCCGCTCCACGCCGGCCGTGGTGTCCCCGGCGAACGGGGAGCCGAGGTTGTCGTTGACGTACGTGGTGCCGTTCAGTTTGCCCAGCGTCGGGGTGGCCTGGTCGCCGAAGCTGGTGAAGGTGAACGCGGCTCGCCCGCGCGGGGCGGTGCGCGCGGTGCCCAGCTCCGGGTTGGTGCCGTCGTGCACCGCGGCGTAGATGTAGTCGGTGTCCGGGTCCAGGCCGGTCAGCCGGGCGTGGTGTACCTGGATCTCGGTGCCCGACGCGGCGTCCCGGTAGGTGCGCGTCTCGGCGGGAACGGTCTGGCCGAAGCCGCTCTCCGGCCGGCCCAGCAGCGCCCTCGGGTTGCCGACCGAGCCGGTGGTGTGCCAGGACACGACGAGCTCGCTGCTGGCGTCCGCCCCGAACTGCAGGTGCAGCCCGGCCACCGGGGCCACCCCGCTCCGGTCAGGCCGCTGCCAGGCCGGCCCGCTGGGGGCGCAGGCGGCCAGCGCGGGTACGCCCAGCGCGACCGCGCCGCTCAGCCCGGCGGCGGCACCGAGCACGCCCCGGCGGTTGAACCGGGGTGCGGACCACGAACCGGTCGGAGCGTCGGATTCGGCGGGCGGAGCGTCGGATTCGGGTCCCATAGGCAGAGGATCATCACCGTTCGTGGTGAACGCCACCCGGCGGGCCGGTGAACCGCTGCCGAAGCTCCCCGCCCGAGCCTGAGCCCTCCGGTCGGCCGTCAAGCATGCGCGCTGGTCGCCTGTGACGGATAGCCGCCCGCTAATGGGGGGCGTACCGGGACGCAGGTCCGTGGCCGTTCGCGTACACCCGCCGGTCGTCGGATATGTGCGGTGCCCGCTGGCTGTCTCCAGCCACGTACAGAGCTACAGGTGTGCGGATGCCGGGGGCATCGAGCATGAATCTGGTCACCGCGCCGGCCAGCACGCCCGGGTCGGTGCTGAGCATGCAGGCGTACCTCTCGGCGGACGCTCGCTCGGCACAGATCAGCTCGGTCGCACTGATCTCGTATGCGCGTACCGCGTGAACCGCGTGAACCGCCCAGACTGGCTCACCCATGGTCGACCACCGTCCCCGGATGTCTCGATGTACGTGATGTTGATCGAGGTTAGGGCGGTCGCCTGCGCGGTCGGAAGAATGTTGCGAAATGTTGCGGACAATAGGGGTCGGGCCGCTCGTGAACTGGGCGTCGCGGCTACGCCGACAGCGTGGCCAGTTCGTCGATGACGTGCGTGATGAGGGCTCGGGCACGGGGCCCGTACACGGCTGATGCCTTGAGCACCTCGAACATTCGTGCGTACATGTTGAACTCGTCGGGGCGCGTGACCTCGATGCTTGCGGTAGGTGTCTCCAGTGCGGCGAGGGTTTCGTCGAAGAGCCAGAAACCGGTTGAGCCCACTGCTGTCCGCTGGGTCATGAGAGGGATGATTCCCAACGATACGTTGGGCAACGACATCAGCGCGAGGAGCCGATCCAGCTGCCCCGCTTGGGTTTCGGCCGTGCCAAACCAGGTGCTTAGTGCCTGTTCTTCGAGTACGACGACAAAGCGTTTGCCGCCGCGATAGAGAACTCTCTGCCGTTCCAGTCTCGTCGCCACGGCTTCTTCGAGGTCGTTGGGTACGCCGAGGAACTTGATCCAAAACGACAGCATTGCGGCCGAGTACTCCGCGGTTTGGAACAGGCCCGGAATGACGTTGTGCTCGTAGATCCGGAACACCTGTGTTTGCTCATAGCGCTTGAGTGTGTGAGCGCCAAGTACGCGTTTCATTCCGGC
>Ga0137415_10001479_pt1 | contig 23298 bp, 17 predicted proteins | sample CZODoug3_1_1_16f_FD_183082 | JGI IMG/M metagenome (GOLD analysis project Ga0137415, IMG submission 183082) | Vadose zone soil fungal communities from Angelo Coast Range Reserve, California, USA - CZODoug3_1_1_16fungal (Hybrid Assembly) | ecosystem: Environmental > Terrestrial > Soil > Vadose...
GTGCAGGTACTGCAGGATGGACCAGAACCGTTGGTGGTACTTCTCCAGGGACTGCTCCTTGTCCTCGGTCTGGAACATCACAATGAGCGAGGTGTTCCGGCCGAGATCGCGATAGCTCTTGAGATAGTTGACCAGAATGTCCACCAGTGGAGCCCACGCGGTCGGGTCGTCGAGCGCCTCGACGAATGCGAACCGCAATGTCTCCCGCCGCGCCCCGGCCACCGCGAAGGTGCACGGGAAAGGCTTGTCGGGGGACAGCAGAATCTTGATCAACTCGTTGAAATGCGGCTTGCTCCATGCCGGCATATCACCGATGAACCAGTCGTCAACTGGGCATCGGGGTTCGCTCTCATTCACAGGATCGTGCCCGTACCCGGTCTCCAGTCCGCTCATTGCAGTCATTACAGGAATTGCTGCAGCATCTCGTCCGGGATGATCGGTTGGTGATAGGTACAGGAGCCGGAAAGCACTGTCGAGCCGTGCAGCCGAGAGACCGGAATCAACAGCTTGTCGCCCTCGTTGAGCTCGATCTTGTGGGTAGTGTTGTTCCAGAAATGCATCTGGCCGGATTCGATCATGACCAGTCGGTGTTCGTTGTGCACGTGCGTGGTCGACGTTTCCTCGTTCGTCTCGACAAAGGTATCGAGGTCGACCTGGATGTTCTCGTTGGTCAGGTGCTGGTCGATCTTCTCGGCCTTCTCCTGGAACTCCTCGATGCGGTCCGCCCAGCTGAGCTGCTCGGCAAGGTCGCGGTCCCAGAGCGCGGCCAGCCAGCGCGCGTCCTGGAAGCCGCTGTGGAAGTCCTCGAACACGCGCCGGCCGAACCGCTCACGCAGCGGCCCGACGAGCTGGCGCACCAACGTGGCGACGCTGTCCGGGGTGAGCCGCTCGGTGACCAGCGGGGCGCCGTGGTAGCCGAGCCCCTCGGCCGCGACCTGGGCCACCGGGGCGGCCATCGCCGCCTGGTCCACCAGGTCGTGCACGATTGCGCCGAGCAGCGCGAAGAGGTGCTCCGGCGACGCCGCGAGGTGCAGCAGGTGGTTGCCCCGGCCCAGCGACGAGCCGAGGTAGAGCTGCCAGTACGCACCCACCACGGGGGTCAGCCCGGACGCCGCCAACAGCTCGCGATAGCTCGGCCCACCGGCCAGGACCCGCTGGTAGCGCTCCTGCAGCAGGGTGCGCAGGTCAGGGTGCGCACGGTGGTACTCGCCGAGCCCGAGCCGGCCGAGCGCGGCCCAGCCGGCCGGTCGGAAGGTGGACAGCTGCAGCAGCAGGAAGTTGCTGGACTCGCGGCGGTGCTTGGTCCGGCCGGCCGCCTCGAAGGCCGTGCCGGGTTCGGCGAGGCGCCGCTCGAGCTCCGTGGCGGCGGCCCGGGCCAGGGCTTCCACGTCGGCCGACGCGTCGCCGCCGGATCCGGTGACACCGGCCGGTTCGGGGCGTACGTCGTCGAGCACGGTGAACAGGTGGCGCTCCAGGATGGGCCGGGCCAGCGCGCCGAGGATGCGGTTGCGCGGCGCGTAGAACGTGGCCAGGTCGGCGCTGTTGGCGTCGTCGCGGTGATCGGGCAGGTAGTGGAACTCCGCGTCGTAGACGTTGCGCAGCATCCGGTGCCCGAGCAGCGCGGACAGCTTCAGGGCCTTGAACTCGGGCATCGGCCGCGAATAATCCAGCCAGGCGAGGTCGTCGGGGCGGACCGGGCGCCGGTACGGATTATTCTCGGTGGTGAGCTCCTCCCATTCCGCCGCCCGGAAAGCGGGATTAGCGGCGAAGGCCTTGACGATATCGTTCGGATTCGCGCTGGAGAGGAGTTCGCGCAGATCCTGGAGATCGTCGGTGGCAGTCGGTGTGCCCATCAAAGGCATTCCTCTCGATGCTGATCGGACCGCCGTTATGGCGAGCGCTGTGTCGAGCGCTTGGCTGTGCGAGGTGCCGAACATGTGTGCGAGCGGGGGGTCGACCGCCGCCGCCGGGTCGCTGGTCGGGCAGCGCTGACGCTGCCGTACCGAGCTGGTGAAGGCAGCGTTCGCCGCGGGTGACGTGGCGGTCGTCCATTCGGGTGTCCCCCTCGTCCCAACGCCCGCCGCACCAAGGCTGCCCTCACCATTACTTAGGTAAGGCTTCACACACTTTCGTGCAGAGTCAAGCCGTGGGTGCAGGACGAACGTCACTGTGGGCAGTCGACCGAGACTCGGCACGGGGCGCGGCGGCACGGGGCGCGGCTGGCCGCGCGGCCACTCTCAGGCGGCTACCAGCGACTCCGGTGTATCGCGGTCGGGGAGTGCGATGTGCCGAGGTGGCATGGGCCGAAGCTCGGGTCGAATCCGGCGACATACCGCCAGGTGAGACGCAAAACTGAGAAATCATCAGAAACCTACTAGAACTGTGACCCCGCTTGCTCGGTCCACCGGCCCGGCCCCGTCAAGGTGGACCTCCGGCGCTGGTACGCGCGGTACGCGAGAGGCGCACGAGGTGCGTCAACGTGAGACGCGAGTGTCACCTGCCGTGCATGACCCGCAACTAGTCGGCGGCGCGCGCACCGCGACTGCCCCGGAGCGGTGTGGCGGCCGCCACAGCCGCTTTACCCCGGCGTTGTGGCCGGCGCACACCCCCGTGGCCGGCACACGCCTCCCGGACCTGACACACAGTCCGCGCACCCGGCACACGAGTCGTAACTCATGTGCCGCCTCCGAAACGTATGTGTCAGTACCCGGGATGTGTGCGGCGAGTTGGCGCTGCGGCCTGGGTACGCGTCGCCCCGGTCAGCTCGATGGCACCGGGAGCCGTGCTGGGGCCCGCGTGCGCACCTCCCGTGGTTGCCGCGCACTTTCCGGGCACGTCGCGCACCGTGTGGGGTTCCCGCGCATCTCGTGACGTGCGCGGGAACCACGTAAGGTGCGCGACGCAGGATCCGGCCGCCCTGCGGGCCGCCTGCGCACACGGCCGCTCACACACACCCCGTCGCGGCCACACAGCGCGTGTGGACCCCGCACATGGGTTCTAACTCGTGTGCCAGGTCTGGAGGGCGTGTGCCAACGCCGGCAGGTGTGTGCGCCACCTGCGGCTGCGGCACCTGCGGCTGCACCAACCTGTGCCTTGGCAACGGCGGCTGCGCCGGCTGCGCTGGCTGCACCAACCTGTGCCTTTGGCAACCGCGGCCGCCGCCCCCGCGGCTGTGCCACCCGCGGCTGCGCCACCCGCCGCCGCGCCACCTGCCGACGGCGGATTCGGGCGGCGGTGGTTAGCCGGTGATGTTGCCCCAGGCGTAGGTCTGCTTGGCGAGCTTGAGGTAGACGAATGTCTCGGTGCTCGCGATGCCGTCGATTCGCCGGATGCTGTCGTTGAGCAGCTCCAGCAGGTGCTCGTCGTCGCGGCAGATGACCTCGACGAGCAGGTCGAAGCTGCCGGCGCAGAGCACGATGTAGTGCACGTCGGGCAGTTGGGCCAGCTCGGCGGCCACCACGTGCAGGTCGCCGTTCACCCGGATCCCCACCATCGCCTGGCGCGCCAGGTCCACGTCCAGCGGGTCGGTGACCGCGACGATCTGCATGGTGCCGTCGCGCAGCAGCCGCTGCACCCGTTGCCGCACCGCCCCCTCGGACAGCCCGACCGCCTTCGCCAGTGTCGTGAACGACGTGCGGCCGTCCTCCTGCAGCAGCGAGATGAGCGACCGGTCGACCGCGTCGAGCCCGCGCGGCGTCCGCACCGCCTCGGCACGGTCCGGTTCGGCGGTCATCTCGGTCCTCCCCGTTCGCCGGTGGTCGGGACAGCGTAGCGACCTACCTGGCGAGGTTCGGCGCGAAGGCTCGACTGTCGCCGGCACAGGGCGCCGGCACAGGGCGCCGGCACAGGGCGCCGGCACAGGGCGCCGACACGATGGCGCCGGCACACGGCACCGGCACCCGTCGACCGAGCCCGGGGCCCCACCGAGCCCGGCCCCACCGAGCCCGGCCCCACCGAGCCGCGCCCGTCGACCGAGCCCGGCCCCACCGGGGCCGGGCGGACGGGCTCAGAGCAGGGCGTGGGCCTTCGTGAGTACGTCGCGCAGGATGCGCTCCATCTCGTCGAACTCGGCCGGGCCGCAGATCAGCGGCGGGGCGAGCTGGATCACCGGGTCGCCCCGGTCGTCGGCGCGGCAGTACAGGCCGGCGTCGAACAGTGCGGTGGACAGGAACCCGCGCAGCACCCGCTCGGACTCCTCGTCGGTGAACGACTCCTTGGTGTCGCGGTCCTTGACCAGCTCGATGCCGTAGAAGTAGCCGTCGCCGCGCACGTCGCCGACGATCGGCAGGTCGGTCAGCCGCTCCAGGGTGGACCGGAAGGTGCCCTCGTTTTCGCGAACCCGGCCGTAGAGGTCCTCGCGGTCGAAGATGTCCAGGTTGGCCAGGGCCACCGCGCAGGCCACCGGGTGCCCGCCCCAGGTGTAGCCGTGCTGGAACACCGTGTCGCCGTGCAGGAACGGCTCGGCCAGCCGGTCGGAGATGACCGTCGCGCCGAGCGGGGCGTAGCCGGAGGTCAGGCCCTTGGCGCAGGTGATCATGTCGGGCTGGTAGCCGTAGCGCTCGGCGCCGAAGGGGTAGCCCAGCCGGCCCCAGGCGCAGATCACCTCGTCGGAGACCAGCAGCACGTCGTGCCGGTCGCAGATCTCGCGGACCCGCTGGAAGTAGCCGGGCGGCGGCGGGAAGCAGCCGCCGGCGTTCTGCACCGGCTCCAGGAACACCGCCGCGACCGAGTCCGCCCCCTCGGCCTCGATCGCCGCCTCGATCTGGTCGGCTGCCCAGCGGCCGAACTCGACCAGGTCGTCGCCGTGCTCGGGCGCGCGGTAGAAGTTGGTGTTGGCGACCTTGCGGGCGCCGGGCACCAGCGGCTCGAACGGGATCCGGTGCGACGGGATGCTGTTGAGCGACAGGGCGCCGTGCGTGGTGCCGTGATAGGCGATGGCCCGGCTGATCACCTTGTACTTGCTTGGCTTGCCGGTCAGCTTGAAGTACTGCTTGGCCAGCTTCCACGCGGTCTCGACGGCCTCGGAGCCGCTGTTGCTGAAGAAGACCCGGTTGAGGTCGCCGGGTGCGGCGGCGGCCACCCGCTCGGCCAGCTCCACCGCCCTGGGGTGCACGAACGACCAGAGCGGGAAGTAGCCCAGCTCGGCCGCCTGGCGGGCGGCGGCGTCGGCCAGCTCCTGGCGGCCGTGGCCGACCTGCACCACGAACAGGCCGGAAAGGCCGTCCAGGTAGCGTCGGCCGGCTTCGTCGTAGATGTAGGCGCCCTCACCGCGTGCGATCACGGGTACGGATTCGGTCTGGAAGGCGGACAGGCGGGAGAAGTGCGGCCACAGGTGCGCCTCGGCGCGCCGGGCGGTGTCGGACTGATGCGACGCGGTGCCGGTCATGGATCGTTCCCCAGGGGTCGTTGGGCCGAGTCAACAACATCATTTATCGCACATCAACGGTCACGAAACAACTGATTACGTACTTTTTACAAGTTCTAGCTACGGAATTCTTGTCAAACGGCGACTTTGGATGTCAACATCGACCCCGGGACATGACCCAGGTCACTGCCGTGTGGAGAGGGATCAGAGACGATGCCGGAAGCCCCGGAAGCCATAGCCATCTTGAACCCGGCCACCGGGGAGGTCATCGAGCGCCTCGAGCTCGCGGGCCCGGCCGCCGTGGGCGCCGCGGTGGCGGCCGCGCGCAAGGCCCAGCCGGAGTGGGGTTCGGCGACGCCGGGCGAGCGGGCCGCCGTGCTCAACCGGGTGGCCGTCCTGCTCGAGGAGCGCGCCGAGGAGTTCGCCGTGGCGGAGACCCGCCAGTGCGGCAAGCCGATCCGGCTCTCCCGCGAGTTCGACGTGCCGGGTACCTCGGACAACGCCGCGTTCTTCGCCGCCGCCGCCCGCGTGCTGGAGGGCAAGGCCAGCGGCGAGTACTCCGCCGAGCACACCTCCAGCATCCGCCGCGAGGCACTCGGCGTGGTCGGCTCCATCGCGCCGTGGAACTACCCGCTCAACATGGCCGGCTGGAAGATCTTCCCCGCGCTGGCCGCCGGCAACGCGGTGGTGATCAAGCCCGCCGAGATCACCCCGCTGACCACGATCATGCTGGCCCGGCTGTTCGAGGAGGCCGGGCTGCCAGACGGCCTGCTCACCGTGCTGGTCGGCACCGGCCCGGTCGTCGGCGAGGCGCTGGTCAGCCACGCGGGCGTGGACATGGTCTCGTTCACCGGCTCTACTCCGGTCGGCAAGCGGGTCGCCGAGCTGGCCGCCCGGGGCCCCCGCCGGGTGCACCTGGAACTGGGTGGCAAGGCGCCGTTCGTGGTCTTCGACGACGCCGACCTGGAGGCGGCGGTGCACGGCGCGGTGGCCGGCGCCCTGATCAACGGCGGGCAGGACTGCACCGCGGCCACCCGGGCCTACGTACAGCGCCCGCTCTACGACCGGTTCGTGGCCGGCGTGGCCGACGTGCTGGACACCGTGCGGATGGGCGACCCGACCGACCCGGCGACCGACCTCGGCTCGCTGATCTCCGCCGCCCAGGCCGAGCGGGTGCACGGCTTCGTGTCCCGCGCGCTGGCCGCCGGGGCGCGCGCGGTGCGCGGCGGCACCGGCCCGGCCACCGAGCTAGGCCCGGCGTTCTACCCGCCGACGCTGCTGGTCGGCGCCTCGCAGGACGCCGAGATCGTGCGCGACGAGGTGTTCGGGCCGGTGCTCGTGGTGCTGCCCTTCGACACCGACGACCAGGGGCTGGCGCTGGCCAACGACACCCGCTTCGGGCTGGCCGCGTCCGCCTGGACCAGGGACGTCTACCGGGCCGGCCGGGCGTCCCGGGAGCTCGCCGCCGGCTGCGTATGGATCAACGACCACATCCCGATCGTCAGCGAGATGCCCCATGGCGGGATCAAGGCATCCGGCTACGGCAAGGACATGTCGGCGTATGCGCTGGAGGAATACACCTCGGTGAAGCACGTCATGAGTGAGAACACCGGCCGGGCGCGCAAGGACTGGCACCGCACGGTGTTCGCCGGGTCGGCCGAGCAGAACACCGCGCTGCAGCCGGGGGACCCGCATGTCTGAGCTGGTGGAGGACACGGCCTCGGCGTTCACCGAGCCGGCTGGGTCATTGCCGGGGGCGGCTCGGGACAAGGGGCTGCGCGGTGGCGCGCTCGGGCTGGTCTCGAACGTCGTCATCGGGATGTCGTCGACCGCGCCGGCGTACTCGATCGCGGCCACCCTGGGCCTGCTGGTGCTCGCCGGCACCGGGGTGAAGGCCGTCGCGTTCGTGGTGGTGGCGTTCCTCCCGATCGTGTTCGTGTCGTTCGCGTTCCGTGAGCTGAACTCGGTCGAGCAGGACTGCGGGACGAACTTCACCTGGGCGGCCAGGGCGTTCGGCAGCCGCACCGGCTGGATGGTCGGCTGGGCGGTGACCATCGCGCAGCTGCTGGTGATGACCAGCCAGTCGGCGATCACCGGCCGGTACACGCTGCTGCTGTTCGGGCTGGACTCGCTGGCCGACAACAAGCTGGTCACCACCTCGGTGGGCTCGGTCTGGCTGCTCGGGCTGTGTTACCTGTGCTACCGGGGGATCGAGATCTCGGCGAAGGTGCAGTGGTGCCTGCTCGGCATCGAGCTGTCCATCCTGGCGATCTTCTCGGTGGTCGCGCTGGTCCGGGTGTACAGCGGGACGGCCGGGCCGCAGGCGCTGCACGTGAGCTGGAGCTGGTTCTGGCCGTCCGGGATCGGCCTCGGCGCGTTCGTCTCGGCGACCCTGCTCGCGGTGTTCATCTACTGGGGCTGGGAGAGCTCCCTGTCGATCAACGAGGAGTCGGCCGACCCGGCGCACGCCCCTGGCAAGGCGGCGGTGCTTTCCACCGTGCTGTTGGTCGGCAACTACCTGTTGATCACCATCGCGGCGGTGGCCTTCGCCGGCGTGGGGGAGACCGGGATCGGGCTGGGCAACAAGGACAACTCCGAGGACGTGCTGGCCGGCCTCGGGCACGCGGTGTTCGGCAGCGGCGGCTGGGGCCAGGTGTTCGGCGCGCTGCTGGTGATCTCGGTGTTGACCAGCGGCGCGGCCAGCAGCCAGGCGACGATCATGCCGGCCGCCCGGACCACACTGTCGATGGCCTGGCACGGTGCGCTGCCCACGGTGTTCGGCCGGGTGCACCCGGTCTACCGCACGCCGTCGGTGTCCACCTGGGCCTTCGGCGGGGTGGCCCTGGCGCTCTACATCGGGCTGACCGTGCTGAGCGAGAACGTGCTGTCCGACTCGGTGGACGCGGTCGGGCTGGCCATCGCCGTCGAGTACGGCATGACCGCGCTGTCCTGCGTGTGGGTGTTCCGCCGCACGCTGCGCTCCAGCTGGCGCAACCTGATGATGCGCGGCGTGTTGCCCGGGCTGGGTGCGCTGTTCTTCGGCCTGGTCCTGGTCGCCGCGGTGATCGAGTACGCCCAGCCGGACTCGGGTGCGACCACGGTGTTCGGCATCGGCGGCGTCGCGGTGATCGGGATGGCCTCGATCCTGGTCGGCGTGCCGCTGATGGCGCTGATCTACCGATCCTGCCGTGACTACTTCGAGGGCCGGGCACTGCCCAAGGGCGTCGTACTGCCCGGCGGCGACACCATCGAGACGCGACCCGAGGCAATCCGCCGCTGAACCTGTCGCGCCGAGCCCCGGCGCCCGGAGACCGCCTCCCTGAGATGGGCAGAAGTCTCCGGGCGCCGGGTCGGCTCAGCTGGCGTCGTCGGGCGGCGCCGTGGTCACCGCGATGAACTCGAGTACCTGCGGCCAGGCGAGCGCGGCGGCCTGGGCGTTGACCGGGTTGTTGTGCCGGGAGCGGGCGCTGAAGCCATGCTCGGCGCCCGGGTAGAGGTGCACGATGCTCGCCCCGATGGTCCGGGACTGCAGGGCGCCCTGCAACCGGTCGAAGCTCTCCCGAGGCACCAGGTGGTCCTCGCCCGGGTAGAGCATCAGCACCGGCGCCTCGATCGCGGCGGTCGCGGCGACGGCGTCCAGCGTGTGGTTCGGCGCCGGGGTGGCCGGCACGGTCGGGTGGTAGGCCACGACGTTGGCCAGCCGGTGGTCGTGCCCGCCGAGCAGCAGCGCGAGCCGGCCACCGAGGCACCAGCCCATCGTGCCGACGCGTGCGCAGCCCTGGTCGGTGAACAGGTGGTCCAGCAGCTTGCGCTGCTCGGTCAGGCAGGTCTCGTCGTCGAGCTTGCCCATCCACTCGAAGAGCACCTCGGGTGGCGTCTCGTCGGCGCTGGGCCGGCCCTGCCAGGGATCCCAGGCCAGGGCGGTGACGCCGTGCCGCGCCAGCTCGTCGGCCCACTCCCGGACCTGCACGTTGATCCCGGTCACCATCGGCAGCAGCAGCATGCCGGACGCCGAGCCGCCGGCGGGCCTGGCCAGGTAGGTGTGCAGACCACCCACGGTGGTCACCAAACTCTCGATCTCGTCAGCCACGGAGATCACCCTACGAGCCCGCGCTAGGCGCGCCCGGCCGGGTTCAGCGGGCCGGCCGCCTTGACCGTGCGCAGCACCGGGGCCGTCTCCAGGGCTCGGATCGCGGGCAGGCTGGCCAGCCGGTGGGTGAGGTAGTGGTGCAGCGCCGCCGGGTCCTCGCAGAGCGCGTGCGCGACCAGGTTCGTCGCACCCGTGGTGGCCGCGACGAAGGCGAGCTCGGGATGCCCGGCCAGCGCGGTGCCGACTTTGTCCAGGTGTGCCGGCTCGACGGCCATCCAGAGCACCGCCTGGGTGCCGGCGCCGAGAAGGGCGGCGCTGATCTCGAGGTCGAAGAAGATCGCCCCGCTGGCCTGCAGCTCGTCCAGCCGCCGTGCCACGGTGACCGCCGACCAGCCGGTGGCCTCGGCCAGGTCAGTGAGGCTGGTGCGGCCGTCGCGGCCCAGCGCGGCGAGCAGGTCCGAGTCGGCATCGGCGAGGGCGCCGCGGCCGCGGTCCACCTGCCGGGGGTGATCGGTGACCACGCGCTGCTGCCGGGCGTCGAGCACCGCGGTCCGGCCCTGCCAAGCGGTCGGGCCCCCGAGGTACGTGTGCAGCAGGTAGTGCGCGGAGAGCGCGGTGATGCTGGCCGTGCGTGGGATGTCCTGGAGCAACAGGGAGTGCGCGCTCGTTCCGCTCGCGGCGGTGAGCACCACGGCGACGATCTCCGTGCCGCCGGAGGCGAGCTTCACCCAGGACGTGTCGGCCCGCCTGGCCAGCGCCCGGGCCAGGTCCTGCGCGGTGTGCGGGCTGGCGGTGAGCCGGACCAGCCACTGCGCCCGGCCGGCCCGTCCCGGCTCGGGGAGGCCGACGACTCGCAGCCCGGCCTCCCCACGCAGCCGCCGGTAGCGCCTGGCCACGGTCTGGGTGGACACGTCCAGCGCCGCGCCGATCCGGGTGTAGGTAGCGCGGCCGTCGAGCTGCAGCGCGTGGATCAGTCCTCGGTCCAGCTGGTCAAGCATGCACAAATGATTCGGTACTCGGCGACCATATGGAAGAATCCATCGCCTTGTTGTCAGTGACTGGAACGCTCCCGAATGACGCCGCACCCTCGGTGCCGGCCCCCGACTGACCCGTTCGACGATCCGCTGCCCACCCCGGGCGCCGGGCGCGGGCAGCCGAGAGGTGCCGGAGGAGTCCATGGTGCACGGCCCGACGGAGGCGCCCTATCGCCGGCGGTGGATCGCGCTGGCCACGCTGCTGGTCGCCGAGGCGATGAACCTGCTGGACGCGACGATCGTGGCGGTCGCCGCTCCGGTGGTGCACACCGAGCTGGCCGGGCCTGCGTCCGACATCCAGTGGTTCAGCGCCGCGTACACGCTGCCGTTCGCGGTGCTGCTGATCACCGGCGGGCGGCTGGGCGACATCGTGGGGCGACGGCGCGCCTTCCGGGCGGGCGTCGCCGGGTTCGTGCTGGCCTCGGTGTGCTGCGCGCTGGCCGGCTCGGCCGGGTGGCTGATCACCGCGCGGGCCGTGCAGGGCGCCGCCGCCGCGCTGGTCATCCCGCAGACCATCGGGCTGATCCGCGCGATGTTCAGCGGTCGCGAGCTGGCGAAGGCGCTGGGCACCATCGGACCGGTGATGGGGCTGGCGGCGGTGACCGGGCCCGTGCTCGGCGGCGTGCTCACCCACGCCGACCTGTTCGGCTCGTCGTGGCGCTCGGTGTTCCTGGTCAACGTGCCGCTCGGGGTCGCCGTCCTGCTGGGCGCCGGGTTGCTGGCCGAGGACCGCGCCGCCACCCGACCGCGGCTGGACCTGGGCGGCACCGCGCTCGTCGTGCTCGGCACCGGCCTGCTCGTCTACCCGCTGATCCAGGGCGGCTTCGAGGGCTGGCCCGGCTGGATGTGGGGCGCGCTGGGTGGCGGTGTCGGCGTGCTGGCGCTGTTCGGCTGGCAGCAGTGGTTGGGCGGCCGGCGCGGGCGGGGCACCCTGGTCGGGGCTCGACACGCGCTCTGGCTGGCCGCCGCGCTGCTGGCCGCGACGGCCGTCAGCGCGACGGCGATGCTCCTCCCCGGTGAACGGCCGGCCGCCGCGTCGGGCCGCCACCCCGCGGGTTCGGCGGCCGGCGCGGACCGGTCGGGGGGCGCCGGGGCGAAGGTCGACCAGCAACGTTGCGAAAGTGTTCGGGTTTCACTTCCTTTCATTCCATTGACTCCCATTTTCGGCGATGGTTAGTTGCAGGCACTGTTCACTCGTTGGTGAGACCAGTCGGGGAGGTTGTCCATGCGACCTCTCGACGAGTTCGAGCGGGAGCAGGCGATCCTGCTCGACCTGGAGGTCTCCGGGCGGGTGATGGTCAACGAGCTGACCGAGCGGTTCGGCGTCTCGGCGGTCACCATCCGCAAGGATCTCGGCGCGCTGGAGCGGCGCGACCTGCTGCTGCGGGTGCGCGGCGGCGCGGTCAGCTCCGGGCACACCGACGAGGGCGCCTGGACGATGCGGGTGCGGCACTCCCGCCAAGCCAAGCGGGCCGTGGCCAGGGCGGCGGCCGAGCTGGTCGGGCACGGCGACGTGATCGCCATGGACTCCTCGACGACCTGCTACCACCTGGCCCTGGAGCTGGTCGGCCGGCGCAACCTCGTGGTGATCACCAACGGGCTGCGCACCGCGACATTGCTGATGGAGCAGACCAACGCGATGGTGCTGCTGCCGGGCGGGGTGCTGCGCAGGGCCGCCGAGTCGCTGGTCGGACCGATCGGTGACCTGCTGACCGGCCGCGGCCGGATTCAGAAGGGTTTCTTCGGGCTGGTCGGGCTGTCCCCGAAGAACGGCCTGATGGACATCAGCGCGGAGGAGTCGCAGACGAAGGCGTTCATGGCCGGGGTGTGTGACCAGGTCTACGGGGTGTTCGACTCGTCGAAGGCGGAGCGGTTCGCGCTGCATCCCTTCGTCCCCGCCGACCGGGTGACCGGGCTCTACACGGACGAGGGGGTGCCGCCGCACGTGGTCGCGGACTGGGCGGAGATCGGCGTGCCGGTGCACCGCGCGGCGCTGTCCAGCGGCGCGGTCGAGCCGGACGACCTCGGTCCGGAGGCCGACGCCCCAGCCCGCCGGAGCGGCCGGTCGTCGGCAGCGGGTGCCCCGTGACCGCGCGCCGCACAGTCGCCGCCGTCGACCTCGGCTCGGAGAGCGGCCGGGTCACCACCGTGGGCTTCGACGGACACCGGCTCGAGCTGGACGTGGGGCACCGGTTCACCCACGACCCTCGGGTTGTCGACGGCATCCTGCGCTGGGACCTGGGCACGCTGTGGGGCGGCGTGCGCACCGGCCTGGCCGCGCTGGACGCCGGGCCGGGGCCGGTCGCCTCGGTCGGCGTGGACACCTGGGGCGTCGACTACGCGCTGCGCCGGGCCGACGGCGAGCTGGTGGACGAGCCGACCTGTTACCGCGACCCGCGACAGGTCGCCGCCATGTCGGCCGCGCTGGATCGGATCGGCGCGGCCGAGCTCTACCGGGCCGCCGGCGTCCAGCTGATCCCGATCAACACGATCTTCGGGCTGCTCGCCGACGCGGCGGACCGGCCGGACCGGCTGGCCACCGCCACCGGGCTGCTGATGATGCCGGACCTGTTCCACTACCTGATGTCGGGCGCGCTGACCAGCGAGTACACCGTCGCCTCGACCACCGGCGCGCTGGACACCCGGACCGGGCGCTGGGCATGGGCGCTGCTCGAGCGGCTCGGCATCCCGACGCACCTGCTGCCCGAGGTGGTGCCGCCCGGCACCGACCTCGGCGCGCTGCGCCTGCCCGGTGGGCCGCCGACCGGCGCGTTGCGGGACAGCCGGGTGATCGTGCCGGCGGCGCACGACACGGCCAGCGCGGTGGTGGCGGCGCCGCTGCGCACCCCGGGGTCGATCTTCATCTCCTCCGGCACCTGGTCGCTGGTCGGCGTGGAGACCGACCGGGCCTGGGTCACCGAGGCGGCCCGCGCGGCCAACCTGACCAACGAGGGCGGCTACGCCGGCACGATCCGGCTGCTGTGCAACGTGATGGGGCTGTGGCTGCTGCAGGAGTGCCGCCGGCAGTGGGCCCGCGACGGCCGGGACCTGAGTTACCCGAGGCTGGCCGAGCTGGCCGGCGCCGAGCCGGGGCTGGTCAGCCTGGTCAACCCGGACGCCACGGTGTTCCTGTCGCCCGGTGACATGCCGCGCCGGATCCAGGACTACTGCGCGCACACCGGCCAGCCGGTGCCGGAGAGCGTCGGCGCGATCGCCCGGTGTGTGGTGGACTCGCTGGCGCTGAGCTACCGCCGGGTGATCGAGTCGGTGACGGCCGTGACCGGCCACGCGGCGCCGGCGGTGCACATCGTCGGCGGCGGCTCCAGCCACACCCTGTTGTCCCAGCTGACCGCCGACGCCACCGGGCTGCCGGTCTACTGCGGGCCCGGTGAGGCGACCGCGCTCGGCAACGCGGCCGTGCAGCTCGTCGCGCTGGGCGAGCTGGCCGGCCTGGCCGACATCCGGGCCGTCGTCGCCGCGTCCATGGCGCCGGTGGAGTACCTGCCGCGCCCAGGGCCGGACTGGGCGAGCGCCTCGGCCCGGCTGGCGGCGCTGATCCGCGCCGACGCCCAGGACACCTCAACAGCCCACCACCCCGCCGACCGGTCCACCGATAAAAAACTCCACCCCTGCGTGACGGAGGAATCTCGATGAGGAGATTGATCAAGAAGACCGCCGTGGCCGCCGGCCTGATCGCGGTGCTCGCGGTCGCCGGCTGTACCCAGAAGAACAACACCGGGGCGGCCGGCGGGGGCGGCGCGGAGGGCGCCAAACACCAGGTGGCGTTCGTGCCGAAGCTGCAGGGCATCCCGTACTTCGAGGCGATGAACACCGGCGGCAAGGCGGCCGAGCAGGCGCTGCCGGACGTGACCTGGCTGTACCAGGGCCCGACGCAGGCCGACGCGGCCGCGCAGACCCAGATCGTCCGGTCGTTCATCCAGCGGGGCGTCCAGGTGATCGTGGTGGCCCCGAACGACCCCGACTCGATGGCCCCGGTGCTCAAGGAGGCACAGGCCAAGGGGATCAAGGTGATGACCTCGGACACCGACGCGCCCAACTCGGTGCGCGACGTGTTCGTCAGCCAGGCGTCCACCCAGAAGATCGGCGAGGCGCTCACCGACAGCCTGATGACGGCGATGGGTGGCAAGGGCAAGTACGCGATCGTGTCCTGTGGCGAGACCGCCGAGAACCTGAACTCGTGGATCAAGGTCCAGCGGGCGTACACCGCCCAGAAGTACCCGCAGGCGCAGATCGTGGACATCGTCTACGCCGGTGAGGACCAGGCGAAGTCGACGCAGATGGCCGCCGACCTGATGAACGCGCACCCGGACCTGACCGGCCTGGTCGGCGAGTGCACGTCCTCGGCGCCCGGCGTGGCGCAGGCCGTGAAGGACGCGAACAAGATCGGCAAGGTGTTCACGGTCGGGCTCGGCACGCCGAAGGCGATGAAGCCGTACCTGGCCGACGGCTCCTCGTCCGGCGCGATCCTCTGGGACGTCGAGCGGCTCGGCTACCTGACCGCCTGGGCCGGCGACCAGCTCGCCAACGGCAAGAGCCTGCAGCCGGTGAACCACGTGAGCGACAAGTTGCCCACCGTGGCCTGGGACGCCTCGACGAAGACGCTGCTGCTCGGCGACCCGCTGGTGATCACCAAGGACAACGCCGACCAGTTCAGCTACTAGCAGCCGCCCCGGCCCGGTGCGTCTCGCCAGGGCCGGGGTCGGAGCGCGAGGGAGGGGTGGCCCATGGCGGACGGTTCGGGCGGGGCACAGCGCCTGGCGATGACCGGGATCGCGAAGCGCTACGGCGCGGTGCGCGCGATCCGGCACGCGGACATCGAGGTGGCCGCCGGCTCGGTACACGCCCTAGTCGGCGAGAACGGGGCCGGCAAGTCGACCCTGATCAAGATCCTGTCCGGGGCGGTCACGGCGGACAGCGGCGCGATCGCGTTCGACGGCGAGCCGGTGCAGATCACCGGCACCACCGATGCGATCGGGCTGGGCATCGCCACCGTCTACCAGGAGCCCGCGCTGTTCGCCGAGCTGTCCGTCTCGGAGAACATCTTCCTCGGCCGCGAGCTGCGCAACGGCCCGACGATCGACTGGGCCGCCCAGCACGCCAAGGTCGTCGAGCTGCTGGACCTGCTGGGCGTGCCGGTCCGCGACGCGACCGCGCCGGTGGGCAGCCTGTCGATCGCCGAGCAGCAGCAGGTGTCGATCGCCAAGGCGCTGGCCGGCGAGGCGAAGCTGCTCATCCTGGACGAACCGTCGGCGATCCTCACCGACTCCGAGATCGACGTGCTGTTCGGCGTGATCCGGCGGCTGAAGGAGGCCGGTGTGGCGATCATCTACATCTCGCACCGGCTGGACGAGCTGTTCCGGATCGCCGACGAGGTCACCGTGATGCGGGACGGCGCCACGGTCGGGACCTTCCCGATGGCCGGGCTCTCGGTGCGCGAGATCGCCGAGCTGATGGTCGGCGGCATCCTGAACGAGGAGCGCCCGGCGCGCACCGTGCCGGACGCGCCGCCCCGCCTGGAGCTGCGCTCGCTCGGACTGGCCGGGCGGTTCCACGACGTCGATCTCGCCGTGCGGCCCGGCGAGATCGTCGGGCTGTACGGGCTGGTCGGCTCCGGGGTCGCCGAGATCGCCCACACCGTCTACGGCATCGAGCCCGCCACCAGCGGCGAGATCCGGGTCGGCGGCACCGCGGTGCGCCCGACCTCACCCCGGCACGCGCAGCGCCTCGGCATCGCGCTGCTGCCCGCCGACCGCAAACGCCAGGGCATGTTCGCCTTCCAGCCGATCTCGTTCAACATCTCGATCGGCCACCTCGGCCTGCTGTCCCGGTTCGCGGTGTGGGTGGACCGGGCGCGGGAGCGGCGGGTGGCCACCGAGCTGATCGAACGGCTGGCGGTGCGCACCCCGAGCGAGCGCCAACCGATCGGCGCGCTGTCCGGCGGCAACTCGCAGAAGGTCGTGCTGGCGCGGCAGCTCGTCCGACGCCCCGACGTGCTGGTGCTCGCCGAGCCCACCCAGGGCGTGGACGTCGGCGCCAAGGAGGAGATCCACCGGATCATCGACGGCCTGGCCGCCGAGGGCACCGCCGTCCTCGTGGTCACCTCCGACCTGCCGGAGGCGCTGCGCATCGCGGACCGGCTGCTGGTGGTCCGGGGCGGCACCACGATCGCCGAGTTCGGCCGGGACGCCTCCCAGGTGGACGTGCTCGCGGCGGCCGCGGGGGCCGGCGACGAGGCTGTGAGCGCGTGACGCCGCCCTCGACACAGCCGTCGACACAGCCGTCGACACCGCCTTCGAAACCGTCCCGGCTGGGCAGGGCGCGCGGCCCCCGGGTGCTCGCGCCGCTGGTCAGCGGCCAGGAGATCGTGCTGCTCGCGGTGATCGGCGGGCTGTGGCTGGTGCTGGGGCTGGCCACGCCGGCGTTCCTGACCGCCGGCTCGCTGCGGCCGCTGCTGATCGAGGTGGCGCCGATCGCGCTGATCGGGGTCGGCATGACCCTGGTCATCGTGGCGGCCGGCATCGACGTGTCGGTCGGCAGCCAGATGATGGTCTGCGGGGTGATCACCGCCCGGCTACTGGTCGAGGCGCACGTCGCGCTGCCGCTGGCCGTGCTGGTGTCGGTGCTGGTCGGCGCGGCGCTGGGCGCGGTGAACGGCGTGCTGATCGCCTGGGGCCGGGTGCACGCGATCATCATCACGTTCGGCACGCTCAACCTGTTCCAGTTCGTCGGCCGACAGATCTTCGGCTCGCAGACGGTGAACGGCATCCCGGCCACCCTGGACGTGTTCGGCCGGGGCGAGGCCGGACAGGTCGCCGGCCTGCCGTACAGCTTCCTGCTCACCGCGCTGATCGCCGGCGCCGTCTGGTGGTACCTGCGGCAGACGCCGGGCGGGCGGCACTTCTACGCGATCGGCGGCGACGCACTGGCCGCCGAGCTGGCCGGGATCCGGGTCCGCCGCCGGGTGCTGCTGACCTACGTGGTGACCGGCGCGCTGGTGGGGCTCAGCGCGGTGTTCACGATCGCCAAGGGCACCACCACGCTGGACCAGAGCATCGGCGCCGGCCAGGAGCTCGCGGTGATCGCTGCGGTGATCATCGGCGGCACATCGATCATGGGTGGCCGGGGTTCGGTGCTGGGCACCGTGCTCGGGGCGCTGCTGGTGCAGACCGTCAGCTCCGGGGTCACCCAGCTCGGCTGGCCCAGCAACCTGTCCGACCTGTTCGTCGGGGTGTTCGTGATCATCGCGGTTGGCACCGACCTGCTGCGCCAGCGCGCCAGGAGGGCGGTCCGATGACCAGTACGGCGGCCGCCACGAAGAACGACCCCTCGCCGGAGGCACCCGAGAACGGCGCCGCCGAGCCGGGCTCGCTGCGGCGGGCGCTGCGCGCCGTGCTGACCCGGCGCGAGCTGTTGCTGGTCATCCTGCTCGTGGTGGTGCTGGTCTGGATGACCGCGCTCGGCTACGGCGGCTACCTAACCGGCCCGTACGACCCCGACTACCTGGCCGGCGCGCTCGTGGACGCGGTGCCGCTGGCCATGCTCGCGCTGGCCGAGCTGCTGGTGATCGTGTCCGGCCGGGGCGGCATCGACCTGTCCATCGGCTCCATCGTGTCGCTCACCGGCATGGTGTTCGGCATCGCCTACGGCACGTGGGGGTGGCCGCTGCCGCTGGCGATCCTGCTCGCGGTGCTCGTCGGCGGGCTGCTCGGCGCGGTGAACGGCGTGCTGGTCGCCTGGCTCGGCTTCCCCGCGCTGATCACCACGCTGGCCACCTACTACGCCTACCGGTCGCTCGCGCTGGTGATCAATGCCCAGAAGCCGATCAGCACGCCGGACATCCAGGCGCTGTACTCGCTGACCGGCGCGGTGGAGATCCCGGTGATCGGCCGCGACATCCCGAATGTGCCGCTGGGCGTGTTCACGTTCCTGGTGCCCACCGTGGTGGTGGTCTGGCTGCTGCTGGCGCGCACCACATACGGCCGCCGGCTGTTCGCGATCGGTACCAACGACGTCGCCGCCACCTGGTCCGGCGTGCCGGTGGCGAGGACCAGGCTGCTGGCCTACGTCGCGGCCGGGGTGCTGGCCGGCGTCGTCGCGGTGTACGTCACCGGCCAGTTCGCCTCGGCCCGCCCGGACGCGGGCACGAGCGGCAACGGCCTCGCCCTGCCGGCGATCACCATCGCGGTGCTCGGCGGCGTGGCGATCACCGGTGGCATCGGGCGGGTGTCCGGCGTACTGCTCGCCGCCGTCCTGATCACCTGGCTGGACGCCGGCATCCTGCTGCTGTTCGAGGGCAACGACGGCAGCCAGTTCCAGCTGCTCGCCCTCGGCGCGGTGCTCGTGTTCTGTGCGCTGCTGAACGCGTACACGATCCGCCGCTACGGCGGCACCAGGTAGGGGGTCGTGAGTGGCGATGGTGGCTATCGCGACCATCGCCACTCACGACCGGACCCACAGCCCGGAGCCTGAGCCCGCGGTGTGACACAGGCCATGAAAATGGCGAGACGGACTGCGCGAATAGTGACGTGCGCCGCATCTGATGGCTCAATCTGAGAGAAATGTAAGTACAAGGTGAGGAAAGTCAAACGATTGGGGGGCTGCAATTGCTCGACGCGCTCGGAGCGGCGCGGGATCCTCGAAGTAACGAGGGAGGGCGAAGACAAATGCGAGCCGACGGGGAGCGTTCGCGTCCGTCCCGTGCACAGCGGATCTCGAGCCGGAAGATCCCGAAGCGCGGCACGGACTGGCTGGAGGACGCGGCGGCCTGGCTACTGGCGTCACTGAGCCTGCTGGGTGCGGCGGTCTCGCTGATGGTCGGGCTCCAGGTACACGGCAGCCTGCTGGAGCGGTCGGCGCTGGAGGCGACGGCCCGTACGCCGGTACGGGCGGTCCTGCTCGCGGACGCCCCGGTGGTGCCCGACGCCGATGACCAGCAGACCGGGCCGATCGTGCAGGTGCCGGTGCGCTGGGTCGACACCGACGGCACCGTGCGGGTCAGCGAGGCATCGGTGACCGGCCTGCCCCGTACCGGCGACACCGTGGCTGTGTGGGCCGACCGGGCGCACCACCTGGTACCGCCGCCCACCAACCCCGACGACGCGACCGCGGCGGGCATCGTCGCCACCGGCATCACGCTGTTCCTGTCCGTCGCCGTGCTGATGCTGGCCTGGTTCGGAGTGCGGCACTTCACCTTCACCCGCAACTACGCGCGCTGGGCGCGGGAGTGGGCCGATGTCGAGCCACTGTGGAGCGGCCGCCGACTGGGTGGCAGCCTTTCCTGACCCATTGGCCCGCTCGGAGTAGCGCCGGCAACGGAGAGTCGCTAATTGCGCGCCCGAGCGAGCTGGGTCACACCCGGAATTGTCGGTACTCAGTCGAAAGTGTCGTGTCGAGCACATTAGCGCGCCGACTCCAATCGGGTGATGGCGCGCTCAGTGCGTTCCGGGTTAGGCGCGTTCCGCACACAGAGTCAGGGGAGGCGGCGGCGGCGGGTGAGTACGGTTTGCAGTAGTACGACTACGGCCAGGAACGCGCCGTTGACCAGGTCGGACGCCGACGAGCCGTACTCGGAAAGGTGCACGCCGATCAGGTTCAGGATGACCGCGAGCAGCAGCACACCGGACGCGGTGCCGGCCACCGACCCGGCGCCGCCGGTGAGCAGCGTGCCGCCGATGATCACCGCGGCGATCGCGGTCAGCTCGTAGCCGACGCCGATGTTGGTCACCCCGGACTGCAGCCGCGCCGCGTTGAGCAGGCCGGCGCCACCGGCGAGCAGCCCGGACAGCGTGTAGACCAGCGTCTTCGTCCGCGCCACCGGCAGCCCCATCAGCACCGCCGCCTGCTCGTTGCCGCCGATCGCGAACAGCGCCTGGCCGAACCGGGTGCGCAGCAGCAGCACCGCGCCGCCGCCGAACAGCGCCACGGCGGTCAGGATCGGCAGCCAGACACCCCGGCCGAACGCAAGCAGGGCGGAGTCCGGCGGCACCAGGTACGTCGTGGAGCCCTCGTTGGACATCGCCTGCAGCAGGCCTCGGGCGAACAGCAGGCCGGCGAGGGTGACGATGAACGGGGCCAACCTGGCCCGACTGATCAACAGACCCTGCACGGTGCCCAGCGCGCCGCAGCACAGCAGCGGCAGCAGCACCGCGACGGCCGGTCCGCCGTGGTCGACGCCCCACGCCGCCAGCACCCCGCCGAGGGCGAACACCGAGCCGACCGACAGGTCGATGCCGCCGGAGATGATCACGAACGTCATGCCGAGGGCCAGCAGCGAGGTGTAGGCGTTGCCGACCAGGATGCTCTGGAAGTTGCCCCAGTCGGCGAAGCCGGGGGAGAACAGGCAGGCCAGCACCACCACGATGACCAGCACGGCGGTGCTGCCCTGTTGCTGGACCCGGGCCAGCAGCTGTTCCCTCGGGGTCTCCAGGGCGATCGCGGACGGGCCGGGGGAGCTGCCACGGGGTGGGGCGGTGCCGGTCATCGCGCGGCCCGTCCGCGCGCCGCGTACACCGCCGCGACGATGATCACCGCTTCGATCATCTGCTCGTAGGACGACTTGACGTTGTGCTGGATCAGGGTGGCCTCGATCAGCTGCATGAACAGCGCTCCCGCCGCGGTGCCGAGCACCCGGACCTTGCCGCCGGACAGTGGGGTGCCGCCGACCACCACCGCGGTGATGGCGGCCAGCTCGTAGTCGAGCCCGTAGTTGGCCGGGTCGGCGTAGCCGCCGTGCCCGACGACCAGCACACCGGCGCACGCGGCCAGCACGCCGGAGATGAGGTACACCGTGAGCAGTACCCGCCGCACCGGCAGGCCGGCGAGCGCGCTGGCCGGCCGGTTGTCGCCGATCGCGGTCAGCTGGCGGCCGAAGGTCGTCCGTCGCACCACGAACGCCACCACGGCCAGCGCGACCGCGGCCAGCCAGGCCATCGCCGGCAGGCCCAGCCAGCTGTCCAGGCCGAGCGCGAGGATCGTCGGGTCGTTCACCGGCTTGGCGGTGGCGCCGTTCAGGATCACCGCGAAACCCCGCAGGCCGATCATCAGCGCCAGCGTGGCGACGATCGGCTGGACCCGCGCGAAGGCCACCAGGCTGCCGCCGACCAGGCCGGACGCGATGCCGCCGAGCACCGCCATGCCGATCGCCGGCCACGGCCCGTAGCCGAGGTAGAGCGGGATCAGCGCCGAGGCCAGCGCGATCACCGCGCCGACCGAGAGGTCGATGCCCTCGGTGCCGATGACCAGCGCCATGCCCAGCGCGACGACCAGCACCGGCACGGCCTGGAACAGCTGCACCCGCAGGTTGTCCAGGCTGAGGAAGTGCGGGGCCAGCGCGGTGTTCACCGCGACCAGCACGACGATCGCGGCGTACACCCCGTAGTCGGCCAGCAGGTGGGTCAGCCGGTCCCGGTCGAACCCGATGCCGCGCGGGCTGGCCTCGGTCGTCATGTCGGCTCCGAGGTCGGCTCTACAGCCGGCTTCGCGGCCGGACCCGGGGTCGGCCCCTCGACCGGCGGCGGGGCGGCGGCCAGGGCGGCCAGCAGGGCGGACTCGGTGACGTCCGCGCCGGTCAGCTCGCCGACCTGGGCGCCGTCCTTGAGCACCACCACGCGGTCCGAGCCCTCGATCAGCTCCTCCAGGTCGGAGGAGATCAGCACCACGGCCAGCCCGTCGGCGGCGAGCTCGTCGATCACGCCCTGCACCTCGGCCTTGGCGCCGACGTCGATTCCCCGGGTCGGCTCGTCGAGCAGCAGCACCTTGGGGTTCAGGCAGAGCCAGCGGGCCAGCATCACCTTCTGCTGGTTGCCGCCGGACAGCTCGCTGACCTTCTGTTCCGGGCTGGCCGCCCGGATCCGCAGCCGGTCGATGAAGTACCGGACGATCTCGTCCTGCTTGGTCCGGTCGACCAGGCCGGCCCTGGAGATCCGGGGCAGCGCGGCGAGCACGATGTTCTCCCGGACCGACAGGTTCGGAATGATGCCCTCGCTCTTGCGGTCCTCCGGCAGCATCACCGCGCCGGCCCGGATCGCGGCCGGGGTCGAGTTGCGCCGGACCGGGGTGCCGTCCACCTCCACGGTGCCGGACTCGGTGTGCAGCGCCCCGACGATGGCCTTGGCCGTCTCGCTGCGGCCGGCGCCGAGCAGCCCGCCGAGGCCGACGACTTCGCCCCGGTGCACCTGCAGGGAGACGTCCTGGATCCGGTGCCGGGCGCTGAGCCCCTCGGCGCGCAGCACCGGGGTAGCGTCGGCGCCCTTACGTGGCGCGTGCTCGGTGCCGAACGCGGTCGTGCCGTGGCGACGGACGTCAGCGGCGTTGCGGCCGAGCATCAGCGAGACCAGCTCCAGCCGGTCCAGCTCGGCCATCGGGGACACGTGCACCACCCGGCCGTCCCGCAGCACCGTCACCCGGTCGCAGATCCGGTACAGCTCGTCCAGCCGGTGGCTCACGTAGACGATGCCGATGCCGGCCGCGCGCAACCGGCCGACCACCTCGAACAGCGTCTCGACCTCCCGCTGCTCCAGCGAGGACGTCGGCTCGTCCATCACCACGACGCGCGCCTCGATCTGCACGGCCCTGGCGATGGCGACCATCTGTTGCGCGCCGAGGCCGAGCGAGCGCAGCGGCCTGGTCACGTTCACGTCGACGCCGTAGTCGCGCAGGATCTCGGTGGCCTCGCGGCGCATCCGGGCCCCGTCGACGAGGCCGAACCGGCGCGGCTCCCGGTTCAGGAACAGGTTGCGCGCCACGCTCATCAGCGGGATGAGGTTGACCTCCTGGTAGATCGTGGAGAT
>Ga0137415_10001481_pt1 | contig 23292 bp, 21 predicted proteins | sample CZODoug3_1_1_16f_FD_183082 | JGI IMG/M metagenome (GOLD analysis project Ga0137415, IMG submission 183082) | Vadose zone soil fungal communities from Angelo Coast Range Reserve, California, USA - CZODoug3_1_1_16fungal (Hybrid Assembly) | ecosystem: Environmental > Terrestrial > Soil > Vadose...
AGCCCCTGCCGGTCATAAGGTAAATGGACCCAAAGTTCATCCGCAATTTTTGTATCATCGCGCATATCGATCACGGCAAATCCACGCTTGCCGATCGCTTGCTCGAAATGACCGGAGCGCTTTCGCAACGCGAAATGCACGAGCAAGTGCTGGACTCCATGGACCTGGAACGCGAGCGCGGCATCACCATCAAGGCAAAAAGCATTCGTCTCCATTACAAAGCGAAGGACGGAAACACCTACCGCCTGAATTTGATCGACACGCCGGGCCACGTCGATTTTTCCTACGAAGTCTCCCGCGCGCTTTCTGCGTGCGAAGGCGCTCTGCTGGTGGTCGACGCCAGCCAGGGAGTGGAAGCGCAAACCGTCGCGAACACGTTTCTCGCCGCCGGCAACAATCTCACCATCCTTCCGGTGATCAACAAAATTGATTTACCCGCCGCGCAGCCCGATTTCGTGAAAGAGCAGATCGAAAATGTTCTCGCGATTCCCGCGCACGACGCGCTGATGATCAGCGCGAAAAGCGGCATCGGCGTGGAAGACGTGCTGGAAGCGATTGTGCAGCGGGTTCCGCCGCCCAAGGGCAACGCGGAAAATCCGCTGCAAGCGCTGATTTTCGATTCCTGGTTCGACATCTATCGCGGCGCCGTGGTCCTTGTCCGCGTGATGGAAGGGCGCATCACGCCGCACACGAAAATTCGCCTCGTCTACAGCAACCAGGTCTACGAAGTGGAAACGCTCGGCACGCTTACGCCGAAACCGGTCGCGCTCCAGGAACTCGAAGCCGGTGACGTCGGCTTCGTCGTCGCAAACATCAAGGATGTGGCCGACGCGCGCATGGGCGATACCATCACCGATGCCGACCGCGCCGCTCCCGCGCTTCCCGGTTTTGAAGCCATCAAACCGATGGTCTTTGCCGGATTGTTTCCGGTCCTTGCCGATGAATACGAACCGCTGCGTGACGCGCTCGGCAAATTGAAATTGAACGACGCCGCATTCTTTTACGAGCCGGAAAATTCCGTTGCGCTCGGTTTCGGCTTTCGCTGCGGCTTTCTCGGGCTGCTGCACATGGAAATTGTGCAGGAGCGGCTGGAGCGCGAATTCGGGCTCAACCTGATCACGACGGCGCCGAGCGTGCGCTACCGCATCACGCGCGTGACCGGCGAAGTAATCGAAGTCGATAGTCCCGCGAAATTTCCGAATCCGAGCGACATCAGCAAAATCGAAGAGCCGATCATCAAGGCAATGATCATCACGAACGACGAATCGGTCGGCGGCATTTTGCAGCTTTGTCAGGACAAGCGCGGCACGCAGAAAGGCTTCGAGTACTTGTCGCCAACGCGCGTCATGCTGACCTACGAATTGCCGTTGAACGAAATCGTTCTCGATTTTTACGATCGCCTGAAAAGCGTTTCGCGCGGCTACGCTTCGCTCGATTATCATCTCGCCGGTTACAGCGAATCCGATTTGGTCAAGCTCGACGTTTTAGTTGGCGGCGAGCCGGTGGACGCGCTTTCGATGATTTGCCATCGCGAACAGTCTTACGAGCGCGGCCGCGATTTGGTGTCGCGCTTGCGCAAACTGATTCCGCGGCAAATGTTTGAGGTGCCGATTCAAGCCGCGATTGGCAGCCGCGTGATCGCGCGCGAAACGGTGGCCGCGATTCGCAAAAACGTGCTGGCCAAGTGCTACGGCGGCGACATCACGCGCAAACGCAAACTCCTCGAAAAACAAAAAGAAGGCAAGAAACGCATGAAGCGCGTCGGCCAGGTGGACATCCCGCAAGAAGCCTTCCTCGCCGTCCTAAAAGTGACATCCACGGGCGACGAAGAGTAATGTTCTGGCCGCGACAAACGTCTTTGTCTTGATGCGTGATTTAGTCTGGCGTAAACTCTGCCTAGAGCAAAGAAAATGCCCAAAGCCAAACAATTCGTGACAGACGAAAATGGTGTTCGCGTGGCCGTGATGCTCGATATCAAGGAATATGAAGAGCTGCTTGAGGATCTCGAGGATCTGCAGGCGGTTCGCGAATATGAAGAAGAAAAAGCGTCAGGGCAGAAGCCAATTCCTTTGGCACAAGCGCTCGATGAAATTCGTCGCAATCGCAAGTGAGCTATGTCGTAAGCGTCCGGCGTAGCGCTCAAAGAGAACTCGAAGCCATCGCATCTCCTTTCCAACAGAAAATTGAAGAGAGAATGCTCTCCCTCGGAGACAACGCGCGGCCAGCCGGTTGCAAAATGTTGAAGGGATCGGAAAAATCGTGGCGCATTCGCATCGGCGATTATCGGCTGGTTTATGAAATCGACGACAGCGCAAAAACCGTGACCGTAATCAAGATCGCCCACCGAAGCAGTGTTTACCGCTAGCTTCATCCCTCGTCTTTCCTTTTTACTTCCGTGATCAATCTTCCGCGGTGGAGGCGAATGTTTACCGTGTCGCCTGCGGCTACTTGGGCGGCGTCACGTAGGAGTTGGCCGGCGGCGTCTGTCGCTATTGCGTAGCCGCGTTCGAGGACGCGGAGGGGGCTGCGCTCTTCCAGTTGGAGTCGGAGACGGTCGAGGCGCTCGCGTTTTGCGCGGAGCAGGCGGTCCGCGCGGGCGCCCAAATCGCTGCTGCGTTTTTCCAGACGCAGGCGCAGGGCGGCAATCTTCATACGAAAATCGAACGAGACGATGCGCATGTGCGCGGTGGTGAAGCGACGGCGCGAATGATGGACGTTTGCTCGCAGGCCGTGGGCGAGGCGCGAGGTGAGTTCATCGGCGCGCTGGCGCTGCTGGCGGAGAAGGTCGAGCGGGCGGCGGAATCCGCGGCGTCCAGAAAGTTCGTGAACGCGGCGCACGAGGACCAGAATGCGATAACGCATCTGCTCGTTAAGGGCGCTACGAAGATCGGCGATGTGTTTATCGAATTCGCGGCGCGTTTGCACGACTAGCTCTGCGGCAGCGGAGGGAGTGGAGGCGCGGACATCGGCGACAAAATCGGCGATGGTGAAATCGGTTTCGTGGCCGATGCCGGAGATTACGGGAATTTCCGAGGCGGCGATGGCGCGGACGACTTCCTCTTCGTTGAAGGCCCAGAGATCTTCGAGTGAGCCGCCGCCGCGCGCGATTATCAGCACGTCTACGATTTTGCGACGATTGAAGAATTGAACGGCGCGGACGATTTCCGTGCATGCGCCGTCGCCCTGGACGCGCACGGGATAAAGGGTCAAGTGCACATTGCGGAAGCGGCGGCGCAGAATGCGCACCACGTCGCGAACGGCGGCGCCGCGCGGCGAGGTGATGAGGCCGATGCGGTTGGGGAGAAGCGGCAACGGCTTCTTGCGACCGGCGGCGAAGAGACCTTCGGCCTCGAGGCGGCGTTTCAGTTGCTCAAACGCGAGTTGAAGCGCGCCCAGGCCAACTGGCTCGATATTCTCGACGTAAATCTGGTATTCGCCGCGGGACTCGTAAACGCTGATGGAGCCGCGCACGGTGACGTGCAGGCCGTCTTCGGGACGGAACTTCATGGTGCGAAGCTGATTTTTGAAGCAGACGCACTTTACCTGCGAGCGTTCGTCTTTCAGGGTGCAATAGATGTGGCCGGACTGGGCTTCGTGGCAATTGGAGATTTCGCCGGTGACCCAGATATCGGTGAAGTTGCGGGCGAAGAGGTCGCGGATCTTTGCGGTCAGCTCGGTGACCGTGAAGGCACGGCGTTCGGGCATGAGATTGAATTGAAGTTGGCTCATGGAGCCCCCCCACCCCCCTCTATTTTCGTAAAAGCGGATTCTAAAGGGGTTAGGGGCGCATTCGGCGTAAAAGCGGATTCTAAAGGACTTAACGGGATTCGGAGTTTGGAGGGAGCGACGCGGTGGGTTAAAGGAGAGCGCAATGGCCGCCGGGACATGACTAACGGATGATAACACAAGAATTACTAATTGTCAATGGATTAATATAAGTGCTTTGGATTGTTTGGCATAACGTCTTGGGCATCAAAAGCGTGTGCCGCACCTACGGCGCTGGGACATTTCGGCCCTCGCGTACCAGGGCCTAACGGCCTGGGCTAACCTGTGCCGCCCCTCTGGGGCTGGAGGCGCCAATCCGGATATTCATCCCGCATAAGGCGCGGGATGGGGCGGAGTTGGCGTTCCCGGGGGAATCCGTTCTGCGGTGGGACGGGTTATCCCACGAACGGACGGTCTGGCGCCGGAGAAAAGAATGTTAGCGCAACGTTTTCAGACAGTTGCGAAGGATTGGGGATGGTAGGCTGCTTGCGATCTTGCCGACTATGAACAGCTTTCTGCGCGACCTTCGTTATGGCTTGCGGACACTGGCGCGAAACCCTGGGTTTGCGGCCGTGGCGGTCCTGACGATTGGGATTGGAATCGGGGCCAGCACGACCATTTTCAGTTGGATGCGGTCGATGTTGCTGAATCCGCTGCCCGGCGCTACGGAACCGGAGCGCGTTGTAGCGATCGAAAACACGGCGCCGGACGGCGAGCCGCTCACGACGTCTTATCTGGACTTCCGCGACTTCCGCGACAACCTGCATCTAGTTGATTTCGTAACCGCGCGAGTGGGAAACGTGTTCTCCGTGGGCGACGCGCCGCAGACGACGCAGGTTTGGGGCGAAATGGTGTCCGGCGGCTTTTTCGACATGCTGGGCGTGCAGCCGGAGGCGGGCCGCTTCTTTTCCGAGACGGAACGCGATGACGCACAGAACGCGCATGCGGTGGTGGTGATCAGCCACAGTTACTGGAAAGACCATTACCACTCGGACCTTTCGGCGATCGGGACGAGCCTGCGCATCAACCGCACGCCATTTACGATCATCGGTGTCGCTCCCGAAGGCTTCCACGGCACACGGGCGGGATTCGATTACGAAATGTGGATGCCGATCACCATGTATGGGCAACTGACCCACACGGGGACCTGGATGTTGCGCGACCGAAACACGCGTAACTACATGATGTTCGCGCGGCTGGCGCTGGGCGCAAGCATGGAGCAGGCCCGAAGCGAAGTACAGGCGCTGGCAAACCGGATGGCGGTGGCGGATGCGGACTCGAATCAAGGGATTGGCGCTACGGTCCTACCGGTGTGGCAATCGCACTTCGGGACGCAATCCGTGTTGCTGACGCCGATTGCGATCCTGATGGGAGCGAGCGGGGTGGTGCTGCTGATTGTTTGCGCGAACCTGGCGAATCTGCTGCTGGCGCGCGCGACCGGGCGGCTGAAAGAGTTCAGCGTGCGCCTGGCGATGGGGGCGCGGCCGATGCGACTCACGCAGCAAATCCTGACGGAGACGCTATTGATGGCGGTGGCAGGTTCGATTTGTGGCTTGATGCTGGCGAATTTGCTGGGCGGCGCGCTGCGCTGGCTGCTGCCCGGAGTCGCAAGACCGGCTATGTTGCAGCCTCCTATGGACGGACAGGTCCTCGGGTTCACTACGGCCCTGGCATTTGGCGTGGCGATTCTGGCGGGACTGGCTCCGGCTCTGCACGCATCGCAGGCGAATATCAACGAGATGCTGAAGGAAGGCGGGCGGAGCGGAACTGCCGGCGCTCACCCTCATCGTTTACGCGGGCTGCTGGTGGTGTCGGAGGTGGCACTTGCGGTGGTCGCTTTGGTTGGAGCTGGACTGTTTCTGAGGAGCTTCGAGACCGCGAGGGCGATGGATCCCGGGTTCAAGCCGGAAGGGGTGGCGCTGGCACGCTTCGATTTTTCCACGGCGGGCTACGATGCCCGGCAGACGGATGGTTTTTGCCGGCGGTTGCGCGAGCGGCTGGAGCAGCAGCCGGGAGTGACGGCGGTCAGTTATGACGACTCGGTGCCACTGGGATTTAGCGGGGGCAATTGGGAGACGCTCGAGGTCGAAGGATACGTTCCGGGGCGCAACGAAAATATGAAGATCTACCGGGATTTGGTGTCGCCCGGGTATTTTGACTTGATGAAGATTCCGCTGGTGGAAGGGCGGGATTTCGATTTGCGGGATGATGCGAAGTCGTTGAAGGTGATGATCGTAAACCAAGAGTTTGTGCGGCGGTTTATGCCGAATCGCAGCGTGATCGGGCGGAAGGTGCATGGCTGGGGCGAATGGTTCACGATCGTGGGAGTAGCGAGGGACAGCAAGTATCACCGGGTGACAGAGAGTCCGCAGCCTTACTTCTACATTCCGGTCCGACAGATTTTCCGGCCGGAATATGGGCTGACGTTCGAGGTGCGCACGTCGGGATCGGTGAATGAGGCGATCGCGGGACTGCGACGCGAGGCTGCGGCGATTGATCCTGCGATGACGATTTTCGATGCCGAACCGATGACGGAATACGTTGCCGCGTCGCTCTTTGGCGCGAAAATCGCGGCGAGTCTTTTGAGCGTGCTAAGTGGGCTGGGATTGCTGCTGGCGGCGATCGGTCTGTATAGCGTGATGGCGTATTCGGTGGCGCAGCGGACGGGCGAGATCGGCATTCGCGTGACGCTGGGAGCGCAGCCGCGGGACATTATGCGGCTGGTGATCCAGCAAGGCATTGCGTTCGCGTTGGCAGGTCTACTGGTGGGCGCGCTGGTGGCAGCGGCGCTTGCTCGCGTTGTGGCAGCGATGCTGGTGGGAGTTGGGCCGGCTGATCCGGTGGTGTATGCGGCGGCGACGGGGTTCACGGTGATGGTGGCGCTGGTATCGGCGGCGATTCCGGCATGGCGGGCGCTGCGGGTGGACCCGGCTGTGGCGCTGCGGTGGCAGTAGAGACCGTTCGGGGAAAACGCGCCGCGGCGGCAACCGTAAAAGCGGCGGCAAGACCGCCGCACTCCATATTCGATTATTTTGCGGGAGCGGCGAGTTCGGGCGGTAATGGATTGGCGGGGGACTCTTCGTCCCAGAGGATGCTGACAACCCACCAGCGGGTGCCATCGTTGAAGAGCTGGATGCTGTTGACGCCGCGGGCGAAGGGCTTTTCGTTGGGGGCGTTGCGGGATTCGTAGCTGCTGAAGACCTGGGCGATGTTGCCGAATTTTTGGACACGGTTGACGATGGCATTTTCGTAGAAGCCGTGGGTTTTGAAGTAATTGCCGGCGCCTTGAACGTAGCCCTCGACATCTTCGAGAAAAATTGAGCCATCCTTATTTTTTTGTGCCGAGGTCAGGCGTGCGCCCGGGATGAAGAGTGAACGGAAGCGATCCCAATCGCGAGTACCGGCGGGGCCGGAGATGACGTTGTAAACGGCGAGGAGGATGGAGTCGAGGGAGTTAACATCAGTGGGCTTGGCGGGGGGAACGCGCGCGGACAGAGGTTGACTGGCGGGGGCTTGCTTGCCGGCTTCGGTTTTCGAGGTATTTGTTGTGTCCGATTTCGCCCCGGACGATGATTGCCCGTAATTCGCGGGCGCGATCGTGGCAGTCGCAAGGAACGCAAAAAGAAAGAGCTTCACGGCGTTCTCCATTTCGCTAGCAAGGTGCGACGAACTCTAACGCAAATAGCCGTAGGACCGTTACTGCGAATTGCGAGCTTGCTGAGGATTTGGCCGGGGCTGCGTGATAAGATATAGATATTCGTTGTGGCGCTATGGTGCAACGGTTAGCACGTAGCCCTTTCAAGGCTAAAATACGGGTTCGATTCCCGTTAGCGCTACCAAACTTCTGTTGGCTACGATTCTTCTGTAAGTGATTCGCAAGGTTTTTCTCTCCATCGGCTTCGGACTCCGCGCCCACTTGCTGCGAATGAATTGAGAGTGCGATTTGCTACGCGAAACTGGCGAGCATAAACTGGGTGTGTACCTGCGAGGAAACCAACATGGCTGCACCATTGCGTACTTCCAATCCTGCTTTGAATGAGAAGGCATTTCGCGGCGAGGTGACACTCGGCGGCGAAGCGATGACTTTGCAGGGCACGGTCAATAAGACCGGATTGCTGCTGCTGTGCGTGGTGGCGACGGCTGCGTGGACATGGGGATTGGCGCATTCGGAAACGCCGGAGGCGGCATATCCATGGATGATCGGCGGGATTTTTGGCGGGTTCGTCACCGCACTGGTCACGATATTCAAGAGGAGCTGGGCGCCGATTACTGCGCCGCTGTACGCGCTTTTTGAGGGGCTGGCGCTTGGCGGTATCTCGGCGGTTTTTGAAAAGGCTTACCATGGCATCGCGGCTCAGGCGGTGGGGCTAACGTTTGGTGTTCTTTTTGTGATGCTACTCGCGTACAAGACCGGGATCATTCGCGCTACCGAGCGGTTTAAGCTCGGCGTGATCGCAGCGACCGGGGGGATCGCGGTGTTTTACCTGGTCGTGATGGTGCTGGGCTTTTTTCATGTGAATCTCGGCGCGAGCGTGCTCTACGGCCACGGGTCGTTGTCGATTGCTTTCAGCCTGTTTGTGGTGGCGATTGCGGCGCTGAATTTGGTGCTGGATTTCGACATGATCGAGACCGGCGTGCACATTGGGGCGCCCAAGTACATGGAGTGGTATGGGGCGTTTGGGCTGATGGTGACGCTGATTTGGCTGTATTTGGAAATTTTGCGATTGCTGGCGAATTCGCGGCGGCGGTAGGGCACCAGCAGAGTTGTGTTCCTTCCGTAACAAACCTAATTCCATTCTGCTGTGAGTTTTGCTTCCGAGCCTTCAGCGGGAGCGGGTGGTGAAGCTTGTGTTGGAGGCGGGGACTACGCAGGCTTGTAGCGGGGGCCAGCCGGGGTCGGTGGCGGGGTTGCGGCAGAGGGTGGCGATTGCCGGGGTAATTTGGGCGGGCGCGACGACGCCGTTGAGCGGCTCGGCGTAGACGGTGTAGGCGCGATTTAGCGGGAGATGGTCGAGCTCGTAGGCGCCGTCGAATTGCGCGGGGCCGGAGGCGGTGCAGCTCCAGCCGGCGAGGGTTGCGGCGATTACTGCGCCGCTGGATTGGTCAACCGCTACTACGTGGGCGCCGAAGATGCCGGAGACGCCGGGCGGGGATAGCGGGAGAGAGAGCGGATTGGCGGGCAAGACGTGGCCGGTGATGATGCCGAGGTTTACGATGTCCGCGGGATCGGGATAGAGGATGCGGAGGCCAGTGCGATCGTCATCGCCGAGGGGCGCGTCGAGTTGCTGCAGGCTGGGGCGAGGGCCGTTGAAGGTGCCGGGGGCAGGGGCGTAGGGATACATCATCGCGCTCCAGACGGCGGAGTGGCTGAAGCCCAGGGAATGGCCCAGCTCGTGGGTGAGGACGGATTGGAGATCGTAGGCTTTGGGCGAAGTGGGGAGGGCGGCGGGCGTGGCGAAGGTGACTTGCGCGTCTGTGGGATCGAAATAAATGTCGGCGTCGAGAATCTGGCCGAGCTGGGTGGCGGCGAGGCTGCTGCCGATTTGTTCGCCGAGCGCGTCCGAGGTGATGACGCGGGTGAAGGCGAGGACGCCGGGGGTGAAAGCCATGTCGGCTTGATCGAAGCAGATGGAGTTGAGGCCGTCGGAACCGCAGGCGTTTTGGGTTGCGGTGCGCTGCTGCGTGGTGACGGTGGCGGGGATTAGCGTTGTGCCGGGGACGGCGGTCCAGACGGCCAAGGATTGCGTGATGACTTGCTCGATTTCGGTGAGGCGGGCGGCGGCGGTTTGGTTTTGCGTGAGGATGGAAACGGGATTGATGCCGAGCGTGGTGCTCCAGCGGAGGGAGATGCTGGAGGCGGCGGTTAGTTGATGGGCGCGGACCGGGCAGGCGGAGCCGCCGGATATGGCGACGGGCTGGCGAACGTCGGGGACGATTTGGTTGAAGGCGTAGCCTGCTGCGGATTGCGCGGTTGCGGAGACGTATATTGCGGCGAGCGCGATGGCGAGGATTTTTGTTGATGTGGCGATTTTTTGTTTTTGCATCGAGTTGTTCACCGGCAGATTCCCATTTTCATTTTGTGTTTCGATCAATCGTGAAAGCGGCGGCCCTTCGAGGCTCAGGGTAAACAAGAGCGCCGCACTCCAAAGTTCAATTCCTTTCGGGTTTTCCTTCGAGGGCGCGGCGCAGCTTTAGCTGAAAAATTGCGACGGGTAGATTGCGGATACCACCGTGGCGGAAGGTTCGCGTGCGCGGGTCGAAGATGGGCGCATTGGCGGAATCTTGCGTGACGGTTTCGACTCCACTGTCCGCGTTACGAGCGACGCGGAAGGTACCTTGGGCCCAGCCGAGCACGCGAAAGGGCTCGCCGGGGCGCTCCCACAAGAATAGGTAGACCTCTTCACCGGGGCGGAAGATGGGGACGCCGTCTACCTGCGAGTGCAGATGGCCGGAGACGCCCCCGATGGTCCGGACCGTGACGATGCCGGGGAGAAGACCTTTGTTGCGCTCGAGGACTTCGAAGCGGGTTTCGGTCCAGAGCTCGCCGCGGTCCCAGTGGAATTCGGAGCCGAGGCAGCGCAGCCGGGCTACTGCCGAGGATTGCTGCGCCAAATCGTTGAAGTTCAAGCGGGCGAGCGTGGTGGCGTTGGCGAAGGCGGCGGTGAGCCCGAGAAGGATCAGGCTGGCCAACAAGCAGAGCCAAAGGAATTTTCTGCGTTGCACGAAGCTCATTTCACTGCACCTCCAGAGCGCCGGTGGCGGCGGTCTTGTCTAAATTTGTGTTTTGAATGAAGAGCGTGCGCGCGCCGGGAATCGCGGCGGCGGAAATTTGCAGCGTGAGATGAATGATGCCGAGGCCGGCGGGCTGCTTGGCGATTACGGTGACGTCGCCGGGGCCGGTGACGGTGTAGGCCATGCTGGTGTCGAGGCCGCTGGCGGAGAAGAGGCAGATGTCGGCGGCGGCGGCTCCGGTGGCGGGCCGCAGCAAGGGAACGGGATTTCCGGCTAGCGAGCAGGAATTATTGGCGGTGGAGAAAACGCCGAGGGCGGCGACGTTGAGGTCGACATCGGCGTTCGGCAGGGAGACGCCTGCTGTGGTGGGATCGACGACGATGATGTCTTTACCAGCGGCGGTTGGCGCAGCGGCGGTGAGCGAGATAATTTCGTCCGAAGCATTCGGGGCAATTATGGCGAGGGAAACGCTGTTGGACGTGGAGGTGTCTGGATTGCGGATTTGGACGGAGAGATTGCCGGGGGCGGCGAGATCGGCGGCGGTCACGGGCGCGGTGCATTCCGTGACGGCATTGCACGTGGTGGTGCGTGAGGAACCGCCAATCAGGAGGACGGAACCTGGGCCGGGAGCGGACGCGGCGAAATTGCTGCCGTCCACGCGAAGGGTGAAGCCGTTGGCGGCGCCGGCGTAGGCGCTGGCGGGATGCAGGGCGAGGATGTTCGCGCCGGTTGCGATGGTGACGTTGGCTGAGCCGGATTGGAGCAGATCATCGGCGCTGATGGCGACGATGCTGAAGGTGTTTGGAGACGGGGCGGCGCCGGGAGCGGTGTAGATGCCGTTTGCGTCGATTGCGCCGCACGGGCCGGTGAGCGCGCACGCGGGTCCCTGGATTTGCCAGACGACAGCTTGATTGTTGGCGCCGAGTACCGTCGCGGAAAATTGCTGCACCGCTAGCGGTGCGAGTGTTGCGGCTGAGGGCAGCACGCTTACGACGACGTGGTTGATTACGGTGATCTGCGACGTGGCGCTGCGGGTCGCGTCGGCGATGCTGGTGGCGCGCACGGTGACGGGATTGGGTGAGGGGAGAGCGCCGGGAGCCTGATAGTCGACCTGCAAATTGTTTCCGGCGGATAACGGCTGACATGGATTGCTGGCGACGACGCATATCTGGCCGACGTTACCTGTGCCGTTTGCGAGGCCGTTTACGGTCCAAGTCACAGCGCTATTGGCGCTGCCGAAAACTTGCGCGGTGAGCGTTACGCGGTGATTGCCAGCTAGCGTTGCGGTGCCGGGAGAGAGAGTGACGCCCACACCGGGCTGGATGGTTACGGAAGCTTGCGCTTTCTTGGCTGGATCGGCTTGCGGTGTGACCGTGATGGTGATGGTGTTGGGACTCGGCGGCGTGACGGGCGCCGTGTAGGTGGCGAAGGTCGACATCGCGCCGCCTCCGAGGGGTTGTGTCGTTACGACGGCGAGCGTTCCGCAAGCTGCTCCGCTGCAGCCGACGCCGGAGAGTGTCCATGTGAGCTGGGTCGCTGGATTTGAGCCGGCTACTGGCGTGAGCGTGGCGGCGATTACTCCGGAGCCGCCTGACGCAACGCTGGGAGGCGCCGAAAGCTGGAGTGAAAAATTGCTGGTGATAGTGACCGCGGCAGAGGCTTGCTTCGCCGGATCGGCGACGCTTTGTGCTGTGATCGTAGCGTTCGCGGCGGCGGGTAAGATCTGCGGCGCGGTGTAATTTCCGTTTGTGTCGAGTGCGCCGCAGGCGGCTGGGCAAGGTGGGCCGGAAATGCTCCAGCGAATGGCTGGATTCGGCTGGCCGCTGCTGGCGATTGCGGCGTGGAAGGATTGCGTTGCGCCGAGTTCGACACCTATGGAACTGGGCGTTAGCGCGATGGTGATGTCGCTGACGACGGTGATGGTGGCGGAAGCTTGCTTGGTGGGATCCGCTACGCTTTGCGCGGTTACGGTGACCGTCGCGAGAGCCGGCAAATTTTGAGGCGCGGTGTAGAGACCAGCGGCTGTGATGGTGCCAGTGGCGGAACTGCCTGCGGGAATGCTGTTGACGCTCCACGTGACGCTCGTATCGGTTGCGCCGGTTACCGTCGCGGTGAAGGTTTGCGAGTTGCCCAAGAGCACGGAGACGGTTGCAGGAGTTACGGTGACGTTGATGGAGGACGGAGTTGGAGTGGGCGGCGGTATGGGAGGCGGAGGTGGCTGGACAACAGCGGTAAGTCCGCTGGCGCAGCCCGCCGCGCATGTGACCGTGGCGAAAAGAACGAAAATTGCCAGTGCCGGAAAGTGCGACCGCGATAGTTGGTAACAATCGCTGAAGGCGCTTTGCGAGAGGGGCCGCATGGTGCGGCGAAATGCAGGCGAGGGGCCAGGGAGCAGAGCGGCCGCGGTTCACAGCTTGATTTCCAGCGAGCAAGACACAGCGAGGCCGCAAGTTGCAGGAATTGGGAGCGTTAGATCAGTTAGGCGTGTGTACGCCGAGTTCGGTGATCGCGCCCACGCGCGTCAAATAAGACGAAATCGGCGCTGGGGAATGCCATTTTGAAACCTTGCGCGAGGGGGCTGTTCCATTCGCGAACTACGCTGTTTGCGCGAAGGTCGCGTTTCAATTGGCGATTTGTGCTAATTGTCTGTTGCAGGCGAACCGTGGAATGTGGCGCGGCGTCTAGTAGTTGTACCGGGAGGGCGAGCGTGTTTGGCTCGCGCGTGAGAACGAATGCAGGAGCTGGTTCTGATCCAGCCAATTCGCGCCGCGGACGAGAAGTGGACTCAAGAGGCGGCGCACGCGGCCAGGCGCCGGGAGTTTGAGGCGCGACTGGCGGAATGCGGTCCGCTTGCCTACCGGGTGGCACGGGGCGTATTGCGCAACGATGCGGACGCGGAGGATGTGGCGCAGGAAGCGCTGTTGCGGGCATACCGGCGGTTCGATCGATTGCGCGATCCGCTGCGGTTTCGCGGGTGGCTGGTGCGCATCGTGTTTCGGCTGGCGCTGGACCGCGCGCGTTCGTCCAAACGTCGCGAGCTGCGAGAAACGGAATGGGCGCAGCCCGCGAGGCGCGGCGCGCCGCCGAACGCGGAGGAGCTTGCGGCGTCGAGCGAATTCCAGGCGCATTTGGAGCGCGCGCTGGAAGCGCTGCCGGAAAAGCTGCGGCTTGTGCTGCTGCTGGCCGCGATGGAAGAGCACACATTGGAAGAAGTTGCAGGAATGCTGGGTTTGCCGGTTGGCACGGTGAAATCGCGATTGTTCGTGGGTAGAAAGAAACTAGCGGAGAAGTTGCAATGCTATGTGACGAATACAAAGACGCGTTGACTGAGGCTGCAGCGAGCGGCGCGGCGTTGCCGAGCTACGTGCGCGAGCATGTGAATTCTTGTGCGCACTGTCAGAGGATGTTTGCTGCTCGGCAGGTCGTTTTCGCCGCAGTTGACATGAGATTGCACACAATTAATAACGTCGAACCGGCTTCCTCGTTTCTGCCTGCCTTGAAAGCAAAACTCGCGGCTGAGACTCATCCAAGGCGGCCCCCGATTCATAGTTGGGCGTTTGCGTGCGCTGCTGCAACCCTCGTTCTTGCTGTCGCTCTTATAGGTCTGCGGCGTGATCAAGGAGGGCAAATCGGCGCGGAATCACTCAGTAGAAGGGAAAAGCCAGCGGCCGGAGCGAATGCCCTAAAGGTGGACCCTATTCAGGTGAGCAAGGCGCCGGATCCTATGGGAGTCGCTAAAGCCCGAATGCAACAGAATTTGTCGGCGGCGAGCCATGATCCGGAAGTGCTCGTTCCACGAGAAGAAGAGGAATATCTGGAAAGCTATTATTCAAGGGTGCGGAAACGGGACGGCATGAACGTTGTCCTCGCGGGCCAACAGGAAACGCGGGCGAAGGCTCTACAGATCGAACAGATCGAAGTGAAGGAATTGAAAATCGAAAGCCTGGACGAAGAGGCGGAACTTCAAGGGACAAATGGAAGATGACGGGCGACTGCGACACTCTGGAGGAAAGATGAAGATTTTGAAAAACTTCGTATTGATTGCGGCGTTTGGGCTAATCGCGATTCGGGCGAACGGTCAGGCTTCGAAAGCAGCAGACAATGCAAGAGCAGAGAGGTCTCCTGATACCAAGGGTGCGGAGACCGCGAAGAACATCGTGCCGCTGAAAGTCACTGTGGTATTCACCGAATATGACGGAGAAAAGAAATTGAGCAGTCTTCCATACGCGCTGTTCGTGAAGGCAGACGAAAACGCTCGCTTCGTGGGAAGGGTACGAATGGGCGTCAAGGTGCCAATCTGGACGGGCGGAAAGGATGCAGGAGTTCAGTATCAAGATGTCGGGTCGAATTTGGATTGTTGGGCGCAAGCCGCGGAAAACGGGAAGTACATCGTCGATCTCTCACTCGAACGGTCATCGCTCTATCCAAGTTCAGGCGGAAAAGGCGACTATCCAGAAGCGTCGAAATTTGATGATCAATCACATCAGCCATTGTTGAGAGCGTTCCGAGCAAATCTGGCATTGATGCTGCGGGACGGACAGACGGAGCAAAACACGATTGCGACTGACCCTTTGAATGGTCATGTGATCAAGGTCGAAGTCACCCTGAACGTCGTGAAGTAATTCTTCAAGTTCCCCCGGAAGCTGCAGGCGCTAATTCGTAGCAATGGATATTGCGAATGCAGGGCTTTACGAAAATCACGGTGGAGTCCATGGAAGGGGGAATTGACAGGTGAGTGGTGGGCCTGGGTGGACTTGAACCACCGACCTCGCTCTTAAAAGTAGTCAGATTTTGCCCGGATAGTTGGCGAATCGTTGGCAAAATGGCCTTTTTTATGCCGCCGTTGGCAAAACAAGGGAGAGAAAACACACCGCGACTTATTACTATGCTTCCAGTAGACGCCGGGCGCATCGCAAGGATGCTTCCGCGCACGGGAAAGTGCGAACGCTTCGTGACCGGGCTTCGATGCCCTGGAATTGGCAGCGATAGCTGAGAAGCCGGAAAAGATCGGCTGTTTATTCTGGGGTCTCCTTAAACACTTGAAACTACAAAAGTTGGCTGCGAGCGGAACTCGCAGCAAGTCCCTGTCGTGACCGGATTGGGTCAAACCTCAGGTATTTACCTTAGTCTCTCTGCAGGGGTTCTTCTGTTTGAGCCGCCAGGCAATCGTGGTATTGCTTTTCGATTTATCACACGCCATGTGGCTGAACGGACCGGGGTCCAGCCAGCCAAGGCGAGGAGGATAGGCTTCATGGCGAAACGAGAAAGCAGTCCGAAGGACTTAGGGGCATCAACGAACCAAGGGGTGGAATTGACGCGTAGCGAAGCGCAGTCAGAATTGCTTCGAGAACTTGTTGCGCACCTCCGTCAGAACCGAAACCAGCTCCGCGAGGAATGGGTGGGGCGCATTTCAGAAACACGACTGCTTACCGCAATGACAAAAGAGGAGATTTTTGCGGAAGCGACTTCAGTGTACGACAGTTACGTCGAAGCTTTGGAAACTGAAACATTTGAAGCATTGCAGGCGTACGCGCGGAATCTTTCGGAACGCATTATTCCGCGAGGTGTCGAGACCCACGAAGTTGTGGGAATCGTTCTGCTCCTGCGCGACGTCCTGGCGCGTTCTCTTTTCGCGAAATATCAGACGGATTTCAAGAAACTGAACCGCATTTTGGATGCGTACGAACCAGCGGCGAACCGGATCGCAAATACGGTCGCGGTGGGCTTCGTTCAAGAACGGGAACGCGTTATCCGTCAGCAACAAGAAGCCATTCGAGAGCTGTCGACGCCTGTCTTACAAGTCCGCGAGCGATTGCTCATTCTACCAATCATCGGCGTGATTGATCCTCAGCGCGCTCGGCAGCTAACGGAACAACTGTTGCGAGGTATTCGGACAAACCGTGCGAAGGTCGTGGTAATCGATATCACCGGCGTCGCAGCAATGGACGTGACGGTCGCAAACCACCTGGTGCAAACCGTTGAGGCTTCACGACTCCTGGGCGCGACCGTAATCGTCACGGGCCTTTCGCCAGAGATTGCCCAAACGTTGGTCACCATCGGGGTCGATCTCGGAAAGATGAACACAGTGGGTGACCTGCAGGGAGGGATCGAACAGGCGGAAAGATTGCTGGGATACAAGGTGGTGACGTTGGCGGAACCGCGATAAGCGAATCCGAGGAAGGGCAGCGTGGAAGTACCGATTCTCAAACAGGGCGATGTGCTGATCGCAACATTTCAAGCAGCGCTCTCGGACGCGGACCTTAATCACCTGCGCGGCGGCCTGGTGCGACAAGTGGTGAAGCATCGCTCGCGCGGAGTGATCGTCGATGTTACGGCAATGGACGTGATGGACTCATTTGCGTCGCGCACGCTGCGCGAAATCGCACACATGATCCGCTTGCGCGGTGCGGAGACGGTCATCGTGGGAATTCAGCCGGAGGTCGCCTTCGCGATGGTGCAGCTAGGATTAACACTGGAAGGAGTTGCCACGGCACTAGACCTGGAAGAAGGGCTGGCGTACTTAATTCAAAAGTTCAAGAGCGTAGAGCAGAGAGAGTAAAAGTGTCGGATGGAGAAATCCGAGTGGCGATAACCTCGGACCAAGATATCGTTGCAGCGCGTCAGAGCGGCCGGGCCCTTGCTGCTGAGCTCGGCTTTTCGGCAACTGATTCCACGCTCATAGCCACTGCCATCTCGGAACTTGCGCGCAACATAGTGTCTTACGCTCGCAAGGGCGAGATCACCGTAAAGACGATCCATGGTCCTAGCCGTCAAGGCATCCTGGTGATTGCTTCCGATGACGGTCCGGGAATACCAGATGTCCTGCAGGCAATGCGTGATGGCTTCTCCACCTCCGGCAGCCTCGGACTAGGCTTGCCGGGAGTGCGCCGTCTGATGGATGAGTTTCAAATCGCCTCCCAACCCGGCCGCGGAACAACCGTAACGGTGAAAAAGTGGAAACAATAAGCGCACCGCTGATCGAATATGGCGTGGCCACCTTTGTGCTTCCCGGTCAGAGTGAGTCTGGCGATCGCCATCTGGTTTGTTGCCACGAAACTGGAATTCTTATTGCAGCAATCGACGGAATTGGTCATGGAGAAGAGGCAGGGGTCGCCGCTAAAGCAGCTGTTTCCCTCCTCAAGACGAGAGCGGACGAACAGGTCATTTCTCTCGTGCAAAAATGTCACGAAAATCTTCGCATGACCCGTGGTGTTGTCCTAAGTCTCGCTTCCATTAACCCATTGCATGGAATGATGACCTGGATCGGTGTGGGGAATGTTCAGGGTGCGTTGATGCGCACGGGCGCTTCCAAGGGAATTGTGGAACAGGAACTCCTTCTCCGCGCCGGTGTTGTCGGCTCCCAATTGCCTCCCCTTCAAGCCGCCGTCCTTCCCATAGCTGAAGGGGATACCCTGATTTTTGCTACGGATGGCGTCAAAAGCGAATTCATAAAGAGCCTGTCGTCTTTGGAGGCTCCACAACGAGCCGCAGATAGAATCCTTGAACAGTACTGCCGCGGAAATGACGACGCGCTCGTGTTGGTGGCTCGATTGACCGGAATTCGGCCATGAAGATGGCGTCCAGGCGAACGACGAAACTGGAAACAAGTTTTGAAGATGACTACCGGTCTGCACTAGGTGAATATGCGGAGCGGAGTGGAGAACCCGGGTTGGGCCGAGCATATGAGCTCGGCCGTAGGGCGATGACGCAAAGGAAGAGCCTTGTCGAGATTGTGGCTATTCATCACCAGGCTCTGCAGAGAATCGTCCGTGAAGCAGGAAAGGAGAAGGGCGATGGAGGGCTGCTGCGGGCGAGCGCCGATTTCCTGACGGAGAGCTTGTCTCCTTATGAGATGGCGTACCGCGGATTTCAGGATGCGGTTAAGGCACTGCGTCAATTCAATGAAACGCTAGAGGGAGAGATCAAACGCATCGCATATGCCGTGCACGACGAGGCGGGGCAGGTTCTTGTTGCAGTCCATCTCGCGCTGGCGAGCTTGGCGGCGGAATTGCCCGACAAACAACAACAGATTAGGGAGCTTGAAGGATTACTGAACAAAGTTGAACAGCAGCTGCGAAGGTATTCTCATGAGCTCCGTCCGACTGTACTAGATGATTTGGGCTGGATTCCGGCTATCCGATTCCTGGCGGAGAGCGTTTCAAAACGCACTCATCTTCTTATCCAAGTCAAGGCAGCTTTCGCCGGGCGACTGCCTGGCGCGATCGAGACAGCCCTGTATCGGATCGTACAGGAAGCGCTCACTAACACTTCGAAACACGCTAAGGCGACCCGGGTTTGGATTCAAGTCCGGCGAGAGGACGGAACTTTGTGTTGCTCCATTCGGGACGATGGTGAGGGCTTTGATATCCGTGCTGTGCATGCGAAGGGTAAGCGCAGAGGTCTGGGATTGATCGGAATCCAGGAGCGCTTGAATGCGGTAGGAGGAACACTCTCAATCAACTCGGCCCCTGGGCGTGGAACGAAGCTCTTGATTCGGATTCCGCTGGAGGATTTCAATGGCGATTCGAGTCGTTCTCGCCGATGACCATGTTCTGGTGCGCCAGAGCCTAAAGTCATTGCTTGAGCGAGAGGGATTTCAAGTCGTTGGTGAAGCGTCCGACGGAAACGAGGCGATACGTCGAGTGAACGCCATGCACCCGGATATTGCCGTGATGGATATCAGCATGCCGATATTGAATGGCGTCGAAGTGGCGCGTGAAGTGAGGGTTTCCTCTCCTAAAACGAAATCGATTCTCCTGACACAACATGATGAGCGTCAGTATATCTCCGAGGCGCTGGAAGCGGGAGTGAAGGGCTATGTTCTGAAGAGTCAGGCATTCGGAGACTTGGTCCAAGCGATCAAGCAAGTTTCGCGCGGACAGCCCTATTTTAGTCCCGGTGTCTCCGCCTCAGTAGTTGAGGTGTTTCACTCGAAATCGGAAAGGCGCAGGGATCTGTTAACCGCGCGGGAACGGCAAGTGCTCCAGTTGATCGCAGAGGGGAAATCGACTAAAGACGTCGCGTCATTACTCGGTATAACCGTGAAAACAGCAGAATCGCACCGCACAGCGCTAATGAAGAAGCTGAATATTCACGAGATCGCTAGTCTTGTGCTGTACGCTGTCCGCCGTGGAATTGTGAAGCCCTGAGTTGTCTCTGTCCTTCCACCCTTCAGAGACTGCTGTTTGCAAGGAACCTTCTAGTCTGCTGAATGCTTAGGATGAGAGCGCAGCAATCGCTGAAGTTCGCAGGAGAGAGCGTCAGAGGTAAAGGCTACTGTTCGAAGATTAAAACTGCGGGATTTAGATCGTTCAGCGAAACTACTACGAACTTCGATGGGGAGACTGTGTACATCATACCGTTTCCTCCGATGCTCCCCGCAATGGTTCCTCTTCCATTTGTTGGTGTTGAGGAGACACTGTAGGTGGCATTGGCCGCAACTCCTGTACCCGCTCCGCTCGGCGCGCCAATATCCTCAATCCCGGTGATGTTGCCCGACGGACTGGCACCGTCCGCCGTGAATTCGCCGGAGAAGATACTGACACCGAGCGTCGCCGGATTGGTCGTCGAGCCGGCATACCTACCGTTTACAGTGCTATTAGTGAGCGACCCTGGCGCCTGCGGCTCGCCGAACCCGAACAACACAGAGCTGTCCGGGACTATGAAGAAGGCCTGGTTGGAACTCACCAGATAAGCCACAACATAATTCGTTCCCGCTCTGATTGCCGCCCGGCCATTGCTACCCAGGCTATACGTCCCGAGCAGCCCACTGACGGAAGTGGGGGCCCCGCCGCAGTTCTGGTCATAGGTCAGGTCGAGACCCCCAACCCCGTTGGCACTGACCAGACCCGCGAGCACATTGGACGCAGGGCCTGTTCCTCCGCCGCACCCGGAACCAGCGCGCCCCGTCAGGTAAATGACCATGTCACCACTCAGCGAAGCGCTGGAGAAGCCTCCAGTGGGACTTTGCTGTTGCAGCACTACTCCATTCAGCAAGGGGGTTGCAATTGTGACGGCGTCGGTCTCCATTGCGAACAGCTTGCCCGCGTTAACGATGTAAAAGACAAGATTGAGGTTCGTTGGCACTCCCCCGACCAACGGAGGCAGGTTCATTATGCCCCGCCCGCTCACTGTGTCGGTGACGATGTAGTTTGCTCCGAAGAGGTTCCAGGTAGTGAACAGCCCTGATTGATTTACGTCTGAGGCTCCGTTGGTGAGAGTGCCTGCTCCGTTCGCAGCGAAGCGGCCGACAATGGCAGTACGATTGTTCGAGCCGTCCAAGCCGGCCACACCAAACGCATAGTCACCCATTATTTTGGACGTGTTGTACGCGGTCGTGTCCGCCTTTTCCATGGTGCCCGAACCGACTGTTCCGTGCCCTCCCGCGGCGTCAATCTCGATGAACTTGGCGTCGCCGTTGGCCATCATAGCGAACGCAAGTGTGCCTCCACCGGGAATATTCAAGGCCATAACCCCTCTGTGGTCAGCGCCGATCTGATAGGTGCCGGTGAACGGTTGAGCGATGAGCTTCTCTTGCGGGCCTATACCGTTCGTGTCTAGTTCGCCGTTGGTGAGATTCCCGGCGCCGTCCGCCGTGAATCTTCCCACGGCGGCGAAGGCAGTCGAGGCGCCGCCGCCCCCGGTGGTCATCCCATTGAATGTGAATGCGTAATTGCCACTCAACTCGGCGTTGTTCACTCCGGAACTGCCCTGGGCTCGGACCGTCGAGGCAACAATTACCACGAGACACATGATTAGCAGAACATTTAGTTTCCTCATTTTTTCTCCTTGTGGGTTTGAATTCGACGTTGTTGGTCCTGAACCAGCGATCGTGACCTGGATTTGCAACAGACAAACTGCTGAATGGGTGGCCGTGTTCCAGAATTCCCGAGCAGGGTGGCTAAATTCGACCCCGATCATGATTCAATCCGGATGCGGTGTGTAATTTCGTCGACTTCATTTCTCTGGTGATCAGCACTCGCAACGGAACGCCACGGCATCGTGAGGTTTTGCGGGAAACTCTTCAATGGCAAGAGGTTGTATTTCATTAATCCGAAAGAAAAGCCCGAGGATTCCGCTCAGCGTGCGTTCCGAAAAACCTTAGTCTCTTTCTGGATCAACTCACGGAGGATGGCGGGGATCTTCTCAAATTCAGCAGACTTATCGAGGAAGAAATTCGCCCCGGCAGTCAAGCATTCTTCGCGATACCGGGGATAGGGGTAGTTCGTGCAAATCAGAACATGAAGGTGCGGATAGTCTGTGCGAATAGCACGGAGAACATCGAGACCGCTACCTCCGGGCATTTGCAGATCGAGAATGAGGGCGTCCGGCTTCATTTTCTGGATGCCCCGTACCGCTTCCGGCACGTCGCCTGCCTGTCCCACAAGCTGCGCTCCGGGTACCTCCTCCAGCAGATCGGCCAGGCGTTCCACGACTATCCTAGAATCATCGGCGATAAAGATTTTCATCTTTTTCCTTTTCGAGAACCGTCGGGCCATGCACAGAGAATGACAAATTTGCCGGGAAATACATCCGGCGGAAACAGGAATCTCTCGTAGGACAACGTGAAGTAGTGGTGACCGCGCCTGTCCGACATGGAGAGTTCCAGGGCGCCAAAGCAAGGAAAATCACGAACCGCTCTCGTGGTCTCGAGACTGAATGTTCATTCATCTCTAATCCACCAATTGACTCTGAAGAGCGTAGCGAATCAGCTCTGCAGTCGTTTTCATCCCTGTCTTCAACAGTATCCGCGCGCGATAGGTGCTGACCGTCTTCACGCTGAGTGCGATCTCGTCGGCTATCTGTTTGACGGTCCTGCCAGAAGCGATCATCCGAAGCACCTGAAACTCGCGATCTGACAAGAGTTCATGAACTGGGGTATCGGCTTCTCTTCGCAAGTCGAAGGCCAGCTTTTCGGCCAAAGCAGCGCTTACGTAGCGGCCACCGGCGCGCACTCGCCGCACGGCCTCCTTGAGCTCTTCCGGCACGCTTTCTTTCGTTAGGTAACCAGCCGCACCGGATTTGAGTGCCCGCCGGGCATATTGCCCCTCGGGATGCATGCTCAACAGAAGGACCGGTAGCTTTGGCCGCAATCGATGCAAGTCATCCAAGATGTCAAGCCCGCTTTTTCCGGGCATGCTGATGTCCAGAATGACGACATCCCAGTCTTGGCGACGCACGTACTCGATCGTTTCCTGTGCCGTTTTCGCTTCCCCAAATGTCACCCGGGAAAATGCTTCACCAAGGGTCTCCGTGAGCCCCCTGCGGAAGACTGCATGGTCGTCAGCAATAAGAATTCTCATCACGATTCTTTCTGTGGCAAGCTCGAGAGTGGAAGTGGAATCCGCAACGTCACGGTTGTTCCGGAGCCGAGTACTCCTTCAATCTTGAGCTTTCCATTGAGCACGACCGCGCGCTCTTGCATTCCAATGAGGCCGAGAGACTTGCGCGTACTCGCTTGCTCGGCATCAAAACCCCTGCCGTTATCGTGAACCTGGAGAATAAGTTGATCCTGCTCCCTTTCTAAGCGAGCGTCGACTCGCGTGGCCTCAGCATGGCGCACCACATTGGTTAGCGATTCTTGAAAGATGCGAAAAATGGCTGTCGAACGTTCAGAATCAAGGGCAAGCTGTTCCTGCGGCAAAGCGACAACGCAGCGAATCCCTGTGCGGCTCTCGAACTCCTGCGCGTGCCATTCCAGCGCGGCGGTCAGGCCCAAATCATCCAGGGTTCTCGGCCGGAGCTCTGAGGCGATTCTCCGCAAGGTGAAGATCATTTGATTCACCAATTGAATGG
>Ga0137415_10001482_pt1 | contig 23286 bp, 20 predicted proteins | sample CZODoug3_1_1_16f_FD_183082 | JGI IMG/M metagenome (GOLD analysis project Ga0137415, IMG submission 183082) | Vadose zone soil fungal communities from Angelo Coast Range Reserve, California, USA - CZODoug3_1_1_16fungal (Hybrid Assembly) | ecosystem: Environmental > Terrestrial > Soil > Vadose...
GGGCCTGGGCGGACGCGCTGGCCGGGCGGGGCTGGATCGCGCCGCACTGGCCGGTCGAGTACGGCGGCGCTGGGCTCTCCGCGATCGAGGAGTTCATCCTGCACGAGGAGATGATGCGGGCCAGGGTGCCGCCGGTGAACGGGATCGGCGCGTTCCTGCTCGGCCCGACGCTGCTCGCGCACGGTACCGAGGAGCAGAAGGCCGAGCACCTGCCCGCCATCGCGCGCGGCGAGCGCACCTGGGCGCAGGGCTTCTCCGAGCCGGGCGCCGGGTCCGACCTGGCCGGCCTGCGCACCCGGGCGGTGCTCTCGGCCGAAGGTGATCACTACGTGGTCAACGGGCAGAAGGTGTGGACGTCGCTCGGGCACTCCGCCGACTGGCTGTTCGTGCTGGTCCGCACCGGCATCGACCCGGCGGCGCCGCGACACCGGGGGATTACGTTCCTGCTGGTGGACGTCGACACGCCCGGAGTCATGGTGCGCCCGATCACCGACCTGCGTGGCGCCGAGCCGTTCGCCGAGATCTTCTTCGACGACGCCCGCATCCCGGTGGCCAACCGCGTCGGCGAGCAGGACCGGGGCTGGTACGTGGCGATGGACGCGCTGAGCTTCGAGCGGGCCGGCATCGGCGCCACCATCAAGTTCGAGCAGGCGCTGGCCCGGCTGGTCGACTACATCGGCTCGGATGTCGGTGCCGACCAGCTGCGCGAGGGCTGGACCAACCGCGCCCGCGGCGAGATCGCGCGGCGCTACACCGAGGTGCGGGTGCTCTACAACATCGCCCGCTACACCGTGTCCAAGCAGGCCGCCGGCGCGGTGCCCGGCTACGAGGCGTCGGTCAACCAGCTGTTCAGCGCGGAGCTGCACCAGCGGTTGGCCCGCACCGGCGCCCAGGTCTTCGGCCAGCACGGACTGCTCTGGCGCTCCGCCGACGGCGCCCCCGCCCCGCTCGACGCGGCCTACGCCCACCTGCGGCTGGACTCGGTGGCCGCCACCTTCCTCGGTGGCGCCTCGGAGATCCAGCGCAACGTCATCGCCACCCGGGGACTCGGGCTGCCCCGTTCCTGACCCTGTGAGTGGCATTGGTCGCTATAGCGACCAATGCCACTCACAGGGTCCGACGAAGGAGGACCTACATGTACGAAGGACTGGACGTCTCGGTCAAGGACCGGGTTTGTTGGATCACCCTGGACCGGCCGGACAAGCTGAACTCGCTCACTCCGGAGATGATGCACGCGCTGCGCCGGGTGTTCACCGAGATCGACGACGACCCCGAGGTCTGCGTGGCCGTGCTGCGCGGCGCCGGGGAACGGGCGTTCTGCGCCGGCATGGACCTGAAGTGGTCCGAGTCGCTGACCAAGGCCGACCGGATCGAGCAGGGCCGCCTCGGCGAGAAGACGTTCGCCATGATGGAGCGGCTGTCCATCCCGGTGTTCGCCGCCGTGCACGGCTACGCGGTCGGCGGCGGGCTGGAGCTGGCGCTGGGCGCGGACTTCATCGTCTGCCACGAGAACGCCAAGATGGGCCTGGTCGAGATCACCCTCTCGGCCCGCCCGCCCTACCGGCCCAAGATGACCGAGGACGGCGACCCGGACCAGCCCGAGTTCGGCGGCAACGCGCCCGGCTGGGGCGGCGTCAAGCGGCTGCCGGCGCGGGTCGGCAAGGCGATCGCCAAGGAGATGCTGTTCACCGGGGTCCGGCTGGACGCCCAGCGCGCGCTGAAGATCGGCCTGGTGAACGACGTGTTCACGGCTGAGGAGTTCGACACCAAGGTGGCCGAGCTGGCCGAGCGGATCGCCGCGATGAACCGCTACAACCTCCGCCTGGTCAAGGAGCTGGTGACCGGCGGCTACGACTGGATCGAACCGCACCCGGTCTAGCCCGACGAGCTGAGAGGAGCACGCACGATGTTGCGCATCTACCGGATCGACCACGTGGCGGCCGTCGCGCCGGACCTGGACAAGCAGGTCGGGCTGCTGGAGGGCCTGTTCGGGTTCCGCCGCACGCACGCCTGGGACAACCCGTCGGCGGGGGTGCGCGGGGTACGCCTGCAGGTGCCGGGCACCGCCGGGCACACCTGGGTGGTGCTCGCCCCGTCCGGCCCCGACTCCGCGCTGCAGGCCTGGCTGGACGACCACGCCGGCCGGCCCGGGCTGCACCACGTTGGCGCCGAGGTGCCCGACCTGGACGCTGCCGTCGCGGTGCTGGAGGGCCACGGGCTGAAGATCACCGACTCGGTGCCGGGGCGCTGGGTGGAGGCGTCGCTCTCGCCGCCCGAGCACGGCCCCGGGGTGCTGTGGCGGCTGCGCGGGCCGGGCAACCTGGACATGCTCGGCGACGCGGACGCCCAGCCGGTGTCCGCGCCCGAGCCGACTGAGCCGGCCCTGGGCATTCGCAACATCGACCACATCTGCCAGGCGTTCCACGACCGCGACGAGCTGGCCGACTGGTACACCGAGCTGGCCGGGTTCGTGCAGGTCTGGCGCACCGCCGACGACGAGATCCCGGACATGGCCGACCTGGTGCTGAACATCCCGGGCTCCAGCATCTGCTGGGAGGTGATCACCGGGCGCGGCGAGGACTCGTTCGTCGACAAGTTCCTGGCGCGCAGCGGGCCGGCCGCGCACCACGTCACCTTCGAGGTGGCCGGCTGGGACGCCGCGCTGGCCGCCTGCGTCGCGCACGACGTGCCGACCTTCGACGACGAGGACGGTGTGAAGGACGGCGCCGCCTGGAAGCACACGTTCATCCACCCCAAGCACGCCGGCGGGGTGCTGGTGCAGCTGTTCTGGGAGGAGCGGCCCGGCGTGTGGGTGCGCTCGGACAAGATCCCGCCGGTGAACTGAGCCTGTGAGTGGTATTGGTCGCCATAGCGACCAATACCACTCACAGGGTCCGACGAAGGAGGACCCGTGGACCTCACCCTGACCGACGACCAGCAGCTGATCCAGTCCACCGCCCGGGACCTGCTGCGTTCCTGGGCGGGCACGGCCGGCGCGCGGGCGGTGCGGGACGGTCGCGACGGGCCCGGCCACTCGACGCGGCTCTGGAAGGAGATGGTCGAGCTGGGCTGGACGGGGCTCGCCGTGCCGGAGTCCTACGGCGGGGTCGGCGAGGGGTTCCTCGAGGTCTGCCTGCTGATCGAGGAGATGGGCGGCGCACAGGTACCCGGCCCGTTCCTGCACACGGTGGCCTGTGCCGCGCCGGCGATCGCCCGGTTCGGTACCGGGGCACAGCGCACCGAGTGGCTGGGTGCGATCGCCGCCGGCCGCGCGGTCGGCTACCTGCGCGCCGCGCCCCGGGGCGGGTGGGGCACCAGCGGGTCGTCGCTCACCGCCCGGGCGGCCGGGGGCGGCTTCGTACTGGACGGCACCGCGCTGTTCGTGCCCTGGGCGGCGGCCGTCGACGGCTTTCTGGCGGTGGCCCAGACCGACGCCGGCCTCACCGCATTCCTGCTCGACGCCACCGCGGCGGGGCGCAGCGTCGAGCCGCTGGACGTGGTCGGCCCGGAGCGGCTGTACCGGGTGCGGCTGGACGGCGTCGAGGTGCCGGGCGGCGCCGTGCTCGGTGAGGCGGGCGGCGGCGAGCGGGTCGTCGAGCTGGCCGATGCGCACGGCGCCGCGGCGAGCTGCGCGGAGATGGTCGGCGGCGCCCAGCGCGTGCTCGAGAAGACCGTCGAGTACGCCGGCCAGCGCCAGCAGTTCGGCCGGCCGATCGGCGGCTTCCAGGCCGTCCAGCACCACTGCGCCGACATGGCCAGCGACGTGCTGGGCTCCCGGTTGATCGCATACGAGGCGATCTGGCGGCTCTCCGCCGGCGTCGACAGCCCGCACGAGGTGGCCCTGGCCGGCGCCGCCGCGAAGGCCTGGGTATCCGACGCCTACCAGCGGGTCTGCGCGCTCGGCCAGCAGGTGCACGGTGCGGTCGGCTTCACCGTCGAGCACGACCTGCACCTCTACACGACGCACGCCACCAGCACCGCGCTGCGCTTCGGCGACGGCGACTTCCACACCGACCGGGTGGCCAGCGCGATCGGCCTCCCGGACAGCTGAGCCGGGTCAGCTGTCCAGGGGTCGGTTGTCGGGGGTCGGTTGTCGGGCGGGTTCGGGTCAGCCGGTGCGGGGGCTCGCGCCGGGCATGGCCTCGGTGTAGGGCAGCAGCTCGCGGTGCTTGGCCGCGAAGCCCTCGCCGGTCTTCCGGCCCCGGGCCCAGTCCCTCAGGAACGGCACCAGGTAGTCGCGCGCCCAGGACAGGTCCTCCTGGCGGCGGTTCTGCCACGGCATGGGCACGGCCGCCGACAGCGGTTCCCGCCAGTCTTCGTCGACCGGCACGCCGAGCACCTCGAGCGTGCGCAGCGCGACCCGGCGGTGCCCGTCCGAGGTCAGGTGCAGCCGGTCCCGCCCCCAGGAACGAGGGTCGGAGAGCGGCTCCATCGCCCACAGGTCCACCACGCGGCAGCCGTGCTTGTCCGCGATGGCGCGCAGCAGCTCGTTGAAGGTGGCGATGCGGCCCCGGATGCGGCTGAGCACCGGCACCCTGCGGGTGTCGAACCCGGCGAAGATCACGACGTCCGCGCCGATCGCCATCACCCGGCCCAGCGCCGCGTCGAACCGCTCGGCCACCGAGTCCGGCGAGCAGCGCGGGCGGATGATGTCATTGCCACCGGCGCTGAAGGTGATCAGATCGGGGCGCAGCTGTTCGGCCACCGGGATCTGGTCGGCGACGATCTGGTCCAGCCACTTGCCGCGCACGGCCAGGTTGGCGTACCGGAAGTCCGGTACGTCCAGCGCGAGCCGCTCCGCCACCCGGTCCGCCCAGCCTCGGGGCGTGCCGTCGTCGCGCCGGTCGTCAAGTCCTTCGGTAAAGCTGTCGCCGAGTGCGACGTAGCTCGTCCAGGCGGGCCGCACCTCGCCTCCCCCTCGTTCAGGACCGATTCACCAACCGGTCGTCCTCTGGCTATCCAGGATTCCCCTTTCGGAACGCGTGCGCCAGGTGTTCTTGATCCGGCCGGCCCCGGGTAGGGCACAGTGAGGGCATGACTCGCGAACCGGATGTTTCGGGTTCGTCACTGACCGAAGTACTGGGTGGTCGGACAGGGGCCATGGACGCCGGGATCCCGGCTGTGGCGTTTGTCACAGCCTGGGCGGTGGCCGGTGCGGTGGTACCGCCGGACGACGGCTCGGCGACCGCCGGTGTGCTGTGGGGTGCCGGCGCGGCCTTCGCCGCCGGTGTGGTGCTGGCCGGAATCCGGCTGGCCAAGGGGCGGCGGCCGGCCGGCGTGGCGCTCGGCCTGCTCGGCGTCGTGGTGGCCGCGCTGGTCGTGCTGCACACCGGGCGGGCCGCCGACTTCTTCCTGCTGCAGATCGCCTCGAACGCGGCGAGCGCGCTGGCCTGGGTGGCTTCCATCACCGTCCGATGGCCACTACTGGGTGTCATCGTCGGCCTTGCGCTCGGCCAGAAAACCAGGTGGCGCCAGGACCCCGACCTGCTGCGCGGCTACTCGAGGGCGAGCTGGGTGTGGGTGGCGCAGTACCTGGTCAGGCTGGCTGTGTTCATCCCGCTGTACCGCGCCGACCAGGTCGTCGCGCTCGGTATCGCCCGCGCGCTCACCTGGGTTCCGGTGGTGGTCTGTGTCGCGCTGTCCTGGCCGGTGATGCGGACCGCCCTGCCCGAGGGGCACCCCGGTATCCGATACCCTCGGACGCGGTCGGGTGAAGCCACTCACGATCAGTGATCATCCGGATGGTCGTGGGGGGCTGACCCGTTGATCACTGATACACGCACACCCACCGCAACCCGGAGCTATGACCGTCGAACCCGACCCAGCCGCCCAGCCCGCCAACGGGGCCGAGGAGACTCTCCTGAGCTCCCCGGCCCAGCCTGCCGACCCAGCCGCATCGTCGACGCCGGCTGAATCGGTGAACCCGCAGCCGGTCGAGTCGGCACCAGCCGCAGCCGCGGCCGAGCCGGCCTCGGAGTCGACCGCATCGGCTTCGGCAGCCGCCGAGTCGCCGTCGCAACCGGAGTCCTCCGCCGGGGAGCCGACGTCAGCGGAGTCGGCTGCGGAGTCTCCGTCGGCACCGGAGGCTGAACAGGCGGCGTCACCAGCGCAAACCGGGTCGGCCGCGGAGTCAGTTGCCCCGCTCGAGCCCGCCGCTTTGGAGTCCAAGCCGGCCGCGGAGTCCGAGTCAGGGACGGAAGCTGAGTCGGATCCGGAGCCAGAGTCGGCCGCGGAGTCTGAGTCGGCGACGGAAGCCGTGTCGGCTATGGCGGCCGAGTCGGCGGCGGAGGCTGAGCCGCCCTCGGCGGCGACGGAGCCGCGGTCGGAACCGGCAGCCCAGCTGGCGGCGGCCGATGCCACGGTCGCGATAGCGGCCGAGTCGGTCAAGTCCGCCAGGTCGGCTGAGTCGACCAGGTCGGACGAGCCCGCCGAGTCAACCCGGGACGAACCGGCCGGCCCCGGGCCGGACCGTGACCAGCCAGATCGTGACCAGCCGAAAGAGGACCGAGACGACCAGCGAGCCGACCAACAGGACGAGCAAGCCGACGAACCGGCGTCCGGCGCCACCGCGCCCGAGCCGCTGGCTGAGGAAGTAACCAACGTGATCCCCCGACTGCGCGGCGTGGCCCGCCGCCCGATCGCACCGCAGCGCTACCCGGCGCCCAACCAGAGCCAGCCGCCCCGGCCGGCGCCCGCGCCGAGGCGACCCAGCCCGGGACAGGTGCCCGGTCAGCCGTTCCCCCCGCCCCGGCGACCGGTGCCGAGTCAGCAGGGCAACCCGAACCCGCCGCCGGGCCCGAACCCGCTGGTCAACCCCAACCCGGTGGTCAACCCCAACCCCGTGGCCAACCCGAGCCCGCCGAACCAGGTGCCTCGCCCGCCGATCGGCCCGCCGAGGCGCTGGTCGGCGGCCACGCCCCGACCGGGCCGGCCGCCGGCGCGGCTGCCGATCCAGCCGCCGGGGGTGCCACCGGTGGTGCTGCCGCCGGTGCCGATGGTGAACCGGGTGATCGGGCCGCCGCAGCCGGCCGCCGAGGAGACGGCGGCGGAGCCGAGCGCGCTCAAGAAGGCGTCCGACGCGCTGTCGATGAGCAAGGTGCTGGCCGGTGGCATGGCGGCCGCGACCTCTGCGGTGTTCGGCTCCTACTTCGGCACGTTCGGCACTGTGGGTGGCGCGGCGGCCGGCTCGGTCGCCACGACCCTGGTGACCAGGTTCTACCAGCGCTCGCTCGAGCACACCCGGGACCTGGCGAAGGCCCGGGTGCAGTCGGTCACCGGCCGGGGCGAGGAGGAGCCGCTCGAGGAGCAGCGGACCGTCCAGCTCGACCCGGAGAAGGCCGCGCCGGCATCCGGAGGCAACGGCCGCCGTTCGGTGAAGCTGCTGGTCAGCGGCACATTAGTGATCTTCCTGATCGGCTTGGCGCTGGTCACCGGCATCGAGTGGGCGAAGGGCTCACCGCTGTCCGGCGGCACCGGCGGCACCAGCGTCGGCCGGATAGTCGATCCGCATCCGGCCCCCAAACCGAAGCCGACCCCGGTGCCGAGCGAGCGGGAGAAGTCCAGCTCGGAGCCGAGCAGCGACCAGAACTCCGACGAGTCGTCCTCGGAGTCGAGCAAGCATAAGAAGCACCTCGAGGACATCCTCCCGTCCAACTCCGACAGCGCGGACCCGTCAGACTCGGTGGCGCCCAGCCGGCCGCCGTCGAGCCAGCCGGGCGTGCTGCCGGGGCTGGGCAAGCGGCAGTCCGACGGCGGCCTGTTCCAGCAACCGTCCTCGACCAGCCAGCCCCCCGCCCAGTAACCCCCTGCCCGCGAGTCGGGGAATTTGTCAGGGTGAGTCGGGGATTTCGTCAGCCCAGGTCGGCCTGACAAATTCCGCGACTCACCCTGACCGAATCCCCGACTCGCGGGAGATCAGGGGGTGGCGCGGAGGCGGTCGGCTAGTGCCCTTGCGGCCGCGGCGGGGTCGGCGGCCTCGGTGATCGCGCGGACGACCACGATCCGGCGGGCGCCGGCGGCCAGCACCTCGTCGAGCCGGGACTCCCGGTCGATGCCGCCGATCGCGAACCAGGGCCGCTCGGTACCGGTGCCGGCGACCGTGCGGATCAGGTCGAGCCCGGGGGCGGGCCGGCCGGGTTTGGTCGGCGTCGGCCAGGTCGGACCGGTGCAGAAGTAGTCCACCCCGGCCTCGACGGCGGCGTCGGCGGCCTCGCTGACCGCGTGCGTGGACCGGCCGATCACGGGCTCGTCGCCGATGATCCGCCGCGCCAGCGGGACCGGCAGGTCGTCCTGGCCGAGGTGCAGCACGTCCGCGCCGACCGCCGCGGCAATGTCCGCCCGGTCGTTCACCGCGAGCAGGGCGCCGTGCCGGGCGCAGGCCTCGGCGAGCACCTCGAGGGCCGCAAGCTCCTGACGGGCCTCCAGCGGCTCGCCGGCCCCGGACTTGTCGCGCAGCTGCAGGATGTCCACGCCGCCGGCCAGCGCGGCGTCGGCGAACTCGGCTAGGTCACGGGTGTCCCGGCGGGCGCCGGTGCACAGGTACAACCTGGCGTCGGCGAGTCGGGCGCGCAGTTTTCCACCGTCGAGAGCAGGCACGCCCGCGACGGTACGTCCTGTCGTTACCGAGCTGCACACCAGGCAGGTTCGATCATGAAATGACCTGCCCGGTGTGCAGCTGGTGCGGTGGCTACGGACGTTGCCGGGGTGATCGCGGCCAGGCGCGGCCAGGCGTGGCCTGGGCCCGCGAGGACCCGGTGAACGTCCGTGGCCACCGCACTAGGTAACGCGCGGACGGTTTCGGCGCGTAGGGTGTGGGTTGGTTGCGCACGGGAGCCCGGGGCATGCGAATGCCAGCGCACCGGGCTGAGAGGGGACTGTCGCGGTCCCGACCGTCGAACCTGATCCGGGTCATGCCGGCGCAGGGAGCGGGAGTGATGACGAAACAGAAGGCAACACCTCGGGGCCGGCTCGCGATCGTTGGCGCCGGTGTGATCGGCCTGAGCTGTGCATGGCGGGCCGCCGAGGCCGGCTGGTCGGTCGAGCTGATCGACCCGGCGCCGGGCAGCGGCTCCTCCTGGGTGGCCGGAGGCATGCTCGCCCCGGTCACCGAGGCCTGGCCCGGTGAGGAGGAGCTGCTTGAGCTGGGCTCCGAGTCACTGGGACGCTGGCCGGAGTTCGCCACAGCGCTGGCTCAGGCGGCCGACGCGCCGGCCGGGCTGCGAACCGAGGGCACGGTGGTGGTGGCCGCCGCCGCCGGGGACCGCGCCGAGCTGGACGACCTGGCCAACTACCTGGGCCGACTCGGCCGGGACGTGTCGGTGCTCAGTGCCAGGGAGTTGCGCCGGCTGGAGCCGTCCATCGGCCCGGACGTGCGCGGCGGGCTCTCCGTGCCGGGCGACCTCGCGGTGGACAACCGGGTACTGCTCGCCGCGCTGCTGGCCGCCGCCGACCGGGCCGGCGTGCGGTTCGTCGAGGCGTGGGCCACCCGGGTGGCGGCCGACGGCGTGCAGCTCGCGGCCGGCGCTGAGCGAACCGGCGCTGAGTGGGCCGGCGCTGAGCGGACCGGCGCTGAGCGGGCCGGCGCTGGGTGGGCCGGCGCTGAGCGGGCCGGCGCTGGGTGGGCCGGCGCTGAGCGAACCGGCGCTGAGCGGACCGGCGCTGGGTGGGCCGCCGCTGAGCGGGCCGGCGCTGGGTGGGCCGGCGCTGACCGGACCGGCGCGGGCAGCGGCGAGCGGGGCGGCACGGGGAGGGCCGAGCTGGCCGGCGGGCGGTGGATCGAGGCGGACGCGGTACTGATCGCCGCCGGGGCGCACAGCGCGGGGCTGCACGCCGGCCTGGACGGGCTGGTGCGCCCGGTCAAGGGGGAGATCCTGCGGCTGCGGCACCGGGTCGGCGCGCTGCCGCCGCCGAGCCGGACGGTGCGCGCGGTGGTGGACGGCCGGCCGGTGTACGCGGTACCCCGGGACGGCGGCGGCCTGGTGATCGGGGCGACCCAGTACGAGACCGGGTTCGACACCGAGCCGACCGTCGGCGGGGTACGTGACCTGCTGCGCGACGCCGAGCGGGTGCTGCCGGGCGTCGCCGAGTACGCGCTGGTTGAGGCCGCCGCCGGACTGCGCCCGGGCACCCCGGATAACCTGCCGCTGATCGGTTCGCTGGCCGGCGGGCCGCCGGGGTCGGGCGCGGTGGCGGGCGGACCGCTGGTGGCCACCGGGCACGGTCGCAACGGCATGCTGCTCGCTCCGATCACCGCCGCGGCCGTGCTGGCCATGCTGAGCGGCGAACCGGGGCCGCCGGCCGTCGCCGTCGCCGACCCGGCCCGGTTGACCCGGGCAGCACTGGGCCCGGCGACACCGACCGACCCCGCGGCGTCGGCCGACCCGGCCGCACTGACCGGCCCAACCGCGAGGAGGTAGCCGATGCAGATCTTGATCAACGGAAAGCCGCACGAGGTCGCCGAGCAGGCGACGGTGACCGATGCGCTCACCGCGTTGGGCGCACCGGCCAGTGGGGTGGCCGTCGCGGTGGACGACGAGCTGGTGCCCCGGACGGACTGGGCCAGGTACCGGCTGACCGCCGACGCCCGGGTCGAGGTTCTGACCGCAGTGCAGGGAGGCTGACAATGAACGAGTCCACTGTGGACGATCCGCTGGTGGTGGGTGGCCGCAAGATCGCCTCCCGGCTGATCATGGGAACCGGTGGCGCGACCAACCTCGCCGTGCTGGAGCGCGCGCTGATCGCCTCCGGCACCGCGTTGACGACCGTGGCGATGCGCCGGGTCGACGCCGCCGCCGGCACCGGGGTACTCGAGCTGCTGCGCCGCCTCGGCATCGAGACGCTGCCCAACACCGCCGGCTGCCGGACCGCCGCCGAGGCCGTGCTCACCGCCCGGCTGGCCCGCGAGGCGCTGGAGACCGACCTGGTCAAACTCGAGGTCGTAGCCGACGAGCGCACCCTGTTGCCCGACCCGATCGAGCTGCTCGACGCCGCCGAGCAACTGGTCCGAGACGGTTTCATCGTGCTCCCGTACACGAACGACGACCCGGTACTGGCCCGCAAACTGGAGCAGGCCGGCTGCGCGGCGGTCATGCCACTGGGCTCGCCGATCGGTACTGGGCTGGGCATTCGCAACCCGCACAACATCGAGATGATCGTCGCGGCGGCCGGCGTGCCGGTGGTGCTGGACGCCGGCATCGGCACCGCGTCCGAGGCCGCGCAGGCGATGGAACTGGGCTGCGACGCGGTCCTGCTGGCCACCGCCGTGACGCGCGCCGGTGACCCGGAGCGGATGGCGCACGCAATGCGGCTGGCCGTCGAAGCCGGCCGCGCCGCCCGAGGTGCCGGCCGCATCCCCCGCCGCTACTGGGCACAAGCCTCCAGCCCCGCCATCGACTAACCCGCCCCGCACCCGGCCGGCTACCGAGCCGCCGCCGCACCCGGCCGCCCACCGAGCCGTGCCCGTACCCGCCACCGTGTCGAGCCGCCGTCCCACTTGTCGTGGCTATAAGGCACGACAGGTGCCACTTGTCGCGGCAATTTGACGCGACAGGTCTGACTTGTCGTGCCTAGTTCCAACGACAAGTGGCGAGCGTTGGGCCGGGTGACCTGTCGCGGTCGGCGATCAGTGCTTCGGCGAGCCGTAGCCCGGTGAACCGGCGGCTGGTCGCCTGGCGGGGCGGGGCTAGGTGTTGTTGCGGCGGCGTTTTTCGAGGTCGGAGTTGAGCCGGATCAGGCCGTTCACGAAGTCGGCCAGTTCGCCGGTACCCCAGTCGTCCAGTCGCCCGCGCCACTCGTTGCGCCGGGAGTTGGCCACGCCGGTGAGTCGTTGCAGGCCGTCGGAGGACGGTTGGAGCAGGAACGCCCGACCGTCCAGCGGGTCGGGGTCGCGCTGTACCAACCCGAGCCGAATCAGCGCCGTCACGTGTCGGCTCATGGTCGACTTGTCCAGCCCGAACTCCTCCGCGAGCTCGTTCAGCCGCAGCGGCGCGCCCTGGGCGATCACGAGCAGCACCGCGTAGGTGCTGGCGTCTATCCCCGGGTGCACCCGGGAGGCGAAGCTGCGCAGAAAGCGGCGGGACCGCCGGTGGAACACCGAGAGCTGTTCCTCGAGGCGGTCGACCTCTTTCTCGCGGGCGGCGTCCCACGTCACGCCGTGACCATAGCTGTCTCGCCTGCCTCCTCGGCACGCTAGCTGGGCGTGCCCTCGAACGGGTTGCTGAAATCAGCTCGATCGTGTGGCGAAAGAGGTTGAAGATGTCATTGATCCCGCCGACTGGGTGACGCAGGAGACAAGGAGTGTCGCTCAAACGGGTAGCACAGGTTGTGTTGCGCAACTAACATAGTTCGCACGGCTAGAGAAAGGTTGCGGATGTCAAGCGGTCTGGCGGAGCGACCCGGTACCAACACCACGACGAACGCATCACCGCCGCGATGGTCGCGGGACCATCCCGGTTACAAGTGGATCGCGCTGTCGAACACCACCGTGGGCATGCTGCTGGCGACGGTGAACTCCTCGATCGTGCTGATCTCCCTGCCGGCGATCTTCCGGGGCATCGGGCTGGACCCGCTCGCGCCCGGAAACTTCAGCTACTTGCTGTGGATGATCATGGGTTTCCTGCTCGTGTCCGCGGTGCTGGTGGTGACCCTCGGCCGGCTCGGTGACATGTTCGGCCGGGTCAAGATCTACAGCCTCGGTTTTGTGGTGTTCGCCGTCTCTTCGGTAGCGCTGGCCCTGGTCCCGTTCGGTGGTGGCGCGGGCGCGCTCTGGTTGATCGGGTGGCGGGTGGTGCAGGGCGTCGGCGGCGCGATGTTGTTCGCCAACTCCACCGCGATCCTGACCGACGCCTTCCCGGCTCACCAGCGCGGTTTGGCGCTCGGCACGAACCAGGTGTCCGCGATCGCCGGCTCATTCCTCGGCCTGGTGCTCGGCGGCGTGCTCGCCGAGTGGGACTGGCGCGCCGTGTTCTGGGTCAGCGTGCCGATCGCGGTGATCGGCGCCATCTGGTCGTATCGCTCGCTGCACGAGCTCGGTGAGCGCCTCGCCGGCAAGATCGACTGGTGGGGGAACGTCACCTTCGCGGTCGGGCTCGGCACGCTGCTGGCCGGCATCGTCTACGGCATCAACCCGTACGGCGGGCACCCGACCGGTTGGAGCAACCCCTGGGTGCTGACCGCGGTCATCGGTGGCGTGTTTGTCCTAGCCGCGTTCTGCGTGCTGGAAACCAAGGTCGCGCAGCCTATGTTCCACATTGAACTATTCAAAGGGAGACTTTTTGCCCTGGGCAGCCTCGCCGGGCTGATGACCTCGATCGGCCGGGGCGGCCTGCAGTTCATGCTGATCATCTGGCTGCAGGGCATCTGGCTGCCGTTGCACGGGTACAGCTTCGAGCAGACTCCGCTCTGGGCCGGCATCTACCTGCTGCCGCTCACCGTCGGTTTCCTGGTCTCCGGACCGATCTCCGGTGTGCTGTCCGACCGGTTCGGCGCCCGGCTGTTCGCCACCGCCGGCCTGAGCCTGGTCGCGGTCAGCATGGTGGCGTTGATGGTCATCCCGGTGAACTTCCCGTACTGGTTGTTCGCGTCGGTACTGCTGCTCAACGGCATCGGATCGGGGCTGTTCACCGCGCCGAACACCTCGGCCGTGATGGGCGCGGTGCCGGCCAACCAACGCGGCGCCGCCTCCGGCATGCGCGCCACGTCGTTCAACTCCGGCTCGGCGCTGTCCATCGGCATCTTCTTTACGTTCATGATCGTCGGCCTGGCCAGCACCCTGCCGTCGGCGTTGAGCTCCGGGCTGCGCGGCCAGGGCGTGCCGGCCGCGGTGGCCGACCAGGTGGCCGGCCTGCCCCCGGTGGGCAGCCTGTTCGCCGCGTTCCTCGGGTTCAACCCGATCCAGGAGCTGCTCGCGCCGAGCGGTGTGTTGCAACACCTGCCCGCGGCCAACGTGGCCACCCTGACCGGTACGGAGTTCTTCCCGAGGCTGATCTCCGGGCCGTTCCAGCACGGGCTGTTCGCGGCGTTCCTGGCCGCGCTCGTGATGACCCTGATCGGCGTGGTCGCCTCCGCGCTGCAGGGCAAGGAGGCCGAGCTCGAGCTCGAGGTGCCGGTCGCGGTCGCCGCGCCCGGTCCCGCAGCCATGCCGGTCCCCACACCGACCGGGGCAGGCCTGGCTACGGTCGCCGCAGGCTCGGACTCTGCAGGTCCGAACAGTGCTGGTGTGGACAGTGCTGGTGTGAATATTTCTGGTTCGAATGGTGCGACCTTGGACAGAGTCGGCCCGAACCGCGCCGACCCGAACGCTTCCGGCTCGAATAGTTCGGGTTCGACCACTGCGGGTTCGGGCACTGCGGGTTCAGATACTGCCGGTTCGTGCACTGCCGGTTCGGGCACTGCCGGTTCGAGGACTGCCGGCTCAAACGGTGTCAGTCCCAAGAGGTCCGGCGCGGATGGGGTCTGTCTGGCGGGGGCCGGCGCGGTCAAGGATCGGCTGCTCCGGGTGCTGCTCGCCGACCCCGCGCGGGCGCTGCGCGCGGTCGACGACCTGGAGACCAGCAAAGGGCAGCTCGCGCAGCTGCGGGAGTCGTTGAACGTCGAGCGCACGCAGCTCGACGGTGCCGCCCGCCGGCTGCGCCAGGCCGGCCTGACCTCGGCCCAGGTCGCCCGGCTGATCGGTCGCGCCGGCGCCGAGCTGGCCGAGCCCGGCGCGCGCAACGGGTGTGCGTCGACCTCGACCGAGCACGTGTCCGCGCCGACCGGGTCGGCGCAGTGGATCGAGCCACGTGCCTCGGGGAGCTCGGGCGCAGCCGCCCCGAGCAACCACAACTGAGCCCGACGTCCAGGTCCGGTTCCGGCTGAGCCCGCCGGCTCGGTTCGGGCTGAGTCGGCCGCCGGCTCGGGCTCGCCGGCCGGGCTGGGGCGGTCCCGGTCGGGTGCAGTGCCGCCGGGCGGCGGGCGGTTTCTGGTAAGCCTTGCGGATGCCCGAACACCCGCTTCGGTCGTCCCGTCGTACCCCGAGGCGGGGCGCCGTTGTGCCGGCGGCAATGGTCGCCCTGCTCGTCGGGGCGGCCGTGGTCGGTTGTGGATCACCGGCCGGCTCCGGCTCGGGAGCGGCCGGGTCGAGCACCCCGCGCAGCTCGGCCGGGGCCGCCTCGGCCAGCGCTGCTCCGGACGGTGGCGCCGGAGCCCAGGACGGCGGCGCCGGCGCGGGACCAGAGGGTTCAGCGGGTGCCGAGCTGGCCGATCCGGAGCACGCCGCGCCGGGTACCCGGGCCGCGCCCATCTACTACTACGGCCACACGCCGGCCGGGGATCGGCTGTACCGCGAGTTCCACCAGGTACGGGTCGGCGCCGGGGAGGAGCTCGGCTCGGCGGCCGCCCGTGAGCTGTTGGCCCGCGAGGACGGGGTCGATCCCGCGTACCGGTCGGCGTGGCCGCGCGGTTGGACGCTGCGCGCACCGGTTCGCCGCGCCGCCGGAGTGATCACCGTCGACCTGGCCGGGCCCGCCGGCGGCGGTCAGCCCCCGGGCAGTCAGGCGTCCGCCGAGCTGGCCGTGCGCCAGTTGGTGTACACCGTGCAGGGCGCGCTCGGCTCCGTCGACCCCGTGCGCATCCTGGTCGGTGGCCAGCCCATCCGCCAGCTGTGGGGCCAGGTCGACGTGGCCGCGCCCCAGGGCCGGGATGACCCGTACAAGATCCGTTCCCCGATCCAGATCGACAACCCCGGCTACGGCGCGCGGGTCAGCCGGGCCTTCCGCGTGACCGGCGAGGCGGCCGTGTTCGAGGCGACCTTGAACTGGCAGGTACTGCGCGGGTCGACGGTCGTCAAGCACGGGTTCGCCACCACGGCCGAGGGCCAGAAGTTCAGCCCGTACTCGTTCGAGCTGACCCTGGGGCCGGGCACCTACACACTGCGGGTGTCCCAGGAGGACCTCTCCGCCGGCGAGGGCCGCCCGCCGATCACCGACAGCAAGTCGATCACGGTGCGCTGAGCGCCAGCGGCGCGGGACCGCGCGGGACCGCGCGGGACCGCGCCGAAACCGCGCGAAACCCGCGCTACTGGCGAGGCGCGCGCAGCCCGAGCCGGCGCAGCTCGAGCCCGGCCAGGGCGCGCACCACCTCCGGGTCGTTGCGCCGCCAGCCGGACGCCGGGTCCTCGGTCACCGCGCGCAGCCGGCGCACCGGCACGGAGGTGAGGGCGCGCAGCGCGAGCAGGTCGGCGTTCCGGTCGCGGCAGGCCACCGCCGCGCCGGCCAGCCGCGCGTACCGGATCCGCAGCGGCAGCCAGAGCACCAGGACCGGCAGCGTGCCGACCATCGCCACGAGCACCGCGGTGCCGGTGGCCAGCGAGGCGATCGTGCTCAGCTGCCCTTCGCCGACCCCGGCCAGCGACTGGCCGGCCGCCCGGCCGGTGTCCAGGGCGGCGGCCAGCTGGGCCCCGACGAACGGCACCTTGGCCGCGGTGCGGGCCGCGCCGGCGAAGGCGTCGCTGATGCCGGTCCCGGCGTTGGTCAGCCCGGTGGCCGGGGCCTGCAGACGCAGCATCAGCGCGCGGCCCTGCTCGGCCGCAAACCCGAAACCCGCCAGCCAGCCCAGCGCCAGCACGTCGGCGAGCAGTTGTCGAGCCATCCGGGCGGGCCGTTCGGCGTAGGGCCTCACAGCTGCTTCGCCCCGGCCTTGTGTCGCGCGGCCAGCTCGCGGTACACGCTCGGGTTGCCCCGGACCCACCAGTTGGCCGACTCCGTCATCGGGCGCAGCGTGGCCGGTGCGCCAAGCGCGATCTGACCCTCCGGCACGACCATGTTCGGCGGGACCAGCGCGCCGGCGCCGACCAGGGCGCGGTCGCCGATCCGGGCGCCGTCCTGCACGGTGGCGCCGTTGCCGATCAGCGCCTCGGTGCCGACGATGCTGTTGTGCACCACGCACAGGTGGCCGACGGTGGCGCCGGGGCCGATGATCAACGGGTCCTCGCCGCCGTGCAGTACCGAGTTGTCCTGCACGTTGGCGCCGGCCCGGATGATGATCGGCCCGAAGTCGGCGCGCAGCACCGCGCCGTACCAGACGGAGGCCTCGGCCTCGACGCGGACGTCGCCGATCAGGGTCGCGGTCGGCGCGATCCAGGCCGACGGGTCGACGGTGGGCGCGGTGCCTTCGAAGGCGAACAGTGGCATGCGCCGAACTCTATGATCCGCCGCTCCGGCCCCCGGCACCGGCGAGCTCCGGACGCGCCAGCCGAGGGCGTTGGTCAGGACGCGCTGGTCAGGACGCGCCGGCCAGGAACTCCGTGATCCGGGCGGCCGTTACCGGCAGGTGCTCCGCACCCTTCCACTGCTCGACGAGCTGGGCGCCGGGCACCGAGGAGGCCAGCAGCCGGGACACGCTCGGCGGGTGGTACTCGTCGTTGCCCTGCAGCACCAGCAGCGGCGTGTCGATCGTGGGGAGGAACGCCTCGGGCACGCTGAACAGCACGTCGTCGCCCTCGTAGAGCGCGGTGCGGTAGGCGTCCCACTGCGTCGGGCCGGCCTCCGGGTGGTGCGGCGCCAACTCGCCGCGCCAGTGCTCGAACATCTCGCGGAACGCCTCGTGGTTGGTCTCGTCCAGCCCGATCGACTGCAGCACCACGGCACGGGCCACCCGGTGCGGCGCGGTGCGCAGCAGGTTGAGGACGAACGGGCCACCGATGCACTGGCCGACCACGTGGCAGCTCTCGATGCCGAGGTGGTCGAGCACGGCGAGCTGGTCGGCGGTGTAGGTCGCCCAGGTCTCGGCGCCGGTCACCGGCGCGGTGGACGCGCCGGCGTTGCGCTGGTCCATGGTGATCACTCGGAAGTCGGGCAGCTGCTTGACGGGGTTCCAGACCTCCCCGTCCCAGTACGTGCCGGCCGAGTGCATCCCGCCCGGCGCCAGCGTCAGCACCGGGAAGCCCGACCCGTGCTCCTCGTAGTGGATGGTGGCGTCGTCTCGCTGCAGCTCCGGCACGCCTCATTCGACCACGGCCGGCGCCGGTCCGCCGCTCGGTCCAGCCGAGGTCGGAAACGTTTCCAACTGAAACTGAAGCCCCGCACGCCGCCCGAGCTGGTCCGCGAGTGCGGCCTGGAGTGGACCGGGTTCGACGTCGACCCGGCGCAGGCCTACCTCGGCCTCTCCCTGGCCACCGCGCTGCAGGCGCTGGACGTGACGGCGTGGGACGCCGACCGGCTCGCCTCGGTGCCCCGGGCACTCACCGGCGCGGCCGACCCGGTGACGCCGATCTTCCCGGCCACCGCCGACCCGTTCTTCCGGGGCGACTGGCTGCGGGTGCGCGGCTCGCTGGCCACCGAGGCCGGGTTCGCCATCCTGGTGGGTCACCGACGGCGCTGGCGAGCTGGTCAGCTCGGCCGGCCGGTTCCCGGTCGCCGCCGGGGCCTGCGTGCTGCTGCCCTACGGCGCCGGCCCGGTCACCTTCACCGGCTCGCTCGACGCCATCCGCTGCCGCCCGCCCGCTCCTCGGTAGACCCCGTGAGTGGGTCGTGAGTGGCGAGTGGTCCTATAAGATCACTCGCCACTCACGACCCCCGGTGTGCCCACGCCTTAGGGGAGGGCGATGCCGGCCAGCACGGTGTCGAGGAACCAGCGGGCGCGCTCGTCACCGCTGCCGGTGACCAGTGCCTCGCGCAGGCGGTAGACGTTCGGGTACCGCTGTGGCGGCAGCTGCGCGTAGGTGGTCCGCAGCGACGCGAGCACGGCCTGCTCGCGCGCGCCCCGCTGTCGGTAGGTGGACTCTTCGAGCGCGGCGGCGTTCACGTACAGGGTGAGCTGGTCGACCGCCCACGCGGCGGCCTGCTCGGCGACGCCGCCCCTGGCCAGCAGCGCGAGGATCGCCTCGGCCAGCGCGAGCGAGTGCGGGCCGGTGGGGATCGCGCCGAGCGCCACCCTGGCGATGCCACCGTGCCCGCCGACCACCGTGATCGCGGTCAGCAGCAGGTCGGTCAGCTCGGCGCGCCAGTCGGCTTCGGCTTCGACTTCGGGCAGGTCGGGCAGGGGCAGCTCGCCGAGCACCTCGTCGTAGACGGTGGCCAGCAGCTCGTCCCGGTTGGCGAAGTAGACGTAGAGCGAGCCCGCCGCGGTGTCCAGCTCCTGGGCCAGCTTGCGCATGGTCACGCCGTCCAGGCCGTCGGCGTCCAACACCCGGATCGCGGCCGCGACGATGCCGGCCCTGGTCAGTGGCGGCTTGGCCGGGCGGGCGCGGCGACTCACCGGTTCCGGCGGGCGGCTGGTCGGGGTGGCCATGGGCCGCAGCGTATCTCGATGGCGCGCACGGCGTTCGTGCCGTACGGTGTTCGTAGTGAACGATGTTCGTTACGAACGTCGTTCAATAAGCTGATCAACCACATCGTCTAGAGGTAGCCCATGACCATCCTGATCACCGGTGCCCGGGGCACCGTCGGCTCCGGCCTGCTGCGCCGGCTGCACGGCCTCGGCCTGGACGTGCGCGCGTCCAGCCGGCACCCCGAGCAGCTCGCGGTACCGGCCGGCGTGCCGGTCACCACGCTCGACCTGGCCCGGCCGGACACGTTCGGCCCCGCGCTGGCCGGCGTCACCGACCTGTTCCTCTACGCCGAACCGGCCGGCATCGACGCACTGCTGGCCGCCGCGACCGCCGCCGGCGTCGAGCGGGTGGTGCTGCTGTCCTCCAGCGCGGTCACCGAGCCCGGCGCGGAGCACGAACCGTTGGCCCGTCACCACCTCATGGTGGAGCGCGCACTGCTCGCCTCCCCACTGGCGGGCACGCTGCTGCGGCCCGGGGCGTTCGCCAGCAACGCGCTGGGCTGGAGCCACGCGATCCGGGCCGGCGGCGCTGTGGAGCAGGCGTATCCCGACGCGCACATCGCGCCGATCCACCCCGAGGACATCGTCGACGTGGCCGAGTTGGCCCTCACCGAACACAACCTGGACGGCCGGGCGGTCGCGCTGGCCGGCCCGGAGTCGCTGAGCTTCCGCGAGCAGGTCGCCGTGCTCGCCGAGCTGCTCGGCCGCCCGATCGAGCTGCACGAGCTGACCAGGGAGCAGGCCGTCGAGCGGATGGGTCGGTACCTGCCGGCGCCGGTCGTCCAGTCGCTGCTGAACTACTGGTCGGGCGCGCTGGACGGGCTGGCCGGCGCGGCCGACTCGGTGCAGCGGATCACCGGCCGGCCGGGCCGGACCTTCCGGCAGTGGGCCAGCCAGCACCTCACGGCGTTCGGCTGACCGATCGGACCCGCTGACTGAGGCTCACCGGGCCGGGCCGGGCCGGGCTGACCGACTCAGATGGGCTCGGGGCGCACCCGCCACAGCGAGGACACTGGGCCGTGCCCGGCGCCCAGCGGGTAGGAGTGCCGGACCGCCTCGACGATGTACCGCTTGCCGAAGGCCACCGCCTCCGGGGCCGGCAGCCCCCGAGCCAGCCCGGCGGTGATCGCCGACGCCATCGAGTCGCCGCCGCCGTGCGTGTTGCCGGTCTCGAAGCGAGGCCCGGGCAGCTCGGTGAAGGTGTGCCCGTCGTAGAGCAGGTCGACGCAGACGTCCGCGTCCTCCGTCAGGTGTCCGCCCTTGACCAGCACGTACCTCGGCCCGAGCTCGTAGAGCAGCTTGGCGGCCTCGTACTGCGCCGCCCGGTCGTGCACGTCCAGCCCGATCAGCAGCCGCACCTCGTCCAGGTTCGGCGTGATCACCGTGGCGCGCGGGAACAGCAGGCCGCGGAAGGCGTCCAGCGCCGAGTCGGCCAGCAGCGGGTCGCCGTGCATGGACGCGGCGACCGGATCGATCACCAGCGGTGTCCGGCCGGCCAGCCCGATGCCGGCCTCGTCGAACGCCGCCGCCACCGCCTCGATGATCTCCGCGGTGGCCAGCATGCCCGTCTTCGCCGCGTCCAGCCCGATGTCGCCGGCCACGCTGAGGATCTGCGCGGCCACGGTCTCCGGCGGGATCGGGTGCACCCCGGTGACGCCGACGGAGTTCTGCACGGTCACCGCGCAGACCGCGAGGCAGCCGTGTACCCCGCACGCGGTGAACGCGCGCAGGTCGGCCGCGATGCCGGCACCGCCTCCCGAGTCGGTGCCGGCGATCGTCATCGCGGTTGGCGGGGTGACCCCCACGGTGGGTTGTGGCATCTAGTCGCTCGCGATGGGTAGGTAGACCCGGTTGCCCGCCTCGCCGAACTCCTCCGACTTCTCCACCATGCCGGCCTCAATGGCCTCCACGCTGGTCAGCCCGTGCTTCTCGGCGTACTCCCGGACGTCCTGGGTGATCTTCATCGAGCAGAACTTCGGCCCGCACATCGAGCAGAAGTGCGCGGTCTTGGCCGGTTCGGCGGGCAGCGTCTCGTCGTGGAAGCTGCGCGCGGTGTCCGGGTCCAGCGAGAGGTTGAACTGGTCGGCCCAGCGGAACTCGAACCTGGCCTGACTCAGCGCGTCGTCCCGGCCCTGCGCGTGCGGGTGCTCTTTGGCCAGGTCGGCGGAGTGTGCGGCGATCTTGTAGGTGATCACGCCGACCTTCACGTCGTCCCGGTTGGGCAGCCCGAGGTGCTCCTTGGGCGTGACGTAGCAGAGCATCGCGGTGCCGTGCTGGGCGATGATCGCCGCGCCGATCGCGCTCGTGATGTGGTCGTAGGCCGGCGCGATGTCGGTGGCCAGCGGGCCGAGGGTGTAGAACGGTGCCTCGCCGCACCACTCCTCCTCGAGCCGGACGTTCTCCGCGATCTTGTGCATCGGCACGTGCCCGGGGCCCTCGATCATCACCTGCACGTCCTTGCCGCGGGCGATGTGGGTGAGCTCGCCCAGGGTCTTCAGCTCGGCCAGCTGGGCGGTGTCGTTGGCGTCCGCGATCGATCCCGGCCGCAGTCCGTCACCGAGGGAGAACGTCACGTCGTACTCGCGCAGGATGTCGCACAGCTCTTCGAAGTTCGTGTAGAGGAACGACTCCCGGTGGTGCGCGAGGCACCATGCGGCCATGATCGAACCGCCTCGGGAGACGATGCCGGTGACCCGCTTGGCGGTCAGCGGCACGTAGCGCAGCAGCACACCGGCGTGCACCGTCATGTAGTCGACGCCCTGCTCGCACTGCTCGTAGATGGTCTCCTTGTAGACCTCCCAGGACAGCTTCGCCGGGTCACCCTTGACCTTCTCCAGCGCCTGGTAGATCGGCACGGTGCCGATCGGAACCGGCGAGTTCCGCATGATCCACTCGCGGGTGTTGTGGATGTCCTTGCCGGTGGACAGGTCCATCACGTTGTCCGCGCCCCACCGGGTGGCCCAGACCATCTTGTCCACCTCCTCCTCGATCGAGGAGGTCACCGCGCTGTTTCCGATGTTCGCGTTGATCTTGACGAGGAACTTCTTGCCGATGATCATCGGCTCGGACTCGGGGTGGTTGCGGTTGGCCGGGATCACCGCCCGGCCGCACGCGACCTCGCTGCGCACCAGCTCCACGTCGACGCCCTCGCGGACCGCGATGAACCGCATCTCCGGCGTCACGATGCCGGCCTTCGCCCAGGCCAGCTGGGTGGCGGCGCCGTTGATCGGCGCTCTGTCGGCGATCCAGGGTTGGCGGAGTTTCGGCAGTCCCTTCCGGACGTCGATCGTGGCCGCGTCGTCGGTGTACGGGCCAGAGGTGTCGTACAGGTCGAAGTGCTCGCCGTTGGTCAGGTCCACTCGGCGGACCGGAATCCGCAGGCCGTCCGGACCCTCGACGTACACCTTGTGCGAGCCCTGGATCGGGCCCGTGGTGACGGTGGGGGTGACCGTACGGTCGTCAAGTGCTGTCATGGCGAATCCTCCCTACGCCGGCATTACCCGGACAGGTTCGTGCGGTCGGCGGCAACAAATCCGCCCTCTCAGCCCGATGAGTTACGAGCTCCCGCGATCTGCAGTTGTGTCCCTGACCGTAACGCCCCAACGCCCACCCCGCCAGCCACCGCCCCTCAGCCCGCCCGCCGCCCCTCACCCCGCCCCCTCCCCGCGAGTCGGGGATTTCGTCAGGGTGAGTCGCGGATTCGGCCAGGCCGGCCCGCATCCAGTCAGCCGGTGAGCTCCGAGGGCACCGCGACGACGTCCACCATCGCGCCGTTGCGCAGCACGGTCACCGGCAGCGCGACCCCGATCGACTCGGCGAACAGCTGGCGCTGGATGCCCTGCGCGTCGGTCACCGGCTCCCGCCCGACGGACAGCACGAGGTCGCCGGCGCGCAGTCCGGCCTTCGCGGCGGGGCTGCCCGCCACCACCTCGACCAGGCGCAACCCCTTGCGCCGCTGGTACCGCTCGGCCACCGCGGCCGGCA
>Ga0137415_10001485_pt1 | contig 23257 bp, 21 predicted proteins | sample CZODoug3_1_1_16f_FD_183082 | JGI IMG/M metagenome (GOLD analysis project Ga0137415, IMG submission 183082) | Vadose zone soil fungal communities from Angelo Coast Range Reserve, California, USA - CZODoug3_1_1_16fungal (Hybrid Assembly) | ecosystem: Environmental > Terrestrial > Soil > Vadose...
ACCTGGCGGATCCCGGAGCTGCTGGTGAAGATCACCCACTACTGCACGCTGCGCCCCGGCGACGTGGTGACCACCGGAACCCCCGGCGGGGTCGGCTACTTCCGGGACCCACCGGAGTTCCTGCGCCCCGGCGACACGATCGTCGCCGAGGTGGAGAGCGTCGGCCGGCTGAGCAACGACCTGGTCGCCGGTTGGAGCGACGGATGAACCGTCGGCTCGGCGTGGCGTTGGTCGGCGCCGGGTGGGCCGGCCGAATGCACGCCGCCGAGTACGGTCGAGCCGCCAGGCTGCTGGCCGAACACGGCATCCGGCTCGAGCCGGTGGTAGTTGCCGACACCGACCTCGACCGGGCGGAGTCGGTGGCCCGCCTGGCGGCGATCCCGGCGGTCGAGGCGGACTGGCGGGCGGCGGTAACCCGGGACGACGTCGACCTGGTGGACATCTGCGTGCCCGATGATTGCCACGCCGAGGTGGCGATCGCGGCCGCGCGCGCCGGTAAACACATCCTCTGCGAGAAGCCGCTGGCGCAGACCCCTGCGCAGGGCGAGGCAGCGCTGGCCGAGATCGAGCGGGCCGGGGTCACCGCAATGGTGGGCCTGCAGTACCGGCGCACGCCGGCCGCCGAGCTGCTCGGTCAGTTGATCGCCGACGGGCGGCTGGGGCGGCCGCACACGGTGCGGGCGTACTTCGCCAGGGATGTGGGTGCCGACCCGTCCACTCGGGTCGGCTGGCGGTTCGACGGCGCGCGGATCGGGTCGGGCAGTGTGCACGCGCTCGGGCCGCATGTGATCGACCTGCTGCGCTACCTGGTCGGGGAGATCACCGCCGTCGCGGCGTCCGTGCAGTCCGACGTCGGCACCGACGGGCGGGCCTCCGACTCGGCCGACGTGTTGCTCCGCTTCGCCGGTGGCGCACACGGGGTGCTGCAGACCAGCTGGGCCGCGTACGGCCGCAAGCATCACCTGGAGATCGAGGTACTGGGCGGCAGAGGCAGCGCGCGGCTGGTTTCCGACCGGCTGGGCCAGGTCCAGCTGGCCGAGTCGACGGCGACCGGGTTCCGAACCGTGTACAGCGGCCCCGACCAGCGGTTCGGACGACTGCTCGACCTGGTGCCCGGTGTGGCGGTCGGCCTGGACGCGGCGCAGGCGGTGCAGCTCTACGACCTCGCGCGGGCCATCGCCGAAGGCCACCCGGTCGCCCCCGACTTCCGGGACGGCCTCGCGGTGGACCGCTGCCTGGCCGCCATCGAACAGTCCAGCGCGCAGCGGCGCTGGGTCGACCTGACCGCCGACCATCCACCACTGGCCATCGCGAGGAGCACCTGATGACCGCTGAGACGACCCGGGCAATTGATACCGAGGCGAGCCGAGCAATTGATACCGAGGCGAGCCGACCGCTCGAGGACGTCTTCGTCCTCGACTCGACGGTGCATGGCTACAACACCCTCGAGGACAACTTTGTGCCCGGCCCGTACCGGGAACGGGTCGCCGTGACGCTGTCCAACATGCTTTACGGCGGGCACGCCAACATCGTCCCCGACGGCGACCCGAAGTGGCTGCTGCCGAGGGAACGGTTCCGCCGGGGCCACGACCCCGAGCTGCTCGGTCGGGCGCTGTTCGAGGAGAGCGACACCGATATGTGCGTCTACCACGGGACGCCGCTCTACGGGATCTTCCGCGACGGCGGCTCGCCGCTCTCGGTCGGCCGGGCGATGCGGGAGCGGTGGCCGGGCCGGGTGGAGTTGTACGGGCCGATCAGCCCCTGGGAACCGGGCTCGCTGGAGGATGCCGAGCGGCTGGTCACCGAGGACAAGGTGGTCGGGATCAAGCTGTACCCGATGGACATCGTCAAGGGCGAGATCCACAGCTACCGCCTGGACGACCCGGAGATCGCCTTCCCCATCCTGGAGAAGGTCCAGCAGCTCGGGCTGAAGGTGGTCGCCACCCACAAGGCCCTGCCGCAGGGCCAGGTGCCCAGCGAGCCGTTCGCACCGTGGGACGTGGCCGGCGCCGCGTCGGCGTTCCCGAACCTGACCTTCGAGATCGTGCACGGCGGACTGGCCTACCTGGAGGAGACCGCCTTCCAGATCGCGCGGTTCCCCAATGTCGCGGTCAACCTGGAGAACAGCTCCGCCTTCCTGATGGCCCGGCAGCCGGCCCGGTTCGCCCACCTGCTCGGCCAACTGCTGTTCTGGGGCGGCGAGGACCGCATCTTCTGGTCGTCCGGCGCCACCGCGCGGCACCCGCAGCCGTTCCTGGAGATGTTCTGGCGGTTCGAGATCCCCAAGCAGATGCAGGAGGAGTACGGCTACCCCGAGCTGACCTACGAGATCAAGGAGAAGATCCTCGGGCTCAACCACGCCCGGCTGCTGGGCTGGGACGTGGACGCGCTGCGCACAAGACTGTCCACCGATCGGATCGGCATGCGCAAGCAGCTCACCGAGCCGTGGAGCGCGGCATGACCGGCCGCGCCGTGCTCGGCGGCCCTACCGAGGCCGACGTGCGCGCGGCCTTGAACGCCATCGTCGACCCGTGCAGCGTGGGCGCCGGCTCACCGGCGGGGCTGGACGACATGGGCCTGCTCCGTCGGGTCGAGCTCGCCGAGACGGCCGGGGCGACCGACGTGCTGGTGGTCATCGGGGTGACCGAGTACGGCTGCCTGATGGGCGCCCCGTTCGCGATGGAGGCCTACCGGCTGCTCGAGGCGCTGCCCGGGGTCGGCGCGGTACAGGTCGACCTGGACCAGGAGTTCGACTGGCTGCCCGAGGACATGAGCCCGACCTACCGGGCTCGGCTCGAGCGCGGACACCTGGAAGGACGCCGCCGGCTCGCGCCGGGGGCGCTGGGCTTCCCACTGCTGACCATCACCCCGTCGCCCGCGTCCGGGGCGGTGAGCCGATGACCGGCGCGATCACCTCGGAGGCAACCGCCGCGCTGCGCGGCCACCTCGGCGCGGACTTCGCCGGGGTCACCTATGGCCCGGAGGACGAGGACTACGACTCGGTCCGGAAGGTCTGGAACGCCACGGTGGACACCCGCCCGGCGCTGTTCGCGCGCTGCTCCTCGGCCGCCGACGTGGCCGCCGCGATTCGCGCCGCCCGAGAGGTGGGCGTGCCGCTGTCCGTGCGCGGCGGGGGACACCAGGTCGCCGGGCTGTCGCTGTGTGACGGCCTGGTGGTGGACCTGGGCGGAATGCGCGGCGGAGTGGCGGATCCGGTCCGCCGGCGGGCCAGGGTGGGCGGTGGCAGCCTGCTCGGTGACGTCGACCGGCTCACCCAGCGCTACGGGCTGATGACCCCGGCCGGCGTGATCTCGCATACCGGCCTCGGAGGGCTCACCCTCGGTGGCGGGGTCGGCTGGACACACCGGCATTTCGGGCTGACCTGCGACAACGTCGTCGGGGCCGACCTGGTCACGGCGGATGGGCGGGTGCTGCGGGTGAGCGAGCACGAGCACCCGGAGCTGCTCTGGGCGCTGCGCGGAGGCGGCGGCAACTTCGGCGTGGTCACCACGTTCGAGCTCGCGCTGCACGAGGTGTCCCAGCTGCTGGCCGGGCAGGCGGTGTTCCCGCTGTCCGGCCTGGAGCGGGCGGTCGCCCATTACACCGACTTCATGGCCGACGCTCCGGACGAGGTCACCGCCGTGCTGGTGCTGCGGGGCAGCCCGCCACCCGGGATGGCGGTGCCCGCCGAGCTGGCCGACGGGCCGATCGTGATGATCAATGCAGCCTGGTCCGGGCCGTTGGAGCGCGGCGAGCCGGTGGTACGGCGGCTGATCGAGGGAGCCGGGCCGGCGTTCTCCCGGCTAGTGGTTCGCGACTACCTGCAGCAGCAGACCATGCAGGACGACAAGAACCCGCACGGCCTGCGCAACTACCTGAAGTCCCGGTACCTGACCAGGATGGACGACGGGGCGGTCGAGGTGCTGCGGGCGGCGGCACGGGCCCAACCGGGGGACTTCTCGCAGATCGAGCTGATCCGGCTGGGCGGGGCGGTCGGCCGGGTTGCCGAGGACGCCACCGCGTTCAGCGGCCGCAACCAGCCCTACATCCTCAATGCCGTCGCCACCTGGACCGACCCCGCCCAGGACCCGACCTACATCGCGTGGGCCCGGGCCACCTACGCCGCGCTCGACCCGGTCGGCTCGGACTCGGGCTACCTGAACTTCCTCGGTGAGGAGCAGGACCGCGCCAAGGCCGTCTTCGCCGGGCCCAGCTACGACCGCCTGCGGAGGATCAAGGCGAGCGTGGACCCGGACAACGTGTTCCGGAGCAATATCTCCATCCCGCCGGCGACCTAGCCACCAGTCCGCCACCACACCACTCCACCACCACGGCGCGCCACCACGGCGCTCGACCACCACGACCACTCACCCGAGCTGCGCCCCACCCCCACTGTCGCGGGAGATCACCATGATCCGACGACCAATCACCCTCGCCGGACTCCTTGCTCTGACGCTCGTCGTCGCGGCCTGCGGATCCGCCGCCCCGGCCCAGAATGCCGACGGCTCGACGCCGATCGACGTCGGCACCAGCTCCACCCTGTCCAATGCGTCGCTGTACTACGCCGACAGCGGCGGCGCCTTCGCCCGGCACAAGCTGGCCGCGAAGCTCACCGTGGTGCAGTCCGGCGCCGCGGCCATCCCGCTGCTGCTCAACGGGCAGCTGCAGTTCGTCGCCGCCGACCCGGTGAGCGCGATCGTGGCGGTCAGCAAGAACATCCCGGTGACCATCGTGGCGGCCGGGAGCGTCACGTCCGACGCGGCGGCGACCGACTCGAGCTCCATCCTGGTGCGGGCCGACTCGCCGATCGCTTCGGTGCGGGACCTGGCCGGTCGGACGGTGGCGGTCAACGCCCTCAAGAGCCTCGCCCACATCACCGTGATGAGCTCCATCGACAAGTCCGGTGGCGACTCCTCGGCGGTCAAGTTCGTCGAGCTTCCCCTGCCGCAGATGGTCGACGCGGTGTCGCGTGGGCAGGTGGACGCCGCGGCGGAGAATGAGCCGTTCTCGACCCAGGGGGTGCGGAATGGCCTCCGCAAGATCGCGGCTCCGCTGTCCGAGGCGGTGCCGGGGTCGCCCCAGGTGATCTACCTGGCGGAGAAGCGGTATGCCGCCGAGCACCAGCCCACCGTGCGGGCGTTCGCCGAGGCGGTCGCCGAGGCCGGCGGCTATCTCGGGCAGCATCCCGACCAGGTTCGCGCGGTGGGGCGCACGTCGACGGCCACCCCGCCGGACATCCTGGGCAAGATCGTGCTGCCGGTGTTCAGCGGTGACCAGCCCAGTCGGGCCTCGCTGACCGGGGTGATGGATCTGGTCGTCCGGTACCGGGTGATACCGGCTCCGGTGGACCTGGGTGCCATGATCACCCAACAGGGCCCGTGACCGCGCCGGGCGCGGTGCTCCGGCGCGCCGGAGCGCGCGGTGGGGCAGCCGGCGGGGCGAAGGTGCTGACCGTGCTCGGGGTGCTGGCGCTCTGGCAGCTGCTGTCCTCGACCGGTGTGCTGGCCGCGGACGTCATCCCGTCGCCCACCGCGATCGGTGTCAGCCTGGTCGGGGTGCTCGGCGGGCCGGAGTTCTGGCAGGCGCTGGGGCTCACCCTGCTGAGCTGGGCGCTGGGGCTGCTGGTGTCGATCTGCCTGGCGGTGCCGGTCGGGTTGCTGCTGGGCGCCAGTGACTTCGGCTACCGGTCCTGCCGGTTCACCATCGACTTCCTGCGCACCATCCCGCCGGTCGCGCTGGTCCCGCTGGCGCTGCTGCTCTACGGCGCGACCACGCAGATGAAGCTGGTGCTGGTGGTGCTGGGCGCGGTGTGGCCGCTGCTGCTGCAGAGCATGTACGGGGTGCACCAGGTCGACCCGGTGGCCATCCAGACCGCCCGCTCCTACCGCCTCGGCCGCTGGCTGCGCACCGCGTTCGTGATCCTGCCCAGCGCGGCGCCGTTCGTGTTCACCGGGATACGGATCGCCGCGACCATGGCGCTGCTGCTCACCATCGGTGCCGAGGTGATCGGCGGCGCTCCGGGCCTCGGTGCCGCGATGGCAACGGCCCAGACCGTGAGCGACATACCGAGGCTGTTCGCGCTGGTCGCGGTAAGTGCGGTGCTCGGGGTGCTGATCAACACGGTGCTCGCCAGGGTGGAGAGGAGGGTGCTGTCGTGGCACGTGTCGCAGCGACCCACACACGCCTGACCGGGCGACTCACCGGGCCGCTGACCGGGCGGCTGGTCGGCATCGCGGTCGAGCTCTGGCTGCCGGCCCTGCTGTTCACGGGCTGGTGGTTCGCCAGCCGGGGCAGCGGCTCGCTGTACTTCGTCGGGTTGGACGCCATCCTCGGCGCGTTCCGGGACGACTGGCTGGGCCCGGGGGCCGCCGTCAACGTGCTATCGAGCCTGCGCAACCTCGCGGAGGGGTTCCTGCTCGCGGCGTTGCTCGGGGTGGTGCTGGGCACCGTGCTGGGCCTGGTACGCCCGCTCGGGGACGCGGTGAGCCCGATCCTGGAGTTCCTCCGCTCGGTGCCCGGCGTCGCGCTGCTGCCGATCGGGCTGCTGATCTTCGGCATCGGCACCGAGATGAAGGTGTCACTGATCGTCTACGGCTCGGTGTGGCCGATCCTGCTGAACACCGTCGACGGGGTCCGCTCGGTGGACGCCACCAAGCTGGAGGTGCTGCGCAGCTATCGGGTGCCGGCACATCTGCGGATCCTCGGCGTGGTGCTCCCGTCGGCGGCGCCACGGATCATGGTGGGCCTGCGGACCAGCCTGTCCATCGCCATCACGATCATCGTGTTCAGCGAGATGATCGGGTCCACCGACGGCATCGGCTACGCGATCCTGCAGGCGCAGCGCAACTTCGAGATCCCCCAGATGTGGGCCGGGATGCTGGCCCTCGGGGTGATCGGATACCTGCTCAACATCGGTTTCCGCGGGGTGGAGCAGCTCGTGCTGCGGCGGCACCGGGCGATGAACGCGACCCCAGGGAGCTGATCATGTCCGAGTCCTTGACCCGACCGGCGACCACGACGCCCATTCCGGTGCCCGGCGCGGTGGTGCCCGGCGCGGTGGTGCCCGGCGCGGTGGTGCCCGGCGCGGTGGTGCTCGCCGCACAGGGGGTGAGCAAGCAGTACCCGGTGCCCGGCGGCGTGCGCGCGGTACTGGACTGCGTCGACTTCGAGGTGGTCCGGGGCCAGATTGCCACCATCGTCGGGCCGTCCGGCGCTGGCAAGACCACGTTGCTGCGCTGCATGGCCGGCCTGGTCGCGCCCAGCGCGGGCCGCGTGGTGCTGGACGGGCAGCCGATCACCGAGCCGCCGGAAGGGCTGGCCGTGGTGTTCCAGGACTACAGCCGGTCGCTGATGCCGTGGCTGTCGGTGCGGCACAACGTCGAGTTGCCGCTGCGCGGGCGCCGGCTCGCCAAGCGAGAGCGTCGCGAACGAGCGCTGGGCGCGCTGGTCGAGGTGGGGCTGTCCGGCAGCGGTGAGCTCTATCCGTGGCAGCTGTCCGGGGGTATGCAGCAGCGGGTGGCGATCGCCAGGGCGCTGGCCTACCAGTCCGAGGTGCTGCTGATGGACGAGCCGTTCGCCTCGGTGGACGCGCAGACCAGGGCGGACCTGGAGGACCTGCTGCTGGGACTGCGCCAGCGGCGCGGCATCACCGTGGTGCTGGTGACCCACGACATCGACGAGGCGGTCTACCTCGGGGACGTCGTCCTGGTGCTCGGCGGCGCGCCGACCCGGGTCGAGGCACGGCTGTCGATCGGTCTGGGCCCGGACCGGGACCAGATCCGAACCAAGGCTGAGCCCGAGTTCCTGGAGATCCGCTCGCACGTGCTGGCGAAGATCCGTGCCTACCGGGGGACGGGGCAGGAATCACGATGATCGCCGAGGTAGGCTCGGAGTCACTTGTTGACTTCGGGTTGGGAGATCTCATGGCACGCCCGCGAGCGGCGCAGGTCGGCCCACCCGGTGACATCGGCCTGCGCGGCGAGGCCGGCCAGATGGCCCGGCCCAAGGTCGCCGACCAGATGATCACCCTGCTGCGGGCTGAGATCGTCAGCGGCGCGCTGCCCCGGGGCGCCCGCCTTCCCCCGGAGCGGGAGCTCGCGCAGCGCTTCGGGGTCAGCGGCCCGACGGTGCGGGAGGCGATCCGCGGGTTGTCGGCGCTGGGGCTGGTCGAGGTGCGGCACGGCAGCGGTGCCTACGTCGCGCCGAACATCGACGGCATCGTGGCGGTGTCCCTCGGCGCACTGATCCAGCTCGAAGAGGTCGGCGTGGTGGAGCTGATCCGGCTCTGCGCCGTGCTGAACGGGTACGCCGCCAGGCTGGCCGTCGAGCGGGCCACCGACGAGGAGATCGCGGCGATCCGGCAGGCCGCCCACGCCACCATCACGGGCACCAGCGTGGATGACATCGCCAATGCGATCACCAGGTTCCTCACCGCGTTCGCCGAGGCGGCGCACGACCGGCTGCTCGCCGCGCTCATCCGGTTCCTGGTGAACCTGGTGACCGAGCTGGAGATCGGCAGCTACGAGCAGGAGTCGGCGGAGTTCTGGCGCCGTTGGTCGGCCTCGGCCGGGTCCCTGCGGCTGGCCATGGTGGAGCGGTTGGAGGAGCGCGACCCGGAGCGGCTGGTCGCGGCGGTGGCGGAGTACCACGACGTGGCCGTGGCGCGGATCAAGACCGTGCCGGCGCTGCGCGATGCCCGGCTCTCCGATCCGACGCTGGCGAGATTCCTGGCCCGGGTGGTGGCCGACTCCAGCCGGGGCTGAGCTCCGCCGCTCCGCGCGGATGGGGCGCCCAGAGAGACGCTGCCCAATTTGAGCAACAAGTCACTTGGTAAATATTGAACTTGGCCGTTCGACGAGGAGCGCGAGCATGGGCGTCCAGCTGGCAGACAAGATTGTCCTGGTCACCGGCGCGGCCGGTGGGGTGGGTCGGGTCGTCGCGGCCCAGATGGCGGCGGAGGGCGCGAAGACGGTGCTGCTGGCCGACCTCGCGCCCGAACCGTTGGCCGAGGTAGCCACCTCGATCGAGGCGGCAGGGGGCTCGACGGGCTCCATCGTGGCCGATCTGGGCAGTGCCGAAGGATGCGCCGAGCTGGTCACCCGGGTGGCGGACGGGTACGGCCGGCTGGACGTGTTGGTGCACACCGCGGCCGTGCCGAACGCGCCGGTGGACTTCCTCGCCGTGCCGGACGAGGTATGGGCCAGCGAGATCGCATTGCACCTGAACGCCTCGTTCTACCTGGGGCGGGGGTTTGCCGCCCTGATGGCCGGGACCGGCGGCGGCAGCCTGCTGTTCACCGGCTCGATCGCCACGCAGGGCGGCGGGCGCGGGATGGCGGGCTATACCGCCGCCAAGACCGGTCTGTTGGGCCTGGTCCGGGCGATGGCGGTGGAGCTGGCCCCGCGCGGGATCAGGGTCAACCTGGTCAGCCCGGGCGCGGTCGACACCCCGCGCTACCGCCGGCGGATCACCGACGACGAGGCCATGGCCCGGCTGCGTGACCACTTCCCACCCGCCCCGCTGGACCGGATCGCCACGCCGAACGATGTCGCCTCGGCATTCGTCTTCCTCGCCTCGGACAACGCTGGCTACATCACCGGCCAGAACCTGATGGTCGACGGCGGCACCTCGGTGTGGATACGGACGCCGAATGACTGAGCCACCGCACCGGATGCGCGCCGCGTTGCTCAGCCGGTTCGGTCACGCACTCGAGGTCGGCCGGCTTGCCCGGCCGACCGCCACCGCTGGGCAAGCGCTGATCCGGGTACGCGCGGTGGGTCTGTGCGGTACCGATCTGAAGATCCTGGACGGGGTGCAGCGCCCCGACCTGGCACTGCCTGCCGTACTCGGCCACGAGATCGCGGGAGAGGTAGTCAAATCCACCGATCCGAGCCTGCGCCCGGGTGCCCGGGTGGCCTGCTACCCCTACCTGGTCTGCGGATACTGCCGGTCGTGCGCACGCGGCCGGGGGAACATCTGCCCTCGGGCGAGGCTGGTCGGACTGGATGAACCGGGTGGGCTGGCCGAGTACCTGGCGGTGCCGGTGGCCAATCTGCTGCGGTTCTCCACCGGGACCGATTTCGCCGCCGCCGCCGTCAGCATGGACGCCGTTGCCGTCACCTGGCACGCGCTGGTCGGCCGGGGACAGCTCACCCAGGACGAGCGGGTGGTGGTGGTCGGCGCCGGTGGGCTCGGGCTGAACGCCGTGCAGATCGCGGTCGGCCGGGGAGCCGAGGTCGCGGTGGTCGAGCCGGACGCGCGCCGCAGGGCGGTCGCCGAGCGGCTGGGTGCCAAGTGGGCGGTCGCGCCGGACGAGCAGGCGGAACTGGCCGGCTGGGCCGACCTCTCGTTCGAGGTCTCGGGTACCCGTGCGGGCTTCGACGCCGCGGCCGCCGCGCTCGCTGAGGGCGGCCGGCTGGTCTGCTGCGGCTACTGCCCGGGCACCGAGTTCGGCCTGGACTCGCGGGACCTGGTGGGCCGGGAAGTGAGCGTGCTCGGCTCGCGTGGCTCGACCAGGGCCGACACGGTACTGGCATTGGCCGCCGTCGAACGCGGCGAGATCCGGCCCGTCATCGACTCGATGCGGGAGCTGGCGCAGGCGCCCGACGCGGTTGCCCGGCTGCGCTCCGGGCAGGCGGTGGGCAGGGTCGTGATCGCCGTCTGAGCGACGCGAGTGCTGCTGTGTGCGCCGTCGCGGGAGTTGGCGACAGGCCGCCTGGTTGAGGATCTCGGCTCTCAGGTTTGCCTCTGTCGCCTGGTGGTGGCTTGACAGACATGAAAACCTAGTGTTCTGTGGTTTTCGTGCGGTTCGCTCCGGCGACCGGCGGTTGTCCGAAGGAGCGCGATGATGCACTTCAAGGAATCTGTTGTTATCGCGGTCCACGCTCTGAAGGTGGGTCGACTGCGCACTGCTCTCACGATGCTGGGCATTGTTGTCAGCGTATCGGTGGTCACGTTGGTGGCGGGTTTGTCAGGTGGTCTGAACGATACGTATCGCGTCACCATTGACGTGCTGGCGCGGGCGATCATGGTGACGCCGTCCGGCCCGTCGACGCTGGGCGGGAATGGTCCCAGGAACCTCAGTAATGCGGATGTGGACGCGCTGCGACGTGACAGTGACCCTTCAGTCATCGCTGATGTCGTGCCGCTGGTGAACATGCCGACGATGATGCGCCGCGGTGGTACCAACTATCGCGCCAACGTCGTGGGGGCGTCCCCTGGATATTTTCGGCTCACGAACTCGTTGGTTGGTGGCGCGATGTTCACCGACGAGCAGTACCGAGACAACAGCAGGGTCGTGTTGCTCGGCCCGGCGCTTGTCCAGTCGCTGTTCGGTGGTGATACCGCCGCGGCGTTGCGGGGAACGGTGCTGATCGGGCGCTTCAGCTTCCAGGTCATCGGCCTGGTGGGGCCCGACGGGGCGGGTGACGAGACCGCTCTCATGCCGGTGACGAGCGCACGGACGTTCCTGTTCGGCGGCCTGCGCACCGTTCAGGCTATCGGTGTGGTGCCGGTCAGCTTTGATGCGGTCGGGCCGGCGATCGCGGATATCAGCCGAATTCTGGATCGGCAACATTTTGTCAAGAGTCCCCTTGAGCGTGACTACGCTGTGGCGTCCGCGCAGTCTTCCTTGGCGGTTGCGCACCAGCTGCTTGCCGTGCTCTTCTGGTTTACGGTCGCGGTCACGGGAATAGCCTTGTTCGTCGGTGCGCTCGGGCTTGCCAATATCATGCTCATTACCGTCACCGAACGCACGTGTGAGATCGGGGTCCGCAGGGCGATCGGTGCTCGGCGTGGGGCTATCCTCAGGCAGTTCCTCGTCGAGTCCGTGATCATTGCTGGCATCGGCGGGCTGCTTGGGGTGGGGGCGGGAATCGGGCTGGCCCTGGTCGGTCAACGTATTCTGCCGGCCCTGGTCCCGCTGTATGGCCCACCACATCTGTCGATGGACGCGGCCGTGCTCGCGTTCGGGCTGAGCTTGCTGATCGGCGTGGTGGCGGGCGGATACCCGGCGGTGCGCGCGGCCAGGCTCCAGCCGTGGGATGCACTCCGTTCCTGACCCGACAAGACATGCATCACCCCAACGACGATGGAGGCCGGTGTCACATGATCACGATCGAACTGCCCTCGACTCGCGTTCGCATCGAGGGTGCCGTGGAGCTGCGCGCCGAGCAGGCCGGACTGCGCCCGAGCCGCGTACCGAGCTGGGCGCGCGGGCAGCTGCCGAGTGAGGCGTTCGGACTGATCGCGGACGCCGCGACTGGCGTTCGACTCCGCACGCGCACCTCGGCCACGGTCCTCGAGCTACGCCTGTCGCTGCTTCGTCCCGAGCTGCCCGGCGTTGGGGTGCTTCCCGCCGTGTTCGACCTGCGGATCGACGGTCGGGCGCACCGCCGGCAGGCGCTGGAATGTGGTGGTCGGGTGCGCTTCGACCCGTCGACGGGCGCTCCGGAGGCCGTCCCGGGCCCTCCGGTCGTGATCCGGTTCGACGACCTTCCGGCGGGGGAGAAGACGATCGAGGTGTGGCTGCCGCACACCGCAATCTGCGATCTCGTCTCGCTCGGCGCCGATGCCGACGTCGAAGCACCGACGCCGTCCTCGTTGCCACGCTGGGTCCACTACGGGTCCTCGATCAGCCAGGCCGCCGAGGCTGCCGGGCCGCTCGACACCTGGCCAGCGGTTGCCGCGACCGACGCTGGGGTCGAGCTGACCTGCTTGGGCTTCGCCGGCAACGCCATGCTCGACCCGTTCGTGGCCCGGACCATCCGTGATCTTCCGGCCGAACTGATCAGCCTGGAGATCGGCGTCAACATCGTGGAACAGGCCACCATGCGCACCCGCACGTTCCTGCCCTCGGTGCACGGCTTTCTCGACACCATCCGGGAAGGACATCCGCACACACCGATCATGGTGATCTCGCCGATTGCCCTGCCGGTGGCTGAGGACCGCGCCGGCATCATCGTGGCCGACCCGACCGGAGGCCACCGCGCGCTCGGTACCCCGGCCGATGTCGATGCGGGTGCCCTGACCATGCGGATCGTGCGCGAGCACCTCGCCCGGATCGTGGCCCAACGCGCCGAGGCGGGCGAGTCGCTCACGTATCTCAGTGGCCTGGAGCTGCTGGGGCTGGACGAGGCCGCCGACCTTTACGACGGCGTCCATCCCACTGCGACTGCGCACGTACGCATCGGTGACCGCTTCGCGAAGGTGCTCGGTTCCCTGCGTCCCGGTCATTCGGCCGAGCCGCCGAGCGTCTCGTAGAGGCGCTTGATGTCGGCGACCATGTCGATTGACGGGTCGCGCAGCCACTGCGCCTGCAATCCCTCCGCCGCCGCGAGAAGCATGCGGCCCTTCCAGGGGTCGTTGTCACCGAGCAGCGTGCCGGCGAGTTCGATGAAGTCTCTGGCTCGTCTCACCATAAATTCGTGCGCCGGATGCTCGGGCGACGTCGAAGCCGCGGTCATATCCAGCAGCAGCTTCACCAGACCAGGAGTGGCGGCGGCGTGCTCGAACAGCGCCCACACGCCGTCGACCGTGTTCACGTCGAAGGCGTCGAGGTCGGCCTTGTCCCGCGCGGCCAGGATCTCGACCAGCAGCTCGTCCTTGCTGTCGAAATAGTGCAGTACGCCCGCCTCGGTGAGGTTCACGCTGTCCGCGATGCTGCGCAGCGAGGGCCCCTGCGGCCCGGAGGTGGCGTATGCCTCCAGCGCCGCGGCGAGGATCTGAGCGCGGCGGGCAACCCCCTTTGCGTAGGGGCCCCGTTTCGTGTTCGCGGGCATGGCAGGGATGTTATGTCGAACTCACGTTACAAGGGTGATCAATCTTCATGAAAACCTAGTAATACTTGGGTTTGGATCGTACGGTGGTGGGGAGTCGATCAGGTGACGTGGCATGAGGCGAGGTCGGAATGGCTGCAGCGCACCGGGGTGGCGCGCGAGGGATGACCGCCGAGCGCTTCCCGTCGGGTGACCCGGCCGGGGGAGTGACCCGGTTGGGCCGGCTCGGGCCGCTGCTGACGGCGATCAACTTGGCCTGGGCGCTCTGCTCCGCTGCGGGTGGGACGCTGCTGCAGGCCTTGCTCGCCGAGCAGCGTGGCCAGGAGAAGGTCGGTGCCCTGGCGCTGATCACCAGCGTCGGCGCGGTGATCGCGGTCCTCAGCACGGTGGTCGCGGGTGCCTGGTCGGACCGGACGCGCAGTCGGTTCGGTCGCCGTCGGCCGTGGATTCTGGGCGGCGCGCTTACCTCGGCGGCCGGGTTGGCCTTGACCGGCGTAGTGACCTGGCTGCCGGCGCAGGTGCTCGCGTTCGCGATCTTCCAGGGCGGACTGAACGCCATGCTCGCCGGGGTGGGCGCGCTGCTGCCCGACCAGGTCGCCAAGCCCGCGCTCGGCAGGGCCTCGGCGTGCGCGGGGCTGGGCTACCTGGCTGGCACGGCCGCCGGCGGGGTGGTTGCGGCGGCCGCGATCAGCGTTCCGGCGCGGGGGCTGCTCGCCGTTCCGTGGGTGATGGTGCTGGCGGCCGCGATCCTGGTGGCGTTGGTCCGGGACGACTCCAGCCTCGGCCGACGTCGGCAGGTCCTCTCCGGACCGGTGTTGGCGCGTTCGCTGCTGCCGCCGAGGGACCGGGACTTCCTGCTCGCCTTCGCCGGACGCTTCTGCGTCATCCTCGGGCTCAGCGTGATCACGTTCTCCCAGCTCTACCTGTTCACCGACTTCCTGCGGGTCGATACGGTGGCCGCGGCCGGACACATCGCGCTGGGTACCGCGCTGTTGGGCGTGGCCGCCGCGGTCGGGACGGCGGGCGGCGGGCTGCTGTCGGACCGGCTCGGCCGCCGGCGCCCGTTGGTCGTGCTCGCGTCCCTGTTGATCGCGGTGGGTGCGCTGCCGGTCGCGATGGCGCCTTCGGTGGGCAGCCTGATGAGCTTCTACGTCGTTGCCGGCTTCGGGTTTGGCCTGTACCTGTCCGTCGACCAGGCGTTGATGGTGGAGGTGTTGCCGACCTCGGGTGACGAGGCCAAGGAGCTCGCCATGCTCGGCGTCGCGAACAGCTCGCCTTCGGTCGTCGCCCCCCTGGTCGCCGCGGCGGTCGTGGGTCTGGTCGGCTTCCGGGCGCTGTTCCTGGTGGCGTTTGTCGTCGCCGTGATCGGCGGCGCGTGTGTTGGTCTCATCCGTCGAGTCCGCTGAACGCGAAGAAAGGTTGTGCCCGGTGCAGGATCGAAAGCGGTTCGCCCCGCTCAGCCGGTTCGAGTTGGCCGCGACCGGTAGCGAGGTCGTCGACCCCGAGGGCCTGGCGCGGCTGGCCGACCTCGAATGGCTGCCGGCCCTCGTGCCCGGTGGCGTCCACGAGAGTCTGCTCGCCGCGGGGAGAATCGAGCACCCCTACTTCGGCGACAACGCGCGGGGTGTGCGCTGGGTGGAGGAGCGCACCTGGTGGTACCGCACCCGGTTCGCGGGTCCGGCCACCGAGGTGGGCGAGCGGGTCCTGCTGGACTTTCAGGGGTTGGACACCCTCGTGTCGATCTGGTTGAACGGTGCTCGCCTCGGTGACCACGCCTCGCAGTTCCGGCCGGCCAGCTTTGATGTCACCGGGCAGTTGCGGGAGCAGAACGAGCTGGTGCTGCGCTTCTCGCCGCCGCTGCAGGACCTGCGGGCCCCGGAGTCGATCGCCAACTCGGCCGCGATCCTGAAGGACATCGTCGGCTCCGCGATGTCCCCGGGCGACGCCGACGAAGGGGGAGGCGAGTCGCCGCCCGGGGTGCTGTCGGGGGATCTGGCGCTGACGCTGCGGCGCAAGGGCACCTTCTCCTGGGGTTGGGACTTCGCGCCGAGGCTGCCCTCGATCGGTATCTGGCTCCCGGTCGAGCTGCGCGTGCAGTCGCTGGCCGCGCTGGACGGGCACCACATCCGCGCGGTCGCGGTCGACGCCCAGGCCCGGACCGCCAGGGTCGAAGTGGACCTAGACGTCGACGCCTTCGCCCACCCCGAGCCGCTCACCGCGCGGCTGACGCTGACCTCGCCCACCGGCCGGCGCACCACACACCGGCTCGAGCTCGATGAGGAGGGCCGGTTCCGCTCGGCTACTGCGCGCTTCGAGGTCGCCGACGCCCAGCTGTGGTGGACCCACGATCTCGGCGCGCCGGCCCGGTACGAGGTGCACCTCGAACTGGTCACCCGGGACGGGACGGTGGTCGACGAACGCGACGACCGGATCGGGCTGCGCACGGTGACCCTCGACCGCTCGGCGGACCCCAGCGACGGCGGTCGGTTCTTCCGGTTCGTGCTCAACGGCGTACCCACCTACTCGCGGGGTGCCAACTGGGTACCCGCCGACATGATGGTCGGCTCGGTGACCGACGAGCGCTGCCGGGCACTGGTCGACAGGGCGCGGGTCGCCAACATGACGATGCTGCGGGTGTGGGGCGGGGGGACCTACGAGCGCGACGCGTTCTACGACGCCTGCGACGAGCTGGGCCTGTTGGTGTGGCAGGACTTCATGTTCGCCTGCATCGACTACCCCAGCGACGACCCCGGCCTGCGCGCCGAGGTCACCGCCGAGGCCAGCTACCAGGTCCGGCGGCTGCGCAACCATCCCTGCCTGGCGCTGTGGTGCGGCAACAACGAGGTCCACGCCATCCACGGCATCCTCGACCCGAGCTTCGCACCCGGCAACTGGGGCTACGCCTTCTTCCACGAGACCCTGCCCGACGCCGTGGCACGGCACAGCCCGGGCACCGATTACTGGCCCGGCAGCCCCTGGGGCGAGGATGACCCGGCCGGGGTCAACGGCGTGCTCGACGGTGACCGGCACGCCTGGGAGGTATGGCACGGCATCGACGTCGGCGCCGGCGGTCCCACCGAGTTCGCCAGCCGCGGCGAGGCCGTGCACTTCCACCGCTACGCCCACGACCGCGGCAAGTTCATCAGCGAGTTCGGCATCCACGCCACACCTGAGCTATCCACATTGGAACGCTGGGCAGAGCCGGGCACACTCGCGCTGCACAGCGACGAGCTGAACAACCGCAACAAGGACGTGCCCAAGAACAAGGGCGACGCGATGATGTCCGTGGAGACCGGGCTGCCGCTCACCCTGCGCGAGTATCTCGACTTCTCGATGGCCACCCAGGCCGAGGGACTCAAGTTCGGCATCGAGCACTACCGACGCCGCCAACCCCACAACAGCGGCACCCTCCTCTGGCAGCTCAACGACGCCTGGCCCGGGATGAGCTGGTCCATCATCGACTACGACCTCATCCCGAAGGCCGGCTACTACTTCGTCCAGCGCGCCTACCGACCCGTGCTCGCCAGCTTCACCCACACCGAGACCGAGGGCCCTCGACTGTGGGTGACCAACAGCCTGCCCCGGCCGGTCACGCTGCGGCTGCGGGTCGAGCTGGCCACGTTTGCCGGTAAGCAGCTGCACGACGAGAGCCTGGACGTGACAGTGCCCGGGCTGGCCTCGCTGCCAGTATGGACCGCCGGTGCGGGCGCCGAGACCGGCCCAGACCGTTTCGCCTGGGTGTCGGAGGAGACCGGCCTCGTCGAGGCCAACCGGCTGTTCTTCGCCCCGCTGCGCGACCTCGAGTTCGGCGCTGGCCGCCTCGAGTCACACCTCCTGGACAGCGCCGAGGGCAGGGCGACCATCGAATTGCGCTCGCGCGGCTACCAGTACCTGGCCCGCATCGCCAGCCCGGCGCCCGGAGTCGGCTTCAACACCAACTACCTCGACCTGCGCGACGGCGACTCGGTCCAGATCGAGGTCACCGGGTTGCCCTCAGGTTTCGATCCCCGCCAGCTCACCGCGACCGGTTACGCCGGGCTGCGTCGTGCCTAGCGTGGATCGGGCAGGTCAACTTCTCGGTTCAGGACTTTGCGCGAAGCGTCGCTTTCTTTGCGCGGTTGCCGCAGGCGTCCATTGAGCACCACCGCCGGGAACCTGGGCGTGAGCCGTCGTAGAACAGTGCGCGGCAAGTCGGGTCCGCGCAGTTGCGCACCCGGTGGATCGCCTCCGAGCCGACCAGGTCGAGCGCGTCCCGGGCAACCAGCGAGAGGGTTGCCGAGACCGGCTCGTCCGCCCACCAGGCCAGGTGGCCGTCGGCGTCCAGCTGGGGTGCGGGCACGGGTCGGACCGCGGCCAGGTTGACCAGCTCGCGGGCCTGGGGGTAGGGCGGCCCACCGGCCGGACCACGCGCGCCTTCGATCAGGCGGTAGGTCGCCTCGCGCAGCTTGTGAGCGTCCTCGACCGTCGCCTCGCCGTCGTCCACCGGGCCCGGGATTCCTTCGCCTGCTGTCGCCGGGTCGGCGCGCACCGGGCCGAATTCGCGGACCCACGTGGACAGTGCCTCGATGTCCGGCAGCTCTTCCGCAACGTCCGGTCTGCCCCGGTGGCGCAAGGTGCGCACGAAATCCAGGCAGAGCCGGCCGGCACCCTGTCGGAAGCGGACGATCTCGGGCATGGCAACGAGCCTACTCCGGAACCGGTTTAACTGGTACCGTCCCTGGAACCAGTTAAACCGGTTCCAGGTTGTGAGGTATCCGTGTCACTGTCCCGAGACGTCGAACCGCACCCCCCGGCAGAGGCCGCCCCGCGCCGCCGACTGGTCCTGCTGCTGGCCGTCGGCTGTGGGCTGACTGCCGCCAACCTCTACTACGCCCAGCCGCTGCTGGCCGAGCTGCGCACGTCGTTCGGGATCAGTGAGGTGGCGGCCGGCGGGCTGATCACCGCCACGCAGATCGGTTACGCGGCGGGCATGCTGCTGCTGGTCCCGCTCGGCGACCGCGTGGAGAACCGGCGGCTGGTCGCGGTGCTGCTCGGGGTGACCACGGTGGCGCTGCTCGTAGCGGGTACCGCGCCAACTTTCCCGATACTGCTGGCCGGTGCGCTGGTCAGCGGGGTCACCTCGGTGGTCGCGCAGATCCTGGTGCCGTTCGCCGCGGGTCTCGCCCCCGAACGGTTGCGTGGCCGGATCGTCGGCCGGGTCGTTGGCGGGCTGCTCATCGGCGTGATGCTGTCCCGCACGTTGGGCAGCCTGCTCGCCGAGGTCGCCGGTTGGCGGACGGTGTACCTGACCTCCGCCGTGCTGATGGCCGTGCTTGCGGTGGCACTGCGGACCGCGCTGCCGCGCCGTCCGGTGAGCACCCGAGCCAGCTACGGCGCACTGCTCCGCTCCACCGCGCGGCTGGTGCGGATGCACAGCGTGCTGCGCCGGCGAGCCCTGTACCAGTCGGCCATGTTCGGCGGTTTCACCGCGTTCTGGACCACGGTGCCGTACCTGCTCACGCGGCCGCCGTTCAGCTACTCACAGCTGGGTATCGGACTGTTTGCGCTGGTAGGCGCCGGTGGTGCGACGATCGCACCACTGGCTGGCCGGTGGTCGGACCGGGGCCTCGGCCGCCCGCTGACGGCAGTTGCGTTCATCGTTGCCGTGCTCGCGTTCGGGATCGCCGGCCTCGGTCGGCACAGTGTCATCCTGCTCGTGGTCGCCGCGGTGCTGATCGACATGGCGGTGCAGGCTTCGTTCATCTTCGGCCAGCACAGCATCTACCAGCTCGACCCGACCGCGCGCGCCCGGCTCAACAGCGCCTACCTGGCGACGTTCTTCGTCGGCGGAGCGGTGGGCTCGCAGCTGGGCTCGCTGGCCTACCACGCCGGTGGCTGGATCGGGCTGACCCTGTTCGGCGCCACGCTCCCGGTGCTCGCCCTGCTCGGCTGGTCGACCGAGCGTGGCCAACGTGGCAGTGGCTTTATGGGGAAGGTCGCGCGGTAGCGCGTCTCTTCAGCTGCAAGGACGAACTCGTCCTTGACGAAGCGACGGATACGAGGTTAGCGTCAACAAGCGGCGGCGCTGGCCGGCTTTCGGCAGCGCTGAACTTTCCGATATGCGCCGTATTGACCATGGTTTGCTGGAGAAGAGGCGGCACGATGACACCACCGAAGCTTTCGCACCTCGTTGTGAACACCAGCAACTATGAAGCGATGAAGCAGTGGTATCTCGATGTTCTCGAAGCTGAGATCGGCGTCGAGACGTCGAACCACAGTGCGTGTTTCTTGCGGACCGATGAGAATAACCACCGGCTTGGCATGTTCAACGTCGCAAAGACCGATGAATCTGTTTCGATGGCACCACCCGGGTTTGACGGTCCTGCCGTGGCGCGCGTGAACCACTTCGCATTTGAGCACCCGACGCTGGCTGAGCTCTTCGAAGCGTACGAGCGCCTCGTCGAACTTTCCATAACCCCATCGGGATGCTTCAACTACGGACCCACCGTGTCCATCTACTATGCGGACCCCGACAAGAACACCGTCGAGTTGTTCTATGACAAGGGTCTCACCGAGGAACAGCTGCTGAGGTTCTATGCGGGGGGCGACCGTTACATTCTCGGAGCCATTGCTTTTGACCCCGATGAGCTGCTGAAAGGGCTCCGCGACGGAAAACCGGTAGCCGAGCTGGTTGCCTGGGCACTGCCGGGCGCGTGACGCGAACTCATGACCTCGAAAGGACAGGCGCACATGCGGCTCGTTACACCGGACTCGGCCGCATGAAAACGCCTGTACTGTACGAATCCGCCCGCCAATAATGAGATCGCAGCCCACCGGCGCTCACGCTAGTTCGACCTGTGGGAGCGGCATCCGGTGCGCCGTCGAACGTTCGGTTCGCACACGGCGTGGGACGGATGCGGTCGAGAAGGCGATCTCTGATGCCGTCCTCGCCGAGTTGGCCGAGGTCGGATTCGGGCGCCTTACCTTCGAAAGCGTCGCCGACCGCGCCGGTACGGGCAAGAGTCCGCTGTACCGACGGTGGCCAGACACGACGTGTCTGGTGATCGACACATTGGAGAAGCTGGGCATGGACCCGGCCGGATACGTACGGACAGGCATACTCCGCGATGATCTGATCGGGCTGACCCGGTACATGAGCGGTACACAAGAAGGCGTCAAGGCCGATGCATTCCGCAGTTTACTGGGAGAAGCACACCGCTATCCTCCACTGCTGGAGCGGTTCAAGGCGCAGGTTTTCGACCCACTCTTCCAAGGATTGACCGATTTACTGCACGACGCCAGTCGGCGAGGTGAGGTATCTCCGGCGCGCTTGACCCCTGTGGTTCTTGAAGTGCTTCACGCGGTGATCATCAAACGAATATTGCTCGAAACTCGGAATCTGACGACACAGGACATTACCGAGATGATCGACGAGGTGCTTCTACCCCTCGTCGTGACAAAAGCCTGACCAGGAGAGAGACCGGAAGGTGGCAAGGATGCCCGGCAACAACCGGTTCGACGTTGTGGTTGTCGGCGGTGGATCCGCTGGCGCTGTCCTGGCGGCGAGGCTGTCGGAGGACCTGAGCCGCACCGTGCTGCTGCTCGAGGCCGGGCCGGCGTACGGACTCGGCGAGTACCCAGATGTCCTGCTCGACGCGGAACGGGTCGGTGGTGACGAGGAGCATGACTGGGGTTTCGTGGCCCACCTGGGGCAGGCAGGGGGGCTCGATCGCGAGATTCCCGCGCCCCGGGCCAAGGTCCTGGGCGGCAGCTCCGCAATCAACATGGCGGTGGCCTTGCGGGCGCGCCCCCACGACTTCGCCGCCTGGACCGCACGCGGCGTGTCGGGCTGGTCGTGGGACGACGTGCTGGAGACGTTCCGGGGTCTGGAGAACACCGACGGTGGGGACGACCGGTTCCATGGCCGATCCGGGCCGTTCCCGATCCACCAGCGAACCTACGAGGAGCTCACCCCCTCCGTCCGAGCGTTCATCGACGCGGCGGAACAGCAGGGCTACCGTCGCTTCGACGACCCGAACGGGGACCGGCAGGACGGTGTGGCGCCGGTCCCGCTCAACGTCGCCTCAGGCGTCCGTCAGCACACCGGCCTCGCCTACCTGACCGAGGAGGTGCGCGGTCGCGCCAATCTGACCGTCCTCGGTCGGACCGAGGTCGACCGGGTCCTGTTCAGTGGACAGACCGCGACCGGCGTCCGGACCGTCGAGGGGACCAGGTACGAGGCTGGCCAGGTCATCCTGTCGGCGGGTTCCTACGGCAGCGCGTCCATCCTGCTTCGATCCGGGATCGGCCCCGCGCACGACCTGGTCGACCTGGGAATCGAGGTCGTGGCGGACCTCCCGGTCGGGAAACGCCTCCAGGACCAGCCCATCTACACGAGCATCTACCCCCTCAGGCCTGAGGTGCAATCCATGTCCCCGCGCGCCGGCGCGGTGCTGTGGACGGCGTCGCGCCAGGCCCTCGGCGGGGAGCTCGACCTGTTGATCGCGGCCGCGCACCCGCCGGCCTCCAGCCCGGCCGGCGCGGCGATCGCGCTGGCCGTCTCCCTGGTACGGCCCGAGTCACGCGGCACGCTGCGGCTGCGCAGCGCGGACCCGAGGGACCGGCCCTTCATCGAGAACAACCTGCTGGCCACGGCGCGCGACCGTAGCCGGATGCTGGAAGGCGTCAAGCTCAGTCTCGAGATCGGTCGGGCCAAGGCCTTCGCCTCGATCACCGGCAGCGAGGTAATGCCTGGCGATCAGATCCGGGACGACGCGGAGCTGCTGCGCCTCATCGATGCGCAGGTCGGCTCGTTCCAGCACACCACGTCGACCGCCCCGATGGGCGGCGACACCGACGAGTGGGCCGTCGTCGACGGTGCCGGCGCCGTCCGAGGCGTCGGCAAGCTGCGGGTAGTTGATGCCTCGATCGTCCCCGAGGTGCCGTCCGCGCCGACGAATCTGACCACGATCATGGTGGCCGAGCACATCTACCGGAACGCGCTCGCTCGCTGATCCCAGGTGGATCCCGGTCTCTGTCATTCGTCCCGCATCGGAGCATCCATCGCTTGACGAACGACTAACCTTCTAGCATGTTAGTACCGATCGTGCCTGTTCTCTCGGGCTAAGGAGATGTTGGCGCATGGCATCAGCAACGCGGCTGACCGACCGGCGGGTCGCCATTGTGGCCGGCGGTTCGACCGGCATCGGGGCGTCGGTCTCGCGGCGACTGGACCAGGAGGGCTACCAGGTCGTCGTCGTCAGCTCGAAGAGCCTCGACGAGGGCGTCGCGGTGGCGGCGGAGCTCGACGGTGGCTCCTTCATCCAGGCTGACCTCGCTGAACCCGGTGCCGCGGTCGAGGTGGTGGCAAGGGTCGAGGCCGATAGAGGCCGCCTTGACGCGGTCGTCTACGCAGCGGGCAAGACGGCGCGGATCCCGCACCCGGACATCCACGCCGTCACCGACGATGTCTGGGAGGGCATCCTGCGGCTCAACGTGCTCGG
>Ga0137415_10001486_pt1 | contig 23245 bp, 22 predicted proteins | sample CZODoug3_1_1_16f_FD_183082 | JGI IMG/M metagenome (GOLD analysis project Ga0137415, IMG submission 183082) | Vadose zone soil fungal communities from Angelo Coast Range Reserve, California, USA - CZODoug3_1_1_16fungal (Hybrid Assembly) | ecosystem: Environmental > Terrestrial > Soil > Vadose...
CAGCAAGCCCGAGCACCGGCACCAACCCCGCGTACGACACGAGATTGTCCTCATCAAAGCGCGCGGAACCGGCAGTGAACCTATGGGAGACTCGCACTGAAAGTGCCTCTCTTGAGCTGGGATGTTCGGTGCCTAGGAACACCCATTGTCCCAGCTCAGAAGGCACTTTCCTCATTCACGCGCCGCTCTCCAACCCCAGCTCGTCTGCGGATCCAGGCTAAGGCACCATGACGAGCTTGCCAGTGGCTTCGTTGTGCTCCATGTACCGGTGGGCCGAGGCGATGTCGTCCAGGCCGAGGACCCGGTCCACGTTGGGTCGGTAGACGCCGGCCTCGACCTCGTGGACGACCCGTTGCAACACGGTTCTCCCCGCGCTGCCCTTGAGGTTGTCGCTGTGGAATGCCGTGAGCATCGTCGCGGACGGGATCATCGCGATCGGTTCGAAGTCCGGGATCAGCCACCCGCTGAGCGTGCCCGCCATGCACACCGTTCCGCCGCGGCGGACCAGGCGCAGCGAGTCCACCGCCGTGCTCGCCCCGACGAGATCCAGCACCTGGTCCGGTCCCTCCGGCCAGACCGCGTGCACACTCGCCGCCAGCGACCCACCGCCGTCGACGAGTACGTGGTCGACGCCCACCGGGGTCAGCGCGCCGGTCTTGTCGTGCCGCCGGGTCGTGGCCGCGGTCTCGACGCCGTAGCCGGACGCGATCGACGCGGCGGCCATGCCCACCGAGGAGGTCCCGCCGCGGATCAGCAACCGCCCCCGACTCCCTGGTACCGCGCCCAACACGTCCAGCGAGCCCCGCGCGGTCAGGTACGTCTCCGGTAGCGCGGCCAGGACGTCCCAGGGCAACGTGGTGGTGACCGGCATCAACAGCGAGTTCGGCAACAGCGCGTACTCCGCATAACCGCCGTCGAACGCCCGGTCCATCTCACCCATCACCGCCGCAACGGTCGCGCCCTCCGGCACCACGGGATCGGTCGAGGCCGCCACGGTTCCCACACATTCGATGCCGAGCACCCTCGGGAACGCCACGCTCGGGGAATGCCCCTGGCGGGTCCTCAGCTCCGACGGTTCAGGCCCGCGCCCTTCACCCGCACCAGGCTCCAGCCATCCCGGACCGCCGGTATCGGCAGCTCACGGATCTCCAGTACCTCCGGGCCACCCGCCCTGACACAGACCGCCGCTCGCATCGTCGCACTCGTCATGCCTGCACTGTCGCCAGCGGGCGGTGCGGCCGGCCACCGCTAGAATGCCAAGTTATGCCCGTTGGCCGCCAACCTCCGGGGCCCGGTGCGGAGTCACGGCTGTGGCCGTCCGGCGGGGCACACCTGTGGCCGTCGGGCGGCACGAGCTCGATGCATTCCCATCCACGTGGGCACCTGGTGTACGCGGCCCGAGGCGTCCTGTCGGTGCACACCGAACGTGGCACGTCGATCGTGCCCGCCAACCGGGTCGCCTGGATCCCCGCCGGGTTCACGCACTACCACCGCGCGCGCGGCGACACCGACATGCGGATCGAGTTCCTACCGGCATCCCTCGCCCGGCTCGCACCGGGCCAGCCCGCCGTGTTCACCGCCTCCGACCTCGCCCGCGAACTCCTGCGCACGCTCACGGGCCCCCGCAACTACGACCCCGCCGCGCGCGAGTACGACCGCTCCGCGCGCGCCCGCCTTCGCCGGGTCCTCGTCGACGAGCTCCACGAGGCACGGGAGCAGCCACTGCAGCTGCCGGAACCACACGACGACCGGCTGCAGGCCATCGCGCGTGTGCTGTACGAGAACCCCGGGGACAACACTCCGCTGGCCGAACTCGGGCAGACGATCGGAGCCAGCGCCCGCACGCTCAGCCGACTGCTCCACGACGAGCTCGGCATGACCTTCTACGAGTGGCGCACCCAGCTACGCATATATCACGCACTGGTCCTGCTCGCCGACGGCCACGACACCAGCCACGTCGCCCACGCGTGCGGCTGGGCGAACCCGAGCAGCTTCATCGCCGCCTTCACCGCCGTCATCGGCACCACACCCGGCCGCTGCCGAACCGGTCACCCGCGCCGCGCCACCCCGTGACCAGCGCGGGCAGGTGTCACCAGGCGACGGTCTCGCCGAGGTAGTCGAGGTACCGCAGGCCGGCACGGCCGGTCGAGAGGGTCCTTCGACCATGGCTGACCTCGGCCCTCGGCGACCACTGAGGGAGCACTGGCACCTTGCCGAAACCGCAAACAGGCGTGCCAACTCGCCACGGCCGCGGCAACGCTGGCCCTGCCAGCACACCAGGAGGACCCACCATGACTCTGCCTCGCGCCCGCCGCCGGCGAGACACCCCGCCCCCGCGGACCGGCCCCGAGGAGAAGGACGTGCTGCGCGGCTTTCTCGACCAACTGCGCGCCGCGGTGGCCGCCAAGGCAGAAGAATGTCCCGGAACCGCAGGTCCGCACGCCTGGCGTGCCCTCGGGCACCTCACTGCTGGGACTGGTCCGCCACCTCGCGCACGTCGAGCGGTTCACCTTCCTCGGCGAGCAGGTGGCCGACTGGCAAGCCACGTTCCGACCCCGGCCGGACGAGACCGTCGAATCCGTCCTGGCGGACTACCGCAACGCCGTCGACCGAGCGAATGCGGTCATCGACGCCTGCGCCGACCTGACCGAGCCGGTGGCCCGCCCCGCCCGCAACGGGAAGCCGCCCTCGATGCGCTGGGCACTGGTTCACATGATCGAGGAGACCGGCCGCCACGCAGGGCACGCCGACATTCTCCGCGAGCTGATCGACGGCTCGACCGGCCGCTGACCCGGCGCCGCCGGGCAGATCAACGACGTGTGACCGCTTACCGCTTCGAGATGATGCTGTGACGTATGGCTGTTAGCGTCCGCCGAGTCGTCGCCAGCCCTGCCCGATCTGGTAGTCCAGCCTCCTGGACCGGCCGGGGCTGGCGACGCGCCACGTCCGCCACCTGGTCGCCGCGAGTTGTCGAGCATCAGAGCGGCATGGCGTGGGCGTCTCCCAGCGGTTGTCCGTCCCGGAAGAGCCCACCGGTGGGGCCGCCAGCGGGCAGGGTGGCGGCCCAGACGATGCCTCGGGCGCTTTCGGCCGCTGGCCGGGCGGTGTCCTCGTCGCCCCGTTCGGGGTGGCTGGCGGTTTCGCCGGGGTCCACCGAGTTGATCAGGATCGCGGTGTCGGCGAGTGCCGGGGCGAGCAGGGTGGTCAACACGTTCATCGTGTACTTCGCCAGTGAGTAGCCGGGTGCACGGAGGAAGCCGTCCTGGGCTGCGCGGCGGGGGTCGATCTGGAGCGCCGCTTCGCTGGAGACGTTGACGATCCGGGCGGCCGGCGCGCACTCGAGCAGCGGAAACAGCGCCTCGATGAGCCGCCATGGTCCGAGTACGTCGACGTCGAAGGCGGTGCGGGCCTCGGTGAGGTTCGCGGCGAGGGGCGAGAGGGTGTCGGAGTCGGGCCACGAGCTGGCGTTGTTGATCAGCACGTCCAGTCGCTCGAAGTTCGCTGCCACGTGTGCGGCGGCTTCGTCGATGCTGGCTGGGTCGGTGAGGTCGAGCCGGAGTGCCGAGGCGCTGTGGTCGGCCTGGCGGAGTTCGGCGGTGAGCTGTTCGGCTTGGCGCACGTCTCGCGCGGTGAGAACGACGTGGTAGCCCTGCTCGGCGAGCTGGCGCGCGGTGGCGAAGCCGATGCCGAGCCTGCGGCTGGCTCCGGTGATGAGGGCTGTCTTGGTAGTCATATCGAGGCGTCCTTCGAGGATGCGGTGGGGTGTGGGGGCCGGAGGGGGCTAGTGGCCGGCTTGTCGGGCCTGCTCGGGGAGTAGGCCGACGAGCAGCAGGGTCACGAGGTAGAGCGCGGCGGCCACGCCGAGGACAAGGTCGGTGGCGGCGAAGAACGCGCCGGGCCCACCGACGTTGGCCCGGGCGAAGAACACCGTGCCGAGAGCGGCGAAGCCGATGGCGTTGGCGAACTGCTGAACGGCGTTGAGCATCCCCGAGCCGGCGCCGGCCTCCGCGTTCGTGGCGTCGCCGAGGATGTAGTCGAAGATCGGGATGAAGACCAGCCCGGAGCCGAAGCCGATCAACAGCAGCGCCGGGGCGCAGGACCAGAAGGTGAGCGCGTCCCGGAGCCGGGCGATGGTCCACCACAACCCGAGCAGCCCGGCCACCCCCAGGACGAGTCCGATCTGCACGGTGGCGCGCCCGAGTTTCTCGGCCAGCACGGCGCCGGCAAGCCCCATGCCCACGGCCGTGCCGAGGGCCCACGGGATCAGGGCGAGTCCGGTGTCCAGCGGCGTCCAGTGCAAACCCAGCTGCAGCAGCAGGTTGAAAGCCAGCTGGAACGCGGTGAAGGAGGCGAAGAAGGCCCCGGTGATGATCAGGCCGACGACGAAGCTACGGCGCCGGAAGAGGGACGGCGGAAGCACCGGGTGGCGGCCGCGGCGCTCGGAGACCACGAACAACGCCAGCGCTACCAACGCTCCGCCGAGCATCAGGTAGGTCCACAGCGGCCAGCCGTATTCGCGTCCCTGCACGAGCGGAACGATCAGCAGCAGCGAGGCGAGGGTGATCAGCCCGACCCCGCTCGCGCCGATCCGGATGCTCGGGTCCTCGCCGGCCCGGCGCGGCAGCACGAAGTAACCGAGTGCCATCGCGACGACGCCGATCGGCACGTTGATCAGAAAGATGGCCCGCCACTGGCTGCCGAACAGGTTCAGGTGCAGCAGCCAGCCGGCCAGGATCGGCCCGGCCACCGTGACCACGCCCATGACCGGCCCGATGGGGATCAGCGCCCGTCGCAGTTGTTCCGGCGGGAACACGACCTTCACCAGTGCCAGGCCCTGGGGGATCATCACCGACCCGGCGAGGCCTTGCAGTGCCCGGGCCGCGATGAGCCAGCCGACGCTGGGCGCGAGCCCGCAGGCCAGCGAGGTCGCCGTGAACCCGATCATCCCGCCCAGGAACAGCCGTCGGCGGCCGACGATGTCGCCGAGACGCCCTGAGGCGACCAGGCCGATGGCGAAGGTGGTCGTGTACGCGGCCAGCACCCACTGCAGGGTCGTCTCCGCACCGCCGAGGTCGGCCCGGATCGAGGGGCCCGCGAGGTTGGCGATGGTCGTGTCCAGCACGTCCATCACGTCCGCGATGAACACGACGCCGAGGACCGCCCAGGCCCGGCGCAGGTTCAGCGGCGCTCCCGGGACCGGAGCCACCGGGCTTGACGATTGCTGCTCGATAGACACGAGCACTGTTCTAGTTACGAGCACTGCTCGTGTCAAGCTAGAGTGGCGGCGTGAACCCGCGAGACCGACGTGCCGCTCGTCACCTGCCCGACGCCCACACCGCGGCCGGCGCCAGCCGGACCAGCGCCCGGGCCGCCCGCCGCAAGGCACCGATCACCGTCGACCGTGTCGTCGACACGGCCCTGGACATCGCGGCGGCCGAGGGCTACGAAGCCCTGACCATGCGCCGCGTCGCCGCCGCCCTCGACACCGGCTCCGCATCGCTGTATGCCCACGTGGTCAACAAGGCCGACCTCGACGAGTTACTCATCGGCCGGCTCTGCGCCGAGATCGTGCTGCCCGAACCGGACCCGACCACCTGGCGGGAACAGCTCCGCGGCGTCTGCGCCCAACTGCGCGACCAGTACCTGAACTACCCGGGCATCTCCCGTGCCGCGCTGGCCATGGCCCCCAGCAACCTGGACATGATGCGCGTCGGTGAAGGAATGTTGGCGGTCGTGCTGGCCGGTGGGGTGGACCCCCACGCGGCCGCCTGGGGAATCGACGCCATAGCGCTCTACGTCAGCGCCTACAGCCTGGAAACCTCGATCGTCCGGGAACGCAGGGCCCTCAACGACGACGAATGGGTCGTCAGCAAAGACGAGATGCTCGACCGGATCAGGGCGCTGCCAGCCGAGACCTTCCCCCACACCCGGCGGTACGCCGCCGAGCTCACCGCCGGCGAGGGCCACGACCGCTTCGACTTCGCCCTCGACCTGATGCTCAACAGCCTCGAAGCCGCCTCAACGAAAGCATCAGAAGTCCTCAGCGGGTGCCCGCCACACTAGTGTCTTACCTGGGGGGCCGACGCGGGCCTGCCGAACTCGTTGAACGGCACGGTGAACGGTTTCGACGCCGTCCCGTCCGCCGACCGGAGTATGCCGTCGTAGAGGTCGTTGGCTTGGTCGCCGAAGTGCAACGTCACGGTGACCACGTGGCCGGGGTCCCCTGGCGGTGTGGTCACCGTGACGGCCGCGCTCGGAACGCGGCCACCCCCGACGCGACCTAGCAGGTCCGAGGACGTGACACCGGCTGGTGCGAAGGTCACGGCGACATGTAGCTCGCGGATGCGCGCCGGGTCGGCCTCGCCTGGCTTGGCCGGGGGCCAAGCCAGCAGCGCGACGTTGTTCACCGCCGTCTCGGCCGCGAACGTCGCGTACTTGACCCAGGTCCGCAGCACGGCGAACTGGCCCGCGACCAGGTCGTCCAGGCCGTAATGCCCTGACGACAGGCGATCGGCCTGCTGGATGGCCACGCCCGCCATGGCCACGTAACCCTTCCCTACGGTGTCGGCGACCTGTTCCACCGCCTCCGACAGCGCCGACTGGCGTTCCTTCGTCGGCGCCGGACCGGGGGACGCCTGTTGGGGTGCGTTCACGAGGTCCCCTTTTTCTCACGAAGCAAGGCCATGACCAACTTGATCTGCTTGTCCACCGCCCGTGCTCCGTACCCGATCGTGCGGTCCGTCACCAGGGCGCAGTCCCGGACGTAGGCATCCAGTCCGTACGTCCCGGCGCGCAGCTTCGCCATGCTGGAGCGGCAATGAGCGTCCACGTCGGACAGGACCTGGCGGACGTCGACCTCGCAACCATTGATCATCTCTTGGATCGGGGCGTCCAGGCCCTCCGGCTCCTTGTCTTCGAGCTCCACTGCCCCGCTCGTCCCCTGAGAACTCAGGCCGGCGGCGGCGTCGATGGAGAACCAGTTGATGGCCTGGTCGAGCCAACCCAGCTCGAAGGCATACCTGGCCAGGAGCTGGCCGCCGCTGGGACAGCCCTTGTCGTCGAACAGCAGGGTCTTCAGCGCCGTGACCTCGTAGCGTCCGGGCAGCTGGTCGATCTGGATGTAGCCCTCGTCGATCTTCAGGACGGTCCGGTCCCCCGGGCGCCGCTCGGCCAGCGCGTAGTACACGATCAGCTGGGACTCCGAGCGCGACCAGGTGAATAGCAGGTAGGTGTCCGGAAACCACCCGCCGGGGCAGGCGCCGACCTTCTCCCGGTAGACCCGTCGCCACGAGGGCGCGCCAGCCGTCGTCGGCACCTGCAACCGACCGGGGGCCAGCTGGTCGCGCCGGTCCGTCTCTTCCATGGCGCAGAAGAAGCTGTTGTACGTCGGCCACGCGGCCGGCAGCGCCCTCGGGGCGATGATCTTCAGCCCCTGGTCGTCGGGGTCGAGCACCTCGAAACGCACCTCGACCCGCGAGGCGAACTCGTTGTCCCCCTCGCGCGGCTGGGTGATGACCACGGGCGGCGAGATGCGCCACACGTCGGGGTGCAGCAGCTTCTTGTTGTCCTCGACGAACGTCGACCACCGGTCGGCCGGGTCGACCGCGGCAGCCTTGCGCAGGGCGCTCAGCACGTCGTCGATGCCCTTGTCCCGCCCCGCCCCGTCGCGAAGCCTCCGATCGAGCAGCTCGGTGAGCACCGGTTCGAGCTCGGCCTTCGGGTCGGCGTGCCGGAGCCGGGACGGCTCCAGGAGCGTCAGCGCGGTCCGGGCCAACAGTACCCGGGGCACCTCGGCCGGGGAGGCAGCCCGCTCGGACACCGCCAGCCGCAGCTGCAGGTACGGGTCGAGTTCCTCACCGCTGAAGAGACCCCAGGCGGCCAGGCTCGCATGGAACTCGGGGTCGAGGGCGGCCTGCGCGGCGAGCATCGCCCGGCGGCGGGGAGCCATCGTCCGGCCGTCCAGTATCGTTATCAACGCGTCCCCCAGCCGCTCGGACACCCGTGTGTAGAGGCTACCGAGATCAGCGTGCCCGATCCACCACGTAGTCGACCAGCTCGCGGATCACCTGGGCGTGCTCCGGTCGGGGCGCCGCGCCGAACGCGTCCCCGAACGCGGCCGCGGCCGCGTCGGCGGTGCCTCGGGCGAAGTCGCGGGCGAACCCGATGCTGCCCTGTTCGAGGAGCTGGTCGGTCAGCCAGGCCAACCTTTCGTCGGTGCGCTCGCGCCGGGGGCCGGCCAGCAGCTCCCGCACCTCGTCCCGGACGTGGGCGGGCGCGACGGCCAGCAGGTGGATCAGCAGCAGCGTCCGCTTACCTTCCCGGAGGTCCCCGCCGATCTCCTTGCCGTAGCTGCCCTGCGCGCCGGTCAGGTTCAGCACGTCGTCGGTGATCTGGAACGCGGCCCCGAGCAGCAGCCCGAAGCGGACCAGCGCCGCCGGGTCGGCGGTTCCCCACGAACCGATCAGCGCGCCGACGCGCAGCGGCAGGATCGTGGTGTACCAGCAGGTCTTGGCCAGCACGAGCTCCAGGTAGTCGTGCGGGCCGAGGTCTGTGACCCCGTCACGGCGCCAGCCGAGCTCGAGCGCCTGCCCCTCCAGGGTGCGCCAGAGCGCGCCGCTGAACTCGTCCAGCAGCCGCGCGCCCAGCCGCTGACCCAGCCGGGCGCTGCTCCCACGCAGCAGCTCGAGGCTCAGCAACGCCAGAGCGTCCCCGGTATTCAGCGCCAGCGGCAGCCCCTCGCTGCGGTGCAGGCTCGGGCGGCCGCGTCGCCATGCGCTGTCGTCCTGGATGTCGTCGTGGACCAGGAACGCGCAGTGCGCCACCTCGATCGCCGCCGCGGCCGCGATCGACTCTTCCTCTGTGCCGCCGTAGGCGCAGCACGTGGCGAGGCAGAGCGTGGCGCGCAGCCCCTTGCCGACCCGACGCGGGTAATCGGCCAGTGGCCCGTAGAGCCAACGCTTCGGCTCGCCGCGGGGGAGGTGTCGATCGATCTCCTCGAGTGTGCTGGCCCGGTACCGGGCCAGCACCTCCTCCAGCGCCGGCCCGGGCATCAGCCCGCGTCCGGGAACTGCGGCGGCTCGGGGGCGTCTGGTGGGTCCGGTGGGTCCGGCACTGCCACGGTCACCGAGACCGGCAGGAACCACCCGGGCGCATTGGTAGCCATGATCAACGAGGCGTAGGTGCCGGGCTCCGCCGAGCCGGCCACCCGCACCCGCAGCTCGATGCCGCAGCTGCTGCGGGCTGGCAGCGGGTCCAGCGCCGGCGGGTCGAACGACACCTCGGCGGCCAGCTCGGCGCCGGTGTCCGACCGGGGGGTTCCGCAGTGCGGGCGCACCGAGGCGACCGGGGTGGCCGAGGTGTTGTGCACCCAGAACACCTCGCTGACCTGGTCACCCGGGGCGAGCGGCCCCACCGCCAGTGGCTTCGTTCCCGGCCCCTCCCCCGGTCCCGGCAGGCGCCTGGCCAGCACGCCCAGCAGCGCGAACGCGTGCTCGATGAAACTCATCGAGGCATCGCCGACGTGCGCCGCGTCGGCCCGCAGCGTGCGCAGCGCCTGCTCGACGTCCCCGCTCCCCGGTCCGGTATCGGCGCCGTTGGCACCGTCACCGTTGGCACCGTCGCCGGTGGCCGAGGCGCCCGGCCACCGCCCATCGGCGCCGCCCAACAGCTGGTCGGCGAAGTCGTCGGCGATGCGTCGACCGGCTACGCGGGCATCCGTGATGGTCCGCAGGTTCCGCGCGGGGTCGAGCGCGTCGATCCACCATGCGCGCTGCCCTGAGGTCCCTTGGTCGTTCCCGTCCTCCATCACGTACCGCCGGCGGCCAAGGAAGTCCCCCTGCCATGTCTGGGCTGTGCCGAGATCGAGGGCCTGGATCGACGCCTAGATCGACGCGTACAGTACCTGTTCAGGTGGGGTGCGAGGAGGGTGTATGCCCGTCCAGCCTGGGCTCGACCAACCTCCGGGACCGACTGAGCGTCGCCATCTCACGTTGATGTTCTGCGACGTGGTCGGCTCCACCCGGATGTCGGAGCAGCGCGACGTCGAGGCGACCTTCGCCGTGCTGAACGCCTACCACGACGCCTGCCGGACGGTCGTCGAGCGCCACGGCGGAGTCATCGCGCAGTACCTGGGCGACGGCATCTACGCGTGGTTCGGCTATCCGCGACCCGCGGACGACGACGCGGTCCGCGCGGTCCGGGCCGGTCTGGATCTCCTGGTCACCTTGCGCACGCTGTCCGCCCGGTTGGAGCCGGAGCTCCGCGCACCGTTGGACGCCCGGATCGGCATCCACGCCGGCGAGGCGCTGGTCGCCCCGATCGAGAGCACGGCCACGCTCACCGCGTACGGCTACACCCCGAACCTCGCCGCCAAGCTGCAGCAGGCGGCCCGTCCGGGCACCGTGGTGGTCAGCAAGGCGGTGTTGCGGCTGCTGAAGGACGACTTCGAGGTCCTCCCCCGGAGCCCGGTGAGAATCTCCGGCGGAGCCGACATGCCGGCCTTCGAGGTCGTCGCGGCGCGACGGCCGGAGGGCCGGGTCGGCCGGGGTGGCCGGACCCCGCTGGTCGGGCGTCAAGCCGAACGTGCCCGCCTCGACCAGATGTGGATGTCGGTACAGGCCGGCGGTGGCGCAGCCGTCGCCCTCGTCGGGAGCAGGGGCATCGGAAAGACCCGGCTGGCCACCGAGACGCTGTCCTCGGCCGTGTCCGGGCCCGCCACGGTGCTGGACTGCATGTGCAGCCACCTGCACGCGAACAGCCCCTACCGGCCGTTCCGCACGCTGCTGGGGCAGGCGGCCGGCATCGACCCGGCCTGCCCGCCCGCCGTCTCGGCGGGACTGCTCCGGTCGCATCTGCTGGACCAGCTCGGCATGCCCGCCGAGTCGGTGAGCCTGCTCGGGGGCGTCCTCGGGCTGGACAAGGACGTCGTCGGGCCGACACCGGACCTCGACCCGTCCCTGCTGGCCAAGCTCACCACGGAGCTGCTGGTGCAGTGGCTGACTAGGCTGGCCGCCAACCCCACCGTCGTGCTCGTCGACGACGTCACCGACGCCGACCCGTCGAGCCTGGCCGTTCTCGACCTTCTCGCCGCCGCGCCACCGCCCCGGCTGCTGCTGGTGCTCACCGTGCGCTCGGACGTGGCCCCGCCGCCGCTGCTGGGTGCCGCCGCTGTCCAGACCGTGGAGATCCACCCGCTGCCCGCCGAGTCCTGCGCGGCGCTGGTCGACGCGGTGGCCGGTGGGGCGCTCGACGACGAGGCGCGCAAGCAGGTACTGGAGCAGGGAGACGGCATCCCGCTGTTCCTGGAGGAGCTGGCCCGGGTGGCCCGGGACGGGGCCGGCTCCGGGCTGCCCATCACCCTTACCGGCCATCTGCAGGCCCGGCTGCTGGCGCCACGGGTGGACCGGGAGATAGGGGGCGCGCTCGCTGTCGCCGGTGGTGACCTCGACGAGTCGATTTTGGCGGCGGTCATCGGGGCCGAGCCGACGGCGTTGCGCGACCGGATCGAGCCGCTGTTGGCCAGCGACCTAGTGGTGCGGACCGGCGGCTCCGGCTACCGGTTCCGGCACGGGCTGATCTCCGAGGCCGCCTACGAGCTGCTGCTGCGCGATCAGCGGGTGCAGCTGCACGGCAAGCTCGCGGACACCCTCGTCGAGCAACGCCCGGCCGGCGGTCAGATCGACTGGGACGTCGTCGGGCGGCACCTGACGCGGGCCCGGCGGCCACTGGAGGCGTTCGAAGCCATCATGGCGGGAGCGGACAGGGCCAGCCAGGCGGGCTCCTATCCAGAGGCCCTGCGGGGCTACCAGAGCGCACTACAGGTTCTGGCCGAAGTGTCCGACGCGGCGACCCGAGACCGGCTGGAGTTGCGCTGCCGGGCGGCCAAGGGCGGCACGGCCGTCGCCTCCAGCGGGTTCGGGTCGGACGAGGCATTCGCGGAGTTCGACCGCTGTGGCGAGCTATGCCGTCGCTTGGGTGCCGACCCGCTGCACCTGTCGGCGATCTTCGGGATTCAGTCGTTTTATATCACTCGGGGTGAACCGGAGGTTGGCCGCCAGCTCTGCGCGGAGGTGCAGTCGTGGGTAGCCGCTGGTCATGAGTTGTACCGCGCCGATCACGCGCTCCTGATGACGTTTGTCGAGTTCTACGAAGGCGACTATCGGGCGGCGGGCGAGTGGACCGAGGTGGCGGTCCAGGAATATTCCGAACAGGCACGTGAGCCCGGCGCCGGATCAAGCTGGCTGATGCCCTATGACCCGCTTGTCTTGGCGCTGATCCATCACGGCACCGTGAAGTGGATCAGCGGACGTGCCCATGAAGGTCGCGCGGCCCACCAGCGGGCTGCCGCGCTGGCGGAACAGATGGGATTTCCGGCTGGGCCGTTCAGCCTGGCCTATGTCAGGAGCCATCAGGGTTGGACGGCGGCGGTCACTGGTGATCATGCCGCCGGAGCGAGTTTGGCTCGTGAGGTCCGGGAAATCGGCCAGCGCCACGGGTTCGCGTTCTGGGAGAACTGCGGTGCGATTCACCTGAGCATCTCGGATTACCAACTCAACGGGCGGCCAGACGCAGTGGAGACCGCGGAGCGGCATGCCGTCATCTGGGGGATGATGGGCGGACGCCCCTTCCTGCCATACGTCTACTCGGCGATCGCCGACATCCGGGCGACAATGGGCCAGCACGAGCAGGCCGCCGCCGGATTCAACACGGCTGCCGACCTGGCGGCGAGGAACGGCATGGGCTTCTACGAGAGCGAACGACTCCGGCTACGTGCGCTGGCACTTCGCGGCTCCGAGGAGGAAACGCGGGCACAGCTGCAGCAGGCGTGGGAGGTCGCCCGCCATCGCGGCGCCTGGCTGTTCGAGCTGCGCGCCGCGCTGGAGCTGGCCCGGCGCACCGGCGAACCGGAGTGGGTGCGCCGGGTGGGGTCACTGGTGGCCGGCCGGCCGTCGGCGCCGGAGTACCCGGAGATTGACCTGGCCCGGGCGTTCCTGGCGGACGTGCGTTGAGCGCCCCACCTCGGGTGCTGGTCCTCGGCGGGGGGATGGGCGGGCTGGCGGCGGCCTGGCGGCTCTCGGAGCCGGGCTGGCGGGAGCACTTCTCCTCGATCACCGTGCTCGAACGGAGCGGTCGCCTCGGCGGCAAGGGGGCGTCCAGCCGCGGCCGTCATGGCCGCATCGAGGAGCACGGGCTGCATGTCTGGCTCGGGCACTACGACAACGCCTTCCGCCTGGTCCGGGAGTGCTACGCGGAGCTGGACCGGGAACGGACCGACCCGCTGTGCCCGATCCGGACCTGGCGCGACGCGTTCTTCCCAGCCGGGCAGGTGGGCCTGTTCGACCGCGGCGCACACGGGTGGGACCCGTGGGTAGCGCGGTTCTCGGGCAACCCGCTGCTGCCCGGGGAGCCGCGCATCACCGGCCACAGCATGACGCTCGCCGAGCTGGTGACCCGCGCGGCGCTGCTCATCCGCGACTTCTACGCCTCCCTGGACCTCGCGCCAGAGCGGGTGCCCGCCGTGACGCTCTCGGCGTCCTTTCGGCCCCCTCGGTCCTCGAGGCCGGCGACCGCATACCGAGGGCTGGCTTCGACGGTGCTGGCTGTGACCCAGCAGCTGCTGGTGATCGCCGGACAGGGGGCCGGCCGGCTGGCCGGTCCCCCCGGCGCGGCGGCGATCAACGCCACCTTCGCCCCGCTGCTGTCGGTACTGGTCCCGGGGCTGCGCACCAACGCCGCCGCGCGCCGGCTGCACGAGCTGATCGACCATGTGCGCGTCACGCTGCTCGGGATGGCGCTGGACCGCCTCACCGACCACCGCGAGGCCTATGACGCGATCAACCACCTGGATCTGAGGGAATGGCTGCACCGCCACGGCGCGCACCCCTCCACGCTCAACTCGTCGATCGTGCGTGGGCTCTACGACCTGGCCTTCGCCTACGAGGGTGGCGACCCCGCCCGGCCACGGGCGGCGGCCGGATGGGCGGTGTTCGGGGCTGCCAAGCTGTGGTTCGAGTATCAGGGGTCGTTCTTCTGGAAGATGCGTGCCGGGATGGGCGACGTAGTCTTCGCCCCGCTGTATCAGGCCCTCCTCGCCCGGGGCGTTCGGTTCCGGTTCTTCAGCCCGGTGACCGAGCTCGTTCCGGAGGCCGACGGCTCCGCCATCCGGTCGGTGGTCGTGAGCCGCGAGACCGGCCCCGAGGTGTACGAGCCGTTGACCAGGATCAAGGGACTGCCCTGTTTCGGTTCCGAACCAGCCGCGCCGGCGCCGCCGGAGCACGAGGAGCTGCGCCGGGGCGAGGACTTCGACCAGCTGGTGTTCGCGATTCCGCCCGGGGCCGCCCGGCTGGTGTGCGGCCTGCTGGGGGCGCAGCGGGCGGGCTGGTGGGAGATGCTCGATGGCATCGGGACGGTGGCGACTCACGCGTTCCAGCTGTGGCTGACCCCCGACGAACGCAGCCTCGGCTGGGCCCACCCCGGGACCACGATGAGCGCGTTCGCCCGACCGTTCGAAACGTGGGCGTCGATGTCGCACCTGATCGAGTTCGAGAACTGGCCGGGGGTCGAACCACCCCGCACCCTCGGCTACTTCTGCAGCAGCGTGCCGGAGACCGGCGGTGCCGAGGGCTCCCGGGTCCGGACCCGGGAGGCGGCGATCGGGTACCTCCGGCGCAGCAGCCGGCACTTCTGGCCGGCGGCGGTCGACCCCGGGACCGGCGAGTTCCGGTGGGAGCTGCTGTGCGGGGACGGTGTCGGTCCGGACCGGTTCGACTCACAGTTCTGGACCGCCAACACCGATCCCTCCGATCGCTACGTGCAGTACCTGCCCGGGACCGACCGCCACCGGTTGCGCCCGGACGGCAGCGGGTACGCGAACATGGTGCTCGCCGGTGACTGGACCGACTGCGGCTACAACGTCGGCTGCATCGAGTCGGCCGTGCTCAGTGGCCTGCAGGCGGCGAACGCTCTGCTCGGGCGCCCACGCTTGGACCGGATCAGCGGGCTGCTTCTTCGGTAACATCCCGACCATGGCGGACGAGGCGTACGGGCCGTGGCTGGCGGAATACTCCCGCCGGTGCGCGCAGACGTTCGACGACAGCGTCCGGGCCGGCTCGGCCGCGGCCGAGCGCTGGGCCCGGCGTTCGCTGGAGGACCGGGACTGGTCTCCGGACGCCATGACCGCCGACGTCATCGGGGCGTGGGAGGAACTGACCCCATTGGCGGGTCGGTGGCTCGACCTGTGGCTGGAAGCGGCGCAGGAGCCGCTGCGGGGCCCGGCCGAGCCAACCCACACCGAGCCAACCCACACCGAGCCAACCCACACCGAGCCAACCCACACCGCCGAGCCGGGGGTGGTTGGTGGGCCGGAGCGGGTCAGTCTGGTGTCCCGCCGGGCCGAGGAGTACCGCGATCTGTGGGCCGGGGCCGCAGAGAAGTTCCGCGCCTCCTCCTACCGTTCGGAGGACCTCGTGGAGGACTTGTTGACGTCGTCCGCCAAGGTCACCCGCGACCTCTCCGCCGGCGCCGCGCTGTTCTGGAGCCGGTGGGCGTCGGGGATCAAGCCGGACTGAGGATCACCATCGGGATTTGCCTGGACGTGCGCGCCCGGTAGCCGTCGAAATAGGGGTAGGCCGCGGCGAGCCGGGGCCAGAACCGGCACCGTTCGTCCTCGGTGGCGTCACGGGCCCGCACCTTCCGCTGCTGGGCGCCGATCCGCACGGAGGCGGCCGGATCGGCTTGCAGATTCAGATACCAGCCCGGGTGGGTGCTCATCCCGCCTCGGGAGGCCACCACGACCAGGTTCTCCCCGTCCGGCACGTACAGCAGTGGGACCGTGCGCGACTGCCCGCTACGCCGACCCCTCGTGGTCAACAGGCACAGTGACCCACCGCCGACCTGACCTGCCGCGCGCCCGCCGGACAGCAGGTAGGTGACGATGTTCGCCCCGGTCATCCACTGCACGGCCACCCGGCTCACCCGCTCCTGGAACGGGGTCATCGGCCGGGACCGGGGGTCGTCCACAACCCGAGACGGTACCCGGCCACGTCGACCGTGTCGTCGACACCGCGCTGGACATCGCGGTCGCCGAGACCTTCCCCCACACCCGGCGGTACGCCGCCGAGCTCACCGCGGGCGAGGGCCACGACCGCTTCGACTTCGCCCTCGACCTGATGCTCAACAGCCTCGAGGCGGCCTCGGCGAGAGCACCAGGCCGTTTGATCTAGCCCTTGAGCAGGGCCCGCGACATGACCACCCGCTGGATCTGGTTGGTGCCCTCGTAGATCTGGGTGATCTTGGCGTCCCGCATCATCCGCTCGACCGGGAAGTCCTGGGTGTAGCCCGCGCCGCCGAACAGCTGCACCGCGTCGGTGGTGACCTCCATCGCCACGTCCGAGGCGTAGCACTTGGCGGCGCTGGCCATGAACGTCATGTCCTTCTCGCCGCGCTCCACCTTGGCCGCCGCCACGTAGACCATCTGCCGGGCCGCCTCGACCTTCATCGCCATGTCGGCGAGCATGAACTGCACGCCCTGGAAGTCCGAGATCGACCGGCCGAACTGGCGGCGCTCCTTGACGTAGGCCAACGAGGCGTCCAGTGCACCCTGCGCGATGCCGACGGCCTGCGCGCCGATGGTCGGGCGGGTGTGGTCGAACGTGCGCATCGCGGTCTTGAAGCCGGTACCGGGGTCGCCGATGATCCGGTCGGCCGGGATGGTGCAGTCACTGAAGTAGATCTCGCAGGTCGGCGAGCCCTTGATGCCGAGCTTGCGCTCCTTCGGCCCGACCTCGAAGCCCGGGTCGTCGGCGTGCACCACGAACGCGGAGACGCCGTTCGCGCCCTTCTCCGGGTCGGTCGAGGCGAACACCGTGTACCAGGTGGAGACGCCGGCGTTGGTGATCCATGCCTTGGAGCCGTTAAGCACCCAGTGGTCGCCGTCGAGTCGGGCCCTGGTCTTCATCGCCACGGCGTCCGAACCGGACTCCCGCTCGGACAGCGCGTACGAGATCATCGCGTCGCCGCTGGCGATGGAGGGCATGATCTGCTTCTTGAGCTCCTCGGATGCGGCCAGCAGCACCGGCATGCTGCCCAGCTTGTTGATGCCGGGCACCAGCGAGGAGCTGGCGCAGACCCGGGCCACCTCTTCGATCACGATGCAGCCGGCGATCGCGTCGGCGCCGTCGCCGCCGTACTCCTCCGGCAGGTGAACCGCGTGGAAGCCGGAGGCGGTCAGCGCCGTTCGGGCCTCGGTGGGGTAGCGCGGCTTGTCATCGACGTCCGCGGCGTACGGCGCGATCTCCTTCTCGGAGAGCGAGCGGACCGCGGCGCGCAACTCACGGTGCTCTTCGGGGAGCTGGTAGATGTCGAAATCCGGGTTCACGAGGCGTGATGGTAATCCCACGCCCCGCGCTCGCACAGCGGAAGACATCCAGACGGACACGTGACAGCCCCCGGGCCGTATCACACCTTCGGGTTAGCGAATAACGGTGTGACCGAGCTGGACAATGGCTCGGAGCCCGGGGGCCGGGTGACTGTCGGGGATTACCGGCACCGGACCGGCTTCCATCGACCGTCAGGATTCGCGGTGCTAGCGGACAGCCACCTCACAAGTCCTGCAGCTATTCAACGCTGGACCACCTCCCTCCATGTGTACTGCCACGCTACGGCCGGAACGGCCGGTCCGGCAACGACGTTTACTGAGAGCGATCTCTGCCCTCCGCCTCTGACACACGCCTTCGGGACACCACACCGGAGTTTGAACGCGTGTGTGGTGTCCACACTCGGTGTGTCAACACCACGACCTGTGTGTCGGCCGGCGAGGGCTGCGACGGCCGCTGGAGCCGTGTGCCGGCTGCGGGAACCGTGTGCCGGTCGTAGGAGCGAGCGGTGTCGAGCCCGGGCACGGGAGTCGTGTGCCGGCCGTAGGAGCCGTGTCGTCCCGGCGAGTCGCGTGCCAGAGTGGACGACCCGTGTGCCGGCCGCGGGACTCGTGTCCGGGTTCAGGCGCTGAGTCCACGCGCAACGGGCGGCGCCCAACCAGAACAGGCCAACCGACGTCACACACTGACTCCGCGCCTGGGACACGCCCCCGGGACACCACACACGAGTTAGAACGCGTGTGTGGTGTCCACACTCGGTGTGCCAACACCACGAGCTGTGTGCCGGCTGCGCCCGGCGTGTGCCAGCTGCGCCCAGCCTGTTCCGGCTGCGCCCGGCGTGTGCCAGCTGCGCCCGGCGTGTGCCGGAGGCGCCCGGCGTGTGCCGGAGGCGCCCGGCCTGTGCCGGCTACGCGAGCCCTGTGCCGGGCGCGCGAGCCGCGTGGCGGGCACGTTGCGGCGCGGTCAGGTGTTGAGGGAGGCGCGTAGGGCGGCGTCCTTGGCCAGTACCAGGTCCTCCAGCTCGGCCTGTTGCGCCAGCACCTGGGCCCGCAGCCCCGGGTCGGACGCGCCGAGGATGCGCACCGCCAACAGGCCCGCGTTGCGCGCGCCGCCCACCGACACGCAGGCCACCGGCACCCCGGCCGGCATCTGCACGATCGACAGCAACGAGTCGAGCCCGTCCAGGTTGGCCAGCGGTACCGGCACCCCGATCACCGGCAGCGGCGTTGCCGAGGCCACCATGCCCGGCAGGTGCGCCGCCCCACCGGCCCCGGCGATGATCACCCGCAGGCCCCGGTCGGCGGCGCCGAACGCGTAGTCCAGCATCCGGCGCGGGGTGCGGTGCGCGGACACCACCGACACCTCGTGCGGTATCTCGAACTCGGCCAGCGCCTCGGCGGCCGCCGACATCACCGGCCAGTCCGAGTCGCTGCCCATGATCACGCCAACCACCGGGTCGCCGCCCGCCCACTCGGACATTCAGTGCACCTCCCAGCCGTCCCGCCACACTGCCCGGGACATCCACTCCGCCGCCAGCGAGGCCCGCCGGCGGGTTTCGGCCACCTCGGCGCCGAGCACCGTGACGTGGCCGATCTTGCGCCCCGGCCGCTCGCCCTTGCCGTACAGGTGCGCCTTGGCATCCGGGAACCGGGCGAACAGGTGGTGCAGCCGCTCGTCCAGACCCATCTCCGGCACCGGGTCGCCGCCGAGCACGTTCGCCATCACCGTCACCGGCGCCGTGGGCGTCGTCTCGCCGAGCGGGTAGTCGAGCACCGCGCGCAGGTGCTGCTCGAACTGCGACGTGCGGGAGCCCTCGATCGTCCAGTGTCCGGAGTTGTGCGGCCGCATCGCCAGCTCGTTGACCAGCAGCCCGCCGGCCACCCCCGACCCGCCGACCCCCGCCCCCGGCTCGGCAACCTCGAACAGCTCCACGGCGAGCAGGCCGACCACGTCGAGCTCGTCGGCGATCCGCAGGGCGAGCCGTTGGGCCGCCTCGGCGCGCGCGGCGGGCAGCCCCGGGGCCGGCGCGATCACCTCCACGCAGATGCCGTTGTCCTGCACGGTCTGCACCACCGGCCACGCGGCGCCCTGCCCGAACGGCGAGCGCGCGACCAGCGCGGCCAGCTCGCGGCGCATCACCACTCGCTGCTCGACCAGCAGCGGGGTGCCGGCGGCGAGCGTCTCAGCGAGGATCGGCGCCGCGTGGATCGGGTCGTCGAGCAGCCAGATGCCGCGCCCGTCGTAGCCGCCCCGGCGGGCCTTGAGCACCACCGGCCAGCCGTGTTCGGCGGCGAACGCGGTGACCTCGGCGGCCGAGGTCACCGCACGGAACGGCGGGCCCGGCACCCCCAGCCCGGACAGCCGCTCCCGCATCACCAGCTTGTCCTGGGCGTGCACCAGCGCGGCGGGCCCGGGGCGCAGTGGCACCCCGGTCTCCCCGACCGCGCCGGCCAGCGAGGCGAGCGGCTCGGCCGGCACGTTCTCGTGGTCGAAGGTGACCACGTCGCAGCCGTCCAGGAACTTGGCCAGCGCGGCGGCGTCGTCCGGCTCGCCGAGCACCACGTCCGGACTCACCATGGCGGCCGGGTCGTCCGGGCTCACCGCGAGGACGCGCAGCGACTGGCCGAGCGCGATGGCCGCCTGATGGGTCATCCGGGCCAGCTGCCCACCACCGACCATGCCGACGACGGGGATGCGAGTGCGGGGGTCCACAGGCCGAAGAGCCTAACCGGGCGGTCCGAAGTCGCGGCCGGAGCCTATCCGGGCCGTTCAGACGCATTTCCCGCCACAGTCGGTAAGCGCCGGAGACCGGTCTCTTAGACTGACCGAGTGACGGTTGTCGAAACGGCACTCGGGTTCCTCCCGCAGCCCTACCGAGCTGTCGCGATCCGGCACCGGGAACTGCTGAAGTTCGCCCTGGTCGGCGGCACCACCTGGGTGATCGACACCGCCATCTTCCTGGTACTGAAGAGCACCATCCTGGAGCCGAAGCCGGTCACCGCGAAGGTGATCTCCGTGCTGGTCGCCACGCTCGCCTCCTACGGGCTCAACCGGGGCTGGTCGTTCCGCACCAGGGGCGGCCGCGAGCGCCATCACGAGGCGGTGCTCTACGTGCTGATCAGCGGGATCAGCGTGGGCGTGTATGCGGCCCCGCTGTGGCTCTCCCGCTACGCACTGGACCTGCGGGTGCCGGCCGTTTCGCTGCTCACCGAGCACTGGGCGGACTTCATCTCCGGCCAGATCGTCGGCGTGCTCGTCGGCATGGCGTTCCGCTGGTGGGCGTTCCGCCGCTTCGTCTTCCCGCACGAGGACGTCCGGCGCCAGGTCGTCCCGGCCGCCGAGGGCTGAGCGCACCGTGCCCGAGTCCCCCGACGCCGACCTCGAGTTGGCGTTGCGGCTGGCGGACGCCGCCGACCGGATCACGCTGTCCCGGTTCCAGGCCGCTGACCTGCGGATCGAGCGCAAGCCCGACCGCACCCCGGTAACCGACGCGGACACCGCCGCCGAGGACGCGATCCGCGCCATGCTCGCCGCCGAGCGCCCCGCCGACGCGGTGCTCGGCGAGGAGCGCGGCGGCACGCTGACCGGGCGCGGCTGGATCCTGGACCCGATCGACGGCACCAAGAACTACTCCCGGGGCCTGCCGGTGTGGGCCACCCTGATCGCGCTGGCCGAGGCCGGCCGCCCGCTGGTCGGGGTGGCCAGCGCACCGGCGATGGGCCGCCGGTGGTGGGCCAGCGCGGGTGCCGGCGCGTTCACCAGGGACATCGACGGCAGCGAGCGCCGGATCACCGTGTCCGGGGTGGGCGAGCTGGCGGATGCCTGCCTATCCACCACCGAGCTGAGTACCTGGGCCGAGCAGGGCAGCCTGGAGCGCTATCTGGCGCTCGCCGCGCAATGCTGGGTGGTGCGCGCGTTCGGCGACTTCTGGCAGCACGTGCTGGTCGCCGAGGGCGCGATCGACCTGGGCATCGACGCCGAGGCGAGCACCTGGGACCTGGCCGCACTGCAGCTCATCGTGACCGAGGCCGGCGGCCGGTTCACCGATCTGGGTGGCGCGGCGCGGTTCGACGGTGGCAGCGGGATCTCCTCGAACGGCGCGCTGCACGACGTCGCGCTCGCCCAGCTGCGCGCCTGAGCGCGGGGCTTGACCCGGCCCCCTGGGACCGGGCGTGACACCATCTCCGCCATGCCAGAGCTCGCGTTCGAGGACTTCAAGGGCGGCCAGGTGTTCGACCTCGGCACGGTGGCCATCGACGGGGACGAGATGGTCGCGTTCGCCCGCCGGTTCGACCCGCAGCCGTTCCACGTCGATGCCGAGGCCGCCGCGGCCAACGCACTGCTCGGCGGCCGGCTGTGCGCGTCGGGCTGGTTCACCGCGTCGCTCTGGATGCGCACCTGGGCCGAGGGCGTGCTCAACCGGTCCACCGCGTTGGGCTCGCCCGGCGGCAACTCGCTGAGCTGGCCGGCCCCCGTGTTCGCCGGCGACGTGCTCGCCTCTAGGGCCGGCATCCTCGGCGCGCGGCTCTCCCGCAGCCGCCCCAGCATGGGCCTGGTCGACGTGCTGGCCACCCTGCACCGCGACGACCAGTGCGTCTACCGGGCCCAGTTCACCGCGATCTTCGCCACCCGCGTCCAGCCGCCCGCCGAGTAGACAGGCGGCTGGACCCGAGTCAGGACTGCTTGTTGGCCAGCTCCTTCTGGTACTTCTCGGTCATGTGGGCGACGGCCTGGTTCTGCTGCTCGGCGTGCCCGGAGCGGGTGTCCATGGCGCGCTGCTTGGCGGCCAGCGTGGACCAGCCCTGGCCCTGGAACTCCGGCATCACGTGCTGCGCGATGAGCTCGAAGGACCGCCGGGTGGCCTCCGGGTTGGCCCACTCGTGCGCCATCAGCAGCATCGCGCCGAAGCCACCGGACTGGTCGACGAGTCGCTGCACCTGCGCCCGGGCGTCGTCCGGTGTGCCGATCGCGCCGATGCCGGCCCCGTTGATGAAGTCGATCATCTCGCGGAGGTTGCTGCCGTCCACGGCCATCTGCGGGAACGCGGCGACCTTCTTGAAGTAGTTGAACCACTGCTCGATGCCGTGCTCGACGTCCTGGTACGCCTGCTCGCGGGTCTCCGCGATGTGCATCGGGCCGACGAGGCGCCACTTCTCCCGGTCCACCGTGGTGCCGAAGGTCGCCGCCCGCTCCTCCATCACGTTCCAGTGGTGGGCCAGCGCGTCGAAGCCGTCGGCGCTCAGCGTCGCCCCGATGGACAGCAGCCCGACGCCGTGCCGCCCGGCCAGCCTCGGCCCGGTCGGCGACGCGACGGCGGCCACCGACACATCGAAGTGCGGCACCGAGTAGGGCCGCAGGTGCAGCCGGGCGTCGACCAGCTTGTGCGTGCCGGTGTCGACGGTGACCGGTTCGTCGCTGGTCAGCAGCTGCATGACCACCTCGAGGTTGGTCTCCAGCAGCTCGCGGGTCTGCGTCGGGTTGAGCCCGATCATCGCCGAGTCGGTCGGCAGCGAGCCGGGGCCGACACCGAGCATCACCCGACCCTTGGTGAGGTGGTCCAGCAGCACCATGCGCTCGGCCACCCAGAGCGGGTTGTGGTAGCTCAGCGACGTCACGCCGGTGCCCAGCTTGATGTTGCGGGTCCGCTCGGCGGCGGCCGCGATGAAGATCTCCGGCGAGGCGATGATCTCGCTGCCGGCCGAGTGGTGCTCGCCGATCCAGGCCTCGTCGTAGCCGCACTGATCGAGATGCTCGATCAGCCGCAGGTCGCGCTGCAGGGCGAGGGTGGGGTTCTCCCCGGCCGGGTGGAACGGGGCCAGGAAGATGCCGAACCGCAGTCTGCTCATGGGCTCACGCTACGACGTCGGAGTGAC
>Ga0137415_10001487_pt1 | contig 23243 bp, 16 predicted proteins | sample CZODoug3_1_1_16f_FD_183082 | JGI IMG/M metagenome (GOLD analysis project Ga0137415, IMG submission 183082) | Vadose zone soil fungal communities from Angelo Coast Range Reserve, California, USA - CZODoug3_1_1_16fungal (Hybrid Assembly) | ecosystem: Environmental > Terrestrial > Soil > Vadose...
TTATGAAACCCTGCTCGAGCAAACACACCGTGCTGTAAAACTTGTCGAGTTTCCCATCGACAATTTTATTCACCACGTTGGCGGGCTTGCCTTTGACCTGGCTCTCATAAATCGCCTTTTCGGCATCGATCATCTTCGCTGGCACTTCTTCCCGGCTCACATAAAGCGGGTGCGCCGCGGCGATGTGCAGGGTGATGTCTTTTACGAACTCGCGAAAATTTTCGTTCTTCGCGACAAAGTCGGTTTCGCAATTTACCTCCACCAGCACGCCCACCTTGCCTTGCAAGTGAATGTAAGAAGCCACGATGCCTTCCCTGGTTGCGCGCGAGGCCTTCTTGCTGGCGCTGGCGATGCCTTTCGTCCGCAAAATTGCCTCCGCCTTTCCGAGATCACCGCTGCTCTCCGCCAGAGCGCGCTTGCAATCCATCATGCCCGCGTTGGTCTTATCGCGAAGCTGTTTGACGAGTTGCGGGTTAATTTCCATCGGCGATTGAACGTTGGGGATTCGATGTTGAGTGTTGGACGTTGGGCGTTTCCGTTTCTTAAGCGGAAACGCCAGCCATCTCAACTTGCTCGCGAATTCGCGCTTCGCTGCTTGCCGAAACAATGGCATCGACCAGCTTTTGGAGAATCACGCGAATGGCCCGAATCGCATCATCGTTTCCCGCAATTGGATAATCGATCATTTCGGGATCGGCGTTGGTATCGACAATAGCGACAACTGGAATCCCGAGCCGCCGCGCCTCATTCACGGCATTTTGCTCGCGGATCGTGTCGATCACGACCATCGCATCGGGCAACTGCGACATCTCGATTATTCCATCGAGATTGCGCCGCAGCTTCGCGGCCTCGCGATTGAGAGCGGCCAATTCCTGCTTGCCCATTTTCTTGTACTCGGGCGATTGCTCGATCTCCTCAATGTACTTCAAGCGTCCAATACTCTTGCGGATGGTCGAGAGATTGGTGAGTGTGCCGCCGAGCCAGCGCTGATTAACATAAAATTGGCCGCAAGCCAGCGCCGCTTCCCTGACCGCTTCTTGCGCCTGCTTCTTACAGCCCACGAACAAAATCTTGCCACCGCGCCGCGTGACTTCTTGAAGAAATTCCGTCGCGCGATGCAACTGCTGAACGGTCTCGTCGAGGTTGATGATGTAGATCTGATTGCGCTGCTCAAAAATGAATGGCTTCATCTTTGGGTTCCAGCGCTTAGTCTGGTGTCCGAAATGCACGCCTGCCTCCAATAATTCGGGCACTAATTCTGTTGTATCTGCCATAGAAAAATCGCGCCGGCGAAATGCCGCAGCGGGACGGGGAAGATGCTACACAGCTACGGCAAAGGCAAACACAATGTTAGAAGCAGACGTCTCACGCTCAACTCCGAAGGCTTTCGCGAGCAGGCTGTTCATCCAACGTCAAACTAGGGGATCGACAATCACACCGCTTCGTCCCATTTCATCAGAAGACGAAGAATTTCAACGCGACGCCTTCTCCTCTTTGTCGATGTAGCGCGCGAGCAACCAGCAAAAGTCGGAAAGGCGGTTGAGGTAGCGCAAAATCTCCGGATTGAAATCCTTTTCATCGACAATCAGCATCGCGACACGTCGCTCGGCGCGCCGGCACGTTGTTCGCGCAAAATCGAGCGCTGCGGAAACGGTTGTGGCCCCGGGGACCACCCAATCCTGCGGATAAAGCGATTTGTCTTTTTCAAGATCGACAATCACCGCTGTGAGTCGATCCACCATGCTCGCGCTCGTGAGGTGAAATCCATCTTTGACGTAACGATCGAGGTCCTCGCGCGCAGTCGCCAGCTCGCCCATCACCAGAATCAAATCTTTTTGCGCCGCGAGAATTTGTTCCGAAACAAACTTGTCGCTAGAGATGGATCGCGCGAGACCGAACGCGGCGTTCAGCTCATCGACGCAACCATAGGCATCTACCCGCGGATCGGCCTTCGACACGCGCCGGCCGTACATGAGCGAGGTTTCACCTTTATCGCCGGTTTTGGTTACGATCGACATCAGCAGCAACCGGAGTATTGGGGTGATGGAGTAAGGGAGTAATGGCCTTTCTGGATGCCCATCACTCCATTACCCCACTACTCCATTGGCTTGGGTTATCCGACCGCCGGTTGCGCTTCTGGTTCTTCCACGACCGCTGCGCCGATTGGTTCGCCCTTTTCCACAAGTTTGATCTCGCGGTGCGCGGGGAATCCCGTTCCCGCTGGGATCAAGTGACCCATAATCACGTTCTCTTTGAATCCGCGCAGACGATCGACCCTGCCGAGCGTGGCCGCTTCAGTGAGCACGCGCGTCGTGTCTTGGAAGGATGCCGCTGAAATAAAACTGTCCGTCTCAAGTGAAGCCTTGGTAATGCCGAGGAGCACCGGCGTGGCTTCGGCCGGTTTGCCGCCTTGCTCGACCACGCGCTCGTTCTCCGCTTCAAAGTTGAGCCGATCGACTTGATCGCCCCAGAGCAACGAAGTGTCGCCCGGATCGGTGATTTTCACCTTGCGCAGCATTTGGCGCACGATGATCTCGATGTGTTTGTCGTTAATCTCCACGCCCTGGAGGCGATAGACTTCCTGCACTTCGTTGACCAAATGTTCCTGCAAATCCTGCGGTCCGCAGACTTCGAGAATTTCATGCGGCACCACGGGACCTTCGGTCATTTGCTGGCCTTTCTTCACGAGATCGCCCTTGAAAACGATAATGTGCTTCGTCAACGGAATGAGATGCTCTTCCTCGGAACCAGTTTCCGGATCCTTCAAAATTAAGCGGCGTTTGCCACGAACAGTTCCGCCCATCTCGACGATGCCATCGATCTTGGCGATCTCAGCTGCATCTTTGGGCCGACGAGCTTCGAACAATTCCGCCACGCGCGGCAGGCCGCCCGTAATGTCTTTGGTCTTCGCCACTTTTCGCGGCGTCTTCGCGAGCAATGCGCCAGCGCGAACCTTTTGGCCTTCTTCGACAATGACGTGTGCGCCGGCAGGAATCGAATAACTGGCCACCACTTCCTTTTTGTCGGCGACGATCACGATTTGCGGATGCAAATCTTCCTTGTGCTCGATGATCACCGTGCCCATCAGTCCGGTTGCTTCATCGACATCGCGCTTGATCGTGACGCCCGCGATCATGTCGCGGAATTCAACCTTGCCGCTCTTGTCGGTGAGGATCGGCACGTTGTACGGGTCCCATTGCACAAAGGTCTCGCCTTTCTTGACTGGCGACTCGTCCTTCTTGGAAATGACCGAGCCGATCACGACATTGTAGCGATCGAGTTCGCGGCCCTCGGCGTTGTGCACACTGATCGAGCCGTTCTTGTTCAAAACAATCCAACTGCCGTCGAGCGCTTGTACGGTGCGGAGATCGTTGAACCGAATCGTGCCATCGTTCTTGGCCTTGATGATCGGCTGCTTGAAGGTTTGGCTGGCCGTGCCGCCGATGTGGAATGTCCGCATCGTCAACTGCGTTCCTGGCTCGCCAATTGATTGCGCGGCAATGATGCCGACCGCTTCGCCCAGCTTGACAAACTGACCGGTGGCGAGATTGCGCCCGTAACAATGTGCGCAAACTCCGCGGCCGCATTCGCAAGTCAGCACCGAGCGAATCTTGAGCTGCTCCACGCCGATGCGCTGCAACTCGGCCGCGATCTTCTCGTCGATGAGCTGATTCGCTTTGACGACTTTTTTCTTTTTCTCCACCGGATCGACCACCGTCTCGCAACTGACCCGTCCAATGATGCGCGTGGCCAGATCGACGACCTCCTCGTCGCCCTCGTAGATCGAGCGCACGACGATGCCGTTGACGGTCCCGCAATCTTCTTCGTTGATGATCACATCCTGCGAAGCATCGACGAGCTTGCGTGTGAGGTAACCGGAGTCCGCAGTTTTGAGCGCGGTGTCGGCGAGACCTTTGCGGGCGCCATGGGTGGAGATGAAATACTCCAGCACGCTTAAACCTTCACGGAAATTTGAAGTGATCGGGCGCTCGATGATTTCGCCGCTCGGCTTCGCCATCAAACCGCGCATGCCGGCGAGCTGACGCACCTGCTGACGATTGCCGCGCGCTCCTGAGTCCACCATTAAGTGGACGGGATTAAGTTCCTTGCGACCCTCGTTGTGTTCGAGGGTCCGGAACATCACGCTGGAAATTTCATCGCCCGCATGCGTCCAGATGTCGATGATCTTGTTGTAACGCTCGCCGTCCGTGATGATGCCTTTGCGATATTGCTGCTCGACTTGGCGGATTTGTTTGTAAGCATTTTCGAGCTCGGTCTGTTTCTCCTTCGGAATGATCATGTCCGAAATTCCGATCGAGATTCCGGCCTTGGTTGCTTCGGCAAACCCAAGCTCCTTCAATTTGTCCAAGGTCGCGACCGTTTCGGCCGGGCCAGCGGTTTGGTAGCAGCGCCAGATGATGTCGCTGAGTTGTTTCTTGCCCGCGGGCTTGTTGAAAAATCCAAGCTGTTTCGGCCAAATCTGATTGAAGATGACCCGGCCTGCCGTTGTCTCGATGATCTTTGCCTCGGCGTTTCCATAAGTCGTTTGCTGGCCGTGATCGGGGTTCTTGATCCGGATGCGGTCGTGCGTCCGAATGCTTCCCTCGGCCATGGCAAATTCCACTTCGATGGCATCGGCAAACAATGAAAGACGGCCGTTGCCATCGCTTCCGCCGGCGCGCCGCGGATTCTGCGTCAGGTAATAACAGCCAAGTGTGATGTCTTGCGATGGCGTTGTAATCGGCTTGCCGCTTGAAGGCGAGAAAATGTTATTCGGCGCGAGCATGAGCATGCGCGCTTCCATTTGCGCTTCCACTGAGAGCGGCACGTGCACGGCCATCTGGTCGCCGTCGAAGTCCGCATTGTAAGCGGTGCAGACGAGCGGATGAATGCGAATCGCCTCCCCTTCGATCAATTGCGGTTCAAACGCCTGGATCGACAAACGATGCAGCGTCGGCGCGCGATTGAGCAACACCGGATGACCTTTGGTGACTTCGTCGAGAATGTCCCAAACTTCCGGCGTCTGGCGCTCGATCATCTTTTTCGCGCTGCGCACAGTGTGCACGTAACCGAGGTCCTTCAGCCGGCGAATAATGAATGGCTCGAAGAGAACCAGCGCCATCTTCTTCGGCAGACCGCATTGATGAAGTTTTAATTCCGGACCGATAACGATGACCGACCGGCCTGAATAATCCACGCGCTTGCCTAACAAGTTCTGACGGAAACGTCCGCCCTTGCCCTTGAGCATGTCGCTGAGAGATTTGAGCGGTCGATTGCCCGCGCCGGTCACCGCGCGACCGTGCCGGCCATTGTCGAACAACGCATCCACTGCTTCCTGCAACATCCGCTTTTCATTGCGGATGATGACGTCCGGCGTTTTGAGCAGCAGCAAATTCTTGAGACGATTATTGCGGTTGATGACGCGACGATACAGATCGTTGAGGTCCGAGGTGGCGAAGCGGCCGCCTTCGAGCGGAACAAGCGGCCGCAAATCCGGCGGGATAACCGGCAACACATCGAGGATCATCCAATCGGGACGCGCATGCGAATTTTGGAAGCCTTGGATGAGCTTGAGCCGCTTGGCCAGTTTCTTGCGAATCTGTTTGCTCTTGGTGGCTCCCATCGCTTTCTCGAGCTCTTTGTTGAGCTTGTTGAGATCGATCTCCGAGAGAAGTTTTTTTACCGCTTCCGCGCCCATGCCGGCCACGAAATCGTCGCCGTATTGCTCCTGCGCTTCACGATATTCAACCTCGTTCAGGAGCTGCGTCTTTTGCAGCGGCGTCTTGCCCGGATCGATGACGATGTAATCCTCATAATAGATGACGCGCTCGAGCTGGCGCGCGCTCATGTCGAGCATGAGGCCGAGGCGCGACGGCATGCATTTGTAAAACCAGATGTGCGAAACCGGCACGGCCAATTCAATATGACCCATGCGTTCGCGGCGAACGCGGGCCAGCGTCACTTCCACGCCGCAACGATCGCAAATGACGCCCTTGTGTTTGATGCGCTTGTATTTTCCGCAGGAGCATTCCCAATCCCGTGTCGGACCGAAAATTCGCTCGCAGAAAAGGCCGCCCTTTTCTGGCTTAAAAGTGCGGTAATTAATTGTCTCCGGGTTTTTAACTTCGCCCTTGCTCCAGGACCGCATCGTGTCGCTCGACGCGACGCCGATGGCCACTTGCTCAAACCCCACGGGGCGCTCTTCGCCCACTAACTCACGCCAGGAATGTTCGTTCATGATTCTTTAAAAATGATGGTTCTAAATTAAGCGACGTTGTCGAAGACACTCCGCGGCGCCTGGCCACCGACTTTGACGTCGAGGCCGAGACTCTGCATTTCCTTTATCAGGACATTGAAAGATTCCGGCGTTCCCGCTTCGAGCGAATTATCACCTTTGACGATTGATTCGTAGATGCGCGTGCGACCTTGAACGTCGTCCGACTTGACGGTGAGCAATTCCTGCAACGTGTAAGCCGCGCCGTAAGCCTCGAGCGCCCAGACTTCCATCTCGCCGAAACGCTGACCGCCGTACTGCGCTTTCCCGCCGAGCGGTTGCTGCGTCACGAGCGAGTAAGGACCGACGGCGCGCGCGTGAATTTTGTCCGCGACGAGGTGGCCGAGCTTCATCATGTAGATGTAGCCAACCACCACTTCCTGATCGAAAGCATCACCGGTGCGGCCGTCGAACAAACGCGCTTTACCGTTTTCCTGGATCCAACTGAAGCCTTCATTCTTGCGCGCGTCTTTCAGGTATTCGCGGATTTTATTTTCCTTAATGCCATCGAAAACTGGCGTCGCGACTTTGAATCCAAGCGCCTTGGCGGCAACGCCGAGATGGGTCTCCAAGACCTGGCCGACATTCATGCGACTAGGCACGCCCAGGGGATTGAGCACAATTTCCACCGGCGTTCCATCGGCTAGGAACGGCATGTCTTCTTCGGGAACGATGCGCGCAACCACGCCCTTGTTGCCGTGGCGGCCAGCCATCTTATCCCCAACGCTCAATTTGCGTTTGCTCGCGATATAAACTTTGACCTGCTTGATGATGCCCGGATCGATGTCATCACCGCTCTCCACGCGATCCATGGAGCGTTCGCGTTCGAGATCGAGCTCGGCGAATTTGTGTTCGTACGAGCCGATGATCTCACGAATCTTGTTGCGGATCGGGCTCGGGTCGATCTCGATGTGGTCGTAAACGTTGGCCAGCTTGCGCAGCAGCGTCTTGGTGATTTTGCGATTGGCCGGGATGATGATTTCGCCGGTCACGGCGTTCACCACATCGAGAGGAATTTTTTCGCCCAGCAAAATATTCGAGAGCGCGTCAGTCAGTTGTTCGGTCAGCTCTTCTTTCTTGCGCTTGTGTTCTTCGCTGATCGCTTTTAGTTGCCGCTTCGTTTCCGTCGGCGTGAGCTTTTCTCGCGAAACTTCACGACGCGACGAAACTTTTACGTCCATCACGATGCCGTAGGTGCCCGATGGCACAGTCAAGGATGTGTCTTTCACGTCGGCGGCTTTTTCGCCGAAAATCGCGCGGAGCAGGCGCTCTTCCGGCGCAAGTTCGGTCTCGCTCTTGGGCGTGATTTTACCGACGAGAATGTCTCCCGGTTTCACTTCTGCGCCAACGCGCACCACGCCATCCGGCCCGAGATTGCGCAACGCTTCTTCGCTGACATTCGGAATATCGCGCGTGATTTCTTCGGGGCCGAGCTTGGTGTCGCGCGCGCCGATTTCAAACTCATCGATGTGGATGGAGGTGTAGATGTCCTCTTTCACGACCTTCTCCGAGATCATGATCGCGTCTTCGAAGTTGTAGCCGTTCCAAGGCATGAACGCGACGAGCACATTGCGTCCGAGCGCGAGCTCGCCATGATCGGTGTTCGGACCGTCTGCGATGACCTGACCCTTTTTCACGTGCTGGCCTTTCATCACGATCGGCTTCTGATTCACACACGTGCCGGCATTCGAGCGCATGAATTTTCGCAGTTCGTAAACATGAATGCCGGCTTCGACGTCGGTTTTTAATTTTTTGCGGCTCTCGGGAATGTGACCGTTTTTAGTAACGACAATTTGATCGGCCGTCACCGACGCGACCTTGCCGCTCTCAGTCGCGAGAACGACAGCGTGCGAATCCCGCGCCACTTTCGCTTCCAGCCCGGTGCCTACCAGTGGCGTCTCGGAAACAATGAGCGGTACGCCTTGGCGCTGCATGTTGGAACCCATGAGCGCGCGGTTCGCGTCGTCATGTTCGAGGAACGGAATCAGGCCTGCCGCCACTGACACAAGTTGTTTCGGCGACACGTCCATGTAATGCACTTTCGCCGGATCGACTTCGAGAAAGTCGCCCCGATAACGCACGGAAACCTTCTCACCAGTGAAATGTCCGCGGCCGTCAATCGGCGCATTGGCCTGCGCGACCAGGAAATTTTCTTCGCGATCGCCCGTGAGATAATCAATTTGATCCGTCACGCGGCCTTTCTCGACCTTACGATATGGCGTCTCGATGAAACCGAATTCGTTGATGCGCGCGAAGGTGCTCATCGAGCTGATCAGGCCGATGTTTGGACCCTCCGGCGTCTCGATCGGACAAATGCGGCCGTAATGTGACGGATGCACGTCACGCACTTCGAATCCCGCGCGATCGCGCGACAATCCGCCAGGGCCGAGCGCAGACAAACGCCGTTTATGGGTCAACTCCGCCAGCGGATTGGTTTGATCCATGAACTGCGAAAGCTGCGAACGCCCGAAGAAATCGCGGATGACCGCGCTCAGCGCCTTCGGGTTGATCAGCTTTTGCGGCGTCATCCCATCAACGTTGATGTCGAACAACGTCATGCGCTCTTTGACCAGACGCTCGGTGCGCGCGAGACCGACGCGGCATTGGTTGGCGAGCAATTCACCGACCGTGCGCACGCGACGGCTCCCGAGATGATCGATGTCGTCGAGCGTGCCCTCGCCGCGGCGTAGATTGATCAAATACTTGATCGCGGCGATGAAATCTTTGTCCGTCAAAATGCGCTCGCCAAGATCGACGTTGATCCCAAGTTTCTGGTTGATCTTGTAACGGCCAACCCGGCCGAGATCATATTTTTTTGGATCGAAAAAGAGTCGCTTGAGCAAAGCGCGGGCATTGGCAACCGTCGGTGGATCACCTGGCCGGAGGCGCCGGTAAATATCTTTGAGCGCTTCCTCCTGATCATGCGCCGGATCTTTCCTGAGCGCCTTTACCACCGTGTCGTCATGCGAGATATCGATAACGTTAACTTCGCGAATCTTGAGACCCATAATCTGGCGGACCGTTGCCAGAGTGAGCGGCTCGAACGCGCGCGCGACTGTGACTTCACCGTCGCGGACTTCCGCGGTGAGCACTTTGGTGGCGAGCTTTTCTTCGTCGAGCTTCTCGCTCAGCTTGAGATTCTCGATGTTGTAAAAAAGCTTGATGACTTCTTCATCGGAGCCGTAGCCGAGCGCGCGCAGGAAAGTCGTCGCGAGAAATTTCCGGCGGCGTTTGCGGCGATCGAGATAAATGTAAAGAAGATCGGCTGTATCAAATTGCACCTCGATCCAGGAGCCGCGGTCCGGGATGATGCGGAAGCTGTAGAGCACTTTGCCGTTCAGGTGGACGCTCGATTCAAAAGCGATGCCCGGAGAACGGTGCAGTTGGCTCACCACCACGCGCTCGGCGCCGTTGATGACGAAGGTGCCTTGCGCCGTCATGAGCGGGATTTCGCCCATGTAAACTTTCTCTTCCTTGGTTCCCTTTTCCTCGCGCAGTTGAAAGGTAACGTGCAGCGGCGCGCTATAAGTCTGGCCTTCTCGCTGCGCTTCCAGCGTGCTCAGCTTCGGCTCGCCGATTTCATAATGGCTGAAATCGAGGACCGCTTTTTCGTCGTAGCTCTCAATCGGGAAAACCTCCCTGAAAACCGCCTGCAATCCATAGTTCCTCCGTTTCGAGAACGGGACATCTTTCTGGAGAAAATCGACGTAGGAATTGAGTTGGACTTCGATCAGGTTGGGCGGCTCAATGCCTTCTTTGATGGTTCCGAAGTAAATACGTTCCGGCATAATCACTAGACCATGGGTTCAGCCTCGCACCAGCCCCCAATAAATAGCGGCCGTGGCGGGAAAGCGTTCTACGGGGTCAACGGCGAACGAGGGGCGCAAAAATAGCAGCAAAACGGCGGCGTGTCAAATTGACCTCCACCGTTTTGTTGCCAGTCCTTGTTTTGCCGCCGAGCCCGGGTTAAAAATAAGTCTGACTACTTCTAACGAAATACCACATTAAACAAGAACGGCCGTCGCGCAAGTTATTTTTGTGCGACGGTCGCTCAAAACGAACTTACTTGATTTCGACTTTCGCGCCAGCCGCTTCGATCTTTTTCTTGATCTCTTCGGCCTCCGCTTTGGTCACGCCTTCCTTGATTGTTTTTGGCGCCCCTTCAACAAGTGCCTTCGCTTCGGCCAATCCGAGCCCGGGCACAGCGCCGCGCACCTCCTTGATGACACCGATCTTGTTTGCACCCATCTCTTTCAAGATTACCTCGTAAGCGCTTTTTTCTTCGGCCGGCGCCGCCGCCGCGCCGCCACCGGGCGCGCCTCCCGCGGCAGGGCCAGCGGCCACCGCCACCGGAGCTGCTGCGCTTACGCCCCACTTTTCTTCCAACTGTTTCACCAAACCAGCAATCTCGAGGACGGAAAGCCCGCTGAGTTGCTCCACCAATTTATCTGTATCTGCCATTTTATTTTCCTCCAATTGCCGCGCACGAAAGCCTTCGCGCAATTAAGGCCGATAGCCATCGACCCGGACAGTTCTTACTGCTCGACGCGCCGTCGCAGCGTGTCGAAAATTTTTCTCTTATGTCGCTGCTGCTGCCGGTTTTCCTTCCTTTTCTGCTCTTGCCTTCAACAGCCTTGCCAACGCGGAACCCGGTTCGTTCAGCAAGCGCACCAGTTTGGTCGCAGGTGACAACAACAATCCGAGCAATTGTGCGAGCAACACTTCGCGCGATGGCAAATCCGCCAGTGTTTCCACCTCGCTCGTCGATAGCATCGCTCGATCGACAAAGCCGATCTTGAGCGCCGCGATTTTAAATTCAGCCGCAAATGTTTTCAAAATCTTCGCCACCGGCGCAACATCTTTCTCACCGGTCACGACCGCCGTCTGGCCGATCAATTTGTCGGCGACATCCGGATAACCAGAGTCGGCCATAGCGCGCTTGAGGAAATTGTTTTTCACGACGTGCATTTCCGCTCCGGCGGGCGCGAGCCGGTTACGCAGCTCACCAAAATCGCCCACCTTCATGTGTTGGTAATCGGCCACGAGAACAAACGGAGAGCGATTCAACTTCTCCGCGAGATCTGAAACGATGCTGGCTTTTTCCGGTCTCATATTGTCGATCTAATTATATTTTGTATTCACACGCTCAAATACGGCGTTGGATCGACATGAACTCCCGGCGACATCGTTGCACTGAGTGTGACGCCTTCCAGATAGTGTCCTTTGGCGCTCGCCGGACGCGCGCGCAGCACCGCTTCGATCACGGCGTTTCCATTTTCCACGAGCGCTTTTTCTTCAAACGAAAATTTTCCAACTGGCACCGCGACGTTGCCGTTTTTATCGAGCTTAAATTCCACGCGGCCAGCTTTGACTTCTTGCACCGCCTTCGCCGTATCCTCCGTCACCGTTCCGGCTTTTGGATTCGGCATCAGGCCGCGCGGGCCAAGCACCTTGCCGAGTTTACGGACTTCCGCCATCGCCGCGGGGGTCGCGACGGCCACGTCGAAATCCTGAAAGCCTTCCTGACATTTCTGAATCATCTCCTTGAATCCGACAAATTCCGCGCCCGCATCGCGAGCGGCTTGCGCGGCCTGCCCTTCTGCAAAAACGAGAACGCGCACCTGCTTACCGCTGCCATGCGGAAGCGGACATGTGCCACGCACCATTTGATCGGATTGCTTTGCATCGACACCGAGCCGGAATGAAACCGTCACGGTTTGGTCGAACTTCGCCGGTGGAAATTTCTTCAACGTCGAAACCGCCTCCGCGAGATTGTAAGTTTTTGTGCGGTCCACCTGTTCGGCGGCGGCGCGATAACGTTTGCTGCGGTTTTTTTGCATGATTTTATGCAGTTTAAACGCCCAGCACTTTACTGGCAAAGTGCGGGGCTCCAGCTTAAAAATTTAGGCCGCTTGGTTTCGGCGGCGGGACGTGGAAAGTAGCGGCAATTTTTGCCTTGTCAAAACCAACTTGAATCTGGTAAAACCGTTGGATTATGAAATACCCCACTGTTTATAGCTTATCAATTATTGCGATCGCATTGTTCCTTTGGACGAACCAAACATCAGCACGTCCTATAGGTTTCAGCGAGATTTCGCTCCTGGTTCGCGCGCACGAGAGCGAGGCTTCCATCAAGGATGAGGTTACGCAACGGAAGCTTCTTCACGCTTTAACGCCAGTCCAAGAGAATATATTAAAATCGCAAGGAGCGAGCGGTTCTTTGATTCAGTCTCTCCACAATTCCAATTTGGTTGTTTCGAAAGAAGAGGCGGCGGTCATTGAAGCGGCGGCCGCCCGGAATGCGAACCCACCGCCGACTGAAGGACGCGTCCGCGAAAATGGTCACTCGCACGTTCTTGTTTTCGATGTGGCCTACGGTCACCCCGTTAATTTGAGCCAGTGGGGTGGCTTGGATTACGAGATTGCGTTTTATTCTTATCGATTTGCCGGTGAAGACCATGTCCAGCCTGCTTTCATCGACAATGTTCTGACCAGAACTGAAGTCGTGAGGAATATTCCCCTCGCAAGTGAAGGTGAAACGTTCACGCAAGATTGGTTTCCAACAAATGGTGTTCGCAACTGGAGATTTACCCCGTACGATGGTCGTGGATACGACGGGCGTGGCGACTTCAGGGACACCCGTTCATTCAATTTCAGTGATTCCGTCGCGGTAAGCTCCTATTCCGTGTCGCGACCGGTCGCCATTGACTGGCGTAATCCCGTCTTCATCGACGGCCAGCCCTACACATTTTATCCGGTCTACGGCGCCGGCGCCGTTTCGTTGTACTTCATCAACGCGACCAGCGACTCGGTGAAGCTTGCTGTCAGTACTGTCAATCAGTGAACGAGCACGCCTTTTAATCAACCCGAACATCAAGAGTCGGAACCTCTGCTGACGCGGCCGCTGGTTGCGGGGTCGGCGGTCCGTTCCTGATAATTTTGCCTTCCTTCATCACGAACGAAACGCGTTCGGTCGCGGTGATATCGGCCGTCGGGTCGCCCGGCATCGCTATAATATCGGCCAGTTTTCCTTTTTCCAGCGTGCCCGCTTTTTGCGCGATGCCGAGGAGTTCCGCGTCGTTTGATGTCGCGGTTCTCAGCGCGTCAATCGGCGTCATGCCGAGTCCGGTCATGAGGGCAAACTCCTTCGCGTTTTGTCCGTGCGGAAAAACAGCCGCGTCGGTCCCGAACGAAATCTTCACGCCCATCTTCACGGCGTTGCGAAACATTTCCGAGCGCGCGCTGTAAGCTGCCTTCGCTTTCGCCTGCAAGGCTGGCGGATATTGATCGAGCTTGCCCATGATGTATTCCGTCGCCATCAACGTCGGTGTAAGAAATGTCCCTTTGTTTTTCATTAAGGTGAGCGTTTCCGGTTTCATAAATGAACCGTGTTCGATGGAATCGACGCCGGCTTCAATTGCTTCGCGCGCGGCCTGATCGCCGTGGCAATGCACCGCAACTTTCTTGCGTAAGCGGTGCGATTCATCGACCAGCGCGGCCATTTCCGCGGGCGTCAGTTGCGGCGTGTCCACTTCGTCCGCCAATGAAAGCACCCCGCCTGATACCGCGGCTTTGATTACGTCCGCGCCATTTTTTACCTCGAAGCGCACCGCTTTGCGAATTTCGTCAGGGCCATCGACGATGCCCTCACTCGCGTCAGGTTCGCGGCCAAACAAAAGATCACGAAAACCACTGGTCGGATCGAAGTGCCCGCCGGTCGCACCGATACCTTTGGTCGCAACTAGCATTCGCGGCCCGACAATCACGCCTTTGTTGATGGAATTGCGCAGGGCAACATCGACAAATTCGCGGCTGCCAACAAATCGGCTGCCCAAATCGCGCACTGTCGTGAAGCCGGCTTCGATTGTCGCACGCGCATAAGTTGTCGCCTTGATCGCTTGTTCTGAGACATTCAGGTCGAGCTCATTCAACCGTCGCTTGTTGAAATCGCCCGAATAATCAAGAGTGAGGTGGGTGTGCCCATCCATGAATCCCGGTGAAAGCGTCGCGTCGCCGAGATCGATCACCTGCGCCCCGCTCGGAATCGACACATTGCTGCCGACATCGACAATCTTATCTCCCTGCACGATGACGACGCCGTTCTGAATCAGCGCTTTCGATTTTCCGTCGAACATGCGCGCCGCTTTCAGCGCGATTGTTTGCTCGGCTGCGCGGACGGAGTTGGAATAGAGCAAGATGATGATTCCCGCGAGGAAAGAGAGAGTGATTCGCATTGCGCCGGTTTAGAAATTAACTGCGCCGCTGGCAAGCACGTTGTCGCCCCTGGCCGTTGACCGCGGCTCTTCGGAACCCGAAGCCGCTGCCCGCCTCGGCGACAAGGCACACGACGACGCTTGTAACTTTCTTGTTTCTCCCGCTGCGTTTGGCTTCAATTCCACCCTAATGAAGCCTCGAATTTTTTTCCAGCGATTGTCGATCTTGTTTCTCGTTTCTCTTTTACCGGCGATAAAGATTGTCGCTCAAACGCTCCCGCCTGCGCCTTCACCCGAGCCTTCTGCAAAGCCCACTCCGCCATCGCCCACCGATTACGATTTGCGTTGGGGCGTCAAGATCCCGATGCGCGACAAAGTCGAACTCAACGCGACACTTTATTTGCCGAAAACAAAAGATGGAATACCCCCACGAACGCCGGTCATTTTCACACTCACACCCTACATTTCTGACAGCTATCACGCGCGTGCGGCTTACTTCGCCTCGCACGGCTACACGTTTGCGCTTGTCGATGTTCGCGGTCGCGGCAATTCCGACGGCGAGTTCGAGCCGTTCGTAAATGAGCCGCGTGATGGGCATGATGTCGTGGAGTGGCTGGCGCAACAGCCGTTTTGCGACGGCAAAGTGGCGATGTGGGGCGGTTCTTACGCTGGGTTCGATCAATGGGCGACCGCCAAAGAACTTCCGCCACGTCTCGCGACCATCGTGCCGGCAGCGGCCGCGCATCCGCCGCTCGATTATCCGTCAACGGACAACGTCGGCGAAACTTATGACGTGCAATGGTTCACGCTCACCAGTGGCCGCGCCGGTCAGCAGAATCTTTTCGCCGATCAAAAATTCTGGCGCACGAAATTCCTCGACGCTTACAAGAAACACATCGCCTTCAAAACACTCGATTCGTTCGTTGGAAATCCGTCACCAAATTTTCAACGCATTCTTAAACATCCCACCGCCGATTCCTATTACGACGCGATGGTTCCGACGCGCGAGCAGTTTCAAAAGATCACGCTGCCGATTCTCACGATCACTGGTCAATACGATGGCGATGAATTGGGCGCGCTGACCTTTTATCGCGATCATCTCGCAAACGCTTCGCCGGAAACGCACGCGAGACATTTTCTCGTTATTGGTCCGTGGGACCATGCCGGCACGCGCACGCCGACCGATGAAGTCGGTGGCGTGAAGTTTGGCCCGGCCAGCATTGTCGATCTCAATGATCTCCATCGGCAATGGTACGATTGGACGATGAAAAGCGGGGCCAAGCCGGAATTTTTGAAAAATCAGGTCGCATATTATTTGCTAGCGCCTGGCAACAGCGGCGCGAACGGCGAGTGGAAATATGCCGATAGCCTCGAATCTTTTACCGCGAATCCAAAAACGTTTTATCTCGATTCCAAGAACGGTGACGCCAACGGTGTGTTCCGTTCCGGCACTTTGACGGAGAAACAGCCTAACGAAGGCGCCGACCAATTCGTTAATGATCCGCTCGACACGCGGCGAGGCGAAAATGTCGAAGGAGTCGAGCCAAACGAGAAAACCGCAGGCATCGATCAACGTTTCGCACTCTGCATCGGCAACGACGGCCTCGTTTATCACACCGAGCCTTTGCCTAACGAAACTCCGCTCATTGGTTGTGCCAAACTTACGGTTTGGGTCTCGATCGACACGCCGGACACCGATTTGCAGGCGGATCTTTACGAAATTCAACCCGACGGAATGAGCATCGCGCTTTGGAGCGACATTCGCAGGCTGCGTTACCGCGAATCGCTACGCGAGGCAAAATTGGTCAAGCCCGGCGAAATTGTGAAATGCGAATTCGCACCCGGCCTTTTTGTCGCTCGCCGGCTCATGAAAGGGAGCCGGTTGCGCCTGGTTGTTTATTCACCGAACTCGATCTTCTGGCAGAAGAACTACAACTCGGGTGGCGTGGTCGCCGATGAAACTGCCAAAGATGCGCGCGCTGCGCACGTGAAGGTTTATCATGATGCGCAGCACGCCAGCGCGATAGAACTCCCGCTGCGCGAGTCGCCTGCTTCACATCCGTAGATGTCTAAGAAAATTCGTGTCGGAATATTATTCGGCGGTAGATCTGCCGAGCATGAAGTCTCTCTGCAGTCAGCAAAAAATATCATCGACGCTATCGACACGAATAAATACGAGGTCGTGCTGATCGGCATTGATAAGAAGGGACAATGGCATCTCAACGAAGAATCCCGATTTCTTCTCCCGGCAAGCGGACCAGAATTGCCCGAGCTACCGGAAAGCGGTGAGAGTCTGGCGCTAATTCCTGGCAAGCAAGGCGAGCAGTTTGTGACGCTCTCCGGGCAGCAAAGACTCGGCTCGTTGGACGTTATCTTCCCTGTCCTTCACGGTCCCTTCGGCGAAGATGGCACCGTACAGGGACTTTTGAAGCTTGCTAATATTCCATTCGTCGGGGCTGGTGTCCTCGGCTCCGCTGTCGGCATGGATAAAGATGTGATGAAGCGACTTCTCCGAGATGCCGGAATTTCCGTCGCCAGATTTATCTCAGTCGACAGATGTTCTTCGGACAAAATTGATTTCGATTACGCGCGAGGCCAGCTCGGGTTGCCGCTTTTCATCAAGCCTGCAAATCTCGGCTCATCGGTCGGCATTCATAAGGTCCGGGACCGCGAGGGATTCGACCCAGCAATTCGCGATGCGTTCAATTACGACAATAAGATATTGATCGAAGAGGCTATCGAAGGACGCGAAATAGAGTGCTCAGTGCTCGGCAATAACAGCCCTGTAGCCTCGGTTCCGGGTGAAATCCTGCCGCGACACGAATTTTATTCGTACGAAGCCAAATATCTCGATGAGAACGGCGCAGTCCTGGAGATACCGGCAAAAATCCCGCGGGAGATTTCGGAGCGCATCCGCCAAACTGCCATCAAAACATTTCGCGTGCTTTGCTGCGAAGGGATGGCGCGCGTCGATTTCTTTTTGCGAAACGACGAAGAAATCATCGTTAACGAGATCAATACCATTCCTGGATTCACGCGAATCAGCATGTATCCAAAGCTCTGGGAAGCGAGCGGTCTGCCCTATAGCCAATTGATCGACAAATTGATCGCACTTGCTATTGAAAAGTTCGAACGAGAGAAGGGATTGAAGACCGATCGACCATGAACGCCTCTCGGGCTGCCACATTTTTCGTCTTGCTCGTTTCAATGAGTGTCGCCTGCACACAGGCGCAACCGCAGAACTCCGGCACGGAAATTCTCGATAAACTTGCCGACGATTTCTGGACGTGGCGCGCAAAGTATGCGCCGTTCACGGGTGACGATGTGAATCGGATCGAACGGCCCGGCAGAACGCGTGATTGGTCGCGCGTAAGCATCGACAAGCGGCGAAAAGATCTCGCAGAGTTTGAGGCGCGGTGGAAGAAGATCGACATCGACGGTTGGCAAATTCCAAAACAGGTCGATTACAAACTGATCGGGTCAGCGCTATCGCGGGTCCACTGGGAACTCGACATCAATCCGCGCTGGAAACGGGATCCGAATTTCTACATCGAGCAAACACTCACGGCACTCGTCGAAGCACTGACTGTTCCCGCGCCGTATGACGAAGCGCGCAGCAAAGAAATTCTCACCCGCGTCGAGAATATTCCGTCGGTCTTGCAACAAGGCGAAGCGAATCTCGATAAAACGCCAGCGCCATTTGCCACCGTCGCCGCCCAAAACCTCGACGGAATTCGCGAACGTTTGCGCAAGATGGCAAGCGCGCTCGCACGATCGACCACGCTCAAAGAACAAGAGCTGAGTAGTGCAGTCGAGCGCGCGGCAGATGCGCTCGAGAAATTTCGGGAGCGATTGCAGCACAAACTCTCGACGCTGCCGCAGCAAACTGCGCTCGGTCGCGACGCTTATGTTTTCTTTCTTAAGAACGTCGCGCTGATGCCGTATTCGCCGGAAGAACTTCTCGCCATGGGCCAGCAGGAATGGAATCGCGCCGTCGCGTTTGAGGCGTACGAGAAAAACCGGAACAAGGATGTGCCGCCGCTCAAGATCGCGGATAACATCGACAACTGGATCAAAGATGCAGCGGCGAAAGAATTGTCGATCCGCAAATTTCTCGACGAGCACGGTATTCTCACCGTGCCCGATTGGATCCAACATTACACGCTCCGACCGACGCCGGAATATCTGCGCGCGCTTGGCTTCACCGAGAATGACGACTTCACTTCGCCCTCGCGTTTGAAAGAAAATTGTATCCGCTATGTGCCGGAGCCATCAGACAACCTCGGTTACTTCTGGCGCGCGACCGCACAAGATCCGCGGCCGATCGCCGTGCACGAAGGGATTCCCGGCCACTATTTTCAGCTCTGCCTTTCGTGGAAACACGAAGACCCGATCCGGCGTCATTACTACGACTCGGGTGCAAACGAGGGCATCGGCTTTTACGCGGAGGAGATGATGTTGCAGGCTGGGTTGTTCGACGACAGCCCGCACACGCGCGAGATCATCTACAATTTCATGCGTCTGCGCGCGCTCCGCGTGGACGTGGACGTGAAACTCGCGCTCGGCGAGTTCACGCTCGAGCAAGCCGCTAAATATTTGCAGGAAAAAGTCCCGATGGACGCGAACACGGCGCGCCAGGAAGCGATCGCTTTCTCCACTGGTCCCGGCCAGGCCATCACTTATCAGATCGGCAAACTCCAGATCACAAAATTTCTCGCCGAAGCGCGCATGCAACAGGGCGAAAAATTCAACCTCCGCGCCTTCCACGATTTCGTCTGGAAAAACGGCAACGTGCCGATCGCGTTGCAGCGCTGGGAGTATCTCGGTGTCCTCGATAAGCATTTGTGAAGGACGATTTAGAAAAGTTTCACGAGCGAAACGTGGCGGATGATCCGCAATATGCCGCTGCCTATCGGCTGTTCGATGGCAGCAAAATTAAGATCGACATTATTAAACCGGCTCAAGGCGGGCAGCGCGGGCTGGCTTTGATGAATTCCAGATTCTGACAAAGTTCGTTTCGGCTAGCAGCCGAAACCGGCAGGCTGGCAGCCTGCGCTCCCCAATCCGTTTAATCCGCGTAATCCGCGGTTGAATTAATCGACAATTTCCAAGCCCATTTGGCGGGCGGTGCCGGCGATGATGCGGAAGGCGGCTTCGTCGTTTCGCGCGTTCAGGTCTTTGGCCTTCGTTTTTACGATGTCCATGACCTGTTTGCGCGTAACTTTTCCGACTTTCTCTTTGTTCGGCTCTTTTGATCCGGCGGCGATGTTTGCCGCCTTTTTCAACAGCACAGCGGCCGGCGGGCTTTTGGTGATGAAGGTGAACGACTTGTCTTTGAAGACGGTGATCACGACCGGCAAGATGTCGCCGGCTTGTTTTTGGGTGGCGGCGTTAAATTCTTTGCAAAACGCCATGATGTTCACGCCGCGCGGCCCGAGCGCAGTGCCAACGGGCGGGGCCGGGTTCGCCTGACCGGCTGGAATCTGGAGTTTGATCTGAGCAACTACCTCTTTAGCCATTGTATTTCGTTAAATCGTTAAATCGTTGAATCGTTGAATCGGAAGATTAGCCGCGCTCGACTTGCCAGTACTCCAGTTCGACGGGTGTGGCACGCCCGAAGATGGTGACGGAGACGCGCAGTTTGCCGCGCTCGGGATCGATTTCTTCGACAATGCCGTTTTGATTTTGGAATGGCCCATCGGCCACTTTGACGGTTTCGCCAACTTCGAAGCTGACTTTCGGTTTTACCTTTTCTTCGCGCTCTTTCATTTGCGCAAGCATGCTTTCGACTTCCGACGGTCGCATCGGGATCGGTTTGTCTTTCGTGCCGGCAAAACCAATCACGCCGGGTGTGTCGCGAATGAAATACCATGTGCGTCCGACGAGTTGATTGTTCTCATCGAGTAAATGCATATTGACGATCAGGTAACCGGGAAAAAACTTGCGTGTCGTTTCGCTTTTCTTGCCCTTTTTGATTTCCGAGACGCGCTCGGTTGGCACGAGCACTTCGTAAATCAAGTCGCCCATTTCCTCGGTCTTGACGCGCTTCTCGATGTTCTCGCGCACTTTGTTCTCCTGACCGGAAAGGACGTGCACGACGAACCATTGATCTTTGCCTGCGAGTGCCTGTGCCATAATCAATGCAGCCGGGTAAAAAAGTGGACCACGTTCACGAGGACGAAATCGAAAAGGGCGACGTAACCGCCGAGCAATAACATCGCGATGATCACGACCAGGGTCGAGTCAGTCAGCTCCTTGTAACGGCGGATTCCTTTTTCCTTCGACTCCCACGGCCAGGAACATTTTTGCAACTCGACCTTCACCTCATTGAAGAAGTTTTTGGTTTTCGTGATCATGGGGATCGTTAAATCGTCAAATCGTCAAATCGTCAAATTAGCAGAGACGACATCGAACATCGATTGTTCGAGAAGGAATTCGTTCGGAATCATTGGGAGTTCGATGTTCAATGTTCGGCGTTTTTTCAAAAACACGCCAGGAGGGACTCGAACCCCCAACCGACGGTTTTGGAGACCGCTACTCTACCAATTGAGCTACTGGCGTAAGGTTTCTGCGCAGCGGCAATTTAGTCCAGAATTTCGCTGACGCGACCGGCGCCGACAGTTTTTCCGCCTTCACGAATGGCGAAGCGAATTGTCTTTTCCATGGCGATGGGCGTGATCAGCTCTACGTCGATGGCGATGTTGTCGCCAGGCATGACCATTTCCACGCCATCGGGCAACTTGACCGTTCCGGTCACATCCGTGGTGCGGAAATAAAATTGCGGCCGGTAATTGGTAAAGAACGGCGTATGGCGGCCGCCTTCCTCCTTACTCAGTACATAGACTTCCGCCTTGAATCTCTTGTGCGGCGTAATCGATCCCGGCTTGGCGATGACTTGGCCGCGTTCCACTTCTTCCTTTTTCAATCCGCGCAGCAGAACACCGACGTTATCGCCCGCGCGCGCTTCATCGAGAAGTTTACGGAACATCTCGATGTCGGTCGCGGTGGTCTTAGAGGTTGGCTTAATGCCGACGAGCTCCACTTCCTCCATCTTCTTGAGCACACCGCGCTCGACACGACCGGTGGCGACCGTGCCGCGGCCTTCAATGTTGAACACGTCCTCGATCGGCATGAGAAATGGCTGATCGATCGGCCGCTCGGGAACCGGAATGTAATCGTCGATCGCCGCCACCAGAGCGAGCACCTGCTTTTCTGCTTCAGCATCGCCTTCCAGCGCCTTAAGCGCGCTCCCCTTCACGATCGGGATTTTGTCTCCCGGAAATTCGTACTGGGTGAGGAGATCGCGCACTTCCATTTCGACAAGATCGAGAAGCTCGGGGTCATCGACCATGTCCACTTTGTTCAGAAACACGACCACGGAAGGCACACCGACCTGGCGCGCGAGCAGAATGTGCTCACGTGTCTGCGGCATTGGGCCGTCCGCCGCGCTCACGACCAGGATCGCGCCGTCCATTTGCGCCGCGCCGGTGATCATGTTCTTGACGTAGTCGGCGTGACCGGGGCAATCGACGTGCGCGTAGTGGCGCTTGTCGCTTTGATATTCCACGTGCGCGGTATTGATGGTGATGCCGCGCTCTTTTTCCTCGGGCGCGTTGTCGATGGAATCGTAGGCACGCACTTCGGCCATGCCTTTTTTGGCGAGCACGCTGGTGATCGCGGCGGTGAGGGTGGTTTTGCCGTGGTCCACGTGACCGATCGTGCCGACGTTCACGTGCGGCTTATCGCGTTTAAATGCTTCCTTAGCCATTTCAATTCTCCTGGTTAACTAAACTAAACTACATCTTTTCATTCAACTGTCGCTGCCCGGTCGCGAGCTCACTCTGGAGCCCATGACCGGGATTGAACCGGTGACCTCGTCCTTACCAAGGACGTGCTCTACCAACTGAGCTACATGGGCGGCTCTTCGTCATCTCGATGCTCGCCGCGTTCTCCGTGGCCGAGCCGAGCGACGAACCGGTTTTGCTTCCCACTAGAGAGTTAAAAGTCCCAAAGCCGCGTCAAACTTTGCAATTTGAACGACCATGGGACCATTTCGTTCCAGCAAAAAGCGTCCGCAAGCTAACAGCCCGCCCGTGGGTGTCAAAGAAATTTCTTCTCCGCCGCTTATCGAATTCGTCCGCTGGTGGCTTCGCCTTCGCTCTTTCCTCGCGTGACCAGGCGCGCCACGACCGCGATGATAACCAACACCGCAATCGCAATCCCGATATTGAGGGGAGTGATCAAGCCAGGGGCCTCCTTGGGTACCGGCGTCGCGGTGGGCGGCGGGGCATTCCTCGCAGCCAGCATCCCTTGGGCGTATTGCAACCGCTGCACTGTGTCATAGTCGTCCGGCTTTAATTTTAGCGCGGCTTCGTAATCAGCGATCGCCTTCTCGTACTGAGTCATCGACACATAAGTCGCCCCGCGTTTCACCAAAGGCTCAGCGTCGGGCGGGTTCTTCTCAATCATCGCCGTGTAGTCGGTAATCGCCGCGTCGTAATTTTTCAAATTCCGGTTCGCCCAGGCACGTCGATCGTAACTTTGCGGATCATTCGGATTCTTTTCGATCGCGGTGGTAAAATCCGCGACCGCCCTATCCCACTGAGTCAGACCGATCTCAGCGAAACCGCGGAATTTGTAAGAAACGGCTTCATCGGGCTTCAATTGGACCGCTTTATCCAGATCGGCCAGCGCAGCATCGAATTGGTTTTGCATCACCTCGGTCTCCCCGCGCTCCATGTAGCCCACGTAGTCTT
>Ga0137415_10001488_pt1 | contig 23242 bp, 28 predicted proteins | sample CZODoug3_1_1_16f_FD_183082 | JGI IMG/M metagenome (GOLD analysis project Ga0137415, IMG submission 183082) | Vadose zone soil fungal communities from Angelo Coast Range Reserve, California, USA - CZODoug3_1_1_16fungal (Hybrid Assembly) | ecosystem: Environmental > Terrestrial > Soil > Vadose...
GACGCCGGTCGCCTCGCTGCGGCCGCCGGCTCTCACGAGGCCGCCTAGTCCGCGAACTTCTGGTGCTGCGGCAGGCCGTCCTGGATCTCGATCCAGGGGACCTTGCTGCGAAGGAAGATGTGGTACTCGGGCTTCCGATCAAGAGGCGTGTCGAGAGTCCCGGTCGCGACGTAGATATTATCCGGCTCGGCCGCCACGGTGCCGGTGAGGGTCGAGCCGCAGTGACGGCAGAACGTGCGGCGCGTGCCTGATTCGGTCGTGTGACTGCCGACCTCGCTCTCCCCCTTGAAGGTCGCGGAATCGATCACGCCGACGGACACGAAGAGGTAGCTGCGGTACAGGTGGGGAAAGAGGTTCTGGTTGTTCGGGGCTTTGATCCAACAGCTTTCCGCGACTCCGTGCTAGAAGCTCCTGCATTCTTTAATGAGAAATCGCGGAAGAGAGCGGCATTTCCTTCTCTCATCGTCACGAATCGAGTTCCAACAGAAGCCGTTTCCGACGCAAATGTTTTGGAAAAAGGCAAGGTGATGATTTTCCCCTTGGCCGACGTCTATCGTGAACACAAATCAATCGCGCCATTCCTATCCGATCTCCTGATGGCTCTCAAACAGGAAGACGCTATAAAGGCTTTGGACAATCTCGACACCAGCAAACTGCAGAAAGGCTGGGGCTGGCTCGGGAGATACTTCAAGATGGAACCCGGCTTTTTTGGTTTCAATCTGAAACTCAATAGTGCCATCAAAGACTTGCTGGCTAAAGCCCGGCCCTCCTAAAAGAGTCAGAGCGCTTGGTCTGGGGCACCCAATCTGGGGCACCCATAAGAAAATGACTGAGATCGACGAGCAGGAATTACATGAGTTTATGCGGTTGAAGCACCACTCACATGGATTGAAAAATCAACACTTTGGCTAATTTCCTTTGTTTCGGGACCAGGGGGTCGGAGGTTCAAATCCTCTCTCCCCGACCAATCTTTCCTGGAATCAATCAATTACGAGCACAAGAAGCGTGATTTCGGTGCCGAGTTCGGCAATTCTAAGCTCCACCTCTCCAACGAGTTTTCCATTTTTAATCAACGACTTAGCAGCCACAATGAACCCCTGGGTGACAGCCAAAGGATCAAGAGTTCGGATGCTTAGGTATCCTGCTAAAGGCGAACGTCTTAGCCACTTATGACTGGGCGTGGGCAACGCGTTTCGTGTACCGAGTGCGCGACTCCAACCGGTGAATCTATCGGCCTGTTCAAGACGCATCGTGGGCGGCCTTCGTTTCGGGGCTCGCGGTGGCTGCGGAGGATTAGACTCTCAGCATGATGTTCACCAAGCGTCTTCGCGAGGGAGTCCGTCGCGGAGAGATCACGTGCAGCGTCCGAATCTGGATGCGTCCTCACGTCACAGTGGGCGCCCGATACCGAATGGGGGAGGGCGAGATCGAGGTGGACTCCATCGAACCGATCGGACTTCCGGATATTTCGCCAGAGCTGGCGCGCGAGTCGGGATTTCTGGGTGTCCTCGACTTGCTCAAAGTAGCGAAGCACGGCAAAGGCGAGAATATCTATTTAGTACGCTTTCACTATGTGCCGCCGACTCCGCATAAAGTTCGGCGATCAGGGCTCAGAAGTAAATGAGGCGCCATTAGGAATTTGCAATTAGACAATGGCCACCCTTGACGCAAAGATGGATCGCGCGGATTCGCAAGTGTTACAAGGAGTCACGTCCGAAAATTCGGCCCTGGGGTCGGCGATGAAGAGAGGGTTTTCGACTGCGTTAGATTACTCGTTGCGAGCAGCACCCGCGGCTACCAATCGCATCGCCTCGCGCAGCCACACATGACGCGGATCGCTGTTGAGTCGCGGATGCCAGGCCATCAGGAAATGAAAGGGATGCAATTCTTGCGGAGCTTTCACGAGGCGTAGCTTGCGGTCCTCTTTTACAACTGATGTCAGCCCGCTCGTTAGAGTAAGCACGAGTTCGGTTCCGGGAAGGCACTGCAGGGCGACTCCGAAGTAGTGGATCTGGAGATCCCGGCCTGTATCAAGAGTCACTGCTAGTAGCAGGATTCATTTATTAGTGCTTGCGCGCTTTCGATATGTCTCGCGCCCAACTCTCGGTGATTTCCGTTCTTTCTGGGATGAGGTTCGGGGGGCTGCGCAGTAGCCAATCCGCGCGCCGGCGCCAACCGGTCGGCCTTTGATCGGCTGGAGCAGTTTCGGTCGCCACCGATTCTCGGCCATGGCCGCGGAACTGCGATTTTGTGGCCGTGGCGAGGGTTGTTTCCCATAGATGAGTCTGTCCAGAACGACATTCAAGAGAATCAAAATGACTGCCTGGTCAAACGTGACAGCAGGCCTGAACAGAAGGGCGGTGGCGAGGATCATCCCGGCACGTCCCCAACCCCACATCTTTATGGCGGAAGCGATCTTGGCGAATTCGGTCATTGGAGAGTCCGGATCGAAGCAAGCGTTGATCTCGATCCGATTCTGGCAGACCGGCGTTCGCCAGCGTAAGCCGGAATAATTCGAACGGAACTATTTCTTCTGGGGGGCGAACAGTTGGGCCCATTCGGCGGCAGCCCTCTCGTAATCATCCTTGGTCGGCAGCGCGATTCCTTCGCGTTTAAGGACATCTTTGAGGCGTCGGACAAAACGCTCCAGGTCTTTCCGGTCCTGAAAACCGTGCTTTATCGCTAGCTCACGCCAAGTCGCTCGAGGGTGGGCAAGCTTTTCTTCGAGTGCAGCCCGAGTCCGGATCCTGAATTCTTCGGGCCGGCCCCGACGTTTCGGGACAAAGCGCTTCCGCAGGCTGTGTCGTTCTCCAATCTGCTGTCCGGAGCTATCGAGGATCGGTTCACTTTCCTCGAGGTCCCGAGCATCCGGTTTCGGCAACCTATACTGCTCGAGTTCGGTGATGCGGCGATCGAGTTTCTTTCTAGCCGGAGAGCCGGGCGGGAGCCCGTCGGCTTCTTCCGACAGGGTCGCACTATGCTTCATAATCTGAGCCAGCAGTGGATGGGTTGCGATGTACGGCAGATCGAACATAATGATCGTAAGGTGAATGCCCACCCAAGGGCGTCATCCTCATCCGTTGAGACGCTGTTCCAATTGCACGATCGATTCCAGAATTCCGTCAAATGCAGGAATCTCCCCGAAAATCATCTGGGACATCGCCCGGTAATCCTGTTCGAGATTTGCGCGCATACCGTTATGCGGTACTAGGGCAAAGGTCCCGGCAGCCGCCGTGCCGAGATCGAAATCGGGGCGGTTGAAGAACATCCGGGCGTGTCGCACGCAGTCGGCGCCCATGGCTGCATCAGTAATGTACCGCTCCCCACCCGCAGACCTGAGGAGCAAATGCACGTCGTAGTAGTGGCGTGACACCCGCTGGCCTCCGCCGCGCACCTTCGCCTCGCCGATCCCACCACCGTCGCAAGCCGTGCAGATCGTTACCTTGTCCCAGAAGGTCCGATCGGGAGCGACGGTCGTAATATTAGGCACCTCAAGAACGGTTTCGGCCAGGTCCGGAGCTACGTAGGGAGTGACGGCACGTGTGGCATGAGGGTCGAGAGCGGATTTCGCGCCTGACTCGATCCTGACTGCCCGGCGTACGTAGGCGGCTCCGTCGGCGGTTACAGTCGGGTACCACAGCAACAAGCTTTGCTGATCCGAATCGTCAGGGTCGGGTTCGATGCGCCCAGCCTCAGCCGCTAGACTGGCACTTTCCAACAACTCGCGGAGCAATTGTGAGAGATGCTCCCGCAGCGGGCCGTTGATGTAGTTTTGACAGGCCTCGCGGATAGCATCGAGGCGTGCGGCGCGCTTTTTGCTACTCAATCCTTGCAACTCTTCGACGGTGGCCGCCTGACCGATGTCTTCGCGAAAGACAGTGATGTCAATGTCTTCGGAAAAACGCGAGATTAATCCGTAACCCTTGGAAAGCGATGTTCCGCCTTTAAAGAGAAGCCTCGGCCCCCCGGCTGCGAGGCCGTTGAAAAGAGCATCAAGCGTCCAGCAAACCCAAAAGTCCTTTTCGATGTTTTGCTGGACCGTGCCAAGCCGGTTGCCGGCACCGATGAATAAATCGCGGCGATCATTCGCGGAAGCCGCCAGCACGGTCGCGAATCCGGGGATCATCGCAAGCCTCTGGGGCGAGCGCTCTGATCATCGTGGGCTTGATTCTGCTATTCATCATGATGATCGTTGTGTTGGCCGTCATGGTCATCCTGCTGATGATCTGGCTGCCGAGCATTCTCGCCCATGGCATTCTTTCCGGGCTTGGCTGCTTTGGGTTTGCGTTGAGGTTGCCCCGCGCCATCGGTTCGGCGAAGGAGATCACGCACGATGGTCTGCATCCACTCTGGAAGCGCGGGAAGGCCTTGGCGCAGGTCATCGCGGATGGCGGAACCATGAGTTGGATCTTGCAGTACAGAGACGAGGCGCGCGCGGATTCGATCCATGTCGCGGGGCAGCAGGTCGCGCAACCAATAGAGCGCCTGAACAACTCGCATGGCGGGACGCCCCGCCCAATGGAGGCGGCTGGGTGCCGCATGCTGAAACTTAATGGTGAGATTACCGAGCTTGATGGGTTTTAGCCGGGCATCCGTGAGTACGACCGCGCGCGCCGGCACCGCGTCGGTGAGTCCCAGATCGTTGGCCGCCGTGATGCCGTCGACGACCATCCGCACCTGGTCGCGCCGGGCGAGGGCATCGACGACGTGGTGATAATCGGGATAGGTGGGTTTGCCGGTCAGCCGATTTATCCCAGGCCTGTCGTACAGTCCGCGGGCGATTCGGCGGAGAGCCTTCGAGGCTGTGAGACGGTGCAAGGCTTGATCAACCGCTTCCCGGGATCCCAGATCCAGAAAGTCGATGGGGGTCCAAACTCCAGTGGAGGATTGGGCGGACATTCGGTCAAATATTGCGGTTCTGAGATCGAGTCCTAGGCCACGCATTGAAGCCTCGTTTGTCAGAACAGTGTAGCATACATCTGACAAATGTGCCAGTTTATTCAATTTTGTCAGATATATGACACATTCTTCTGACAATATTGGGTCGCGCGCGCGCGTGTGTCCAGGCCAAGAAAACCGGCGGCGGACCCACGGCTCCATGAGATGTTTGTCGAGATTAAGAAAAAAGAAGAGGCGAGGGTCGAGACCCTTGGGACACTATCTGACGACAACCGCCAAAGTGTTGACCAACAATTGCGGATTCCTCCTTTCGGTACAAGATCGGTACAACTGAGCGAGAGAAAAAGAGGTACGCTGCTCCCTAAGCGACACCAGATAAAGCACTTGGAGTTTGTAGTTTCATAGTTCGGGACCAGGGGGTCGGAGGTTCAAATCCTCTCTCCCCGACCAATTCAAATCGTCCTCTGTTTTCAGGGATTTGTCCGAATACCCATACGATACTTTTGAACTACTCGACGTGTGCGACTAGCCAGGGCTAGAGGAATTGACACGCCCTAAAAAAGACACTTCATTGGCGCCATGAGAAGAATGACACAACAACCTAGGGCTTGGACTCTTGCAGCAAAACGACGTCGGAATCGGTGTGGCCGCGGAGGATGCCGAGACGCTTGCTATCCGGGGACCAGTGGAACTGGAGGATGCGCTCGGAATTGAAGCGGGTGATCTGATGTCCGGGACTCCCATCGATGGGTTGAATCCAGACGTTATCGACGCCATTCTCGAAGACCGGATAGGCGACGAACTTTCCATCGGCAGTGAACTGCACGCCTTTCGAAATTCGCGGATTGGCGTCGAACATTCGAGGTGAAGTCAGGGTCGCCACGTCCAGCAGGGCAATTTTGTCGCGGCTGGTCGGGCCGATTGCATTTTGCAGTCCGACCACGTACGCGAGGGTCTTTCCGTCGGGTGAAATTCCGATGCCCCTGCCTGCCAGAAATGCATTCTTCACACCGCTGCCGGGGATTGGTTCTGGTTTACCCGAACCGTCCAAGGGGACACGCCCAAGCTCTTTGACTCCCGGCCAGTAGTAAACCCAGTTTTGATTGGCCGAGCACACCGGGAACGTATCAAATCTCTGGTCTGCCAGCTTTTTCGGATTGGAGCCGTCGGCATTGATGCGCCAGATACCGACCGAGTTGCTGTTGTCGTGAAACGCCCAGGGAAAAACAATGTAGCCGCCACAGGGAGACAGGCTGAGAATGGCGGCTGACGGGTCGCTGACCAGTTGGGTGGGATTTTGCCCCTTTGCATCGGTGTGCGTGAGTTGAGTGAGGTCGGATACGAGCAGGCCACCATCGGCGCTCCAATTGAAGAATTGGATGTGATCCCCGCCAGCCGCGAACGGACGTAGGTCGGCAGAAGAACTGCCATCGCCGGGTAAAACATAAAAATTGCTGGCGACTTTCTGTTGGACCGTCGCCAATGTCTTGCCGTCTGCAGAAAGGCTCAGAGTGGCATAACTATTGGTGTCCCGGGAAATCGGGCGCAACTGTCCATCAGCCAGCGCGACGTAGCCAATCTGGCGGCGGTTGAAGTTGGGGCCCTTTTGTTGATAGATCACAAAGAGGCCATCCCCGGCTGATGACCAGGTCATCTCCCAGATGGCCTTGTCGGCAAACGCAAGGGTCTGAACCTTTCCCGTGTCCACATCGAGAAGATTGATGCCTCCGAGCGCGTTTCCCGGCTGGGCCTCGGGGTAGGCGATTTGCTTGCCGTCAGGAGACCAAGTCACAAAGCGGGCAAGAACGCTCATAGCCTCAACGTGCAGAACCTTCTCATCGCTGCCGTCAAGATTTGCATGGAGCACGCGGTACTTACCCGTCTCGGGATTGTTGGCACGAATGAAGGCCATCCGCTTGCCATCGGGAGAAAATGCGAATCCGCTGTCGACGTCCTGGACGATCGCCTTGGGAGTGCCGCCCAATACCGGGGCGCGATAAACACTGAAATCGCTGGCGATGGCGTTTTCAGCCTTGCGAAAGAAGATGTAATTTCCGTCAGGAGAAAAGGCAACGTTGGCAATGGCGGCCGAGGGCGGCACCACTTGTGTGTCGCTTCCGGTAGCCACGTTGCGCAGCCACAGGCTGTTCAGTCCTTTGTCGTCCATCACCGTCAGCACGTATCTTCCATCGGGAGATATCGCAGTAACGATTGCCCGGCTGGAATTGGTGACCTGAGTGATCGCGAAATTCTGGAATGGGGTTGGGCTTGCCCGATGAAGCAGGAAGTAGAAACCCACGACAGCCGCTGCCAGGATGATGACCGCAGCTGCAACGACGGGCCCTTGCCACCACGGGCGCGGCTGTTTCGCCGCGACGGGCACGCTGCCGCTGGTGGAAGCCGGTTGGACCGCGGGTTGCGACGCGGAGCTTTCCTCGGCGCTGGCGGCAGAGATATGGCGGCTCGAATCGGTATCGCGCTTGAGGCGTTGCAGTTCTGCCCGCATGTCAGACGCATGCTGGTAGCGCAGATCGCGATCCTTCTCGAGAGCCCGGTTGATGATGCGCTCCAGTTCCGCGGGCACATCGGGATTGAGGCGCACGGGCGGAATGGGAGCGCGGTTCAGCACGGCCTCGAAGATCATCCCCGATGTATCTCCACGAAACGGCAAGGCTCCGGTTGCCATTTCGTACAACAAAACTCCGAAGGAGAAAAGGTCAGTCCGGGCGTCCAGGTCTTTGCCCCGCACCTGTTCCGGGGACATGTAGGCGACCGTGCCGAGCGCGGTTCCCGGGCTGGTGAGATGCGGCGCATCCAGTGTGCCCGTCTGCGTGTACGTCGCGATAATCTCACTCGGGGAATTGGTTCCGGCCGTCACCTTGGCCAAACCGAAATCGAGAATCTTGGCGTGCCCGCGCTTGGTGACGAAAATGTTGGCCGGCTTGATGTCGCGATGGACAATACCTTCGCTGTGGGCGGCGTCGAGCGCGTCGGCAATCTCGATCGCCAAACCGAGTAGAACGTCGGTCTCGAGGGGCTTGCCGGCGATCCGATGTTTGAGCGTCAGACCATCCAGAAACTCCATCACGATGAAAGGCTTGCCATCCTGCTGGCCGATTTCGTAGATGGTGCAGATATTGGGATGGTTGAGAGCCGAGGCAGCCTGGGCTTCGCGCTGGAAGCGAGCCAATGCCTGGGAGTCTTCGGCGACGTTGTCGGGCAGAAACTTCAGGGCGACGAACCGGCGCAGAGTTATGTCCTCGGCCTTGTAGACAACGCCCATCCCACCGCCGCCGACCTTCTCCACAATGCGGTAGTGCGAAATGGTTTGGCCGATCATTCGGTAGATGCCCCGCTTTCGGGACGCCTCATCTTAAAGACGCGTCATTTGCCAGTCAATGAATGACCGGGACGGGCTGAAAAAGGTCGAACCGGAACAGTCGCTTCGCTCCCGGATTGTCATTTCAACCGAGACCGCAGGCGGAGCAGAGTAGGCGTTCGGCTCGAGGTGACGCGTGACAACATGGGCCATTCGACGGTTGATGTGACACAGAACGTTTACAACCGGACGTGGTGGGAAGAAACGTGTGGAAGCTGTGAGTTTAGCTGCCGCCATACCTTATGCGTGGGTCGCGCCCCGTCCTATCCGATGCAATGATTTGCAGGTCCCACCGGGTAGTCCGTCTGTACGAAAGTTCGAAAATCGTCTGCTAGGCCGACCAATTTTATTCAGTAAATATGCGGGTGCGATGTCGGTCAGGCAAATTGGCCACCCTCGCTGTTTTTTGGCTGTGCTCCAGTGTGCTACCGAGGGGAAAACCCAGAAAAACTAGAGGCCCGGCGCCAGCGGTAGGAAAGACGGGTGTGCCCGACCAAATCCCCTGTATTCATGCGGTCAAAACGAGTCCGGTCTCTCATGGACATCTTTGGGCGAAACGCAGCGAATGGATGATCGGAGGTGCTCGTCCGGGTCAGATGGGGTAAACCTAAAAGATGGGTGATGATGAAAGCTTCGATTCCGAGGATGACGAAAACCTGTGAGCGGCTTGATGAGTTGGAACAATGCATTGAAGGGATTCAGGGTAGTGGCGGCGGGGATAGTGCGGGTTTGCTTGTCTACGCTTTCGGAGCCACATCGGGCATGATCCTTTGGTGGTAGAGAAACGCAAGCGTTCTGTGGTGCATTCTGCATGGCGTGTGCAGTTGGTTTTACGTGGTGTACTTCGCTGTAACGCGATAGCTGGGCGCTCGCCTTTGTGACTTTCCAACCCTCTACAGGGACACATTCCCATTGGAGAATCTATGTTTTCAAGAAGCAACCGGGACCACTCACGGATCATTGATCAAGTGTATGCGGTGATTGAGCGCCATGGCAGCGTGATGCAGGGGGCAGGTACCCAAGCCGGACGGATGGTTGGTATTCCTAGCGGTCTCTGCTTTTCGTTAGCGTGTGTTCGGCGCAGGTATGCCTGTGGGTAAAGCTTGAGCGAAGTCAGTTCCGTCGCGCAGGGCCTGTCGAACGATCGGTGCTCCCAGTTCGGCCTCTCGACTTCGCATCCATACGTAGAGCGGGATACCCAGGACCAGGAGCAAAAGCCCATACAGTACCGCCTCAGCGCCACAGCCATAAAGCGTCCAGACAGCGAAGGCAAAGGGGACAATCTCCACGAGTTGAACGATGACCTTGTCCCTCCGGTAGGCACGATGTTCTTACGTCGAATGATTACGCCAGCCAACGAGCAAAAGACATAGGGAATTACCGCTGCCATCGTCGCTAGGTTCACAATGAAGTTGTAGAACGCCACGAAACCCCGCCCGCCTGAAGCTTCGACTAGAAGAAGCGCAGTGGCCAGGCTAGCGGAAATGAGGATGGCGATAGCCGGGACGCCACGTTCTGAGCGCTTTCCCAGCCAAACTGGCAGGAGTCCATCCTGTGCTGCTGCCATGGGGACTTGCCCCATGAGTAGCGTCCAGCCGTTAAGGGCGCCGAGCGAAGAGATCAACGCGCCTACGGCAATTAAGCCTCCGGCCCAATGACCCCACATGGCAGAGGCAGCATCTGCGAAGGGCGAGGATGAGCGTGCTAGCTGTTCGCGCGGAATCACCCCCATCACCGTCACAGTGCCAAGCACGTAGAGCAAGGCCGCTGCAGAGATGCCAAGGAGCGTCGCTCGCGGGATCGTTCTTTGTGCATCTCGGACATCGCCTGCCGGCACGGTGGCAGACTCCAGACCGAGATAAGCAAACATGATGAGGGGCGCCACCGCGGCGCTGGCTTCGAACAACGGCTTCCCACTAGGGTTGAACACGGCAAAATTCTGAGGCCGCACCCATAACAATCCCAAAGTTGCAATTGCAAAAAAAGGTATCAGCTTGGCAAAAGTTGTGATCGACTGGAAGAAGCCTGCTTCACGGACACCGCGCAGGTTAATCAGCACAACCAACCAAATCACGCCGATCGTCACCATCACGATCACGGGACGACTCTCCTTTAGGGCGGGCACAAGTTGAGCGAAGTAGCCAGTAAATGCGACCGCGATCGCCGGGAGTCGAGTGGGTATCGCTCGCTGTGAGTACGGTAGCCAGATGGGCCACTACTCATCCAGGGCTTATCAGTTTCCATACACCTGCCTTCAACGGTCGCCTCGGACCATGGTAGCCGACATTGTTATGGAATCATTACATGCAAAACTTCACCGTGGCCATGGCAGAGGGGTTTAATGAGTGTAATGCCTGATTACATCAACTACGGTGGGTTCTTCCCGCGTGGGATGGGCTGGCTACTTCGGATGCTCCATGTTTCGGGATTGATTGAGACTCTGCCCTCCACGGTGATGACTTCGAGCAGATTGCTGGTATTGAATCCGCTGATTGTGCCCCAGTAGTAATGCGAAGCGGTGCGACGAAGGAGTTTTGAGTTTTGCACTAAGTCGCCTAATCGTATTTGATGAACCAGCCGTCCATCGTGCCACAGTTCGATAAGCACCACGTCGGACTTGTAGTTCAGGGGCAGCAGGTTGATGCCGGCATCGCCAATGGCGACGAAACCAGTGTCAGAAACAAACACGCTTCTGTGCCAACTGGGTATTTTCCAAAGCGCCCTGCCATCGGACATGCAGTAAACGGTCGTGTCACCATTTTGCACCGATTCAACGAAGTAGCTATGATTTTCCGACCAAACGACTACGTTCGCTGGTGGCAACGGTGGGTCCGCCCACACCGGAGCGCCCACAAGTGCACAAAAAAGCATCAGTTTGAGCTTAGCTGCAATTCGCACACGATCATCGTAAGCGGGCCGTAGGCTGTGGTCCACGTTACGTTCGGGGGGTGAGAACAACACGGGAGGGAATATGCACCCCCGCTAGGAGCTAGAGACTAGCAGCTTTCTTTTTCTCCAGCAGCGCCGTCCGGGTCCGGCCCAAAGCGCGATTGAGGGATTCCCTGGGAATCTTGGTGACCAGCGGCTTCAGCAGCCATCCCAGTCCATAAGGAATGTCGCGGGTCAACGACAGAGCCTCGCATTGCATGTAAACACCGCCGTCTTTCTCCTCAAATCGCCAATATGCGTTGAGCCGCCAGAGATAACCTCGGCCCTGGCCGACGGGCCACTCTTCGCCATCCGGCTGGTCGGAGTCCTTTACCTCAGCAATCTTAGTGCTGATGGAATGCGAATACATCTTCCGGGGCTGTACTTGGCCCCAGTGGGTTACATACTCTGTATTGAATACCGCAGTGGTAAACCGCTTCTGATACAGGCGCAGAAAAAACCTGTATTCATCTCCCTGATGGGAGATCAGGTGGGAGGCAGCGACCTCCGGCTTGTAAAGCTCCGCCCGCCGATCGTAGTCCTGCACGATTGGCAAGAGCTGCGCCAGCGTCACACCGGGAATAAAAATGATCCCGATCCAATGATGTACCATTCCGTCAGGTACATCGGAGCTGAGTCCCGGGCCTTTGGTCTCCCGCTTTTCCACCAGCACTTCGCCATTCATGAGCTTTTCGTACGAATTCTTCATGGTGTCCGCCTGTAGGGCGTCCACGTAGAGGAATATTCCACCGGGACGCAGCTCACTATTGATTCTGGCCTCCGTGGCCGCGACGTAGTTGTCGAAGGCAGTGCTCGTTTTCTGCTTCAGCTCGGCCGCCCTACTTGAGAGACTTAGGCCGACCAGACATATGATGAGTGCAAAGTTTCGCTTCATATAGCTGCAGTTGCTACTTAGTGTAGAGTCACAATCGCAGGATGAATTTCCCATAGGGTCGCAACATGCCCACGATCGTGCTCAAAATCCTCAAATGCCATCCCCACGACATCCACGGGTAAGGCCTTCGGAAGTTCCCCTCCATGCTGCGAGTCGATCAGAAATCCGTGCTTCTTCAGTTGCGCTTGCAGATTTTGACGAGCACTACAATATTCACTATCAACCGGTGTTTCCACGATCATCCGCGGCGCAGTCTTGTCGTCCGCAGTGTTTGAAATTTCCATAGAGACATCACAGTCGAGCGCGTTCACACTTGCGTTCTGTAAATACGCGTTTGCGATATGAAAAACCTCAAGTTCGCGCCCACTTCGTGGCGCGTCGGGAGGTATGACCGGATCTTGTGTCCAGGTAAGAATCATGTCGACCGAGACCTCTTGTGCCCCGATGTTGTTCGGGATTGGGACATGCTTAGCTAGATGCCGATAATCAGCAATGTCCGGCTCGATGGGCAGACATTTGCAGAGGTCTTTGGGCGTGGGCTGCAAAAAACCGAAATCCTGCCCGCTGCAACTCACGATAGCCAAAGCCAGCAGGATCGTAATCCCGGTTAAGTTGATCTGCTCAAGCCTTTTGAATGTATGCCTCATCGGTGACCTTGGATGCTACGGACGACCAAGAAGCTGTATCAGTGAAAAGCCCTGTGCATCGATAAGCATTGTCCACGTTTTGGCTTGAACCTTGATTGCGCACGCGGACGTGGCGCTCCTTCCAAGGCATTCACCCCTCCCCAAAAGGGGAAAAAGTGTAACCCATGTGTCCGGTACGATCTGTTACCTATGTCTCGGGTCGCTCACTCTCGTTCTCTCAATTGTTTAAGCCGCTTTTGCTGCTTTCGGGTTTTTCGGCAGTTTTCGGTACATTCGGTACAACTGAGGGCAACTCGAACCCGAATCCGCACCGTTCTGCCCATTTTCTGCGGAATACCACGTCCTCTTTGATCTTGTCATAGAGGTCGCTCATGTCCTTCCCCGCATGACCCATCCAGTACTTGTACAGGCCCTCAGGACACTCCGTGTAGTTCCGCAAGTACGTGTTTCCGAAAACGACGGAACGCATGGTTTCCAGCTTTGTGCGTGGTGCGATACCCCCGAGCCGATTCAGATGACTTTCGCACGCAGCCGAACAGGGTTCGACACCGTTCGATCTGTGTCTCATCGCTGTTCGAATCCGCAGAATGACAAAGCTCGCTGCTACCGCTTAATGGGCTCTGTCCCTTCAGTCAGGATCTTCAGATAACGTGAGTATCCGAAGACACGGGCTCGGCGCTTTCCCGTGACCTCCTTGGCTATGCCGACGCGAACCAAGTGATCCAAGGCAACTGTCACCGTGGGAATGGATAGCTTAAGCTCGTCGGCGACAGCACCAATGCCCACCAGTGGTTTCTTCTGCATGTACTCATGAACACGCAGCGCAGAAGACGCTGCACGTCCAATCTTCTGAATGCGGTCTCGATCTTTTGCAAAGAGAGTCAGAATCTGTTTCGCGGCCTCAGCGGCAGAGCGCGCCGTGATCTCCGTCCCATCCAGAAAGAAGGCCAACCACTCTTCCCAGGCACCGTGTGTTCGTACGCGCTGAAGCAGTTCGTAGTACCGATCTCGATTCGTTTTGAAGTACAAGCTGAGGTACAAGAGCGGCTCTCGCAACGCACCCTTGGAGCAAAGTAGAAGTGTGATCAACAGCCGCCCGAGTCTGCCGTTGCCGTCTAAAAACGGGTGGATCGTCTCAAATTGCACGTGAATCAATCCGGCTTCGACCAGGATGGGCAGCTTGTATTTCTCGTCGTGGAGAAAGCGCTCAAGACTGTCGAGACACTCCATCAATCGCTCTGGCGGAGGCGGAACAAACGCAGCATTGCCGGGACGAGTTCCGTCGACCCAGTTTTGCGACCGGCGGAACTCGCCAGGTGTTCTGTTGGCCCCACGCCCGCCGCGCAACAGGATGGCGTGAATCTCCCGTATGAGTCGGAGAGAGAGAGGGAATCCGCCCGCTATCCGACGAAGCCCATGTTGCATCGCCGCGACGTAGTTCGAGACTTCCTCAACATCGTCAATCGGAACGTTGGGTTCCGCGTCACTTTCAAACAGCAATAGATCCGAAAAGGAAGATTGCGTCCCCTCGATCTGGGACGACAAGAGCGCTTCCTTCTGGATATACAGGTAAAGGAAGAACTTGGTATCCGGGAGCAAGGTGGTCAGGCCATCGAGTCGGCCCAACGCTTGGTTGGCGCGGTCAAGATGTTGGTACAGGCCCGCCAATTCCACAGGCGGAATGGGCGGCAGCCCTGGCGGGATGAACGCGCGCACTGTTTCTCCAGTGACCGTCGTTGTGACGTACGTCCCCAGCCTCGACTTGTTTTCAGTGACCACTCGGGTTATGAAGGGTTCCTTTAATAAGTTTCTGCGCTATTAAAGGATATGGCATTATGTCTTAATAAGCAAGAGGGGTTTGCTCGACATGCGATCCTTCACACTGTGACTGTGGGCACGAGGAAGGCCGCGGATTGGTCAAGATTAGACCACCTGCGATTTCTCGACGAGTAGGATTCTCAGTGAATGACAATCGCTTATGAGAAATCTAAACCGACACTTTATAGACAGGTCGGGGCGTTCGCCCGGAACAGTCTTCCTCGATCAATTGCGGCTGCGGCGAGCCAGTCCCCCAGTTCGGTCCTAACCCAATCGGGAACCGGAACCGTCCGAATGTGACCTCCCTTGCCAACCAGATCAACAATGGCCTAGGCGGGACTCGCTATTTGTTTAGCGACCCATTCTGCAACTTCTGGCGGTTGCTCAACCGTAACCGCTAGTACCGACAGCCAGCGGTTCGTGATCCATCGGTTGCGTGAACTCGCAATGTACGAGTCCTACCCGGCTGTTCAGATGTTCAACTGAAACGACATTGCTGACGACGCTTTTTACCGTTGACGTTGCGCCTTCGTATGTAACTCTCCCCGCGTTTCGCTCTCGGCTATCTACAACGACAAGGACGTACAGGGTGCGGCAGCTTCCATGAAACGCATCGACTTTGCGTGCTCGTAAAAGGTGCCCTCAATGATTTGAAAACCCCTCAGTGTCTTCAAGGCACGCCAGTAGGTCATCTGCCTGTTGGGCTGATCTGGATCTCCGATGCTTGCACTCGCCTACTTTGTGCTGGAGCGGGCGAAGTAGATGTCGCGACTAATTCGAGCCACTCCCAGCACCTGGGGATCGCCCCTGGTCCAAATCACATCTAACGTCCCGTCAGGATTGAACCAACTACCCATGAGGTCCCCGGGCGCTTCACTAGCAGCGGAGGCAACGGGGTTAGTTGGATCAAGCGAAGTCAACGAAGGTTTTGCGCCTGCACTCCAGATGGCTCCGTAGACGAACCACGGCGAGTTGTTGTCGGGACGATAGTAGATTCCCACACCAAGTCTTTTGCCGTTGGGTGAAATAGACAAGCTTCCGTAGCGATAGCGGCCGACTTTCGGAGTGATGTCATTCACCATCCAAGTTACCCCGTGGTTGGTGGAGTGGTAGAGCTTCAGCACATTGTTTACGGGGTTGCAGGTGGTGCCAGTCGGATCGGTGGTGCACTGAAGCTGGCCGGCATCCACGTACAGCGCCCAAACGGAACCGTCCGGGGCGACGTTTACTGTGGGCCAGCTATTGCTGCTATCGAGCGCTTTGTAGCGGTCGATGAGATAGCGGCTGAAGGTCTGCCCGTCGTCGGCCGAGACGTATGCGTAGATGTTGCCTTGGGCATCGGGACCGGTGGTCAGATCATTGGCTCCCCCGTCGTTGTTGCAGACGGCGTACACGTAGAGGGAGTTTGGGGCGTGATCGGCGGCAGGGCGGCACCAGCCAGAGTCGTTTAGCGTGTAGCCGAAGCTGTCGAAGGATTCGGCGGCGTCGTAGGAGCGGTACACGGTATAACGACCGGGTCCGAAGCCGCTGCCGCTGCCTTGTCCGAGGGGATAGGTGACCTTGTCGCCTTCGTTGCCAAAATAGAAAACGTGGCCGATGCCATGCGCCGTGACCCAAGGCCGATCGTCTACCGGCTGGAAGCTGGGTACGAGCGGACGGGTGAGATCGAATCGGATATTACCCGGACCGGTTGCGGTCCAGCGGGTGACGGTATTATCGGTAACATTCGTATCTACGAAGTAGAGATGGTAGTCATCGTCCAGTGCCATGTCTCCTTCGTCGCCAAATTCGTGCTGCTCGAGAGAGAGCGGCGTCAGGCCCGGGAGATCATGGAAGGTCAAACCTCCGTCGGTGGAAACCCAATCCCAGGACATACTGCGGGTATAGGTCGGGGCATTGGGATCGGGGCCGAGCACGAGCTGCCAGTTTTCTTTGTGGGCAGTGGCAAAAATATTCCCAAACTGATCGACATAAACTGCCGGTTCATAGCCTTTCCCGGGATATGGAGTTACTTGCACCGGCGGGCCGAAGGCCGTGCCGGCGAAGGCAGCGGAGCAGATGCTCATCACGACCAAACCGATTCTCATTAGCGACATGCCACAACAGAGAATATTCATGCAGAGTCCTTTCCCGGACATGTGGGGGCCTCTTGCCGAGCAGCTTTGATGCCCCAAGATGACCAGTAAATCAATTGGGAAGATCGTGTACTGCACCGGACATTATGCTGTAGGCGCCCCAAACAGAACACATGTCAATTTGACTTGGACTTCATCTTGGAGGAACAGCTGTGGACAATTTGCAAGCGAAAACCGGCTGACAACGTTATGACAACAGGGATGAACCCCTGGCTTGGGACTTCCATTCGAGGACTTACATTCACCCTTGAATGAGGTGACTGAGCAAGAATGAGACGGTTGAAGCACCACTGTAAGAGATTGAAAACATTCGGTACGACTCCCGAGTACCTTTTTCGGGACCAGGGGGTCGGAGGTTCAAATCCTCTCTTCCCGACCATTTCTTTTCAAATACTTGCGAAATCGCCGGGTCAACGAGGACTTCCAAAAGGACTTACATTTCGTGTCGCCGGTACAGGTTGCGCTAAAAACTCGCGCCACACTGTAGCGGCTGCCATGCTCACAGCTTCAACCCTCTCTTCCCACTACGTGCGGTTGTAAACGTTTTGGGTCACGTCAACAGTTGCGTGTCCCATGTTGTCCCGCGTCACTTCAGGCCGGACGCCGATACTGCTCATCAGGCTTGAGTGCATGGTGCGGAAGCACCGAAAATCCACGGTCTCAGGCAGGCCAAGCTTTTTAACCGTGGGCTTCAGATGCCGCCGCAGCAAGTTGCGCCGGTTCACCGGACCTCCTTTTGCATTGGTGAAAACGAGATCCTCCGGTTTCCGATACTTCGATCTCTGCCAAGCTGCATCTAGAACCGTCCGCAAGATTCCGTGAGAATCGAGCGGAATGCTCCGGCGTCCAGCATCGGTCTTGCTATCGTCAAATTCGCCTTCGTAGAATCGCTCTACGATTTCGATTCGATCCGGATGAATTCGCTCCCAACGCAACGCTGCAACCTCTCCGATCCGCAGCGAGCCAACCACGACCAAAGTGACGATGGATTTGGTGGGGTCAGCCAACGCATCATTTCACCACCGGCCGCTTTGTTCGATGTTCCGCCGAAGCGCGAAGAGTGTGCAGTATGCATTTTCGGGCTGCTTCCGTCCGTGAACTGGAGGCTAATGCTTTCGATAGCGCGATGCCGCCAAGGGCGGCGAATAGGCATATACCGTACCCTCCTGCGCTCCGACATAAATTTGTTCGCTATCAGCATCCGTGCCGATGCTGCGGAGACAGCCTTTCAGCCTGTCCGACCATTGAGGGGCGCCATCGGAGGTGCGAAAAGCATCCAGTTCGCTGCGGCAATTACCTGCGAGCAGAGTCCCATTCCAAAGCCGTGGCCACTCTGATGACCAAGCCCGATCTGCCTTACGAGTCCAGCTAATCTGGGACAAATTCAGATCCGTGCTGATTAGATACCCGCCTTGGCTATCACTGTCCTCCAAGAAAATGTAAAGAGCATCGGCGTCCACTAAAAAGCGACCCTCTGGGGAAGCTGGGACTGACAGCGTGCTTTGAAGGTGGCCATCATCGGCAGAGATCCGAAACAACCGCTTTGTCGAATTTCCCACATAGACTGAATTATCGACGACGCTCAGCTTCGTGGTTGGACGTCTACCGAGATCGTGCTTCCACGATACTTTCCCCGATTGGGCGTCGAAGCCATAAAGGATTCCGTCCAACCCAGCGTAGACAACTCGGTCACCCACAACGACCGGAGCAGGAGGCAAAGCGCAATCCGGGTTAGGGGTTCCAGTCGCAAATTTCCAACGCAAGGTACCGTCTGCGAGGTTCAGTGCACTCAATTCATCAACGAAGCTCGCGGCATAGATCGTGGAACCAATGCGTGCGATATCGGTTGGGGTCCCGGCCGTGCGGTACTTCCAACGGACCGTTCCAGTCGCTCGGTCGAATGCATACACGTGGCCGATCCCGCCGGAGGCGCAGCTTTTGTCTGTGCCAATGAGGACTAGTTGATCAGTAATCAGAGGATTGCCGTGGAAGCTGGTCTGGTTCCCGTCTTGGTGAATATCGTAGCTCCACCGCACTTTACCGCTCCGCTTATCGAAAGCATAGAAGGTGCCAGCGCATGATCCGATTGGTAGTACATCCCCCGCGACCGTGGGGGTGGAAAACACTCAACCGCCTGTGTCGTATTGCCACGCGATCGTACCAACGTTCGCTTTCTGGATGTCGGCGCCTTCGTGTGGTTGCTGTGCTCCAAGCCGACCGACGCTCATAGAAAGAAGCACGAGCGCGGGAATGGTTAGCCGCATCGACAGTCGCATAACTCACCTCTAAGAGCAGATCCCACTTGCGGCACAGAAACATCCGGGATCAAACAAATTCGCTAAGTATTATCCGCTACGCTTTTGTCCCGACCCTTTCACCCATGTGCAGGAACGTAGGAAACAGGCAAATTTGCGAAAATCTCCTTGCCGCAATAACGTGAGTCTTACTTTCGTATTTCTGGATGGGCCACCCCCCACCAGCAATACGACCCTGACTTTGGAAATGGTGCGAGGTACCCTGCATCCATCTGTTCGATATTGAAACCGCCCTTGCCGATGAGAGACGGAATGTCACGGGTCACGTGGCAGCCTTCGAATGCCCAGCGAAAGATCGGTTCCGATCGCTCTTGCCAGCGACGCACTGGAGGATCGGGTGACAGACCATGCTCAAAGAAGATGAGCTTGCCGTCCGGCTTGAGGACCCGGCGTACACCCTCAATCGCCTCCACCACGCCAGGAATCGTGCATAACGTAAAAGTGCTCACAACTGTGTCAACGCTTGAGTCTCCCAAAGGAATGCGTTCTCCCGGCAGATCGAGAAACTCGATCTGCACATGAGTTCGCCGCCGCTGTTCCTCTGCGCGCCGCAGCATGCCCGGATTCGGTTCGAGCGCATAGACCTTGGTCACACTTACGGGATCGTAGTGAGCGAAGTTGACGCCGGGACCCGCCCCGATCTCAAGGACACTCCCTCGCGCCAATGGGACGATGCTTCGGCGAATGTCTTCGATCGGCTTTGGATTTCCCAGCGCACTCACGAGATAAGGATAGACATGGTTTCTGTAAAATGACATGGCTGGGTCGGCCCCGTTCTTTAAATTGGCCAGAAATTTCACGCGCGGCGCGTTTGGCACTGACTTATCATTAATCAGAATCTATCAATGCAGGGGCATCCTTGGTATGAATGTGCAGACTCATTGGGAGGAAATTAGGGGACGCGACTGCCGAGGGTGAGGGAGCGTTTGTTTGGAGTCGTTTTCCCATGGTGTGCTGGCACTCAGTATTGCGCTGCGGAGAAACAATTCGATAGCAAGGTGGCTGAGCGTGATCTCAAGCGCTACCGACGCCGCGGCCCTAACACTATCACACGGCTCATGTTGGCGGAACTCCAGCGTTGGCCACTACAAGGAGAAGATCTCCTGGATGTCGGCAGCGGGATTGGGGTCGTTGGTGCTGAACTCGCTGGCACCGGGCTAGTCAGCGCTACACTGGTGGAAGCATCGCCTGCTTACTTGGATGTCGCGCGGGCGGAGATTGAATCACGCTACCAATCACGTCCCACCCGATTCCTCCTCGGCGACTTTGCCATGCTCGCGGATACCTTGACCGATGCTGACGTGGTGACGCTCGACCGCGTCGTCTGTTGCTACCCTGATGAAGCTCTGCGCATCTGGTCTTCGCAATCGCTACTACCGCGTACATTCTGATCGCAATTCAATTCGAGGAGCGCGACCTGGTTCGCTTGCACGGGGAATACGCCGAGTACCGCCGCCGCGTGCCAATGATCCTGCCCATCGGTTCCTCTAAGCGTCGAGAAAGCGTGAAGTGCCCAAGGCCCGCACCTGAGATGAAGTAGGTTGTTTCGGGATTTCCGTCAACTCGCATCGTACCGAGTCAAAGCCGATTGGCTGCAAAATACTATCCGTAGAGATTACTGGGTTGGTTCGCGCCGCCCGACGTGAAAGGCTCGTGTGGGCATGCTACCTTTATCGCCGAGAAGACGTTATTGATAGCCCAGCCTTCCGTCTCCCCGCGTCCCCGGAAAACTCCAGCACGCCCCGTCTCTGCATCGGAGTGCTGGCATCGACCCTGACGTTATGGACTGATACGCGAGTTGCCTAGCTAAAGGCTGATGCAAAACCCAGGGCTCAACCCCTGGATTGACGCGGGTTGCTGACGCAGCGGCGTGGCAGATCTGCAGATTCGCTCATCTTCATTCGCTAATCTCCACAAATAAAATCGCGCGGCTTCCACTCTTTTTCCTTGACAAATCTTAGCTTACTCGATATACGCGAGTACGATTATGATGGCCTCCACTTCCCACCAAGCCTGGCTATTCTACTTTCCCTTGGCCCAGCAAGCCGAACTGCTCAAAGACGATTTGCTCGATCCTGTCAATCAGCTCCTCGAGGATCCCGCTCTGGTTGACTTGGTCCGCCCATGTCTGGCCACACGCAGCCCACTTTCGGAGCGCACCGGGCGAACCGGAATCGCCCCCGATCGTCTGCTGCGCTGCTGTGTCATGAAGCATCTCAAGGGCTGGAGCTTCCGCGATCTGGAACGGGAGCTGCGCAGCAATCTGGTCTACCGTCGCTTCACCCACTTCGATGCCGAGGCTACTCCCGATTCCACTACCTTTAGCCGCACCTTTGCCCTGCTGAGTCCGGCGGTCACCGAAGAGATTCATCAGCGGGTGGTCCGTCTGGCCTGCGAGCAAGGCGTAGTCCAAGGACTAAAACTTCGCACCGATACCACGGTCGTAGAAAGCAACGTGCACTACCCCACCGACAGCTCGCTTTTGGGCGACGGCATCCGGGTGCTCAGCCGCAGCCTCGAACGCATCGCTGGCGAGTGTAAGCAGGGAGCCGTGGAAGTAGTGCAGCACGCACGCGCGGTGAAACATCGTCTGCTGGAGATCAGCCGCGCCGCCAAGTGCCTCACCCAGGCCAACCAGCAGCGCATGCGGGACAGTTACCAGAAGTTGTTGGCTCTGACTCGGGGCGTGGTGCGACAGGCCGGCGATGTGATCGAACGATGGGCGAAGAAACGACTGAAGGGGGTAGGCAAGCGGCTGCGGGTGGAAGGGCAGATCGGCCAGCTACGACACTTTCTCCCCTTGGTCGAGCAGGTGATCACCCAAACCAAGCAACGAGTGTTGGGCGGCGACAACAACGCGGAGGGCAAGGGGTTGAGTCTGTTCGAGCCCCACACCGAAGTGATTCGCAAAGGCAAAGCGCATAAACCCAACGAGTTTGGTAGGCTGGTGCGGATCGACGAGGTGGAAAACGGCATCGTGAGCGGTTACCAAGTTCTCGCGGGCAATCCGGCCGATAGCACGTCTTGGATGCCGGCCCTCGAGCAACATCAAGCAAGCTTCGGGCAAGCGCCGGAGATGGCGAGCGGCGACCGCGGATTTTTTTCCGCCAACAACGAGCGGGAGGCGCAAACCCTGGGAGTGAAGAAGGTGGCACTGCCAGCGCGCGGACGGCTCTCGGCCAAGCGGGCCGAGCAGCAGAAACAGCGCTGGTTTCGCCGCGGGCAGCGCTGGCGGGCGGGGATTGAAGCCACCATCAGCACTCTGAAGCATCCCTTTTCCATGTGGCGAGCCACCTATAAAGGAGGGCATGGATTCGAGCGCTACGTAGGTTGGTGTGTGATTACCAAGAATCTGTTTTCCATCGCTCGCCATCAACAGCGTCGGAGGGACCATGCCGAAACCAACTGAGGGTACTGCCCAACGCCGCAAGCTGCTGGGCACGATCGAACGTCTGGCCGAGATCGCCGTCTTTGGAACACTCTCGGAAACCTACCGCACCTGTGGACGCGAAGGTTGCCACTGTCAGGGCGATGGACCCAAGCATGGTCCGCATCTGAATGTGAGCTACCGCGGCGAGAAGGGCAAGACCACTGGCTACTATGTTCCCAAGGGAGCGGAGGAGGCCACGCGAGAAGGAGTGGCCGCTTGGCAACAAATGCAGCAATGTTTGCGCGAACTAGCGGAGTTGAATAAGGAGCGCAATTTGCAGCATGCCCGCGAGGCCGATTCGCAATGACGCCCTGGTTCCGTCTAACCCTCATCTGCTGCGTACTGCTGTGTCTATTCCTCGGCCTTACTCAGGCCGTCGATTGGAATTACCAGCCTGTCGTCAGCTCGGGATCCTCATTCGATCGAAGGACACAAGCCACATGCGACTCGCCCCCAAGTTCCGTTGTCGGAAGCATGGCCTTCCATCTGGCTCGCACTGGACCTTTCGGATCTCTGGTCCTGGATTGTGGATTGACTGTGGGCAATTTTGGTCCACCCGGCCAGGAGAACCACGGGCCACCGGAACCGATGGGGCCTTGGCAAGTTGCCGGCCAGGCCGGCAACTCAAACCAACGCCATCGAGCAACCTTGTCCAAAAAATTATTGGTTTTCAGCCGAAAAATTGAAGAGTCGGGGTTTTGCATCAGCCTTTAGCTAGCCGCGCTAGCCGCTTGCAGGTCGCAAAGCTTCGTCCATCAAGTGATGGGCTGTCCGCCGGAAGGAAACGGCGCAAGTT
>Ga0137415_10001491_pt1 | contig 23234 bp, 24 predicted proteins | sample CZODoug3_1_1_16f_FD_183082 | JGI IMG/M metagenome (GOLD analysis project Ga0137415, IMG submission 183082) | Vadose zone soil fungal communities from Angelo Coast Range Reserve, California, USA - CZODoug3_1_1_16fungal (Hybrid Assembly) | ecosystem: Environmental > Terrestrial > Soil > Vadose...
CACGGGCTTCGTCCACTCGCGCGACCGCGTCACCGTGCCCTTGGTCAAGCGTGACGGCTCGTGGCGCGAGGTCAGCTGGGACGAGGCCCTCGAGGCCGCCGCCGATGGCCTGGCCCGCAATCACGGGCGCTTCGGGGCCTTCGCCTCGGCCAAGGCCACCAACGAGGACGGCTACATCATCCAGAAGCTCGCGCGAGTGATGATGGGCACCAACAACGTCGACCACTGCACGCGGCTCTGCCACTCCCCTTCCGTCGAGGCCATGCTGACCTCCATGGGCTCCGGCGCCACGTCCAACTCCTATCAGGACTACGAGGAGGCGGGCTGTCTCATGGTGGTGGGCGCCGACGCCTCGGCCAATCACCCCGTCATCGCCATCCGGCTCCGCAAGGCCGTCAGCCGGGGCGCGCGCCTCATCGTGATCAACCCCAAGCGCATCGAGCTGTGCGACCAGGCCGATCTCTGGCTCCGGGAGCTCCCCGGCACGGACGTGGCCCTCTTCAACGCCATGGCCAAGCTCATCCTCGACGAGGGGCTGGCCCGGCTCGACTTCATCCGCTCGCGCACCGAAGGGTTCGAGGCCTGGGCCGCCTCGCTCGCGCCTTACACCCTCGAGCATGCGGAGGAGATCACCAGCGTGCCGCGAGAGGATATCGCGCGGGCGGCGCGCTGGTATGCGCGGCCGGCCTTCTCGGGCTCGTGCCTGATCTGGGGCATGGGCATCACCCAGCACACGAACGGGACGGCCAATGCGCACGCGCTGCTCAATCTCGCGCTGGCCGCCGGTCAGATGGGCTTCGCGGGCTCCGGCATCTCGCCGCTACGCGGCCAGAACAATGTCCAGGGCTGCGGCGACGCGGGCGCCGTCCCCACCAATCTGCCGGGCTATGCCGACTACTCGCCGGCGAGCCTCTCGCGCTTCGAGCGCGTGTGGGGCGTACGGCCGCCGGGCAAGACCGGGCTCGTCGTCACCGAGATGACCGAGGGCTGCCTCGACGGCACCATCCGCGCCATGTACGTGGTGGGCGAGAACCCCATGCTGGCCGAGCCCGATCTCCACCACACGGACAAGGCCCTGCGCCAGCTCGACTGCCTGGTGGTCCAGGACCTGTTCATGCACGAGACGGCCGAGCTCGCCCATGTCTTCCTGCCCGCCGCGGCCTTTGCCGAGAAGGAAGGCACCTTCACCAATTCCGAGCGACGGGTGCAGCGGGTGCGCAAGGCCATCGACGCCCCCGGCCAGGCACGACCCGATTGGTGGATCAGCTGCGAGCTTGCCAAGCGTGTGGCGAGACGGCTTGGCGTCCCTGCCTCGGGCTTCGACTTCACGCATCCCTCGGAGATCTTCGACGAGATGGCGCGGCTCTGGCCGGCCATCGCCGGCCTCAGCTATCCGCGGCTCGAGTCAGGGGGGATCCAGTGGCCCTGCCCCACTCCGGATCATCCCGGGACGCGCTTCCTCTACGCGGAGGATTTCCCGACCGGTCGCGCCCGGTTCGTGCCGGTGAGCCAGGGGGCGACGGCGGCCGAGCTCCCCGATCCGGAGTTCCCGTTCGTGCTGAACACGGGCCGGCTCCTCTATCACTGGCACGGCGGCACGCTGACGCGGCGGGTGCAGGGGCTCCTCGAGCTGGCCCCGCGGCTCGAGATCGCGATCAATCCGGCAGACGCCCGCCAGATGGGTATGGGCGAAGGCGGGGCGCTCCGCGTGGTCTCCCGTCGTGGCGAGCTCCAGGGCTTCGCGCATGTCACGGAGGCGGTGCGGCCCGGCGCCATCTTCGTCCCCTTCGTCAAGCTGTCCGACTCCGCCGCGAACTTCCTGACCAACTCCGCTCACGACCCCTCGTCGAAGATCCCCGAATACAAGGTCTGCGCCGTGCGCCTCGAGAAGGTGTAGCCCGCCGAGCTCCAGCTGTCTTGCTCGGGGCTAGTCGGGCAACCCCCGCAGGAAGTCGTCGAGGAGGCGGGTGAAGGCCTCGGGGGCGTCGAGCACCAGGTGATGATAGGCCCCGGGGATGGTCACCAGCTTGGCGTTCGGAATGGTCGTGACCATCCGGTCGGCCATCCCGGCCGGCATGATGGGCGAGAGCCCACCGCGCACGAGCAGGGTGGGCGCCTGGATTCTGGGCAGTAGGCCCCAGCCGTCCACGGGCCGCCTCGCGCCATTGGCGTTGGGGTCGAATCGGTAGAGGAATCGCCCATCGCGCTCGGCGATGCCCTGGCGGCCCAGATGCGCCAAGAGCTCGGGTGCGGCGGTCGTCTCGGCGGGCAGGAGCCTGAAGCTCGCGAGGGCCGCCGCCAGCGTCTCGTGCCTCCGCGGCCCGCGATGTCCCCGCCGGTGCATGGCCTCGAGACGCTCCGCGGGCAGCGAGGGCCGACTGTCCACCACGCATAGCCCCCGCACGCGCTCCGGGTACCAGGCCGAGAAGCCCATGGCGTTGTGGCCACCCATGGAATGGCCGACCACGACCATGCGACCCCATCCCATGGCATCCATAACTCCGCGCAGGTCCGAGGCGAACTGCTCGGTCCCGTACTTGCCGTCGGGAGCCCAGCCACTCTCCCCATGTCCCCGCTGGTCGAGCGAGATGACGTGAAACCTGTCAACGAAGGCGGGGACAACCGCGTCGAACCAGTGAGCATGGGCGGAGCCGCCGTGGAGGAAGCAGAGGGCGGGCCGACCGGGCGGGCCCCACTCCAGAGCGTGAAGGGAGATGCCGTTAACCATGAATGAGCGCTGCACCGCCGCGTCACAGATGTAACCAGGTCGAGAGGTCATGGCGGGCATTGTAGCGCGGCAGACAGAAAAAGCTTTGAGCTGATCGCCTTCGCCCCTTAGATTCGGAGATGCGAATGGATCCCACTCAGGTTCCCAGCGAGCGCAGACGGCGTCCCCTCCTCTACGGAGCGCTCGTCACCGGAACGCTCGCCGCCGTCGCCGCCGCGGGCTGGGTCCTTCTCTCCCCCGCCCCGCCCCTCCGTCGTCAAGTCGCCGCCGGGACCACCCAGCCCACCGAGTCGATGTCACGGCCCGCGTCTGACGCGCCCGTGCAGCCCGCGAAGCTCAGCCCCACGCCGACCCCCGAATCCCCCTCGCGCCGAGTAGAAGGCCGGGTGCGCGACGGGGAGACGGGCATTCCGCTTCGTGGCGTCTCCGTCTGGGCGGCCGGCACCGAGACTCTCACCGACGAGGAAGGACGCTTCGCGACCGAGCCAATCAAGCCGGGCTCCGCCGTGATCATCAAGACACCGGGCTACGCGGCCCGTCGGCTTCCGGCGGGCGAGGGAGAAATGACGGTCACGCTCGCTCCCAAGGTTGTCCGCGCCGCCTACCTCACGTACTACGGGATCGGGGACAAGTTCATCCGCGAGCGGGTCCTCGAGCTGGTGGCGCGCACGGAGCTCAACGCCGTCGTCATCGACGTCAAGGGCGATCGGGGCCTCATCCCGTACCGCACCGAGGTGCCCCTGGCCCTGGAGGCGGGGGCGCAGGGCCCCGTCATCATCAAGGACTTCGACGGCATGATCGCGGAGCTCAAGTCGCGCGGCATCTACACCATCGCCCGGATCGTCACCTTCAAGGACAACATCCTCGCCCAGCACCGTCCCGACCTGGCCATCATCGACACGCGGACGGGCAAGCCCTGGATCGACAACGAGAAGCTCGCCTGGGTGGATCCCTTCCGCGAAGAGGTGTGGGACTACGCCATCGCCGTGGCCAAGGAAGCGGCCGCCAAGGGCTTCGACGAGGTACAGTTCGACTACGTCCGCTTCCCCACCGATGGCAAGCTCTCGGCGGCCAAGTACTCGCAAGCGAACAATTCGCAGACGCGGCTGCCTGCCATCGCGGCCTTCCTTGCCCGGGCCCGTCGCGAGCTGGCCCCCCTGGGCGTCTTCGTCGCCGCCGACGTCTTCGGCTATACCGCTTTCAACGAGAACGACACCGATATCGGCCAGCGCGTCGAGGAGCTGGCCGCGCATCTCGACTATATCTGCCCCATGGTCTATCCCTCGGGCTACCACCGCGGTATCCCGGGCGTGCGCAACCCGGTCGCCCAGCCGTACGAGATCGTCAAGGAGAGCGTGCGGCTGACGCGCAAGCGCGCCGCGCCCGCGCCGACCGTGGTACGGCCATGGCTGCAGGACTTCAAGGACTACGCCTTCGACAAGCGCATCTTCGGCGTCGCCGAGATCAAGGCCCAGCTCCGGGGGGCCAAGGACGGCGGGGCCGTCGGCTACATGCTCTGGAATCCGAAGAACGACTACACGGGCTCGGCCCTGCCGCCCAAGGCGACATCGACCGCGAGAGCCACACCCAGCCCGTGACCCGCTCTCTCCGCGCCTGCCTGCTCGCCTGTGCCCTGACCTGGCCGGCCGCCGTCGCGGCCGGAGAGCTCCCGCCGAACGAGCTCGGCCGCGTGATGATCCTCGAGTACCACAAGATCGACCAGCCCGAGGAGCGCTGGACCCGCACGCCAGACAATTTTCGGCGCGACCTCGAGCGTCTCTGGGAGCGCGGTTACCGGCTGGTGGCGCTGAACGACTTCCTCGATCGCAAGATCGCGATCCCCCGAGGCACGACTCCCGTCATCCTGACCTTCGATGACTCCTCTCCGGGCCAGTTCAAGCTGATCGAGAAGAACGGGGAGTGGATCGTGGATCCGGATTGCGCGGTGGGGATCCTCGAGGCCTTCGAGCGACGACACCCGGAGTTCGGCCACGCGGCGACCTTCTTCGTGCTCCCCGGCGCCGATCCGCCCAACCGCCTCTTCAACCAGAAGGAGCTGGCCACGCGCAAGCTCCAGTACCTGGCCAGCCGAGGCTACGAGATCGGCAATCACACGCTCTGGCACGCCAATCTCGCCAAGTATCCCGAGCGCATCGTGCGTCAGCAGATCGCCACGGCCCAGGAGTGGATCCAGCGGCACGTCCCCTCCTATCGCATCCGGACGCTCGCCTTGCCCATGGGCTCCTACCCGTCGGACATTCGCTGGACGATCGAGGGGGCGGAAGGGCAGAACAGCTACCGCCACGACGCGATCCTCATGGTGGCGGGGGGCGCCGCGTCGTCGCCCTACGCGCGGACCTTCGATCCCTATCACCTGCCTCGCATCCAGGCCGTGGAGAGCGAGCTGGCGCGCTGGCTCTCCCACTTCGATCGGAATCCTCAGGAGCGCTATGTCAGCGACGGCAACCCGGAGCTCATCACCGTTCCCAAGGGCAGTGGGGACAAGGTGAGGCGACCAGATGCGGTCAAGGTCGCGGAGCGTCCCTAGTCGCCAAAGAGGGAACTACTTGTAGATGAGGTATGACGCGCGCCGCTGGAGAAAGCTGGCTCGGTCCGCTTCCGCCCACTTCTGCAAGCGCGTCAGGGAATCTCCCCGCAGGAAGCTCCACATGGTCGAGCGGTTCACAAGAAGGTTCTGGATGGCGGCTGGCCGGAACTGGACCGGATAGCGATCGAGGAGCATCCGACCCAGGGCCAGGCCCACTGAGACGGGCCGGATGGACTCGCGGTCCGTCACGACGAGGCGGACCCCGCCCACCATCTGCCCGGCATAGACACTCGCGGTGGGCTGGAAATTCACCGGCTGGAAGAGCACGCCGGCCAGCCCCAGCGAATTGAGCGCGTCCGCGAGGCCAGCCGGATTGGTGATCCAGGGCGCTCCCACGACCTCGAAGGGCGTGTCGGTTCCCCGCCCCACGGAGAGATTCGTCGCCTCGAGCAGCCCCACTCCCGAGTAGAGGAGCGCCTCGAGCGGCGAGCGGATGTTGGGCGAGGGATTGACCCACGGCAGCCCCGTCTGGTCGAACCACATGGAGCGCTCCCAGCCTTCCATCTCCACCACCGTGAGCTTGACGGGGATCTTGCGCTCCGCCGCCACCATCCTCGCGAACTCACCCATGGTCATCCCCGTGCGCACGGGGATGGTATGGGGCGCCGTGAATGAGCGCAGGTCGGCGTCCATCAGCGGACCTTCCACGATCCGCCCCGTCAAGGGATTGGGCCGATCGAGCACCATGACCTCGACGCCCCGGCGCGCCGCTTCCTCCATGATGTAGACCAGCGTCGTCAGATAGGTGTAGAAGCGCACGCCCACGTCCTGGATGTCGAAGACGATGACGTCGAGATCCCTGAGCATGGCCGGCGTGGGACGGCGGTCACTGCCGTAGAGGCTCCACACGGTCAGCCCGGTGGTTACGTGCACGCTATTGGGCACCGTGGCATCCAGCGTGCCGTCCAGGCCGTGCTCGGGGGAAAAGAGCGCGCGCAGCTTGAAGACGCCGGCGGCCGCCATCAAGTCGACGCCGCGCCGCCCCTGGGCATCCACGCCGGTCTGGTTGGTGGCGAGCCCCACGGACCTGCCGGCCAGCGGCGCCCAGCCCGCGGCCGCGAGCCGATCGAGTCCGGTGCGTGTGCGGCCGCTCGGGGCCTCTCCCGTGGCCTCCTGGCCGAGCACCGGCGCGTCCAGGGCCGTGGTCACGGGCTCCCCGTCCGGCACGAAGAGCTTGGCGCCCACGACGGCGTGGACGCGGCGGCGGAGCTCGATGGCCGAGCCCTTGCCGATGGGGTGCACCCGGTTCGAGAGGATGATCACGTAGGTCTTGCTCGGCGGATCCATCCAGATGGAGGTGCCCGTAAATCCGGTATGGCCGACGGAGCCCGTCGGAAAGAACGAGCCCAGGGGGCGCGAGAAGCCCGAGGCCATGTCCCAGCCGAGGGCACGCGTGGCCTCACCGGCGATGGTGGGCGCGAACATGGCCCGGACGGACGCCGCGGAGAGCACGTGTCGCCCGGCGAGGGTGCCGCCGTTGAGGAGCATGCGGCAGAAGCGGCCGAGGTCGTCCACCGTCGAGAAGGCGCCCGCGTGCCCGGCCACCCCCTTGAGAAGGCGGGCATTGGGATCATGGACGACGCCGCGGAGCATGGTGCCGTTGACCTGCTCGGTGGGCGCGATGCGCGCGCGCCAGGCCACGGGCGGATCGAAGGTGGTATCGCGCATGCCGAGCGGCTGGAAGATGCGCTCGCGCGCGAAGCGGTCGAGCGGCTTGCCGCTCACCCGGCGCACGAGCTCGCCCAGCACGATGAAACCGGTGTCGCTGTAGCGGAACGGCGCCGTGGACGAAGGCTCCCACGCCGTGGCGGCCAGGACGGCCATTATCTCCGGAAATCCCTTGGCGACGACCTCGCCCGGCGGCACGTCGGGGAATCCCGCGGTGTGCGTGAGCACGCGACGCACCGTGAGCCAGGCGTAGCGGGGCGCCTTGAACTCCTTGAGGTAGCGTCCGAGGGCGGCGTCGAGATCGACCTTGCCCGCATCGACGAGGACCATGACCGCGGGCGCCGTCACCACGGGCTTGGTCAGGGACGCGATATCGAAGATGGTGTCCGGCGTCATGGGCTCCGCCGCGGGTACGAGGGCGCGCGAGCCGATGGCCTTGCGATAGAGCACGCGATCGCCCTGCCCGACGAGGACGACGGCCCCGGGAGCATCCCCGGGTGCAACGATGTCGCGTATCGCCCGATCGAGATCGGACCAGTCGAGGCTCTGGGAGGAGGCCACGCCCGGCCAGAGGAGAACGACGAGCAGAATCACGACGGCGCGTCGCCCCATGGACACTATGATAGCGGCCCCGGCGCGTGGCCCGAGGAGAAAATCGGACGGGCGCGTGCTACGATTCGTCCCTGATGCAACGCATTTTTGTCACCGGCGCAACCGGCTTCGTGGGCCACGCGGTGGTACGCGCGCTCCTGCAGCACGGTTTCCTCGTCCGCTGTCTCGTCCGCCGGGGCTCCGAGGCGGAGCTGCGCGGCTTCGAATCCATCGACCGGGTGCCCGGCGACGTCCTCAAGCCCGCGGGACTCGCCGAGGCGGTGGAAGGATGCGCGGCCGTCATCCACCTCGTCGGCATCATCCGCGAGCACAGGGCGCGCGGCATCACCTTCGAGCGCCTCCATACGCTGGCCACCGCCAACATGCTGGGAGTGGCTCACGAAGCGGGCGTCAAGCGCTACATGCACATGAGCGCGCTCGGCACCCGGGCGGACGCGCGCGCGCGGTACCACCGCACCAAGTGGGAGGCGGAGGAGGTCGTGCGCGCGAGCGCGCTGGAGTGGACCATCTTCCGTCCGTCGATCATCTACGGGGCGGGCGATGAGCTCGTCTCCATGCTCGCCCGCCTCGCGCGCCGAGCCCCCGTGGTGCCCGTCCTGGGCAGCGGCGCGACGCGGCTGCAGCCGGTCGCCGTCGAGCACGTCGCCGAGGGGTTTGTCCGCGCGCTCCGGATTCCCCTGGCCGTGGGCCAGACGTACGAGGTCGCCGGGCCCCAGGCGTATCGTTTCGTCGAGCTGCTCGACCTCATCGGCGCCGCCATTGGTCGGCCGCGGGTGCGCAAGGTCCATGTCCCTCTGGGGCTCGTGAGCGCGGCCACGCGTGCCCTCGGCTGGCTCCCGTTCTTCCCCGTGACGACGGATCAGCTCATCATGCTCGGCGAGGACAACGTCACCGATCCCATGCGCTTCTATACCGACTTCAGCGTCGCCCCCGAGTCGTTCGCGGCGGGGCTCAAGCGCATGTTCCCATCGCCGTGAATGGATAACCCTTTTCACACCAAGGGTCTTCGCCACGGGACGAATGATCCCCGCGGCCTCCTCGAGCGCATCGAGGCACAGCTCGGCGAGCGGATCGAGGAGGCGGTCGAGATGGCGGCGCTGGAGCTGCTGGTCGAGCTTCGCAAGCGGCACCAGCGCCCGGCCCCCGCGAGCGATAGCCAGGCCGATCGGGAGGAATTCCAGGTTCTGAGCGCGGACCTGCTGGGATATCTCCGCCAGGCGTTTACCGCGGAGATGCCCGCCGAGCGCCGCGCGGCCCTGGCGCGGGCCGAGGCTGGAGGAAGCGGCGAGCGGGACCGGGCGCTGCGGGGTCAGGTCTTTCTCGCGAGGCAGCTGCCCGACTACTGGCAGCGATTCGAAGAGCATCGCGCGGCCCACGCCACCGCGCGCCTCTCGGCGCCGCCGCCCCCGCCCGGCTTGCTCAAGCGACTCTTCGGAAGCTAGGCGGCTCGGAGACCGCCCGACGGCGCCTCGTCCAGCTCGAGCTGCGCGAGGGCCCAGAGGTCTTCGCAGGCACCGAGGGCGCCTTGCCACTCTTCGTATTGCGCGAGCAACGCCTGGCGAGTTGCCGTCAGCCTCGCTTCGGCCGCATCCAATCGATCACGCAGCTCCGGCAGGTGGCGGGCGGAGGCCGTTCCCACGCCTCGCTTGGTCGAGGCACCGAGCCTGTCGAGCAGCCGATTCATCTCATCGCGGAGCAACCGGTCGAGCGGATTCATGTGTCGTCCCCCTTCCCCTTTCATCTTTCATCATAAGGTGGACTCCTATACTAAACACCTGAGGAGTGGTCTGTCAAGTCTTTCCCCCTGCCGGCAAAACACAAGGCATCCTCAAGAGCCCTTGACAGGTAGAACACCTGTTGTAGGATGCAACACATGTTGCAACCCTGGCTCCTCCTCCTCCTGAGCCTGCCGCCGAAGCCATCGAGCCTCCGCGTGCGGACCTGGCGCAAGCTCCGCACGCTCGGCGCCGTCGCCCTCAAGAGCGGCGCCTATCTCCTTCCGTTCTCACCGGATCGCTACGAGCAGTTTCAATGGCTCGCCCAGGAAGTCCAGAAGGACCGGGGCGAGGCGACTCTGCTCAAGGTGGATCGGGTGGAGAACATGAAGCCGGCCGACGTGATCCGCCTCTTCCAGGAAGCGCGGAACGCCGACTACGCTGCCCTCACCGACCGCTACCGCAAGCTCGGCGCGGCCAAGCGCCCACGCGCCCCCGAGGAGCTGGCCCGCCTGGCCCGCGAGATGGACAGGCTGGGCGAGATCGACTTCTTCGATGCCTCGGGCCGTCAGCAAACCGTCCGCGCTCGCGAGCAGGCGGAGCGCCGTGTGGCCGGCCCCACGAAGCCCGGCGCGCGTCCCGCCGGGCGCCTCGACCTCGAGGCGCTGAAGAATCGCCGGTGGGCCACGCGGCCGCGCCCGCACGTGGATCGGATCGCGTCGGCCTGGCTGATCAAGCGCTTTCTCGATCCCGGGGCGGAATTCGTCTTCACCGCGCCCGACGAGCTTCCGGAGGATGTCATCCCGTACGACATGGCTGGCGTCGAGCTCGGCCATCACGGCGATCACTGCACCTTCGAGACCCTTCTGCACCGCTCGGGAATGCGGGATCGCCGTCTCTTCGCCATCGGGGAGATCGTTCACGAGGCCGATCTCCGCGACGGCAAGTTCCAGCGCGACGAGGCGCGCGGCCTCGACCTCGTGCTGCGCGGCCTTCTCGCCGCCGTCAAGGACGATCACGAGGCGCTGGCCCAGGGCCTGATCCTGTTCGATGGTCTCTACGCCACGATTGGAGAGCGCCGATGAGCGCGCCGCGAACCACCTGGGGCCTCGTGCGCTACTTCCTCTATCTGGGCAGTCTCGGCTTCGGGGGGCCTGCCGCCCTCGTGGGCTATATGCAGCGCGACCTCGTGGAGAGCCGAGGCTGGTTCACGAAGGACGAGTACCTGAAGGGCCTGGCGCTCTCCCAGCTGGCCCCGGGCCCCCTGGCCGCCCAGCTCGCTATCTGCCTGGGCTACACGCACGGCGGGATCTGGGGCGCCACGCTGGTGGGCGTGGCCTTCATCGTGCCGTCGTTTCTCATGACGGTCGCCCTGGGCATCCTCTACGTCGCCTTCGGCGGGCTGCCGTGGATGCAGGCGGTCTTCTACGGCGTGGGGGCGGCGGTGATCGGCATCATCATCCGCTCGGCCTGGAGGCTGGCCAAGCTGACCATGGCCGGTGACAAGCTTCTCTGGGGCGTGTTCGCCATCATGGCCCTGGTGACGGCGTGGACGGAGTCCGAGATCGCCCTCCTCTTCATCCTCTCGGGTGTCCTCATCATGCTGATCCAGGCCCCGCCCCGACGGCTTCTCGCACGGGCCGGCTCGAGCAAGGCGCTCCTGAGCGCTCCGTGGCCCGTGCTGCTCGTGACGGGCCTCGGGGGGCCCGCCACCTCCGGCGTTCTCGCCCAGATTCTGTGGTTCTTCACCAAGGCCGGCGCCTTCGTCTTCGGCAGCGGGCTCGCCATCGTGCCGTTCCTCTACGGCGGCGTCGTGCAGGAGCACCACTGGCTCAATGACAAGCAATTCCTCGACGCCGTCGCGGTGGCCATGATCACTCCGGGGCCCGTGGTGATCACCGTCGCCTTCATCGGCTACCTCGTGGGCGGCCTGGGCGGCGCCATAGCGGCGGGCATCGGCGTCTTCCTGCCCGTCTATTTCTTCGTGGTCATCCTGTACCCCTTCTTCGACCGGTGGAGCGCCAATCCGCAGGTGAAGGCCTTCGTGAAGGGCGTGACGGCGGCGGCGGCGGGCGCCATCGCCGGCGCCTGCTTCGTCCTGGGCAAGCGCGCAATCTTCGATCTGCCGACGGCGGCCCTCGCCCTCGTCGCCTTCCTCCTCCTGTGGCGTTTCAAGGTCCCCGAGCCGCTCCTCATCATCGCCGCGGGCCTGATCGGGGTCGCGGTGTTCTGGCTGCGAGGCACGCTATGAGATCGCTCTTGATGACTGGCTTCCTGCTCGTCGCGGTGGGAATCGTCGCCGCTCAGCCCCCCAGCCGCTGGCTCCTCGGAGCGACGGGGCGCGGCACCGCTCGCTGGACAGAGGATGGCGCGGGGCTGACGTATCGAGGCGGGGCGGCGTTTGGCTGGGCCGTGCTGCCGGAGACCTCCCTGCGCGACGGCTTCGTGCAGGTGCGCTTCAAGCCGATCGCCGGTCGAGAGGACCAGGCGGGGGGCGTGGTGTGGCGCTGGCGCGACGCCGACAACTACTATGTCGCCCGCGCCAATGCCCTCGAAGACAACGTGGTCGCCTACAAGGTGGTGGCGGGGCGCCGCACCGCCCTCGCCCCCGTGGGGACGCCCGCCGGCACCTACGGCTTCAAGACGAAGGTGGCCGGGGGCGCCTGGCACACGCTGCGCGTCGACTTCTCCGGCTCCGAGTTCACGGTGGTCTTCGATGGACAGCGGCTCTTCTCCGTGCGAGACGGCACCTTCGCGGAGGCGGGCAAGGTCGGCATCTGGTCCAAGGCCGACAGCGTGACGGAATTCGAGCGTCCTCAACATGGAGACAAATCATGAGCGATCATCCCCGCATCCTGTTCGTCTGCCTTCACGGCGCGGCGAAGAGCGTGCTCGCCGCCGCCGACTGCGAGCGGCTGGCCGCCGCGCGCGGGCTGCGCATCACCGCCGACTTCGCGGGCACGGAGCCCGATGCCGACATCGCCCCCAAGGTGGCCGCCGCCCTTCGCGCCGACGGCGTGGACCTCGGTGGGAAAAAGCCCCGCCGCGTGACGGGCGAGGACGTGGCCCGGGCGGACCACATCGTGGCCTTTGGCTGCGACCTCGGCGTCCCCGTCCCCGCGGGCGTCAGGATCGACCAGTGGGCCGATGTGCCCGCGGTGAGCGACGGCCTGCCCGCGGCCCGGGCCGCGATCCATGCGCATCTCGAGACCCTGCTCGAGGAGTGGAGGAGACCATGAAGTGGGTGACCCGTGCCAAGGCCCGCGTGGACCGCATCGCCTGTCCCTGGCTCATCACGCGCTTCATCGACCGGGATGCGGAGTTCCTCTTCGTGCCCGAAGACGAGGTCATGGACACCGCTCGGCGTGAGGGAGCCACTCCCTTCGACGTGCCGGGTGTCGAGCTCGGCCACCATGGCCGTCACTGCTCCTTCGACGCCTTCCTCGACAAGTATCGGTTGACGGATCCCGCCCTGGAGACCCTGGCCCTCATCGTGCGCGGCGCCGACACCGATGATCGCGAGCTCGCGCCCGAGGCCTGGGGACTCTACGCGGTGGCCAGCGGCTTCCGCGAGCTGAGCCGCGACGACTTCGAGAACATGGACCGGCAATTTCCGGTCTACGATGCGCTCTATGCCTATTGCCGGGGCCGGCTCGCGCGTGGGGCATAATGCGCGGCTCGTCTTCATCGCCAAGTCCGCCCGGACCTTCTGCTACGGCGCCCTGGGCGTCCTGCTGCCCGTTTACCTGACCGAGCTGGGCTTCGACGCCCGGCAGCTCGGCATCGCGGTCACCCTCACGCTGCTCGCCAGCACCGCCATGACCTTCATGGTCCGCTGGCCCGCCGAGCGCTGGGGACCGCGCGCCGCCCTCATGGCCCAGGCCACCCTCATCGTCGTATCCGCCATCGTCTTCCTGCTCACTCGACAGCCCTGGGTGGTGGTGGCCGCGGCCATGGCCGGGAACGTGGCCGTGGGAACAGGGGAGACGGGGCCCTTTCTCTCTCTCGAGCAGGTCATCGTCACCCGCGACGCGGTTCGCGAGCGCCTCACCACCACCCTGAGCTACTACAATCTGATCGGCTATGCGGCGGCCGGCCTCGGCGCGGCCGCGGTCACGCGGCTCGGCGCCTCGCATCAGCCCCTCTTCGCCCTGTTCCTGCTGAGCGGCCTCACCCAGCTCGTGGCCTATGGACTCATGCGGCGGGAGCCTTCGTGCCACGCGGCGACCCGGCAGGCTGCGGGGACGCCGTCGCGGCCTTTCGTCAGGCGCCTGGCCGTCATCTTCGCCCTCGACTCCTTCGCGGGCGGCTTCGTCGTGCAGAGCCTCATCGCCTACTGGTTCTACACACGCTTCGGCCTCGGGCTCGAGGCCCTGGGCTGGATCTTCTTCGGGGTGCAGATCCTCTCGGGCCTGTCGCTCCTCCTGGCCGCCCGCGTGGCGCCGAGACTCGGGCTCGTGAACACCATGGTGTTCTCTCACCTGATCTCGAATGTGCTCCTCATCGGGGTGGCCCTCGCTCCCGTGGCCTGGCTCGCCGTCGCTTTCCTGCTCGCCCGTCACCTCCTCTCCCAGATGGACGTGCCCACGCGCCAGACCTTCCTCATGCTCGCGGTCCGCGACCACGAGCGCGAGCACGCCGCGTCCCTCACGAACATGAGCCGGACGCTCGCGCAGTCGGTGAGCCCCGCCCTCACGGGCCTCGTGATGCAGGGGGCGTGGCTGATGGCGCCCTTCTTCCTCGGCGGAGGGCTCAAGATCGTCTATGACCTCTGGCTCTACGCCACCATCCGCCACGTCAAGACCTCGTGAGGCGGCTCCGCGACTTGAGAACCGGCTAGCTTCGTAGCCGGCGCAGCCCGACGTCGACGAGGCCACAGGGGGATAGCGCGCCCTTCGAGACCGCCTCTCCCGGTCATGGCGTCCAGTCATAGTATGATCGACGAACATGAAAGCCATGATCGCGACGCAGTGGGGCGAGCCCTCCGAGATGCAGTACGCGGAGGTTGCGGATCCGACGCCGGGTCCCGGCCAGGTCTTGATCGACGTCAAGGCCATCGGCTGCAATTTCCCCGACATCCTGATCGTCCAGGGCAAGTACCAAATGAAGCCGCCCCTCCCCTTCAGCCCAGGGCATGAGGTTGCCGGCATCGCCCTTGCGGTGGGCGCGGGGGTGACGCGAGTCCATCAAGGTCAGCGGGTCTTCGCCATGATCGAACTGGGCGCGTACGCCGAGCGCGCCGTCGCCGACGACACGCGCGTCTTCGCTATCCCCGACACGATGTCTTACGAGGAAGCGGCGGCCTTCGCCCTCGTGAACCAGACGTCGTATTCCGCCCTCGTTCACCGCGCCCAGATGCAGCCGGGGGAATGGCTGCTCGTCCACGCCGCCGCGGGCGGCGTTGGGCTCGCCGCCGTCCAGATCGGCAAGGCGCTCGGCGCGCGCGTGATCGCCACCGCCGGCACCGCCGCCAAGCTCGAGATCGCCCGGCAATCGGGCGCGGACGTGCTCGTCGACTACCGGACCGAGGACTGGGTGGAGCGGGTCAAGCGCGTGACGGACGGCCACGGCGCCGACGTCATCTACGATCCCGTGGGCGGCGACGTCTTCGACGGCTCGAGCAAGTGCATCGCCTTCGAGGGACGATTGCTCGTGGTGGGCTTTGCCGGCGGGCGCATTCCCTCCATCGCGGCCAACCGCATTCTCCTCAAGAACATGTCGGTGGTCGGCGTGCACTGGGGCATGTACCAGACCCTGGGATCACCCCTGGTGGACCAGTGGATGAGCGCGCTCCTCGCGATGTACGGCAAAGGGCAGGTCTGGCCCGTCATCTACAAGACGTACCCTCTCGCCGAGGCGGCCAGGGCTCTCGCGGCCATCGCCTCGCGCGAGAGCTACGGCAAGGTCATCCTGGTCCCCTAGGGAACTCGGAAGGGTGGCTCCGCCCCCTTCCGAAGCCTCCCCCGGTAGATGATGCTCGGCAAGCTGCATCGGATGATCCGGAAGATGCTGACGGGAGCGGGCCGCACGAATACGGCCGAGGACTACATCAGCCGGGCGAGGCCCCTGACGGCCTCGCCCGGCTGATCCCTGCCTGAACCGCTTCGCGCCGGGCTTACTTGCCGGTGACGGCCTTGATGGCTTCCTGGGTGACCGAGACCATCCGGTCGAGCTGCTCCTCGGTGATGACAAGGGCCGGCGAATAGAAGATGTTCTCCATCCGCGCCCGTGTGATCACGCCGCGCTTGCTCATCTCCTGCATGAGCCGCGCCCCGATCTTCCTGTCGGGGTCGAACTGCTTCTTGGTCGCCTTGTCCTCCACCAGCTCGACGGCGGCGATGAGACCCTTGCCCGAGCGGATATCGCCCACGTTCGGGTGACTATCGAAGGCCGCGTGCAGCGCCTTGTGCAGGCGCGTGCCCAGGGTGGCCGAGCGCTCCCACAACCGCTCCCGCTCCATGATCTCGACGTTCTTCAGCCCCACCGCGCAGCAGGTGGGATGGCCGGAATACGTGTACGCGTGCATCCACTTGTCGTCGGGCTTGACGGAGTCCATGGCCTCCTTGATGTCCTTGGAGACCATGATGCCGCCCAGAGGGAGATAGCCCGAGGACACGCCCTTGGCGAAGGACATGATGTCGGGCTGCACGTTCCAGTGCGTCATGGCGAACCAGTGGCCCGTCCGGCAGAAGCCCGTGATCACCTCGTCCGCGATGAAGAGCACCTGATGCTTGTCGCAGACCTTGCGCACGAGGGGGAAGTAGTCGTCGCTCGGGTAGAGAACGCCGCCGCCGCCGTGGATGGGCTCGGCGATGAAGGCGGCCACGGTGTCGGGGCCTTCGCGGACGATGGCCTCCTCGAGAAGGCGGGAGGCGGTCTGTCCCGGCGTCTCGCCGGGCTTGGCGCCATCCTGACGATACGGATAGCAGGTCGGGATGTGCACGAAGTTCGGCACGCGCGGCTCGAACATCTTCCAGTACGGCGCCATGCCCGTGGCGCTCATGGCCTGCAGCGTCACGCCGTGATACGCATTGAAGCGCGCGATGATCTTGACCTTGTCGGGCTTGCCCTTGGCCTTCCAGTAGAAGCGCGCCGTCTTGAAGGCGGACTCGTTCGACTCCGCGCCGCCGCACGTGAAGAACACGCCCTGCATGTTCTTGTAGGAGAGCGAGATGAGCTTTTCCGCCAGCTGGACGGCCGGGATGTTCGACGACCCCGCGTACGCCGAGAAGTAGGCGAGCTCGCCCATCTGGGTCGCCGCGGCCTTGGCCAGCTCCTCGCGCCCATGGCCGACGTTGGTATTCCACAGCCCGGCGAGGCCATCGATGTATTCCCTGCCCTGGATGTCCGTGATCATGGCCCCGCGGCCCTTGACGTAGACCATGGGCTCCAGGTGATCGCTCGGGTGGTGCAGCGGATGGATCAGGTGCTCCTGGTCGGACTTGATCAGCTCTGCGGCCTGCACCGGCATCGGATGCCTCCTCGGGTGGCTCAGCGGTGATGGATGGACTTGGCGGGCGCGTGCGCCCGATAGTCGCCGCCAGGAACCGGCACGGCCCCGTCGAGCGGCCCGACGTACCAGTACACGTACGCCTCGACCCACCCGGCTGATGCCTGCTCTATCCCGGCCTGCTCGCGATGATACTGGCTCCCCTCGGCGGAGTCCAGCGCCCTCCAGAGGCCCGGGTCGGCGAGGAGGTAGACCTCGCCGCGGATCTTTCCCGTCGCGGACTTGAGCGCCGCCGGGTAGCTGCCGAGGTCGAGGAGCAGTCCCGGGGTGGTAGCCTCGCCCAGGTACGTGGCTCGCCCTTCGAGGAGCGCGTGGAGCGGGAAGCCCCGCATGAGCGTGCCGTACACGAAGAGGAGATTGTCACCGGCCACGGAGAAGGGCCTCGAATTCCCGAAGGGCCCGCGCATAGCGCTCGCCGGCCACCCACATGAAGTCGTTGTGATGCGCGCCGGCGACCGCGAGAAGGCGCTTGGGCGCCGGCGCGGCCTGGAAGAGCCGCTGTGCGTGCCAGAGGGGCACGATCTCGTCGGCCTCACCATGCATGAGGAGGACGGGACAGCGGACATGCGCGATCTTGTCGATGTTCCTGAACTTGTCGAACGGCAGGAGGGGCAGCCTGGTCATGACCCGGAAGGCCGTCACGAAGCCCGACTCGACGATGAGTCCGGCCACGGGGTGGCGCGAGGCGAGATCCACGGCCGCCCCCGCTCCCACCGAACGGCCGTACGCGATGACGCGATCGGACGGAACGCCCCGCTCGCGCGCGAGGTGCTGATAGGCGGCCTCGATGTCACCGTAGGCGTGCCGCTCGGACGGACTCCCCTCGCTCGTGCCATAGCCGCGATAGTCGTACGCGAGCACGGCGAAGCCGAGCTGCCTCAACACGGGCAGGATCGGTCGCACCACGCCCAGGTCCTCGGCATTGCCGTGGCTGTAGAGGAGCGTGTAGCGGGCCTCGGGATTGGCCAGGTAGAGCGCGGCGATGCGCGGTCCATCCGCGGTCGGGATCTTCACGATCTCGGCGGTATCGCGATAGGTGGGGGGTGGAGGCAGAAAGATCATGCGGTCAGCAAAGAACCAGGCAAGGCCCGCCACCGCCGCATAGACGAAGGCGAGGGAGAGGACGACTCGGAGGAGGGACAGCTCGGGGAAGAGCACGCGCCGGAGGCCCGTCCGGCTCAGCATGCCCCGCTACGGCCGGTGCGCCTCGTTGACCTTCGTCGGCTCCTCACGGGAGCAGGCGGCAGGCCCGCTTCAGCTGGTCTTGATTCCGAAGCGTGGAAGCACCCACCGCGCCACGACGAGCCAGGCGGCGGCCGCGACGACCACGGCCACCAGCATCCAGATCGCATCCATCTAAGCCTCCTTGCCGTCCGTCGCCGCCTGGAGCACGGCCTTCAGGAACTCGGGCTCGGGATAGGCGCCCTCGAACTCCACGCGGTCGTTGATGACGACCTTGGGCACGGCCATGACGCGATAGCGCTGCGAGATATCGGGGAACTCGTTGGCCTCGATGCACTCCGCACGAACCCTGTCCGAGGCGATCGCCATGTGCTGCGCCAGGCGCACGGCCCGGGGGCAATGCGGTCAGGTCGGAGTGGCGAAGACCTTGATGCGGACGTCCTCGGTCAGCCCGGCCAGGGCCTGCTTGGTCGCATCGGAGAGCTGGGCCTCGCCGCGGGAGACGGCGACGATGGAGTCAATGAGATTGGAGAACTCGTAGCCCGCGGGAACCCCGAGGAAGCGGATACCGTAGTCCTTGGCGCCCTCCACGGCCACGGCGGGTGTGACGGAGACGTCGTAGGCGGCCGTCTCATCGCGCTCGATGTGAGGGTTGAGCACGGTGACCGAGATCTGGTCCGAGAGGGCAGCCACTTCCTTGATGAGGGCGACGGTCTCGGCATTGCTCTCCGGGCCGAGCTCGGAAGCAAAGACGGTGAGCTTGACGGGGCCCGTCAGCTTCTCGAACTCTCGCTTGACCGCCTGCTCGTCCTGCGCCGTCAGGAATCCCATGGCGTCAGTATACCCGGAAACTCTAGGGGGCTTTGCCCCGCTTGACTAGGGGTGCCCCGACGGTCTACCGCGCACGATCTCTAGCATTTCCCGATACCCGGAGGGATCGATGCGGGCGTCGATGAGCGTGGGGCCGGAGGTCGCCTGCGCGGCGGCGAGGGCGGCAATGAAGCCGGGCTCGTCCATGACCGTCCGCGCAGGGATGGCGAAGGCGCGGGCGAGGGCGGCGGGATCGGGCCCCGCGTAGCGCATGGAGACGCCCTCGTAGCCCTTCTGCTCCTGCTTGACGGCGATCAAGGACAGGGCGGCGTCATTGAAGACGATCACCGTGATGGGGAGCTGGAGGCGGACCGCCGTTTCGAGCTCGGCCGCCACCATCATGAAGCCGCCATCACCCGTCAAGCAGAGCACGCGCCGCTCGGGACACGCGAGCTGGGCGGCGATGGCCGCGGGCAGCGCGAAGCCCATGGTGGCGAGGCCGTTCGAGATCAGGAACTCCCCCGGCTCCACGGCCTGCCAGTACTCGGCGGCGGGAAACATGTGGGCGCCGGCGTCAACCGTCGCCATGGCTCCCGCGGGAGTCATCTCGCGCGCGATCTGACAGATCCGGTGCGGCGCCAGGCCGGGCACCTCGATCTCGAGCGCGCGCTGTCGCTCGCGCCGCCGCCGCTCGATCTCCACCACGTCCCAGTCGGCGTGGTGCTGCTGGAGCCGCGGCGCGAGCTCCTCCAGGATGGCGCCAAGCTCGCCGACGACCTCGTGGGCGGGCGTGAAGTAGCCCCGGCTCGGCGCCCGGACGAGGCTCAGCACCGGGGCTGTATAGCTCCAGCGGCGGGGAATGAGCTCGACGGTATCGAGGCCGAAGGTGATGATCAGGTCGGCGCGGTTGACCACGGGCTCTTCGAGGGCTCCGCTCGTGAAGACGCCCAGGGCGAGGGGATGTGGATCCGGCACGGCGCCCTTGGCCTTGTACGTCGTCAGCACGGGGGCGGGCAGGGCCTCCACGAGGGCCCGCAGCCACTTGCTGTCCTCTCCCCGGCACTGGAGGCCCGCCAGGACGACGGGGCGCTTGGCCCGCCTGATGATGTCCGCCGCTCGGTCGAGATCGGCCACGCTGGGCGGAGACGGGGCGCCGGGCGTCGGTCGGGGGACCGTCTGTGTCGAGGGCTGGCTCGCGATGTCAGCCGGCAGATCGAGATGCACGGGCCCGCGCGGCTGGGCGAGCGCGAGCTGCGCCGCGCGGGCGACCTGATCCGCCGCCGACTCCGCCGTCACCGTGAGACTGTCCTTCACGATGGCGCGCAGGAGCGCCGGGTGGTCCAGCGCCTGGTGAGTGGCGAAGGCGAGGACGCCTGCCGGATGTCGATCGGATAGATAGACGAGGGGGCTCCGGTCGAGGAGCGCGTGCGCCAGTCCATTGGCGCTCGCGGCCACCCCCGGGCCCAGGGTCGAGAGGACGGCGCCTGGGGCGCCCGTGAGCTCCCCCGTGACGGCGGCCATGATGCACGCCGCCGCTTCCTGGTGGCACAGGACGAAGGGCAGGCCCTGCGCGCGGGCGGCTTCGAGCAGCTCGAGGTTGGAGCCGCCGCCAGGCACCCCGAAGAGACGCTGCACCCCGGCCCGGCACAGGCCCTCGATGAGGACGTCGGCGACGGTGGGCATCAGAGGCGCGCGGGCAGGATCACTGAGCCGTGGCCGGCGTCGTGCTACCCGGCGAAACGGGCGAGCACGGGACGCATCCAGTCCAGGGCCTTCCGGATGTTGGCCTCCGAGTTGGCGTAGGAGAGCCGGAGATAGCCCTCGCCGTACTGGCCGAAGGCCGTGCCCCCGAGGACGGCCACGCCGCCTTCCTTCAAGATCGCCTCGGCAACCTCCGACGAGGGCCGCTTGAGCGCCTTGATGTTCGGGAAGACGTAGAAGGCGCCCTTGGGCGTCCGGCAGGACACGCCGGGGAGCGCGTTGAGCCCGGCCACGATGATGTCGCGCCGCCGCTTGAACTCCGCGACCATCCGCTGCACCGGCGTCTGATCCCCCTGGAGCGCGGCGATGCCCGCCCACTGGGTGAAGGAGGCCGTGCAGGAGTTGGAGTTGACCATGAGTCGCGCCACGTGCTCGGCCAGCGGCACCGGCATGATGCCGTAGCCCATGCGCCAGCCCGTCATGGCGAAGGACTTCGAGAAGCCATCCAGGATGATGGCGAGGTCCTGCATGCGCGGGAAGCGCGTGATCGAAGCGAACTCCCCCTCGTAGAGGAAGGCCTTGTAGATCTCGTCGGTGAGCACGGGGATCTGGTAGTGCGCGGCCAGCTCGGCGATCCTGCCCAGCTGGTCCATCTCGAGGACGCCGCCCGTGGGATTCTGGGGGGAGTTGATGATGATGAGCTTGGTCTTCTTGGAGACGGCCTTCTCGAAGGCGGCCATGTCGAAGCCGAAGCCCGTCTCCTCGCGGAGGGGAATCGGCACCGGCACCCCGCCCACGAAATTGATGACCGACTCGTAGATCGGAAATCCCGGATTGGGATAGATGACTTCGTCCCCGGGATTCACCAATGCCGTGATCACGAAGTACATGATGGGCTTGGCCCCGGGCGTGACCACGATCTCCTCGGGCGCTACCGGGATGTTGCGCGTGGACCCGACGTCCTTGGCGATGGCCTCGCGGAGCTCGGGAAGGCCGGCGGAGGGGCCGTAATGCGTGGCGCCGTCGTCCAGCGCCCGCTTGGCCGCGTCGCGGATGTGGGCGGGCGTGTCAAAGTCGGGCTCGCCGATCTCGAGATGGACGATTTCCCTGCCCTGCCGCTCCAGGGCCTTGGCCCGGGCCAGGACCTCGAAGGCGGATTCGGTCCCCAGCCGTGACATGCGCTCGGCGAAGTTCATGGTGGCGACGATTATACCCGAATGGGGCCGCGCCGCTGCCCGCGGTCACGCCGAGTGGCGGCGAGCAACGGCGCGAGCCACCGGTCCGGCGTGCCGTTGCCCTAAAACGATCCCCGTCAGAAGCCGGCGGCCTTCAAGATCGTCGGCATGACCACTCGCGCGGCGAACACCTCCTCTGCCAGCTCGCGGGCCGCGCGCGCGGCGGCGGCGTAGTCGCGCTCCACGGCGCGGAGGCATTCCGCAGCCTCGTCCAGGGTGCGGAAGAAGCGCAGGCCAGCGCTGGGCGGCAGCTGGTTCTCGACGCCGGTGGCTTCGACCACGCAGGGGCGCCCGCTAGCCAGGTAGCAGACAGTGCGGTCGCTCACCCATCCCGGACGCGTGCGGACGTACGAGGGCTTGGCGCAACCGAACTCGCCCCGTGATTGCTGCACGTAGTGGCGAAAGGACTCGGGCGTTCCCGCCACCAGCGCGGGATCCGTCAGGTGCCAGCCCTCGCTGGTGAGAAGTCTCCTATCTTCTGTTTCCTCGGGATGGATATTCGCGGCGAGCTCGAGCTGGACCGGCACCCGTCGGGGCAGCTCCAGGACGCGGAGGAAGCTCGTGCGCTTGTGGCCCTCGATCACCTCGCTGCCCAGCACCGTCCAGGCATCGCTCCACCACTGGGTCACCGTCGTGTAGCGCGCGGCCTGAATCGCGGGCTGCTCCGGCCACGCGGGCAGATGGACGGCGGGCCACACCCGTTGCCAGGGCACGTCGCCGAGCGGCACGGGGGAATCGGCGGCGCCCAGGTTCTGGCCGATGGTCAGATACGCGTCATGACTGCCAACGCCCAGATCGACGTCGCGGGCCCAGAGCTGGAACTGGCCGGGGTCGATGTCGAACAGCGCCGTCCGGGCAAACCGGCCCCGCAGGCTCGCGGGGACGCTGTGGGCCAGGTTGAGAAGAAGCCCGGCGCGCGCACGGGCCCACAGATCCTGGGCGGGTGCGCCGAAGGATTCCTCTCGTCCGGGCGGGTCGTCGCGCTCATGGTCGGGGAAGAGCACGGCGGTGACCCAGTCGGCGACGCCGAGCGCCTCCACGTGTCGCTGGAAGGCGGACAGGAACCTGCGCGCGCGCTCGACGTCCGCCTGGGGCCAAAGGAGCTCGAGCCAGTACGCCTCCACCCCGAGGGCCCGCAGGCCGAGCAAATACTGGAGCGGCACCCAGAAGTTGCCTCCGCCCGTCGGATACTTGGCGACGAACGCGGACCCGACGAAAACCGGGATCACCTGAGGTCGCAGTCGGCGAGCAGACGCTCCAGCACCTTCTCGGCTGCAAAGGCGCTTTCGGCGACGGCGCGAGCCGCATCGCAGTGACGCCGGTAGTCGGCATTGGCCGTTGCCAGGGCAGCCACTGCCTCATCCGCAGTATCGAACCCGAATAGGCCGGCCCCGGTCGGATAGTACTTGCTCCACCCGGTGTCCTGAACCACCACGGGCTTGCCCAGCGTGAGGTACACGGCGCT
>Ga0137415_10001492_pt1 | contig 23229 bp, 25 predicted proteins | sample CZODoug3_1_1_16f_FD_183082 | JGI IMG/M metagenome (GOLD analysis project Ga0137415, IMG submission 183082) | Vadose zone soil fungal communities from Angelo Coast Range Reserve, California, USA - CZODoug3_1_1_16fungal (Hybrid Assembly) | ecosystem: Environmental > Terrestrial > Soil > Vadose...
GTTACAGGAGGCCTCAAACTCACTAGAAATCTGGACATCGGCGGACGCGCGAGGATAGGTAACGAACTGAGACTCGAAGAATTGGATGTCGGGGGATCCATAGAAGCAGAGGTCATAATTGCTGAGGATAGTGTTGAGGTTGGAGGCCAACTCCGGACCAAAAGAGGGACCAAGGCCAAGAGAATAAAATTGGGCGATCGATCTGACGTGTCCGGACCGATGATAGGCGAAACTGTCACAATCGGTGAACGGGCCAAGGTCGAGGACGTGTACGCCGACGATGTGAAGATCGAGGAGCGAGCACGGACAGGAAACCTCTACGTCAAAAGAGCACACTTGGAAAGGCGCGTCCAAGTAACGGGTGAATTGATCTATCAGGAAACGATCGATGCGGACCCTGACATAATCTTCTCCAAGCCTCCGGTAAAGAAGGACGAATTACCCAAACCGCCGCTGTGACAATCGTAAATGGACAGGGCGTCGAAGAGATCAAAGGTCGACATATACGCGGACATATTAGAGGTTCTCAAGCGAAGAACGAATTCGAAAATCACAAGAATATCTTATGCCGTTGGACTTCCTGTGGATAGGGCAAAAAGATTCCTTGGAGACCTATCGAGTTATGGACTTGCAAACATACAGGGTAGGGATGAGACGTTCTACTCGATAACACATCGGGGCCTGGAGTTTCTCGACTCCTATCGCAAGCTTGCAAGCTTCCTAAGCTTTCTAGATGAGAAAGCGGATCGAGATGCCGCTCAACAAGAGACCATGCCGAGAGTCAAGTAACGTAGCTTCTGTATTCCCGCTCGAATTCTCGAACGATCTCGAACTTAGGTAGTTTCCGCGACCTCACCATCGCATGATGTGTGAATTGTAATTCTGGGAATACTGCGGCTGGACCTTCAACGGCGAGCCTGGTTGCTGGATGATCTGGTCCAAGGACTTGTGCCGTAATTTGACGAGTTAAACGACGGACTTCTCCCTCGTCCACATAGCCTAATGTATGCAAGTACTCGTGCAAGAGGGTGTAGAAGACATATGCGTTGAGGTAGCGACGATCCTTAGCGAGTTTCGTGACCTGATCAAGAAGGCTCCGGTTCATAACAATGAAGTTCGAACCCATCTGATGAAAGGCCCCGATATAATCGGGAAGATCAGCGAGCCCGAGCATCAAACCTACTCGACGCCTACCAAGACTTGACTTGACTGATCGTTTTACAAGCACAAAGACATCTGAGAAGTCGAAGCTGTGATCTAGCCGCTCCGATGTTTCCATCAAACTAGCTCGCTCTTACAATTGTTCAGAAATCTTCATCAACAATTTGGCTTCATCGTCTATTTAAAGACTGGATTTTTTTTCTGATGTCCAAGCGAGAATCCACACATACCGGTTTGATCATTGTAGCTTGAAGCGTGACTGGACGAGCGGTTGGTCTTGAATAGAAAGTCTGGGGGCGTGTTCTACGATTGCACTAAATCAAAGAAAAGAGATAAAAATTGTTCTTGCTAGCCAAACTCTACGAGTTGTTCTCCGTAGTAGTAGGCTTTGAGGTTACAATATTCACACCAGGCGCCGACTCGTTCGTCAGCGTTTTCGGAGTAGTAGACGTTCAACTGTAATTGTCCGCATCGAGGGCATACCTTGTTTCCAACCTTCTCCACTAGCTTGCACCGTTAGTCAACTTGTCTTCGGAGAAATACATAGTCAGGAGATTCGGGAAAAAGTAAACCCGGATTTTTTCAACGGGCCAAATTTTCGACTATTTAAGCGGATTGTTACCACGGAAAATCGGGATTGGTTACAACCTCCGATTACGACTCTGAGACCGCAATGCTTCTTAGGCGAATCTGGAAAGTTGAGTCTCCTCATAATCCTCTGCGCTGGGTGCGGGAATGAGATCCCGACCGTCGACAAGGCGAAGACTAACCGCAAGGGCGAGACCCTTTGCGATACTTGTGTGTGCGAAACCTTCACTGACCTCCCGTTCGCTTAAATGAAAAGTGATCGATATGGATCTAACAATCTTGTTCATGATGGGCCTCGTAGGGGGAACTGCGGTGGGTCTGGTCACGTCGAAAAGGAGTCGAGAGAGCCGCTCTCGATCTAGTGCGGGAAGGAAAAGTTCTGCCAAGCTCAGGCGCAGAGCCGATTTGGAGAGAACGAGAAGATTGGACAGGAAGCCTTCTGTCGATTCACAAATCTCATTGTTTAGAGAATCTCGAAAGACTCCAGTTCAAGGAATGCTTCCCAGCCCCAGCTCATCGATCATATCGCATTCTACCGTCTCGCAAGAAACAATCGATGTTAAAGTCACACCCAGAATCCTTGATCAGGCTGCTAACGTCCCCGCTTATTCTGCGTGCCCGTGCTGCGGATTGGAAACTTCAAACCTACTGATGTCGGAACATTTCCTCAGCAGTCCGTCCCATCGATTCGGACAAAAGGACTTGGTGGAAGAGCAAGAAGGGAATACTGGGTTCCTAGAGCAGAAAACTTTGACGGCGGAGGAACATAGTTCGGGAGTCATGAGGACCCTATTGTCAATGCTTGCACCACCGCGGGCCTTTGGTCGGAGGCACCTGCAGCAGAATGAGAATCCGTTCTCGGAGTTGATTCAGGCGCGTATGCAAGTCGGACCTTCGAACGTTCCGAAAACCCTTACCGTCCCACTAGACAATTGACCCTAGAAGAAGCGGGCCAATGCGTCTCAAGTCATTTGACCGGTATCTCTAGTGCTACTAGGCTGGGTTCGGGCTTTGGTACGGAGGTCTCGTTTCGCATGTACACTGATGGGTCACGTCGTCTTTTCATCATGCATAGCTTCTCGACGAATTTCAACCCTTTCTCCGAGATCGGCTTCAATTCCAGGTAGCCTGCCTTTGCCGCTCCGTTAACTATCTCTTCTCCTCGTGGAGTCCTAGTCAAAATGGTTGTCCAGCCGGTCGCTGATCCGATTGCTCCTATGGCGATGTCTGCAAGCTCGGCTGAGTAGTCTATGCAAACATTGCACTCTTCTCTTGCGGAGAACGCGACTGCTTCGACTGGCTCGTCTATAACCAGTTTCTCGCCTACGTAGACTAGTAACCTGGCCTTCTTGACGTTGACCTTGGTGATAGTTCTGAGATCGATTCCACGTTTCCCTTGCACATAGTCAACCATCATCTTTTGATAATCAAAGACCTTCGAGCAGAATAACCCCATGGTAAAGACGACGTTCTTTGCCAGTTTGGGCGTGGCGATCCAGTGTGTAGTCATTCTCCACATGCCCTGTAACTCGCACGGCAATCCCACAACAGCCAATCTTTCTTCCTGCGAATTTGTGCTGCCACGATTGGGAATGGCAATCTCTCCTAGACCACCAACTTGGCCGCCTGGGGTGTATCTCGACCCCGCGGTCTTGATCAGGTCTTCTCTTGTACTGGCAATCTGGGGCTCGGGTCGGTATGGGTCTTTGAAGCTGTATCCTGAAACGACCGCATAGTCAATTATCTTCTGGTCCAAAGCATACAATAAGAGAGCAGTCCCGGCACCGCCGTCCTGAGCTGCCCTGAGGAGTTCCGGATCTTTCGCCTTGGCAGAGTATCTCCCTATGTTGATTCCCAGGATGGCCTCTTCTGGCGTGCGCTCACGGCCGAAAACCCGACGCTCCACATCTGAAAGTGGAAGCTCGATCCTCGGGCAACTATAGTAACAGACCTGGCAGACTGCACAGGTCCCTCGCATTATGGGCTCCTCCTTGTCGCTGTGGAATAGTATGTCGATGGGGCAGGAGGCTATGCAGGCCCCGCAGTACATGCAGATTCCCTTGTTGACCACTTCGGAGAGAAGATTGCCGAATATCTTTAGCTTCTTCGGCAATGGTTTCCATCCTTCCCCCTCAAAACTGGGTTTCAACGGGGCGGGTTGAGCGGTAGTTGCTGGCTTAGCTGCAATAGGAGGCTGTAGAGACGCCGTTGGAGGCTTGGGTGGCGGCGGTCCTGGACTAGAAACTGGGGCTTTCTGAGGTTGAGAAGACGATTGAGACGGGATATTCGGATTGTTAGACATTTCTCCTACCACCATTTACTTTTCCGGTTTCGCTCCTACTCTCGGAATATTGCTTGCTCCTCTTGAAGTCTCGACGGAAAATACGTATTTGTCATTCTTGCCAGCAGGAGGTCTGGCAAGCCTCTCTGGGCTCCAGACAAGTCGGTCGCGGGTGTATTCCGCCAGGTCGAATTCCACCGTTTCCTCAAGCGCATACTCTGGACAATAATCGGTGCAAAAGTGGCAGAAGCAGCATCTTCCATAGAAGTATTGGGGATACCATCTCTCTCCACGTGGTACGATCGTTATGCATTTTTCTGGGCAGATCCAGGCGCATATGCCGCATCCGGTGCAGCGATCCAGGTGGAGGAGATGTCTCCCTCTGTAGCCTTTCTCCACGACAAGTCGTTGTTCCGGAAATCTTAAGGTATATGATCTGTGGAAGAGATGTCGAAGCCCGGAGTAATAGGCCGTCCAAATGTCCGCGACTGCTTTGATCGATCCTTTAACAGTCATTGTATAGATTTACCTCTTTCCTATCTGTCTGCTTCCACGGGCCAATAATCGATACTCCACCATGCTGTGGGCATGTCTGCCATGTGTCCCCCTATCAGGACGGGGGCGATGATGGCCATGTTTCGATAGGAGCCTGTTATGAATCTGAGTCTGTATGGCTTGTCGCCTCCATCGCCTATCAGGTATACGCTGCATTCTCCTCGGGCAGATTCGACTCTCGAGTATGATTCGCCGCGTGGCACGACAATGGGTGCTTTTCGTCGGAAGGGACCGGAGGGAATCTTTTGGACTATTTGGCGTATGAGTTTGCAGCTTTCTCGTATCTCGTCGATGCGGGCCATCGACCTGGCGTACGAGTCGCCTTCTTGGCGAGTGCAGACGTTGAAGTCGAGTTCTGGATAGGCTGCGTATGGTTCATCCTTGCGTACGTCATAGTCAACGCCGGAGCCGCGTAGTGCAGGCCCGACTGCGCCGAGTTTCACAGCCTCATCTCTTGACAGTTTGCCGACGCCTTTTGCCCGGGCGGTGAATATCGGGTTCTCGAAGAATATCTTGTCATACTCTTCGAGACGTTTCTCAAGATACTGGGTCCGCTTGATCGCTTCCTCCTTCATGCCCTGCGGGAGGTCGCGTCTGACGCCTCCTGGGACGATATAGGAGTGGGTGATCCGGGCACCGGTAAGTTTCTCTTGTAGGTCGACGATCAATTCTCTGTCTCCTAGTGGCCACATGAACATTGTCGTGTGTCCTAGGAAGACGCCGAATATCGATAGCCAGTATAGATGGCTGGTAATCCTGTTCATCTCATTCAATAAACATCTTAGGTATTGGGCTCGTGGGGGTGCTTCGATTCCTTGAAGTTCTTCAACTGCACGAATGTAGGCGTGGTTGAGGTTGGAGGCGTCGATGATGGCGGGTCGTTCTATGACGGGTATGTTCTTGATTATGTTCCGTAGTTCATAGATTTTCTCGGTCCCTCGGTGCACGTAGCCTGGGTCGGGTGATGCTCTGATGATAATGTCTCCGTCCATCTCAATGATGAGACGCATGTGGCCGGAGCCTGAGTGTTGTGGACCCACGCTTATGGTGAGCGTCTGGCTTCCGGATTCCGATGGCTCCGAGGAGACTACGCTCGTCATCGGCAAGGGTTGTTTCTCCAATTTTACCCACTTGATCTATGCTAATCGGTTGGGATCCTGACATCTTTTCGGAGTGGTGGTGGACCGTCCCAATTGTCGATTAGGAAGAGTTTCTCGAGATGTGGATGGCCGTCGAATGTTATGCCGTACATTTCATAGGTCTCGCGCTCGAAGTTCTCAACGGACGGCCAGATGCTGACAAGCGAGTTTACTTTGGGACTGCTCCTAGGTATGATCTCCTTGACCGACAATATAATGTCGCGTGTTTCTTTCCTTGCAAGATTTGAAACGTGATAGATGACTTCCATCTTTTGATCTCTCAAATAATCTGCTCCGCCAGCTCCGTTGGCTCTGTCGAATCCGAGCTCGTCCCTCAGGAATCTCGAGACCTCAAGCATCTTCTCCATGGCTACAGTGACTTCTGGCCTGGAACGTCGGCTTACTCTAGACTCTTTGATGGCGTCGCCGAACTTTTCCTTCAACTGATCGAGAATATGGTCCTCCCGTTCGAGGGAGGGAATGTTGGTGGGAGTGGTCATGTGTGCTCGTACACCTTGGAGCTTCTGATCTTCTCCTGAAGCATGATGATCCCTTGTTCCAAGGCCTCTGGTCTCGGCGGACAGCCTGGTACATAGACATCGACTGGTAGGAACTCATGGACGCCGTTTACGATGCTGTAGGAGTCATGAAAGAGGCCGCCAGAGATGGAGCAGTCACCCATTGCAATCACATATCTCGGGACAGCCATCTGGTCATAGATCATCTTCAATCGTTTAGCCATCTTGTTGGTGACGGTGCCTTCGACCACCATAAGGTCCGACTGTCGGAGAGAACCCAAGGGGAGAACCCCAAATCTCTCCAGGTCATGCCTCGCCCCGCTGGCAGCTCCGAACTCTGCACTGCAGCATGCGGTAGTGATGTTGACGGGCCAGAGTGAGTATATGCGGCCCCAGTTTATCACGTGGCGTATCGGGGTCCGGTCGACTATTGTGTGGACAATGTCTCCGAGCTTCCCGATCCAGACGTTGATCCCATCGGCGAGCATCGCTATAGGGTCTTCGTCGGGTTGTTGTCGTGCTTTCTGGGAAGCAGACATGGTTCTAAATTACCCCTAATCTAGGAGGTGACTGTGTCCCTATTTATTGGCATCTTCAAGGGGAGAACCAAATAACCGCCTGTGGTGTAGCTGTGTTGGTTTAGTATGAAATGATAACGGGAACGGAGGGACTTAGGTGACCTCTACGATTCTGCCGCTCATTCGTTGGTATTGGTAGCGGATTATGCGTTTTACGCAAGTTCCATTGAGGCATTGGTAGACCCGGTCGCCATTGGCGAAGAGTTCACGCATAACCATTGGTTTCTGACAGCTTATGCATCGGAAGGCTCCTGAGCGTCTTTCGTCAATAAGAAGTCGAAGGTCGATCTCTCGACGATCAGACTCCTGCTTGAGATATTGTCGATACGCAAGAGGTAGTGTTTGCCAATAAGACGCGTTCTCAGGCGATGTCTCGTACTCGAAACTTCTCCCAACCACTACAGGTGGTGTATAGCCTTCCGCAACGAAGACTGGATTCTTCGAGTACGGCACCTTGATCCTAGGGTGACCGTGGTGAGTGGTCAGCTGTCCGTCGGACAATCTTCGATTCGATAACTTGGAAGCGGTGGAGGCTACTTCTTCTTGTTGGTACGAGGCTTCCTATTCTCTAGGACTGGAGCCAACGCAGGGATAGGAAGTGGAACCTCCTTAATGCCGTCAAGGTTGACGGTGAAGGTCATCCAGTAACCCTCATGAGGCGCCCCTTTCATCCTTCTGATTCTGAGTTGTTTAACGAGTAAGCCACGCTCTGCAAAGCCAGGGTTGAAACCAACCTCGAAGATGCCGTCTACAACATAGAACAAGAGATCGTCCAAGTCAGCGTATGCCCGGAGTGGCACGTGATGGGTGCAGAAGAATGGGACAAGCCTCTCTTTCGGCCCTTTAGCCCTCCATGACTTGATCCCGTCAAGCATAGTGTAGACCAATGGACTGTCCGCTTGGACAAGTGTGAACATCTCAGTCAGGGAGTCGACGAAGACAGCCCCTCGGCCTGTCATGCCCATCTCATCCATCATGCTGAATAGGGCTGTGGAGACAGCGCGTAGATCCTTGGGATCCTTCACATAGTGCGAGTAAGGGTCCGGTTGAACGCTCGGCTCTAATCGGAAAGAGAAGCAGTCAAGAAACTTCAGCATGCCCTTGTCCAGGTATGGATGAATGTCCCAGCCGAAAGATTGCATATCCTGCTCCACGACAATTGTGGGCCCTTCGAAGTTGACGAAGAGGCAGGGTTCGCCGGCTCTCAGAAGACTATAGAGCAACTGGTGCATTATCACGGACTTGCCAGCGCCGATTTCGCCAGCGATGATCGTCATGTTGTTCCTGGGAATGCCTCGTGGAAGCAGCTTATCTAACGGGGCAATGCCTGTACGGAAGAGCCTCGACATTGTCAACTTACTATTAGAGGCCGCGTAGGTAGTCGAGGATAAAATCCTACTGTATCCGACCGTATGGTTTCGGCAAGCGATTCTCTATCGTTCGGATTATCGAACTCTTGCCGCGACAGTCTTAATGAACGACCTATCCAGAGCACCGGCCTCGTAGAGATTTACAAGCGTGTTCGTGCTAGCGTCACCACTTAATCGGCCTTGGTCGTCTTTGACATGTCTCCATTTGAGCTGAGTATGTCCGCTTTTTGAATTGTAGATGATGCCAAGTACTGAACTGACCTCGACGAAGGTGATGTCCTGGACCTTGTCGAGGGTCACCTTGTCCTCTGCTTCCACATACATCGTTCCCTGTTCACGTGATCGCTCGGGAAATATTGATGGGTTGGCTTCATAGTCTTGGGGTATGAAGGACTTGCAGGTACTGGATACCATGAACTTCCTGAAGCTGTCCAGGAAGCATGTTGTGTCAAGCTTGACCATTCATTTCAACCCCAGATACTATCTGCAAGATCTAACATGTGTTTTCAGACTATTAACTTGACTCTCGGAAACTGAACCTGCCCGCATGAAAAATTCAGCTTCCCTGGCAAAGATAGAGATGGATTGGTGGTAGGTAAACATGCGGTTTTTTCTACCCATCACACACTATGCTAGTCTTGGTTGTTAGAGCAGAGAAGGGATAGGACCCCCCCGGGTGGTTGGAGAGTAGTTTGGCTATTCTAGTCAGGGTACCATCAGAGGTGTTGGATAAGCTAGTCGAGAATGCGATCAAGAAACAGGGAAACATGTACCGTGGCGAGTTGGCCAAGTTGATTGGCGCATCGAAGGAATCGCTTGAGGGGAAGACCAGTCTCTACTTGATCAGTCTCATGAAGCTGTGTGGTTTGGCAGAGGCTGACATGGAGAGCGTGTTGAAAAAGTCGAAGATAGTGAACCAACGAGGCTCGATGACACACAACATTGCGGGGGGAGACGAGTTGAAGAACGTAATAGACGACGCTCTGGAAGGATTCCAGATGCTGATCTCAGAGAGCTTCAAAGATACGGAGACTGAGTCACCCTTGGAAGAAGCTCGGAGAAGAGCCCTAAACAAGGAAGACAAAACCTCGGCTGCCGAGACAGAGACAACTGAGTAGCGCCACGATTCAAATATGTGACGACTCTTTTTTATTCTCGTGGCGAGTTGGGTTTGACAGGTGCCTGCTGTGAGAACGCGGATGGTACGAAATGGATCAGTGAACATTTCGATTCTAGGGCTCGAGGCCACTGCGAAGAATACCAGCGGAATGGATTGTCCCCGAGCAGCACTATCCTGATGAGACGACTCATCCATGATGGACTCTCTGGTCGGACAATTCTTGATCTTGGATGTGGGAGTGGACAATTCTCAGTGGAAGCCTTGAAGAAAGGAGCATTGTCCATTGTAGGGATGGATCTCTCGCCAGTTATGATCGCAACTGCAAACAGGCTTGCTGGTGAGAGTGGTTTCGGGCTCAAGGCTAAGTTCCTTGTCGGCGATGCCGCGAAACAAGACCATCAGAATTCCGATATTGTTGTATTGGACAAAGTGGTTTGCTGCTATCCTTCGATGGAGGGGCTTTTGTCCAGGGCGTCGAGCGCATGCCATGAGAGACTTGGTTTGATAGTTCCGAGAGATGTAGGATTCGCGAGGGTACCCGTGAGAGTTGGGGTCTACGTCGACAATCTTATCGATCGAATAAGGAAGAACCCGGCTCGGATGTATCTCCACTCTTTGGATCGTGTCGACTTTTTATTGAGAGGGTTCGGGCTTAGGCGTAAGATTGGAACGGTTGCGGGTTTCTGGCTCGTACTGATCTACGAGCGTTACTAGGATTATCTTGGTCCTATCAGCGTCCCATGCCAGCGATCCGTTCGGGTTCTATCTTCAGAAGGACCCTTTGCTCGCCGGGCTTTCGGTTGGGATAACGTTCCTGTCCAGTGTACTTTTTCGCCATTTTGTCGATGTGCTGCTCGGCCGAACTTCCCTTTAACTGATCAACCACCTTGCCCTTGATTGTCACCATGTTGTAGGGGTTGGTTTGATCAAAAATCGCTACTGCGACACGAGGGTCTCGCTTGGTGTTCGTCTGCTTAACACGTCCCATTGCTGTGTTGACTATGATGTACTTACCGTCCGTGTCAACCCAGACTGGTGTAACCTGTGGACTCCCGTCTCGATTCACCGTCGCGACGAATGCGAAGTTCTTGCCTTCGAAAAGCTTCCTCGCTTGTTCATCCAAGCCGATATTCTTATTCATCAAATCTTCACATCATCGAGAGACTTCTTGTTGGTATATAGGTTTCGAGTCGTCGGCCAATTTTTGACATATCGATAGAAGCAACTAGTGATCACAAACACGCCTGGCCTGGGTTGTCGTGTCCGTTCGATACTCATGCCTAGTGCTTGAGGTTACGTATTCCTTTAGTGATATGCTCCGGTCTTGCAGAGACTTGGTTCTTCATAACCAGGAAAAAGGATCGGGTGCTCGTGCTTACTCGGCGGGCTGGCAAAAGAATTATCATTTTCCTGGCCGTCCTCCTACCCGCGGTAGCTTCTGTTCTCCCGAGTGCTCTAGCACTGCCGGAAGTTTACAGGCTTGCTCCTTTTCCTTTCAGAAGCCAAGAGGGAGCAACGGTCCAGCTAATACTGGACGTCAGTAGCGCAGCTCCATCGACAGCTTACCAATTCGTATTCGGAGTTCAAGATCCATCGACACACGTGTGGATCTCGGTCCCGCAGAATTACACGACCCTTCCTACTCAACAGGAATTCATACTAATCGTATCCTACCCGAGTTCCTCGTTCAACGCGACAGGGGGCGTGAACTCGCTCGTTGGCGTATACCCTGCCTCAGTCAGCCAGACAAAACCTGTGCCAAAAAGTAATGTCGCCTCAACATTCTTCAGAATTGGCTTGACCGACAATACGGTTTACCAAAGGACACAAACCGTCTCGATCAAAGCAACAGGTTACCAACCTTACGAGTTTGTGAACGTCAGAATCACAACCTCACCCGGTTCTACTGTTGTACTGAATAATCCGGACTTTGCCGACGGATTGGGCGTCATCTCAGACAGGTGGACAATCCCACCTAATGCGGACCTTTCCCAGTCATACGTCGTCACGGCCACAGGATCGACCACCAGCAAGTCACCAGCTGATGTGGACACTTTCACAATCACTCCTGCTCAAGTGACCGTCTCATCGATTAGCAGCAACAGAGGGACCTATCAGCGGACGGAACAGGTTCGGATTTCGTTTCAAGCAAGCTATCCAAGCCTCGCATTCGCTACGACCGGCTCGGCAAACGTGACGTTGATTCGACCGAGCAGTAGCGCGTTCAACATCACGGCAAGCTATGACTTAGTCTCGCATAATTTTGTGGCGACGTATAGACTGCCGATGAATGCTCAGATAGGCGTCTGGACTGCGAGACTGAACGTAAACAATTTTGATGATAGCAACGACAATAGAGGTCCAGCCTCACAAGTCTCGATCACGTTCACAGTCCAAATAGCAACTCTCACGGTTACAACGACCCTAGCTAAGACAACTTTCGTTATCAACGAAAGGATGCCTTTCAACATGACGATGACATACCCGGACGGAACTGCACTTGGATCTTCAGACCATGCGAGTGGACGATTGTCTCTCAGCGGAGGAACATATGCTGCATCAATCCCACTCATTTACGACACGTCTACCAGTCAATGGGAAGGATTGTACATTCCAACAGGCAACGAGCCGACAGGTCTTTGGTCGTTAACAGTGAATGGCACGGACAATTCAACGCCTATCAACACGGGGGTTTCTTCCAATGTTATTACTTTGAACAAGCGTGCCTCAACTGTAACTGTCTCTTGCAACCCCAGTCAGATCACGGTAGGACAACAAGTCACGTGCACCGCGACAGTTACCGATGTAGACGTTGGCACAGCGATCACACCGACCGGACAAGTGACAATAAGTCCGGCGTTCGATAATCCCCAGCTCTGCGACCTTCCTTCTGGATCAGGATCGAGTGCTTCCTGCTCTGTCATCTTCGTCACGCGCCCACAAAGCCAAGGAACCAACAGCGTAACCGCAAGCTATGGCGGGGACTCGCATGAAGCTCTAAGTTCCACAACGGCATCAGTGGTCATACAGCAGCCGCAGACAACCAACTCTGGAGATAATCCATACACGCTGCCGCTCTTCTATTTCGCTATAATCGCCGGGATCATCGCAGCGATCGTGGCCGGCTTCATAGCATTCCGGCACAAGACAACTCATACAAAATTGAAGATCGATCTCGAAGCGGTCAAGTCCGAAGCGGGCAAGATCGAGAATCAGGCATTCTTTCAATCCGTCAAGGATCAGTTGAGCAAAGACAAGGATGACGCAAGCAGCAGCAAGAGCGGTGGAGGATCGGGACCGTAGGGTTGACTAAGGTAATCGCGATCCACTCCTTTAAAGGCGGAACTGGCAAGACCACGCTCACCGCTAACATAGCCGCGACACTCGCGACGCATAGCAGGGTAGGCGTCATGGATCTCGACCTATCTGGCCCAGGACTCCACGTCATATTCGGACTGAAAAAGGGCGAGATCAAGGCGACACTGAGCGACATCTTTCTAGGCGAGGCTGAACCAGCCGAAACGATCATTGACTTGTCGCCAAAATTTGATTTGAAGAAGGGAGGATTATTCTTCTGCCCAGCTAGCAACAAGATCGAGGATATGCTCCGGCTCTTGAAATCAGGCCTCGAGGTGTCTGTGTTCAAGGACACAATCCAAAAGGTCGGTGAGCAGTGCAAGCTTGACTATATCATTGTGGACACGCACCCCGGCGTTGAGAACGACACGGTTCTCGCAATGGGTTGTTGCGATGCGCTCGTTCTAGTCTCAAGAGTAGATCAACAAGACCTTTTCGGAACCGCGGTCATGGTGATGCTTGCTGAGACATTCGAAAAGCCCACGTTCCTTGCGTTGAACATGGTCCCGCCTGGTGTACGAATAAAAGACGCGGTGAAAGTGGGCAAGGATCTTGCCGTATTGTTCAAGTCCCACTTCCTCGCAGCCTTCGAATTTCAGATAGACGTGATCAACAACCTGAGCAGATCAGTCTTCGTCCTCGACAATCCCAACTCGAACTTTGCGAAAAAAGTGAGCGAGGCCGTTGAGAATCTAGAGAAAGAGTTGGCCGGAATGAGCGCCCAACAGTCGAGTTTGTGATAGAATGGAGTCTAGTAGAAGCCCAAGTGTGAGCCCGAAACGACCAGCGAGCATTGACCTCAGAAGACTAGTCGGCTCAGTGAACCAGTTACGGTTCAACGACAACCGTGGAGAGGTCAGCTTCTTCGGACAAAAAATGATCATCCTGCGAAGAGACGTCATCCGCGTCATACGTGAAGGACTGGAAAAGCTCGTTGGAGACCAGGCCACACCCTTCCTATCCTACCTAGCCAGTGGAATAGGAATCCATGAAGGAAGCATATTCCGGGAAAGTACAGGATCTTCAGGCCAACCAAGCAATGCGGGCATCAGCAACATGGTGACATCGGCTCTTGAGGATACTAACCTTGGACTCGGAAAGATTCATGTGGCCAAATCAGACTTCGAGAAAGGCACTGCAAATGTAACGATATCCAATTGCTTCGAAGCTTTGGAGAACGGGACTTCTGAGATGCCGAATTGTACTTTCACAAGCGGATTCCTAGCGGGGATGTTTGCAGAGGTCTTCGACAAGACCGTCCAAGCTATTGAGACACGATGCATGTCTCAGGGACAATTAGAGTGCGAATTCCAGATCAGTTCCGTCCAAGACATACCGGAAGACAGAGAAACGGGGGAGAAGTCAAGTGTTAAGGAACCGGAGACTCTTCCCGTGCCGGCTACAACCGTACCGACTCAAGCAAAGGAGGACACGGCCGCAAAGCCTACGGAAGAGGCGAAACCTGAAAACAAACAGTCGCCTGTGGTCGGAAAGGAAACTTCGAAACCTCCCGGTGGCGATGCGATGAGTCAAGCCGAGATAGAGTCTGGACTCGAACGAGCCTCAAGGATTGCAAAGCGAAAGGACCGTTTCTGGAATAAGTGGCTCCAGAAAGACTAAGGCCGATAATTCTCGCCACTTCCAAAAAAGAGCTTTGAACGTTAGGTCATGCGAACACTTTTCTAGGTCTCAATCTCGCTCAACAGTCTACTGACTCCCTCTTGGAGCAAACCCAGCAACAGCACAAGCACGACATCGTCTATTACGGCGTGGTCAACCTAATCCATGACAGTAATGTGATCGGGGCGATAGACGTGTGGAGGTGCCGAGGATGCCCAGAAATATTCTGCGAGGACAAGAGATACGGGATTATGGATCTCGCGGCGGAGGTCGGCTTCCCAAAGATCGAGACCGGGGCGAAATGGGCAGCTCTCATCTGTACCAAGGAAAAAGGGTCAGACTGGACTCTCACGGGGGCGAAACCTGGAAGTATCATTCATCACTCCTGTACACCCGAAACGAAGGTAGACCTCACTGTTGGGCCGGACTATACCATAATGGCAGGAATGGCCTCAGGGATAGGAAAGCATAGAATAATCATCTTGGAGAACTTGGTCAACTCTGCCGTAGACGTCGTCACTGGAAAACCGCACACTGGACCGACAAATGCGAATCCAGCTCCTGGGCGACCATTCTCCTTCACACCTGAGCACTCAGCAGCACGGGTAGAGACGTCAAGGTACAACGTGTACAACCTAGCCAGTGTTGCACTCTTTGCTTCCGCGATATGGACCGGCTATCTGGGAGTAACGCTTGATACGGGAATCGTCTCCAGAATACTTCTACTCCTTGCAGGGATTACTGGAATCACCGGTGGATACTTTACATTAAACAAACGCAAGATTGGTCCACTGCTTGGGCTTGGCACTGGCGTGCTCGGCATCCTTGGACTTGCCACGATCGGCATCATCGGTCGAGGCCTCGACATCTACGTATTATCCATCCTTCTACTAGTTACTCTCGTCCTTGGATGGATCTCACGTACAAGGATCAAGAAATTAACAGAGCAGCAATGGCATCCATTGGACATGCCAGCCTACGGGTAGCCGCGCAGAATTAAGGTAATCAAGAGATTTGGAACGACCCAGCTCGAATAAGTTCAGACCACAGGAAGATGAGGGACCGCGCTATGACATGGAAGTCGTGGTCGACGCTATGGACGAAGGAAGTGGAGCAGGCGGCGGCGTTGCAAACTTCTTTTCTGGATACGCTCTGTTCAAAGGGGAAAAACTCCCCTTTGACGCGATCGCCTATGGTCGCATCGGTGGACAGAACGTCAGCCCAATACTGAAAGATGAGACGGTCAAACGCTTGTCCGAACTCGGCATCGACATAGAAGCCTTCACCGGCCAGCTCCAGAGAAAGCTCGTTGAGGGCGAGATCACCGTTCAAACCCCCGAAGGGGCCGTGCCTCCCGGACTTGACCACTAAGGGACGAGCTGCGGCGCGAACGATAGTGAAACGTGTACACGAAAAACATCCCAGAGTCCGTCCGATCCATTTGATCGGCCCCTCGTGATTAGTTCAGCTTGTTTTCGTGGTTGTATCCTGCTCGGCAATGTGAGCCAGGACGTAGGTTCTGATCAGGCTTGCGCCAGAAGAAAGCATCACGAATCCGATTATTGCAGACAGCAATCCTGCGACTACCGCTGTGGCGGGCGGACTGATCAGAGAGACAGATGCTAGGAAGAAGTAGATGGAGATGCCGATAAGTACTACGCCTGCCCATAGCGACACGGTGGAATATTTTTTCTCAGCCATCGCCGGGCTCACGTGAAATTTCAACCCCAGAGAATCTTGATTATTTCCTGGATAATGTCTTGTAAGGATTTCGCTAGCCGATTTGCCTGATTAACACGGCTCTTCGCTAAGCCCTCAAGCAATAATCCGGGCCTGTTAGATTCAAGCCTTGCGAGCCCCACGGTCGAAAGTAAACCGTTACTTATCTCCTCGGGACCGACGAGGATTAGAAGATACAGGCCAACGATGAAAGCGACGAAGAGTGAGCCTGCGACCCATTTTCTTCCTTGTCTTGGTCTCTTTGAGGCCTGCCAATGAATCATGGCAAGATCATACGCCAATTTCGACTGTGCTTCTGAGATAGCGTCCTCCGGTTTGAGCGTGTACCACATCAGGAAGGGCTCAATCAGATTCCGTATGGACCAGACTGTCACTCCAGCCACGGTTACGATCGTTAGTACGGAGTAGACGTGAGTTTGGAGGTACAGGGATCCGAGGGTGGCTAGGGGCTCCGGAAGGATCTGGGTCTCGGCTGTTAGGAGTGAGATCACGTAAGCGACTATGGCGACGAGGCCCACCGCTACTAGGAATGGAAGAGCTAGGTCGAAACTGATAGTTGCTAGGCGGGACATGAGCATTGGTTTCGAGCTTCTGAGTCTTGGCACATGCCCAGAGAGAACTCTCACTTTTCTGGCGTAGTTGAAACCAATCAGGCAACCGAATGATGAGGCAATAACTGCGACCGCGGAGTAATAGTCTAGGTTCTGGCTCATAGTGGTCGAGACAAAGAAGGACAATGTGAGGAGTATTACCATTGTCGAGGGTCGGAAAGTGAGTAGGGCATAGAGGTATAGTGAGATCGTGACGAGTGGTAGAATTATTGTAAATGCGGAGGTCAGAGGTTCCCAGAATGGAGGCACGGGGGTCTGTTCCATGATACTGGCCGTCTCAACAGCAAAGACTAGAACGAGTATCAGGGCTGGGGTGGAAAGTAGGTAGTACACTAGCGCGTCGGGATTGGTGTATTTGGATTGCGATGGAAGAGATGTCAATTGATCTCTAACTACCTCCTCTTCGCCTTTGTTCCTCGACACGCGCGACAAGTTGCGGGAAAAGATCTTTGGGCCCAACGTTCAGAAGTGATATCTCCAGCCTCAACGCTTCATGAACCATCTTACTTCTCTCCTTCCATTGTTGCGAAGCGTTGATCGAATAGATCATTCTGTCCAATCGTTTGAGATGATGTGCTTCGAACAATGGGGAGTATGGTGAGACGATAATGACCTCATGGTTCATCGCCACGAGCTGTCTAAGCGCGGCGAGATCTCCGCGAGTTTCTAGATCGGAAACGACAAAGAAAAGGGTCCGGCTCTTTAGCCTTCCCAATTGGACAGCCCGTCTAACCCCTTGATCTAAACGTCCCTTGTTGGTTGGGTTTGGAGCTAGACGACCCAGTTCGAGGAAGACTCTTCCAATCTGCAATTGTGCTCTGGCGATCGGAATCACTTTGGCCGGCCCGTTTCCTTGGACCAAAGTGAATCCGAAAAAGTCGCCTCGTCTTGAAAGATACGCCACCAACGACACTACGGCCCTTGCGGAATAGTCTAGTTTCGTCTTTCCCCTTTCCCCGTACGCCATTGACGGCGCAGCGTCGAGTAGTATCATCACATTCAACGGCGTTTCCGCGTACAATTCCCTGACCATCAACTGGCGGGTCCGGGCGGTTGACTTCCACTCTATCCTCTTGTACGGATCCCCGTACGTATACTCACGAATGTCCGTGAACTCCATACCTTCTCCTTTCTTCTTCGAGGTCTGGGGACCAGCATAGTCGGAGACTGCAATAGCGGTCAAAGAGCCCCGCACAGCTTCCCGTGCTTGTGGAATGACCTCTACTGTTGAAGATAGGGGAATGTCTCTTTCATAGAACAAGAGCCCGGCCAAGTCCCTAGTGGTAAGGTGAACTTTGCCGAAGTCATTCTTTCCAATTGAGGTGGGTTCGACGTCATATTCCAGAATCGATTGACCGTGCCCAGGGACCCCAACGATCACCGAGTTGGAGCCGGTCTTGAGCTTGAAATAGTTCGGATACGAATCGAGCAATTCCGTGCGGACACCAAGGAATGTTGAATTCTTTATCGTCAATGAGACATTCATCGTGTCTATCTCGCTGATTCGATTTGAGTGCTCCCTGAGAACTTCCAACCGGTTCACGCTTACCATTTGTAATTGGAGGACGAGCCTCGCGGTGTAATAATAGAGAAACAACCCGACTCCAGCATATACGAGTGCTAGGCCGGAACCGTTTATCTCGACTAGGCCCAGGGTGACTAATGCCGACGCCAATAGGAGGATCGTTGTTCCGCGGGGGGTCCTCTTGAAGACCAAATGTCTACACTCGCTTCCTTATGGTGTCTTGACGGACTTGACGGCTCTATCTGCAACTGTTGCCTGTGTTGTGCCATCCAGAACGGCCTCTTGTGTCAATACGATCCTATGGGGTAGCACGTGTGACGCGACCCTTTTCACATCGTCCGGAACCACGTAATCTCTCCCATCGATCAATGCCACCGCGGCCGCTGCCGTCTGAAGCGCGGTTGCAGCTCTGGGTGATCCTCCTAGCCTCACGCCAGCGATCTTTCGTGTTGCCTCAACGATATCTGCAATGTACTCTCTGATCGTATTGTCGACGTTGACACTCCAGAAGAGGTTAGAGACTGCTTTGATATCGTCTTGATTGACCACTGGGCTGATCTTCCACTCATAGATCTCTCGGAGCCTCTTCAACATCTCAATTGTCTCGGCCCTTGATGGATATCCAATCTCTATGCGCATTAGAAACCTGTCGACTTGTGCCTCCGGGAGTGGATACGTTCCTTCGAACTCTATCGGATTCTGCGTAGCAAGCACCATGAACGGATTGGGCAACTTGAGCGTTGAACCCTCGATGGTTACTTGTCGTTCCTGCATTGCCTCAAGCAGAGCTGACTGAGTCTTGGGCGAGGCTCGATTGATCTCGTCCGCCAAGACTATGTTGGCAACGATTGGGCCCTGCCTAAGTTTGAAGTCAGAGGTCTTCTGATCGAAGACGAAGGTGCCCACGATGTCCGATGGTAAAAGGTCTGGTGTGAATTGTATCCTACGAAAATCAAGGCTCGTCGAGTTCGCGATCGCCTTGGCCATTACGGTTTTGGCAACGCCCGGCACTCCCTGAAGCAGAACGTGTCCACCGGCAACCAGTGATGCGACAAGCATCTTCAACTCTTCAGTCTTCCCTACAACTACTTTTCCAACCTCGGCGAGTATCTTATCGCAGACTTCTTTCCCCAGAGGACGTTCAGTCTCCGTCTCCGTGATCGCCACTTTTCAGTTCTACCTCCTAAGCCTGTACTCGAGCATTGATCTCGCGTCTCCTTCTCCAGTGATCGTTAGATCTAGCTTGTTGAGGAAATCTTCGACCTCTTCGAAACGTTTTCTGGTCGACCTTTTCCAAATCAGTACCGGAGGAAATAGGAATCTCCTCTTTCCGAGAGCGTACTCGTGAATCTTCGACAATCGAGCGAGCATATTCTCAGCCCGAAGAGCTTCCTCTAATCCTATGCGAGGAGAAAGTTGCTCTTTCGTGACTGCGTCTATTGGGGTTCCGAGTTCTCGTTCAAGGAGGTCCCCCAAGGTAGTGTACAGCTGGCTAAGCCTAGCGACATAGAATCCCTTGTCTCTTATAATTCGTTGAAAGTCGAGTCTTCCAGGCGACTGGGCCACAATCGATTTTTCCACGCTGGGTACTGGTTGGTCATCTTTGCCTCGTGGCTCGGACGCATACCATTTTGTGAGCGATCCGTACATTGCGGAAGCGAGGAAGATACCGAAGAAGGCGCCAAGGTATGGTCCGAGGTTGGACACGAAACCGTCGTAAAGGTTCCCTGTATAGGAGATGTAAAGCTCCAGAAGGTGTGCAAATAATGGTCCAACCCTGAGGCCGACGTTGGTTCCAACGCTAAGATTCTTGGCGGCATAATGGGAGTTGTCGTAGATTATGCGGAGGGATTTGTCCGATTGCGTAACCCAGTCCACAAGCTTGGATGTGAATGTGCTTTCGATCTCTCCGACTGTGGAGTTGTAGCCGAAGAAATTTGCTGTAGAGTTGTAAGCATAGTTAGTGAAAGGCCCAGAGTCGGATATCAGAGCCGCCCTTGCATTCAGCGATTGACCGGTGGCTAGGACCGTCCTTGAACCGACGGTGTCGTTGATTGTGTCATATGAGGCGGTTGTCGTTCTGCCTGACGAATTAAGCGAGTCAGAGAGAAAAAGTACGGGTTGGGTGTTGTTGACTATAATATTGGAATGGAGAAGTGTTATTGGAGAGGCGATATCGAGAACAAGGGGAATTCTTTCAGCGCCGAGGGTAGCGTTTACAACAAAGACTTGTTTGTTGCGGAAAGATGAACCTGGCTCAACGATGGCCGCTCCAGAGATTGACGCGTGAAACATTTGCAGTAGAGTGGTGTTGTCCGTGAAGTTGCCCTCGGCCATCAAGAAAGACATTGTCCCATTCTCGTACCGTTCTCTTAGAAGATCTAGATTAGTTGGGCGGAGTGGATTACCGCTTTCCTTCCCTGTGAATAAGTTGTCTGCCCCGATTAGGAAGAAAGCGGCTCGTCCAGGCTTGTCCAGTTCCTGATCTAGATCACTGGAGCTGTTTGTCAGGACCACACTGTAACCGGCATGTCTTAGGGAATTGAAGAATAGAGACGTGCCATCCTTTGACGTCTCCAGGGGGCTTGATGTGCCTCTGATCGTTGTCGTGTTATTCTTAGGAATTCCGATGACGGATGGAGAGAAGATGATTGCCACGAGTGCAACGATGAGCAATAATCCCAGGAACCTGCCCAGACTCATGGAATCTACTGAGACCCTTGCCTTGCCTGGGTCTCGTGTTCTCCTTGAGACCCTCAGCTCGTTGAGATACATGATGACTAGAGAGACCAGACCATCCACTATGACTCCGCCGACTATGCCAAGCCCGGACTGGAGGCTGAGGGCGAACAGAACCAGAATCAGAATGAACCAGGCGAATTTTGACAGGAATCTCAATTCTACCCTATCCAGAACAAGCCAATGAGAGATCGAGAAATGGACGTGTTTTGGGGTCCGTTTATTCCTTCTTGGGTTCGCACTCTTGAATCAGCGTAACCTGCTTGCGAGCATCCTCTACATGCGTCTGGTTTACATTACGCCCTGAGAAGACAGCCCTCTCGTAGATGGAAGATATTCTGCCGACGAATGGTTTCTCGGGTCTAGTCTCACACTTCGTGGAAAATTCCCTATGGGTCTCGAAGGGCATCTTCAGAACTCCTCTGCCAAGCATCAATCCCACCGCCCTTCTGAAACTTAGGATAATTGCATGCCGCGGATTCTCAGGGTCCAAATTGGCCGAGGGGTTTAGGCCGCCATCGAGTTCCAGGCCTCCCAGTGTCCTCTTCTTCCACAAACGGACGACTGACTTTTTGCGGAATACCATGACAGCGACGAATCCTGATAATATCGCGACTATGGGGATCAGCACGAGTCCATTTGGACTTCCGATCCCTGAGAAGATGTTGGGCAGGCCTCCTAAGGCATGGGGAGCAACCCCGAATGCGCCAGCTGTGCCAGAGACAGGGGGTAGAGAACCAATACTAGGGGCAGTCAAGGGAGGAGCCGGCGGGAGACTTTGGAATGGACCAGTGTAGTTCGATGATGAAGAATTCAAAAATTGGAGGATCTGGCTGGCGTCAGATCCGAAAAGCAGGGACAGATTGGGATCATCGTGTGCGCTCATTGTCGACAGGGCGGCTAGCTGGTTTGCTGCAGAGGCCGGGTTGGTGCCATCAAGGCCCTGCGGGGTGCCTGTCGGGTCCGTGGAGTAGGGCTGGATCATGTTAGACACGCTTGACCAATCGACTGAGCATCCCGCAGCCGTGCAGGAAGCGGATTGGAGAACATCCTTTAGGCCAGTGGGAAGTTGGGAAACAGCTGGTGAGTTTGGGTTTCCCAACTGCGTCTTGAGCGTATCAATTGTCGATTGTGCGCCGGTATAGTTGTGATTCTGAAGATCGTGAACGAGGTTGTTCACGTCGGTATTGTTGACCCCTTGATTCAGTTTTTGGAGTCCTTTTACGAGGCTCTGGTCATTCGGATTCGGGTTTGTCTGGGATGATGGAGGAGGTGTTGAAACTGATGGCGGGGGGGTTGGATTGCCGGAGAAATCGCCGGAGTTGGAATCGTCGGCGGCATGACCTATCTGGATGAATCCAAGAAGCGTGATGAAGACCAATACCCAAACGACTCCCTTAAGTGGCAAGGGACGTGAGTTTGGTCTGTTTGGATGCAATCGAACCGAGCAAAAGGAAAATTCTGTCAAAAGCTAATTTAACATTATCGGAACAATAAATAGGGGTCAGAATCGAAAAGGGAGCGTTCAATCCGAGTCGCAGCGCTCACAGACAGGCTCGAAATGGTTTCTGCGTCTGGGATGGAAAATGGACCGCGCCCTAGCTTCTGCAAGGAATGGTTAGCTGGATATCAACAGTCCAGCCATTATAGGAACAAGAGATTCGCGCTTATCCAAACTCTCGGGGCCTGACCTAACCTAATGTTCTTCTACCGTAGCAAAACGGAAGAAAGTCAGGATGGATGGGAGCCGTCAGCGAAACGAGTAGCGTAGAACCTAGGCTCAAAGTCTTTCATCTCTCGAAGAGTTACGGGTATATTCCTGCCCTCTCCGACGTGACTCTTGATGTAGGGGCCGGTGAGGTTAGGGGCCTGTTAGGTCCCAACGGGTCCGGAAAATCGACCCTGATGAAAATCGCTGTCGGCCTTCTCCGACCAACTTCCGGAAGCGTTCGAGTTCTAGGAGTAGACGTGGAACAGGACCCTATGACGGTCAAGAAAATAGTGGGTTATGTTCCAGAGTCCCCTAGGCTGTACGAGTTTTTGACGGCTACTGAATATCTTGATTTTATTGGAGATGTTAGGGGGCTTGGGCTTGATGAGAAGAAGAGTCGCATCAAACGATTTATCGATTCACTAGATTTAGAGGGTAAAGAGGGTTATTTGATCAGTAGCTATTCTCAGGGGATGAAACAAAAAGTTGCGATCATGGGGGCCCTACTTCACAAGCCGCGGTTTCTCGTTTTAGACGAACCTTTGAATGGACTAGATCCAAAATCGGCCAGGGTGGTGAAGGAATTATTGCACGAACTTGCACGTGAAGGAGTTTC